>ERZ1673752.1722-NODE-1722-length-28695-cov-7.128038_pt1 | contig 28695 bp, 27 predicted proteins | sample MGYA00580195_ERZ1673752 | MGnify/ENA primary metagenome ERZ1673752 (study PRJEB41218, sample SAMN15661744) | gut metagenome | host: Homo sapiens | place: Canada: London | collected 2015-08-20/2019-03-30 | study: EMG produced TPA metagenomics assembly of...
CAAATCATCGTTGAAAATTGCATGCCTTTCACTTTAATTTCTCCAAGCGTTGCAGTCGGCGAAAATCCGTCATCGGTAATAAATTCTTCAAATAGCGGTTCTTGCATATTATCTCAAGGCGGCAATATGCGTTATGTTGTTTGAGTTTTTTATGGGGCCAACCAACGATGCGAATCGCGAGAACCACCGCCATGTAAAATTATGAATATAATTTTAGGAAGTCTCTCCAAACATCAGCTTTTAGCTGCTTCTCCAACGGCAGAGATCAGGTTTTATCGGCTTGGTGGATTTTAAATGCCGATAAAACCTGACGATTATTTTACGCCGTTATCCGTACCGACCGGATAACGGAAATGGCGACAGATCAAACTTTTTTAATCTTTTTTCCCATAAACGATATTAAAAAAAATTTTTCACATTATATTTATTATAAAAATCGATGGCAAAACAAAAGTACAATCGCCGTTACAACGACAGCGTTTTTGTCGATTTGTTCAGCAAAGATAAATACGCAAAAGAAAATTTCCTTGTCACTGTACAACGCGCTCTTTGATGAAAACTTAGCTGATACTGAACTTATAAAAATCTCCGCCTTGAAACACCGTTTATACCGATCCTATCAACGATGTTTCCTGCCTTGTAGACAATAAAATTATCGTGCTGGTCGAACATCAGCCTACTCTCAATGAAAACACACCCATGCGATTTCTTGAATATATCGCTCGCATTTACGAGCAAATTCAAGAGCCGCGCGCACGATATTCGCTAAAACTACAGAAGATTCCTCACCGGAATTTTTTGTCTTTTACAACGGTTCAGATCCATATCCCAAAACAGCCGAGTTGAAACTTTCGAATGCGTTTTTAGAAAAACGTTCGGAGATTTCGCTTGAACTCAAAGTAAAAGTTATCACTATCAATGCGGATGTAAACAGTGAGCTTTTAAAACACTGCGAAGCCTAAAGGAGTATAGTTTGTTTGTTCAAAAAGTGCGGGAAAACATAAACGGGATACGGAACACGGTTTTGACACAGCGATAACCGAATGTATCAAATCCGGTATCTTGAAAGAATATTGGGAACGAAAAACCAATGAGGTAAAAATATGTTTCTCTATGATTATGAAACGGATATATCGGTTCAACGGGAAGAAGCGATCGCTGAAGGCATAGAAAAAGGTAAACAAGGAGGCATTGCTCTTGGTGAAGCTCGCGGGCTTCAGCAGGGTGCGTATCAAACCAAGCTAAAAACGGCAAAATTGATGAAGCAACATCATCGATCTCAGAAATAGCTTTGATGACCGGACTTTCTCTTGAAGAAATCGAAAAATTGTAATTATAAATAAAGCATCTTGCAAAAATATCATGGCAAGCTTTTGTAAGATGCTCCGATTTTGTGCATCGGCAATAATCAATCCGAATACTTATACCAAAAACATGCTGTTTTTAGAATGAGAGGTTTTTTCATATTTTTGCCCGGCACAAAAGCTTTCAAACGCTGCCGCAAAATTTTGTGAAAAATACTGAGCAAAACCGATTAGACCGGGTTGATAACGTGCAATAATCAGCTCCAGCTGCACAAAAAACACACTTAAAAACTCAGTCTTCGTCTGTGCATCAAACGCATACACTTCATCATAACGAAAAAACAACACCACTTTCAACTGTTCTAACAAAGCAACCTTTTCATTTTTGTTGGCTGCTACATACGACTCATAAAACTTGTTATAATCAAACATTTTATACTCCTTACTTTAAACTACGGTTTAATAAAAAAACAATTAACTTAATTTTTGTTAAGGTTTTGAGATGTAGGTTTGATCAATATACATAAAAAAATTTTCAAAAGGTTGCTCAAGCATGTATATACAATGAAAATTTTGGACTAGAGTTATAATTGAAGAGGCTTTTTCAATGAAGCAAAAAGATAAAGAATACTTAGAAAGGCACCGATTAATCCATTCGATAATGAGGGCATCTCTAAAAACTGATGTTTTTAAAAGACTACTTTTCAATGCCCACTTTAAAATCGTTGTTTCGCAAATGTTCCTTAAAATTCAGCGAATGAGTGAACATCAAAGCCTTGCAGCTTTGTCCTGCACGGAATAAGCTGCCCCTTGTATCGTATCTGAAACATAGCCTATGTTTCTCCAAGAATCTAGCCTATATTTCTATAGAAATATAGGCTAGATTTCTCTTTTACTATACACTAAACGTTAACTCCATTCATATCGTATTACAGGATACCGTACCAACATAGTACCGGACACATTACGAGCGCAATACAGGATATACGCTAGACTATACCGAGACACGATTAAGTACTATGCAGCGGCTCTTTTTAAGGAAGCAATGTTAAACGGCGTCAAGCCTTTAATCAGCGTTTACTATTGGCTCTTTCTAATTTCTTTTAGCTGCTGTAACAAAATCGGCTGCTGATTATTGAGATTGATAAAATCGGCTTGTTCTTTGGATTCGTCGTTGGTGACGGCGATGCACCAATCTTTTTCGTTAACCCGATCGTAAAAACCGGCACGTCGGAATGTTCCCGCCGTTAAGTCTTCTTCGGAGCGAGCGGGTACAAAAGTCCCCAACACGGATGCTTCATCGTAGATAATTCCGATGCCGTCTTTTGCAAAGTTTAAAGTGCCGTCTTCAATAATGACAAATTCCATATTTTCAAAATTGCCGTCATTCTTTCCCAAGTCGATTAAAAGATTACTCATATTCCGCTTGATGATTTTTGCAGTATACGGCATCGAGGCGCTAAGCATATCGGAAAGGCGCAGCAGCGCGTTTGCGTAGCGGTCATTACCCGAACGGAACACCGTGAAGGTTTTCGCAAGCGAACCAGTGCGTGACACATACAGCGCGAGAACAAGTTTGATTTCACGCGGCGTTTCATCGAGGTGCAAGATGCCGAAATAATCGCTTTCCTCGGTTCGGGCTTTTTTGAACGCCTGCGCATACGTTACCGGACTATCGTTGTAGTAGTTGATTTTAAAACGGCGGTTGTATTCAATAATTTCAGCGGTCATTTTCGTGGCAATTTTTTCCGCTTCGGGGTGCAGAACATTCGCCGAATTTTGTTCATAAAAAAGCGCAATCGAAATATGCTGCTTCGATAAGTAAAGCGGATTGATTCCCCACGTACTTTGGAGCGATGACGAAAGAAGTTTTCCGTATGCTTCAACGGCATCGTTGACCTTTGTATTACTTTTTGTGATCGACTGAATAAATTGCAGCTGTTCCAGATATCGTTCATAGTAACCTTGTCGTAAGAGGAGCTTTGCGTACTCAAAGCGTGCATCGGTATTGTACGGATACACGCGCAAAGCTTGGCGATATTCGTAAATTGCCGGTACAATATGGTTGAGGTTGGCAAAGGTGCGGGCTTTTTTTTCATGAAATTCAGCGAGCTGCTTTCGATAGATGTCTTCATAGTTTAAGTTTTTAATGGCAATGTTTTCCAAAAGGCTGCGCATAATTTCATTGTTCGGTTCAATCGAAACTCCGACTTTCGCAGCCTGCAAAGCCGCTTTATAGTTATCCTGTTTTAAATTGCTCAAAGTTTTTAAATACCACGCATCTGCCAAATTCCGGTTTGAACTTAACCGCTCATCGGCGAGTTTAATCGCTTCGCTGTACCGTCCCTGCGCATACAGCACCGTTGATAAAAGCCGTTGTGCTTTATCCATATCCGGCGAAAGTTTCAAGGCGGCACGCAAACGAGCTTCCGCAGTTTCGGTGTCATTTTCCAGTGCGTCCATATAAGCGGCAAAATAATGCACGTCCGCGTTATCGCCGTGATACTTCAACGCCTGCTGGATGTAGTTTTTCGCGGATGCTTTGTCGCCTTCGGAAAAACTCAGAAGTGCGAGCGACAAAAGCGCTTTCCGGTTTTCGCCCTGCCGTGCAAGGGCAGCTTTATACAATTCGGTTGCGGTAATGAGCTTTCCGGAACTGACTTCGATTTCCGCTAAACCGAAACGGGCATCCACGTCGTTCGGCGCCGTTTGGAGAACTTCGTTGAATAATTCCTGCGCTTGGTTTAAATCGCCCATGCCGATTAAAATAAAACCTTGCAGATTTTTTAATTCCGTTGAATTGGTTTTATATCGCAAAGCTTTTTGGGCGTAATCCAAGGCTTGATCGTATTCATCCAATTCGTAAAAGCATTCCGCCAATCCTTGAAACACCAGATTGTAAGACGGATTTTCAATCAAAGCGGTTTTGTAGCATTCAATTGCGCCGTACCAGTCTCCCCGCATTTGAAGTTTTTTTCCGTCTTCATAGAGTTGGAGTGCATTTCCAAAAAGGCTAAAGCTCAAAACACAAAAAAGCAGCAGACTCAAAAAAAGTTTTTTCACAAATTTCTCCTCGTAGCGGACGAGTCCCCTCGTATTTTATAAACAAATAAAAAAGCGCTTTGTTACGGGCGGCACATTTTGCCGAAATTCCATAAATGATTGCACTTTTCTTTAATAATCGGCAAAATCAGGGGATGAAGTTACGGTTTTATTTTATGAAAATAGAGCGCGAATACACCGGTTTTGCTGAGGAATTAATCAGCCGCAAAAGTATTGTCTATTTCAGAATAATCATATTTTTATCACCGAAAAGTTCTTGCAAAGCCGTATCAAGTTTTTCCGGTTCGTACTGGATAAAATTATTATCGGTTGTATTTTTTTCTTTATCATACAGGCAAAGGATAATGCGCGTCTCTTTTTTCAGTACGACGGCAAGCATATCGTTGTTTTCGCTTAATTTTTGTACAACCGCATCTTGCTTGAAAAACCGCAGTACTTCTTCAAAGCTAAGAAACGGTACTTTTTTTACCGGAGCGTTCGGCAAGGCTTGTAACCTTGCATTGCCGCCAAATAGTTCATGGTAAATTTCATTGAGCGTATCTTTGAGGGAAGGGCTAATGCTGTCACAAAATGCAAACGCATTTTCAACTTGTTGCGAGTAGGAAACTCCGAGTTTACACCAAAGGGCAAAATGCTCACAGTTATTCGTAATCAAATTGTAAGCCCGTTCACCTAAACGAGAGCGGGCGCGGGCGATCGTTTCTTCCGGTGAAAAAATTGTATGCGTTTTGCAAAACGATTCGCTGAATGTTCCGATGATAAAATCATGCCCGCCCGCAAAGCGGGTGAGCGTTGTTTCGTGAATGGAAATATCGCTATCCCAGTCATCGGTTTGTCCCGCATATTGAATCACTTTTCCATCGCCGATATAAACGCCGTAGTGCTTATAAAGCCCTCGATCAATAATCAAAATATCTGCGGGATCCGGATTATTTTTCATAAAAACCCCTTTTTGAAGTTGTCTATGTAAGGACGATCATTGCCTTATCACCGAAAAGTGTTTCCAAATCGGCATCCAAATTTTTATACCGGTATGACATAAATTCACTTTCAATTTTTTCGGTTTCGGAATTGTAGCAGCACAAGACGACAACTTTTTTGTTTGCATCTTTTACAGCGACGGGCAGCAAATTGTTATTTTCCTGTAATTTTGTCACAACATTCGGGCGCTTAAAAAACGCAATGACCGTCTCGGCAGTCAGTGTTTCAACCTTTACTGATGGTATACCTTTCTTTACATTATAGTAAACGACAACGATTGCTGAAACCGCAACAACGGCAATACCGATAATAATTTTAACTGCAAGCATAGTTTTCTCCGATTTTAGTGAAGCACGATCATGGCTTTATCGCCGAACCTATCAGCCGTTTCGTCATCCAGCTCATACGCTTCGATTCCGAGTGCCGAAGTTTCACAATCGACAAGCGTTTCGCTTTCCTTGTTATATAAACAGTTGATAACTCGATAATTTCCATTTTCAAGATTATCCTTGATAACCACCGCGATATTATTTTTATCTTCTTCAAGTTTATGTAATATCGCAGGATCCTTAAAAAACGAAACAATGTTATTAAAAAAATTTACGATTTTAAGAAGTATCTTTTTAATAAACTCCCAAATTTCCAGTGCCATTTGGACAATGTCATCCCATAGTTCTTCCACCATATTTTTCTCCTATTTCAAAATTAAAAGATCTTTCCCCTGAAGCTGCTCTTTTAAAGTTTTATCAATCATATTTGTGTGAAAAAGTTTATACTTTTCCGTCATGCCTAAAAGCGGCTTACCGTTTTTATCCCAAAAAAACAAATGATATTCTTCAGCGCTTTTACTTTTAAATAAGCAAGCTGCAGAATGCTTTTGAGGATTGATATTTTCTTTTGCCCATTTGACAATCATTTCAAAAGTGAGCACATCGACATCCTCTTTTTCATAGTTCCACGCGGTTTGAATTTTTTTCCCTAATTCCAGTTTGCCGATTTCTTTCAGCATCTCCGAAATTTTTTCAGAAATTTTCGTTTCCAGTGTTTCAAGTGTATCTTGTACATCATCATCTATATTCATCTTTTACTCCTCCGGTTTTTTATAACTTTGTAATCTTTGTTTTTCAGTTTATGCTGTATGCTTTTTTCCATACTTTCTTTTTTTTCTTCCATCTTTTTATGCTCGTCATCTCGTCTTTTTTTATCTTGTGTAAAAACTTCGATAAACATGTCTTGCGTTAATTTTTCTGCATTCGAAGCGGCCGCAGTTACTAACGTGTTCCGCACAAGATTTTTTAATTGTCGCGGTGAAAGCCCTTCAGAAAATTTCCCCAGTGTTTGCCAAAACCTATCCTGTAATGGCGGTTTTTCAAAAGGTGCTTTTTCAGGAATATGTTTATCAATAATTTTAATCCGTAAATCCGCATCCGGTAATTCAAAGCGGATATGTTTTAATATTCTGCTTTCAAACGCCTTGTCATAATTCTCTTTTAGGTTTGAAGCAAATATGGTAATGATGTCATAGCTTTCCAACAAGATGAGCATTTGGCTGCGAAGTGAATTGATTGCTTGATCGGAACTCGATGATACGCTGGTGATTCGCTTTCCTAAAAATGAATCCGCCTCATCAAAGAATAAAACCGAATTTGTTTCCTTCGCCTTTTTGAAAGCCGCAACTAAATTTTTCGGTGCATCGCCGACAAACTTCGATTCAATATCCGAATAGTTCAAAGGTAAAAACGGCAAGTTTAATTCGTTCGCAATTCCGTGTGCCGCCATTGTTTTTCCCGTTCCCGGCGGTCCGTACAAATTGATAACCGTGCGGGCAACCGGATCGACTTCGGCAAAGCCCCATTTGTTATAGATTAAATCTTGGCTTTGTATCAGTGTGAGTACTTCGCGAAGTTCCCACATCGTTGCGTTCGGCAATACCAACTGCGAAAGTTTATAGCGCGGTTTCACCGGCTCGACATTGAGAACATTTTCATTTTGGCGGCTTTGGTGTCCTTGCTCATGCGACTTGTTTTCCGTTTTTATCGGTTTTGTGAGTTGTGGTTCTGCCGTTAATACAAGTGCTATTTTTTTCTCTTTTAATAGCTCAATTTTATTTTTTACCAAAGTATCAACCATTGCAATAAAAACCGACCATTGTATATCGGTATTGTTGCTTTTCTTTTCCCGTTCATTCAAGCAGTGCGTAAATGCACGCTCTTCCGACCAATTCTTTACATTATAATAGAATGTGCAGTTGATATTTTCTATTTCTGCAAGATTCTGCCTTTTTTCAAGATAGGCTTCGTATATCGAAATACTCAAAGCGTCAATATCCTGATAGTCATCCGTCTTGTTTTTGTGTTCAATCGTAAACTTTGCCATAAACTTTTACACTCCGCCGTCAAATTGTAATGACCATTCCCTCTTCAATTTCATCGCTGAGAGAGACAGCTTCAAATTTCATTTCATCAATCTTTATACTATCACGATTATATAAACCGACATCTATCGTATTAAAGTCCCCTGTTTTCAATATAGTTTTAATCTTCGCACTCGTTGCTTCCTTGTTTTTTTTCCGCACGGCTTCTTGAATTTTTGCCTTTGTGAGCTGCACGACTTTTATCACCGCATACGATACTCCGACATAGCCGCCTAATCTCACAACTTGGCTGAATACCATTCCCACAACCCCAAGATCATCAAGCAGCCCAATACCTGGAATCACATCCGGTATGAGGTCAAGCGGACTCACCACATAAATAAGCCCCCCGATAATCAGTGCCTTGATATGCGTCGGTGTATCGGGCGATTTAAATGTTTCCCACAATGCTTGTATTTTATCCCACACTTTTACCAGCGGTCCGCGCTTCATTTTTCCTAAATTTTTGCTCACGTTCCGTATATCTTCCGCGCTTGCATTCTTTCCCATATTTTCCGCCATCTTGCAGGCGCGGTCTTGATCATAACTTTTGCGGTCATTTTCACTCATATACACTCCTAAAAACTTAATCTTTAAGGAAACGCTGATTAAAGGCTTGACGCCGTTTAACAGCGTTTCCTAATTGTTTCTCAATGTTCAGTATAATAAGGTAGATTCTGAACATTTGCGAAACAATAAATTTTAAAGGTGGGCACTGAAAAATAGTCTCTAAAAACATCAGTTTTTAGAGACTTTCCTTAGTCTATTGCGAGTTTTGAAAAATTCATGTAATTGTACGTAAAATTTTTCAAAACTCGACGGGCATCTCTAAAAATCTAACCAAGTTTTTAGAGATGCCCTCAATTCGCGATTGAATTAATCAGTGTTTCCTTAAGTAATCTTTGAAAAAAAACCCGTATTTAATTCCATTGCTTTTCCTTTGCTATAAAATATCGTTTTTTAAAAAACCACGAGCATAATACAGTTTTTACTTTTACACTTCGGACAACGGGGCGTCGATTCAAAAAGTCCTGTTTTCGCTTTAAATTCATGTCCGCATTTCAAACATTTGAAAGGAACTTCAACTCCGTTTATCGGCATCATACACATCATACCACCTCACCATTTTTACTGTTTCAGTATATCACATCCTCTCCGACAAATAGCGTCGGAGTAAAAAAAGTTTTTATCTTTTTTCCCTCATTGCTTACCTCATTCCAAGCCATTCGCTAAATAATTCCGGCTTCGAGCGTTTTGAGTTTGCCACCGGCTAACTGTTGAATTGAAAAAAATAAAAAATCCCGAAGCTCCCGCTCCGACGGCGGAGAAAGTCTCTTTTTCCGTGATATACCCGGCGGCTCGGTGATAACACTTGTCAAAAAGTTTCGAGATTCACCGGAAAGCGGAAAAAAATCACTTCCGGGCTTCCCCGCACATTCATCGCACAGAACATCGCCGTTTTGACTGTGAACGTAAAGCGTTTTAGACGCATCCGTAAATTTTTTTTCACACGAAGAACAGCATTCTAACGAAGGCGCCACCCCGGACGAAACGAGTACCCGCCACAAAAAACGCAACACTGCGAGCCGGCATGCCTCATCGCTTGACACGGCGATTCCGTCGAAAAAAGCATCTACCAACACAAAACTAATCGTGCCGTGAATTTTCAAGGTTAATTCACTTGCAAGTCCTGCACACCACAGACGTATTAAACTTTCGGAAAGTCCCGCCCGCACTGCCGTTGTATGAAAATCGATGACTTTATAGGTTTTGGTAACCGGATTGTAGTACACCCACAAGGTGCCGCTTTGAAATTGTGTCAGCCCGTAATTTTTTTTGCTTTTGCGTAGTCCGTAAAAAAAAGCCGGAATCAGTTTTGACGAGCCACCGTCATCCACAAGGAAATGTACCATCGCATGTCCCTCTCCGGATTTGGAAATTTTTAAGACGACGGCAGGATAGGATTCGTTCCGTTGCATCAGCTTTGCAGCCGCTTTAACGCGGCAACTGCATCCGCCTGATTCGGCACAAGCCGCAGTACGCGATTATACGCTTCAATCGCCCCGGCTTTATTTTCAACCGCTTCACGCATTGCTGCCAACCGCAGCCACCACAAACTCATCGAAGGTTCAAAATGCACCGCTGCGGTGTAAGCAATTTCCGCTTTGTTATACTGTTTCCGCAAACGATAAATTTCCGCCTCAAAAAAATACGCAACGCTCGCGCGGTTATCATTCGGTGCAAGATTAATATATCGTTGCATTTGTGCCAAACATGCGTCAAACTGATTCAAATAAAAAAGCGCTTCCCCCATCGTTTCAATAATGCGGGCATCTTCCCTGATGTTCAAAGCCTGCTTGCACACGCTCACCGTTTCGGAGTATTTTTTAAGCCGGTACAGTGACCAAGTATACACTGCATAGGAATCCATATTATTCGGGGTTACCGCCAACTCATCGAGACATATTTTAATCGCAATATTGTACGACTTTGCCGCATCTTCCGTTCTCCCCTTTGCATCCAAATCGCGCCCGTTAAAATAATACTTCAGCGCATCTGGTTTCGGTTGGGCAAAAAGCATCGATGAACACAACCATATAAATAAAAAAAGATTTTTTCTCATTTTCACTTTCCTATATCATACCGGTTGAACCGTATCCGCCTGCTCCGCGAATCGTTGCATCAAGCTCATCCGTTATTTGAAAATCGGCACGAGCAACGCGGGCTAAAACCACTTGCGCAATCCGCTCTCCGTTTTTTATCGTAAAAGCAGCATCGCCGAAATTCACAAGCAAAACCGAAAGTTCGCCGCGGTAATCGCTGTCAATCGTGCCGGGTGTATTTAACACGGTAATGCCGTACTTTAATGCAAGTCCCGAACGCGGTCGAAGCTGTAATTCATACCCGGCAGGGATTTGTACGGAAATACCGGTCGGAATCAACGCGCGCTGAAACGGCTGCAACACCACCGGTTCGGACAAAAGCGCACACACATCCGCCCCTGCAGCCCCGTCCGTTTGGTAAGCAGGGAGTTTAGCGCCCGCCCGCAGCACGGAAAATACACGTACCGATGCAATTAGTTTTTCATCCATATCAGTACTGTACCGGAAACAAAAAAAAAGTCAATGGTGCTGCGGAGTTTTATTAGTGCACATCGTTTTTTCTTCTTGAAGTAAAGTTCGTTTTTTGATACACTACTAAAAAGTTATGAAAATTATTTTTACCGGAGGCGGAACGGCAGGGCATATTTTTCCGGGACTTGCCGTTATCGAAGAGCTACATATGCTCGCCCAAGAAAACCATGAGCCGATCGAAGTGATGTGGATCGGTTCAAAAAAAGAAAATGAACAAAAATTGGTCGAAAGCTATGGGGTTCCGTTTTACCGCATCCCAACAGGTAAACTGCGCCGCTATTTCAGTTTGCAAAACGTGCTGGACTTTTTCAAAGTAATTGGCGGCATTATAAAATCGTTTAGGCTCCTCGGTAAATTAAAACCGGATTTAATTTTTTCCAAAGGCGGTTTTGTTGCCGTACCGCCGTGCATTGCCGCAAAAATACTGCGTATTCCGATCATAACGCACGAATCGGATTTTTCACCGGGGTTGACGACAAAAATCACCTCAAAGTTTGCAACAAAAATTTTTGTATCCTACACCGATACGATCTCACAATTCCCGCCCGATATACGCACTCGATGTGTGTATACCGGTAATCCGGTGCGGAAAATATTTTACACGGCTTCCGCCGAATACGGAAAAGCGTTTTTAAGTTTTCCGTACGCCGAACCGGAAAACGCAAACAAAAAAATTTTATTGGTTATCGGCGGAAGTTTGGGTGCAAAACAAATTAACGATTTAGTTCTTGCAAATATTGTGCTGTTGTGTGAAAATTTTTTTGTGGTACATCAATTGGGTGCGGCGAACTTTTCGCAGCACACGGAAATTGAAGCCGCACTTGCAAAAAAAGCTCCGCAGCTGTTGGCATCATATAAGCCTTTTGATTTTATCGGCAATGAAATGCCGCACTTACTCGCCGCAGCTGACCTCGTAGTATCGCGCGCCGGAGCAAATTCACTGTGGGAAATTATTTCACAGCACAAGCCGAGCCTGTTAATTCCGCTCAGTGCGGGAAGCTCGCGCGGTGATCAACTTGAAAATGCGGAATTTTTTGCAAAGGCGCATTGTGCGGAAGTACTCGACGGTGAACAAGTAACGCCGGAAAATTTTTTGCACACGCTGCTTTTGATTTCAAACGATGAAACAAAACGGCAAACAATGATTGACGCAACGAAAAAGATATTGCCGGAACCCGCCGCACAAAAAATTGCGGAATCAATCGTTATGGTATTGAAAGGAGAAAACAATGAGTAATTTTAATGTGCTCGATATTATTTTTATGGTTGTTTCCGCCTTTGTGATTATTCGTGCAACGATACGGGGATTTTTAGACCAAGTTTTTTCTACGGTAAGTTTAGTCGGTTCGTTTATAATTGCAATTTTATTTTATAAAGATGCGGCGATTTTTTTATTGCAGTTTTTTGATTTAAAAAATTTTCAGCCGATTATTGCATTTTTAATTTTGTTTTTGGTTACTTACCTCATCGTAAAAATTATTCAGCTTTTTGTTTCGGGTATTTTAAAAAGTGCAACTATCTCAAGTTTTGACAAAGCGCTCGGTTTTTTTTTAGGAGTTGTTAAAGCGTTCGTGATTATTTTTATCGTAATTTTTATCTTTGAAAAATTACCAATTAATGCTTTCGATAATCTTTTACGCGAAAGTTATATTGCCCGTTTTATTATGGGAGCCGCAATAATTTTAGTTAAAAGTAGATAAACTATGTTTGAAAATATTATCAATCAAAGTGCCATTCCGTATATTTTGGAAGATGTTCAAAATCAAAAAGTACCGCATTCAATTTTATTTGCCGGACCGGAAAACTCTGCAAAGATGACAACAGCACTGGAACTTGCCCGCGTTATGTCATGCGAACAGCACGGTGAATGGACGTGTGCTTGCAAGTCCTGTATCGGAATGCGCGCAATGAGTAACGTTGATTTTTTAATTTTAGGTTCGCGTGATTTAACAAGTGAAATTAAAGCAAGTGCCGAAACTTTTTTGAAAGTACAAAGCGCCGGAAGTCATTTTCTTTTTTCGCGGGCGGTAAAAAAATTACTGATTCGCTTTGATCCGCGTTTGTGGGATTCGGATGAAACCCGCTTTATAAAAGCAAGCCCGCTCGTGTACGACACAAGTCAACTTTTGAATGAAGTGCAAACGATGCTGGAAAAAGAAAATACCGATAAGCTGCGCAGCACGGTCGATAAAATTATTGAACTTACCGATAAAATTCAAAATACGTGTATGTATGAAACAATTCCGGTTAATCAAGTCCGAAAAGCGACTTCATGGATTCGGCTCGCACCGACAGGACGCTTTAAATTTTTAATCATCGAAAACGCGGAAAAGATGCAAGAGTCCGCACGTGCTGCATTTTTAAAAATTTTAGAAGAGCCGCCGCAGTATGCATTTTTTATTTTGACAACAACGCGACAGGCAGCGATTATGCAAACAATTCTTTCCCGTGTCCGCCGCTATACATTTTTAGCGCGTGATGCGGAAACGGAGCGGCAAATTGTAACCCGCGTTTTTCACGATGAACTTCCGAACCATCTTGATTCTGATAAAATTCTCAATCAGTATTTTCAAAAATTTTTACCGGTCGCTTTCGAGCACATTAAAGCGGCGGCTTTAGACTTTTGGAATTGCACATTCCGTAATTATGCAGCGCCCGATTGTAGAAAACTGAGTACGATTAAAAACTTTATCGAACGACAAAATACCGATGAAGTAAAAACAATTTCGCAAATTATCAATTCGCTTGATAAGGGCAAAAATCCTGCGGTGTTCAAAATTTTGCTGGAGCAAATTGTAGCGGTTTTACAGGTTGTATTGAACACGGAAAATAATTTTACGGCGTTTGAAATTGAGGATATACATAAAACATCGAATATTATTTTAAAGTGGAAAAATGCAAACAGTATTTATAACCTTTCCGAACAAGCGATTTTGGAAAGTATCGCGATGGAGATAACCGCACTGTAATGCGTGAATTTTTTTTAAGCTCAATGAAGCGCGTCAATCGAATGAACGAAGAGCAGTTACGCACGCTTCTGCATACGTTTAGTGAAGAGTATTCGCTTTTTGAAGCGATGATGGATTCGCTCGATGACGGTTTAATTTTACTCGACAAAAATAATTTTATTGTCAAAACCAATCGTTCCGCTGAACGGATTTTAGGAACGCGATTGACAAATATCCAAGAAACGGAATTGTGGGATTGCATTGACTGCAGAAAAATTTCGCAGTTTATCAAAAATGTAATTAAAAATGAAGAAACAACAAAAAATGAAACATTTATTTTAACTAATTCCGGTATCAATATAAAATATGTTGAAGTTTCAATTTTACCGCTGGTATCCCAAAAAAAAATTATTGGAAATATTGTTATATTAAAAGATGTTACCAAGGAAAAGCATGCGGAAATAAAAAGACATCGTTTGGAAAGTTTAGCAAGTTTAACAAATGCAGCAGCAAGCATTGCGCACGAAATTAAAAATCCGCTCGGAGCGATGAGTATCCATATACAGCTGTTGATGAAAAAGCTCCAAGCATTGTCGTTGGATGATTCTACACATGAAAAAATTTTTAGACACATTAATGTGATCAACGAAGAAATAGAAAATTTAAATAAAACCGTTGTTGACTTTTTGTTTGCCGTTCGTCCGATTAAATTTACATTTGATAATGTCGATGTGAATGAGCTTTTAAAAAATGTAATTCAACTCTATGCGCCTGATTTTAAAAATGCAAATATTGAAGTAAAAATAACACAGGATAAACAGGTGCAAAATATTTGGGGCGATGAACGTTTTTTACGACAAGCGTTTACCAATGTGATTACCAATGCAAAGTACGCTATGCCAAACGGCGGTAAACTTTTTATTACCACGTACCAAAAAGAAAATTTTTTGTTTATAAAATTTGAAGACACCGGTACCGGAATTTCCGAAGAAAATATCCATAAAATTTTTGAACCTTATTTTACGACAAAGGCGACGGGAACGGGGCTTGGACTGACACTGACTTACAAAGTGATTAAAGAACACGGCGGCGATATTTTTGTGAATTCAAAAAAGAATGAAGGGACGACTTTTATTTTTAGTTTGCCGATTTTACAAAAAAACGAAAAACTGTTGCTCGAATCTCCCGGAACAAAACCGTCAGAGTAGACCAAATAATATCATAGCTTAAAAAAATTTACAAAACTTTTACTGAAGTATCATATATTTTTTACTTTACATGGCTATAGTTCCAAAAGAAAAGATTGCGTGAAAAATGAAGCAAACTTTTCAAGGAGTTACTATGAAAAAAAGAGTTTCGGAAAGTTTTTTACTTATTGCGTTTTCCGTGTCGATGATCTTTGCCCAGAATTACGGCAAAGCAAAAAATGTTATCATGATGATCCCTGACGGTATGAGCATTGAGTCGCAGACAATGGCGCGTTGGATGGAAGATGATTATGAGTTTGTTATGGACGGTATGGTAACCGGCTTGGTACGAACAAACAATTCAAACACCCCGATTGCCGATTCGGCTCCTGCTGCAACGGCAATGGCAACCGGCGTAAAAACACAGAGCCCGTACATTGCGACCTATTCCGGAGTTTCGGGAAATATGCCGGGCGCACTTCCCTTTGATAGCGCAAAAGCAAATATGCCGCTTGCAACTATTTTAGAAGGTGCAAAAAAGATCGGAAAATCAACCGGTATTGTCAGTACATCAAATGTGCAGCATGCTACCCCTGCCGATTTTTCGTCGCATTATCCAAATCGGAATGCCTACGAAGTACTTGCCGAGCAGCAAGTCTATCAGAACATGAATGTTGTTTTCGGTGCAGGCTCGAGATATTTGCAAAACAGAAAAGACGGCGAAGACTTGGTTAAAGTTTTGAAAGTGGAAGGTTACGAGTATGTTACGACAACTGCAGAATTAAAAAAAGCGAAAGGCGATAAGGTCTGGGGAATGTTTGCTGAAAAAGCAATGGCGTATGACATCGATCGCGATCCGGCAAAAGAACCGAGCCTTGCGGAAATGACCGAAAAAGCGCTTTCACTGCTTTCCAAAAATAAAAAAGGCTTTTTCCTGATGGTTGAAGGAAGCGAAATTGACTGGGCAAATCACGCGAACGATCCGGTCGGCTGCGTTTCCGATATCCGCGCATTCGACAAAGCCGTTGCAGTTGCAAAAAAGTTTGCCGATAAAAATCCCGGTACGGTTATTGTGATTGCAGCCGACCATGGCACCGGCGGTTTAACTTTCGGTGAAAACGGAATTGCAAAAGGCTATGATAAAGTACCGCTCGATGAATTTACCCGCTACATCAAAAATGCGAAAAAAACATGCGCCGGTGCTGCGGCAATGCTTGATAAAAATATGACAAACATTGCCTCCGTTATGAGCGAAGTCTACGGCATCAATGATCTTACAAACGATGAAATCAGTTACATCAAAAACGGTGAAATGCTCCCCGAAGGAATGCAGGAAGCAATTGGTCATGTGATTGCAAAACGGAGTCACATCGGGTACACGACAACCGGACATGTTGGTGGCGATATTGCGCTCTACTGCTATACAAGCGGGAAAGTGAAACCGATCAGCGGTTCGGTACAAAATGCCGACATCGGAAAATACATGGCGAGCGTTTTTGGTCTCGACCTGAATGCAATTACCGATGAGCTTTATAACGAAGCGACAAGCGCTGCAAAAAAAATAGGCGCAACTGCGCAGATTGATACGAGCGATACGGAAAACCTCGTTTTAGTTATGAGCAAGAAAAATACAACGGTGAAGTTTCCCGCAAACAAAAACCGCGCATTCGTAAACGGAAAAGAAGTAAAACTGCAAAGTCTTGTCGTGTATAACGGCGAAAAGTTTTATGTACCACAAGAAGGACTTAACTTAGTAAAATAAGTGAACCGTGCTTTTAAGCGTAAGGAAACGCTGATTAAAGGTCTGACACCGTTAAACAAGCGTTTCCTAATTGTTTTTAAATGTTCAGGATAAATTTTGGAGTATTTTCAAAACAATGGATTTTAAAGATGGGCACTGGAAGGAAGTCTTTTAAAAATCCAGCCCAAGTTTTTGAAAGCTGCCCTCAATTCTCGATTCGATTAATCAGTGTTTTCAGATACACGAGTTAAAACATTGCAGCTCATCGTCCTATAAAATCGATAGCATTTTTAACGTTTTCCAAGCAATAAGTTCTCCCCATCTACTTTGCGATAAAATTTATGTCACACTAAAATTTTATTTCGAGATATCCTAATTTTTCGCTACATAAAAAAATCCGCACGTTGAGTGCGGACTTTTTGTTACTGTTTATTTTATCTTATAGCGGATAGTCGAAAAGGTTTCGCCTTCACGTTCAATTTCAAACCAAACTTCTTTGCTGTCTTTTGAAAGCTCAGCATAAAACTCTTTTAAGTTTGCAACTGCGGTATCGTTTATCTTTTTAATAATATCGCCGTTTTTCAAGCCCATTGAAACCGCCGGTGTTTTTGTTTGCATCCCGGCGACTAAAACGCCGTTTTTGTTTTTAAGTTTTAATTCTTTTGCAATTTTATCGGTAATCGGGTACGGTGAAAAGCCCGGCCACAATTTTGATGAGTCAGCAACAATTTTTTCATTCCGCTCTTCAATTTTTACCGTAAGCTCAAGCTGTTTTCCGTTTCGGATAACTTTAAAGACTGCTTTTTCACCGGCGTGCAAATCGCCGACATCGCGGACAAGCCCGTCATAGCTTTTTACTTTTTTGCCGTTCAGCTCAATAATAAAATCGCCCGGTAAAAGACCGCCTTTGTGAGCCGGCGAACCGATAAAAAGCTGCACCGCCAAAGCGCCGGATTTTTCTTTGATGCCTAAACTGTCAAGCAATTCGTCGGAGCTTTGAATTAACTGAATGCCGAGCCAGCCGTACTTCGCCTGACCGTATGAAATAAAATCATCAATCGAGCGTTTTACATTGTTGATCGGTATTGAAAAACCTAAGCCCTGTGAGCCACCACTTGAGGAAGCAATCCAGTTGTTGATTCCGATAACTTCACCGTAAATATTTACCAGCGGTCCTCCGGAATTTCCCTGATTGATTGCGGTGTCCGTTTGCAAAAAGTCGTTGATGTTTTGGTTATCCGGTCCGCCGGAACGTCCGACCGCACTGATAATACCGTTGGTAACGGATGATTCAAAGCCCATCGGTGAACCGAACGCAAAAACAGGATCTCCGACTTGTACGGTGTCGGAGTCGCCCAATGCAATAACCGGCAATTCATCCTTGTATTCAAACGAAACCATAGCAATATCTTTGCGGGAATCCGTTCCGACCAGTTTTGCAGGGATATGTTCTTTGTTGTTTAAAACAACGGTAATATCCGTTGCATTGCCAACGACATGCTGGTTTGTTAAAACATAATAGGAGGAGCCTTTTTTTCGCACAATAAAACCCGAACCGAGTGCTTGCGATTTATATTCGCGCTCGGAATCTTCGCCGCCGTTGCCCCAACCGAAAAAGTCAAACGGAAAATTAAACTCCGGTACCGGAACTTTTTTTGTTTCAACGACGGTGATCGTTACCACCGAAGGCAAAACAAATTCCGATACTTCTCGGTTCGCTTTTTGGAGGTTTTCCAAAAAAGAAATTGATGAGCCGGAAATTTTACCGTTTACGCCCGAACTCGCATACACCGTTGAGGTATGGGCATTACCGCTGCTTGAGCAGCGTGCAGAAATAAAGGTGAGCGATACGGCAAAAAAAATCAAACCGAAAAAAACTTGTGAAATTTTACGAAAATTTTTCATATCGATTATTCTCCATTGAACGATTAATCATTCATTGTCAAAGATAAAACCATTGTCATCATATAAAAGTTACGTTCTGACGACGATAAAACCGCAACTAGCTTTTAAGAAGGTACAAAAATTAAACTCAAATTAAGGCTGAACTACGATGCGTCCATCCAAAGGAAACGCTGATTAAAGGCTTGACGCCGTTTAACAGCGTTTCCTAATTGTTTCTCAATGTTCAGTATAATAAGGTAGATTCTGAACATTTGCGAAACAATAAATTTTAAAGGTGGGCACTGATTAATTCTCGATTGAATTAATCAGTGCCTCCCAAAAGGTTAAAGTGAACGGAGCTATTTATTTGTTTGACGAAAATTAACCTCGGTCCTTGTTGATAAGGATAAATTAAACGGAAAAACGGACTTTACGATTGATATGGTTTTGATGCAGCTTGTTGTAGCGGCTCCAATCCCTATTTCCATACGCCCTTTATCTTTTTGTGAAAAAATTATAGAATACAAAGCATGGCAGTAGCATGGGCAAATGCGTGCATTAAACTTTTACAGGGCATTGTGTACGACGATGATCCTTGTTGGAATATGCTCAGTAACAACATTCGAGAAATTACGGATTTCTTTGAAACGATCGGTGTGCAGGTGTTTATCGATCAAAATGACGGCTATGCGTTTTTAAAACAAATTGATAACGATGAAACGGATGCCGGCAGCGAAACGATCAGACTCATTCGCCGTCATCCGCTGTCGTTCGAGTTATCGCTCCTTTGTGTGCTGCTTCGTGAAGAGCTTGAAAAGTTTGACAGCTCGCAACACGATTCGGCAATTTTGGTTTTAAGCGAAAGTGAAATACGCTCAATGCTTTCAGTATACTTTAAAGAAAAAGCCGACCAAACAAAACTCTATCGCGAGCTGACAAAATATTTAAATCAGGCGGCGGAACTGAGCTTTCTGAAAGAGCTCAAAGAAAACAGCGGCAGTACGGATATTCCCATCGATCGAAAATTTGAAGTGCGGCGAATTTTACGTGCCGTCATTGATATTGATTTTTTAAGCGAGTTCAAAAAGCGTCTTGATCATGAGTGAAAATAAAATGCAGGAAAGTTTATTTGGCGACATATACAAAAGCGGTTTTTATTTGGATTTTTTTCAAGTGTTTAATTGGGGAATATTTGACGGAAAAGTCTACACCATGAACTGCGATAAAAAATCCGCACTGCTCACCGGTTTAAACGGTTCCGGGAAAACAACGCTGGTTGACGCTTTCTTATCATTGCTGGTGCCGCCGCGACAACGATTTTATAATCAGTCATCAGGCGCCGAAAAAAAGCGAGAGCGCGGCGAAGAAAGTTATGTGCTGGGAGCATTCGGCAATAAAAGGGACGAGGATTTATATTTAAGCCGCGCGGAATATTTGCGGGCAAAAGAAAATTCTTTTTCGGTTTTACTCGCTGTGTTTTCTTTTGCGGACGGGCAAAATCCGATAACCCTTATGCAGATGCGGTATTTTTCAACGGCAGGAAGTTTGCAGCGTGTTTACACCATTACGCAAAATCGGCTTACGATTGAAGAAATTCAAAATGCGGTCGGTGTATTTTCGCCGCAGAGTAATTGGAAAAAAGCGCTCAAAGAAAAATTCGGCTCGTTGATTTATGACGACAATTTTGCAAGTTATGCGGAAAAGTTTTCTCAAATGTTCGGACTTCGCTCCGACCGCGCCTTATATCTTTTTTCACAAACGGTTGGCTTAAAAGGAGTCGGTAACTTAAATGAATTTATCCGCAGCTACATGTTTGAAGAGCAAGATACGGAAAAAAGTTTTAACGATTTAGTAAATCATTACGGAGAGCTTTCGCAGATTTATAACAAAATAGAAAAATCAAAAACACAAATTGAATATTTAAAAAAGATTTTGCAAGCGGGCAATGAATATGAAAACGCGCAAAAAGAACTCGCGAGTATCACGGCGGATAAAAAAATGTTACCGTGCTGGTATGTTCAAACTGCATTGAGTGCAATAAAAAGTATTTTTCAAAATCTTGAAGCAAGGCGTTCCGTAACGCAGCATAAAATAAAAACAATCAAAGAAGAACTTGCACAAATTGAGACGGCACTTGATGCAATTAAGTCGGCAATAGATAAAAATTCAACGGCGGTATTATTAAAAGACCTTGAGTACAAAATTAAAATAAACGAGCGCGACCTTGGTACGCGTAAACAAAATATCTATCAATACGAAAAGCTCGCAGAAAAAATTTCTTTGACGCTACCTACAAATGAAAAAGCGTTTATGGAAAATGTAGCAACGCTACCGGCAATGCAAAAAACGATAACGGCTGAAAGAGTTGCGATAGAAACAAAGTGCGATAAATTAAAGATACAAAATAACGATGCAAAAGAACGATATGATGAAATAAAAAAAGAATATGATTCACTGCGCACACGAACGAGTAACATTCCGTCCGATAATATTGCAGTACGTAAAATAATTTGTGCCGGCATCGGCTGTGCCGAAAAGGAACTTATCTTTGCAGGGGAACTGTTGCAAGTTGCGAAAAGCGAATCAAGATGGGAAGCGGCCATTGAAAAAGTTTTACATAAATTTGCCTTGTGCATTTTAGTTCCGCCGAATCTCTATCATGCGGTTAATGAATTCGTTGCAAAAAATAATTTACGCGGGCGAGTGGTTTATTTTAAAACCGATGAACGAGTGCACCTTAAAAACTTCAGCGAAAAGATCGACGGCGATTCCCTTTTAAAAAAATTACAGATTAATAAAAGTCATCCGCTCCATGATTGGATTGAAGCGTACTTGCAGGACAATTACCATTATCTTTGTACCGATGACTTATCGGAATTTCAGCGCGCCGATAAAGCAGTTACTTCAAGCGGTTTAATAAAAGTGAAAAATCGTCACGAAAAAGATGACCGCAATAAAAAAATCGAAAGCCGCTTTTATGTTTTAGGTTGGGACAATAGCAAAAAACGCGAAGCGCTTTTTTCCGTGATGCATAATTTGCAAAAGGAAATAGCGGCTCGTGAAAGCGAACTTGCACAATTAAAAAACAAAAGTGAAAGCGGTTTAGAAAAGTTGCACGTTATTGCGAGCCTTTTACTTGTTTCCGATTGGGACAGCCTTGATGTAAAAAAATACGGCACGCTCCTTAACGAAAATCTTGAAGCGAAGCAAAAACTTTCTGCAAGCGATTCGGAATTGCATCAACTGGAAACTAAACTGAAAAACACAAAGCTTGAAAAAGAACAAAAAGAAAAAACACACGATCAATTGATTCGAGATGAAGAAAACTTACATACTCGATTGCAAACACTCAAACAAAAAGAGAATACCTTTTTAAAACAAGCTGAAGATAAACCGCCACTTGATGAAAAAATAATTTCGGAATTTATTTCACAGTATAAGATAAAAAATAATATACCTCCGAGCGATGATGCTTATTTGGAAAAACTTGAAAGGATAAAAGAAAACCTTTCACAACAAATTGAAAGTAAAGAGTTGAAGGCGGATAAAAAAGTAAAACAAACGGAAAGTTCAGTGCGGGAAGCAATGAGAAAGTTTACGAACCCGAATGATACATTAAAACAAAAATTTCCGTCGTGGTCTTCTGATGTCCGTGATTTATTACCTGAAGCACATGCACTTTCCGATTTTAAAACATTTAATGAAAAATTAATTTTTGATAATTTACCGGCATGTGAAAAAAGGTTTAAAGAAAAATTTAACGATGATGTTAAAAATGATATATATAATTTTAAATCAATCCTTGATGACGGAAAGCAGTTGATTGTAAACGGTATTGAAGAATTAAATAAAAGTTTAATGAGCATTCCGTACAGCAAAAATCCTCCGACGTATTTAAAGCTTGAAAAAAAAGAAACGAATGATAAACAGATAAAAGATTTTAAAGGACGATTGAAAGCAGCCATTCCCGATATGGCTTCGGTTTTTACCGCCGAGCAAAATGCCGAGCTTGAAAAGTTTAAACAGATAGAAAGTTTAATCAATTACTTAAAAGGAGATGACGCAGTTCGCAAAAAAGTTTTGGATGTACGAAAGTGGTTTGTCTTTAATGCGATTGAATATTACAGTGCGGACAATGTGCAAAAACAATCCTACGATGATTCGGCGGGTTTGTCGGGAGGAGAAAAAGCAAAATTAACGTACACGATTTTAGCATCGGCACTTGCGTATCAATTCGGATTAACCGATAACAGTCCTCGTTCATTCCGCTTGGTTATTATTGACGAAGTGTTCAGTAAAGTTGATGCCGACAACTCTTCGTATGCGATGGAACTTTTTAAGGAAATCGGTTTGCAACTTATTTTGGTAACGCCGATGGATAAAATCAATATTGTTGAAAACTATGTTTCATCCGTACATATTAGCGAAAAACTTGATAAGACTTCAAGGCTCCTTTACATTACGATCGATCAATATCGTAAAGCGCTTGCTCAAAATAAAAATCCTATTTTACCTGCTGACGATGATGCAAAAGCCTATGATTACGAGTAATGAAATAAAAAGAAAAGCGGAAAATAAATTCACCGCATATTTAAAAAGCCTCATAGCAGATAAAACACTATTTCCGCTTCTTATCCCTTCATCAAAAACTTTCCTCATCGACAACTTTAAATCGAGTTCAGCGGAAATAAACGACTTATATAAAAATTCAAAACAAGCACGCGGTTTCGGGTATACGGTTGAAACGGAACAAGTGAACACGCAGCACTACGGAATGCAAACAAAAGTCAAAAAAATATTTTTTGAAACCGAAACGGACTTTATCCGCTTTATAAAAAAAGAAAATGAAGTTCGTATTTTTAAAACCAATGTAGCACAAATTAAAAATGAATGTTTGCGTTTAAATCGTGCCGATATACAAAGCAGTTTTTGTTTAAAACATCTTTCGGCAGTACGAGCGGAACAGGAGCCGGACTATTGGAAAAATATTTTTTCCGCTGCGGAATGGTTTGTTCAAAATCCTCATTCGCAATTATTCTTACGGGAAATTCCGCTCAATGTACACACAAAGTTTATCGAAGGCAATTGGCAGCGGATCTTTTCCGTGTATTGCTTGATAAAAAAAATTCCGCAGCCGGTCGTTTATGAAAAAAACGTTTATACTATTTGGCAGGTAAAAAAATCACCGGCGCTCATCCGCTTTCGCGTATCTGATACCACACTGCAGGTTTCGTTTGCCGGTGAAACAATTTTCACGAATGATATACGAATTCCGATTTCTGATTTTGCACAATTACAATTTCAAAACATTGAACACATTTTTGTTATTGAAAATAAAATGATATATTTGACATTTCCAAAAGTACCGAAGAGCATATATATTTTCGGCTCCGGTTATGCTGCAAGAATTTTAAAACAGAATAAAAGTTTAGCAACAAAAAAAATAATCTACTTCGGCGATCTTGACGAACACGGCTTCGAAATATTATCCGATGTCAGAAAAATTTTTCCGCACACAATTTCTTTTTGTATGGATATGCAATGCTACCGCAGCTTTTCTGAATTTGCCGTAAAAGGAAAAACTTCAAAGCGTGCAATTGAAAGTTTGGAACTGAACGACGATGAAAAAGAACTCTTTTTGTTTTTAAAACAAAATCCCGAAGCGAATCGATTGGAGCAGGAACGCATAACGCAACGCTACATAAAAACAAAGCTTAAGGAACGCTTATTAAAGGCTTGACGCCATTTAATAACGTTCCTTAATTGTTTCTCAATGTTCAGTAAATATAGTATTTTGAATATTTGCGAAACAATAGATTTTAAAAGTTGGTTCTGATTAATTCTCGATTGAATTACTCAGAACCTTCTTGGAGGAACTCCTATGAAAAGCAACGACAGCAGTTATATTGCACAGATGATTGCAAACGATTCCGGCATTCGGCTTTTGCGTTCACGCAATCCCGAAAAAACAATTTCATTTTTGTACAAAACTTTCCGTGAAAAACATCAGCAAACTCTATTTGCACATCGTTTTGAAATGCTCCTTGCCGATTTTTTGCAGATGGAAGCACTTGCATCAGACGAAAAAGATTCTTCGCTCAATGAATTTTTAGATGAAACGGAACTGAACGAGGAGATACAATTTGCATCGCAAAGCTTTGAAACAAAGGCGCACTTTTTACTTGACCGTTGGTGTTCCGATGAAAAAGGCTATATCCGAAAATATTATAACGAACGTCAGGAAGCGATTGTAGAATTAAGCGCCGGCGTTGAGCGGCTTTTCACTTGGCTTGATAATATGGATGCAAGTAATTTTGTCGGAACGGAATCTCGCTTTAAAGATATTCTGCATCGGCTCAGAGAACTTTCCGAAAACACAACGCAAGATCCGGCATTGCAAATTGAAGAGCTCGAAAAGAAAAAAGCCGAACTACAAAAGCGCATTGACACCATTATGCAAACGAACACGGCGCAAATGTACACGCCGGTACAAATACAGGAACGCTTAACGGAGCTTTCACGGTCGGCGCGGGAATTGCTTTCCGATTTCAGACAAGTTGAAGAAAACTTTAAAGTTATTTTGAATGATATTTACAAAAAGCAATCAATGGAAGAAAGCCGCGGCGCCTTATTGGATTATGCGCTTGAGGCAAATTTAAAAATAAAAGAAACGCCGCAAGGACAAAGCTTTGATTCGTTTTGGAATTTTTTAATTGCGGATGCGGGTAAAAACGAAATTAATACGCTCACTGAAAATATTATTTCGCAAGTGCAAGATGCGAACATCGAGTGGAACGATATGTTTTTGTTGCATCTAAAGCGCTACTTGCAAACGGCGGGAAGAAAAATTATTGATGCAAATCACGCACTGACGCATCGGCTGAGTCGTGCCATCAATTCGCAAAACCTTATCGACAAAAAAGCTTTAGGCGAATTGTTTGCGTCGATAAAAGCAAAAGCATTTCAGTGTGCCGAAAAAGAATTTGCACTTGACCCGCCGCTTGAAATTGAAACGAGGCCGCTGCTCAACTTTCCGCACGCGCGAACATTTACGTTGCCATTACTGAAACAAAATTTTTCGGAGATTAACAGTTTTGAAGAAGCCGCCTCTCATGACTTGATTATGCAAAGCGGTTTATTTAATCAGTTCTTTATCGATGAAACCGTTTTGAAAAATAACATCAGCGAATATAAAAATAAATTTTTAGGATCACAAAAACAATTCTCTCTCGCGGAACTCGTTGAAAAATTTCCGGTAGAAAAAGGCTTAGCTGAAATCGTTTCATATTTTGCACTCGCCCATAAACTAAAAGAGCCACATGCAATTATTTTAGATGACGCCCGCGAAACGATTTCCTATGAACATAACGGTTCGCAGTACCGGCTGACGCTGTCGAAGATTGTATTCGGATGAGGGGGAGGAGGAGGTTTATAAGTTCAAGACCTAATACGACAAAAAAGCATTCGACTTAATTCTTCATCGCATGCTTATTCTTCTTGCTTGTAATACACTTTGTAAAATGTACCGCGGGCATCTTTGCCTTGTTCTACATTTTGGCGGTTACCGGTGATAATGATTTTAATTTGTTTGTCCAAATTTATGAGTCCAATGTAGGCCTGCTCCTATTTTCTATAGTTATTATCATTTAATTCTTTTTCAATATCTTGCATTTTCTTGTTTTTGCTTTCTTTGGAAATTAATCGATTCCAAACGATTTTAATGATCGCGACAAGTCCAAGTAATGGAGCATACATCAAGTTTCTTAATGTGCTTTTTAAAGTTTCAGATTCTATTCAATCAATTAGCTTTACAAGCTGATATGGTAAATTATATCTTGATGATTGCCAAAAAAATTGCAAAACAGTGAAAATGATTATCAACATACCCAGTAAAATTAACCAAACAGATCGCTTTTGCCATTTTTTAAATTTTTCTTTAACTTCTTTTTTAAGCAATTTTGCTTTTAAATCATGGTTTTCATCTTTAAGTTTTTTTTGATTGTTAGTCAGATTTTCATTTTTCTTTTTCAAATTCTCGATATTACTTTCAAGTACTGATTTTGCATATTTTTTTGTTTTTTCAAAAATCTGTTCATCCGGATTATCATCTTGTGAAATAACATCATTAAATTTATTCTCAACTAATTTATTCAAAATGTCTCGTTGTCGTTCTATCTTTTCTGTCATTTCAGCTATTCCAGCTAAAACAACTTGAAACTTTTCATTATTAATTAAAATCTCATTATTTTTGAGGTTTAAAAAACTTACAAAACTTTTAAAATCATCTTCAGTCCGATTCAAGTATCTAAGCATTATAGTCATCCATTGACTTGGTAATAAAATAATTGGCGTTTTACCTTTTCGTTGATAGTCCCAACGACGTAAACTTTGATCTGTTGAAATAAAAAAAAAATTTTGTATCAAATATATTTTGGTTTTGATTATTTCGTTTTTTTTCGATCCATAATATATTTTCTGCATCGATTTCCGGATTGGTAATGATTTTATTCCCTTCATTAAATTTGAAACTCGAAATGCTTGATGTATAGTCCATTAGAATATCTTTTACAGTTTTATCGTTATTGTTAAAAGGTTTTTGTGTGTCCACATGAACTTTAAATTTTTTCTTAAAATCATCATAAGCGGTGTCTATATCGGCAATAAATAGCTTGATATTATCATTTACCTTGCCTATGCGCCATTTATGATAAAAATTATATATATCAGGCTTAATATTAAACTCTTGAAAAAGCTTTTGATCAATTCTTGGCGAATTATATATTTCTATATTTTTAGCATGTTTTTTAATGCTCGCTTTAAATTCATTTTCTGTGGATATAGAGATGATTATATTTTCTTCAGAATCATTAAATTTTTTTAGGAATGTTTGAGAACGCTTCTGTCTATCTTCACCATTTATGCCTAATGCCCTATAGATTATATTAGTGTCAAGATAAAAACTTTTATTTTTAAGATTTTTCAAATAGAGTGAGGAATTTCTATTTTTATTGGTAAGCATACAAAATTCAAGAGCATAACTTGCAATATCAAATATAGCCTTGTTCTTTTCTTGGTTGCCCCACTTTAAAAAATCATTAATGATTTTTTTCTCTTCATCAGTATAACTTGAATTTTCAAGATTTATAAAGCCAGATATATCCTTCTTGTTATCAATTAGTTTTTGAAAATATTAGAAATCTTTTTGTACCGAAAGAAGCGGTTAGCCATCCAATCGTTGAGTTTTCTCATTTACTGCATGCACCCAAAACAGTTATTCATTGAGCGACTTTTAAAACTTTACCCAATACATCTTCACACTTATTCACCAATTCGCTGAGAAACAAACAGGATAAAAACACAGCACATAAGAGCTTCTCCTAAAAACGTAATATGTTTTGAGCGAAAAGACAGTGAGTTTTTGGTGAAAACACAGTGGGAATTTTTTAAAACTCACTGAGAATTCATCTAAAAGTCAGTGAGAATTTACCCGAACTCCAGTGAGAATTGATCGAAAGCGAAGCTTCGATTGTGTAAGTTTGCGTAACGAAGTGGGCAAGCCATTAAAATTAGGTTCCGAGGATGTTCCGTAACAGACTCCGTCCGTACCGTTTGTTTCGAATGTAATCGGCTCCGCCATCTCATACTCGTATTCATAAATGCTGTTGTCGTAATCAATTTTTACGGGACGACCTTTAAAAAGTTTTTGCTTGTCCGCATATGCTTGTCCTTTGCCTGCAAGATACACTGTATTGCTCAGATAGTCGAGGACATTGCGGTTTCGGCAGTGCCCGTTTCTTCCGATTGTGCGGTACCGTTTTCTTGCTGCTTTGTACAGGCGATACATACTCCCGTTACCAAAAGCACCGTAAACAAAACGGCATGCATACTTTTCAGTTTTTTCATGTATGCTTCTCCAATCACGGCGTAGATTTTAGCATGAGGAGGCACTGATTAGCTCAATCGAGAATTGAGGGCATCTTTCAAGAACTTGGTTAGATTTTTAGAGATGCCCGTCGAGTTTTGAAAAATTTTACGTACAA
>ERZ1673752.1742-NODE-1742-length-28375-cov-11.154167_pt1 | contig 28375 bp, 26 predicted proteins | sample MGYA00580195_ERZ1673752 | MGnify/ENA primary metagenome ERZ1673752 (study PRJEB41218, sample SAMN15661744) | gut metagenome | host: Homo sapiens | place: Canada: London | collected 2015-08-20/2019-03-30 | study: EMG produced TPA metagenomics assembly of...
TTCAAGGAGGTCCGGAGGGAAATCGAAATCCCTCCGGGCTCGTTTTCTTTTTGTCCCTTTTTCGTCCACTTTTGCACACTTTCCACACACTTATCCACATCTTGTGTTTCCCCGCAATTTCCCGCCACAATTTATTGTGGCGGGCGTTCTGTTTTCGCGGGTTTTTGCGCCCGGCTTGTCCTACTATAGTTCTGTCAGAAGTCCTTGCAGAGGAGAGACGCTATGCCAAAGACAAAAAGCCCGTCGGTACTGGAATCTGGCCGGGTCCTGTATCTGCCGACTGCGCGCATCCGGCCGAATCCCCTGCAGCCGCGCAGGCATTTTGACGCCGGCGGGCTGCAGGAGCTGGCCGAGAGCATCCGGCAGTACGGCGTGCTCCAGCCGCTGACGGTGCGGCGGCTTGCCGGTGCGTATGAGCTGGTGGCGGGAGAACGCCGGCTGCGCGCGGCAAGGCTCGCCGGACTGAGCGAGGTCCCATGCCTGCTCGCCAACGTGGACGAGGAGGCCTCCGGCATGCTCGCGCTGGTGGAAAACCTCCAGCGCCGTGATCTCGACTACATCGAAGAGGCCGAGGGCCTGCAGAAGCTCATGCAGCAGTACCACCTCAGTCAGGAGCAGGCCGCCCGCCGCATCGGCAAGAGCCAGTCCGCCGTCGCCAACAAGCTGCGCATCCTGCGTCATCCGCCATCCGTTTTGCAGGCGCTGCGCGAGCACCAGCTGACCGAGCGCCACGCCCGCGCGCTCCTGAAGCTGCCGGACGAGGCCGAACGCCTGCGCGTCATCGGCCTCATCGTGCAGAACGAATGGACGGTCGCGAAGACGGAGCAATATATCGACGCTCTTCTCGCGCCGAAGCCGCCCGTGCGGCGGGAGCTGGGCGGGTTCGTCCTGCGCGACGTGCGCGTGCTGCTCAACTCCATCGACCACCAGCTCGACCTGTGCCGCGCAGCCGGCGTCCCCGCCGACCGTGACCGGCGCGAGACCGACCGCGAGATCATCCTGACCATCCGCATCCCAAAGATCAGACCGCCGTCCCCCTCGCAGAAATAGCGCCCGCAGCCGGTTTTCCAGCTGCGGATTTTTTGCGCCCGGAAAAAAATTTTCGGGTGCACAGCGCTTCCCCGGACCGGCAATTTTCCCGGTTTTCCCACTTTTGAAACGATATCAATTGTGATATTAACCTATTCTAAGCCCATATGGCACTTTTGACGGAAATGCCCTGCCGCGGCCGCCGGAAATCTAACACTTTTTTAGCGAAATGCAAAACTTTTTAGTTTGCAAACCGGGGTAAATATGCTATAGTATGTATTTGTCTGAATGATCTGAAGAATAAAAAAGGACACGGCAACAAGACGAAGGATGTCTTGTTCCACACTGGAAAGGGGTTTACCAAATGTCTCACAAGTACGTCTATCTGTTCTCCGAGGGCAACGGCAAAATGCGCGAGCTGCTCGGCGGCAAGGGTGCGAACCTTGCTGAAATGACCAACCTCGGCATGCCCGTTCCGCAGGGCTTCACCATCACCACCGAGGCCTGCACGCAGTACTACAAGGACGACCACCAGATCAACGCCGAGATCGAAGCGGAGATTATGGAGTACGTCGAGAAGCTCGAAGAGATGACCGGCAAGAAGTTCGGCGATCTCTACAACCCGCTGCTCGTCTCCGTCCGTTCCGGTGCGCGCGCTTCCATGCCCGGCATGATGGACACCATCCTGAACCTGGGTCTTAATGACGAGGTCGTCGTCGCCTTCGCCAAGAAGACCAACAATCCCCGCTTCGCATACGACTCCTACCGCCGCTTTATCCAGATGTACTCCGACGTCGTCATGGAGGTCGGCAAGAAGTACTTCGAGCAGCTCATCGACGAGATGAAGGACAAGAAGGGCGTGAAGCTCGACACCGAGCTGGACGCCGACGATCTCAAGGAGCTGGCTGAGAAGTTCAAGGCCGAATACAAGGAAAAGCTCGGCGAAGACTTCCCGCAGGATCCGAAGGTGCAGCTGATGGGCGCCATCAAGGCTGTCTTCCGCTCCTGGGACAACCCCCGCGCGATCTACTACCGCCGCATGAACGACATCCCCTCCGACTGGGGCACCGCTGTCAACGTGCAGTCCATGGTCTTCGGCAACACCGGCGATACCTCCGGCACGGGCGTTGCGTTCACGCGCAACCCGGCGACCGGCGAAAAGAAGCTGTTCGGTGAGTTCCTCATGAACGCACAGGGCGAAGACGTCGTGGCCGGCGTCCGCACCCCGCAGACCATCGACCAGCTGGCCGAGGTCATGCCCGAGGCTTACAAGCAGTTCACCGACATCTGCGCCAAGCTCGAGTATCACTACCGCGACATGCAGGATATGGAGTTCACCATTGAGGACAAGAAGCTCTACATGCTGCAGACCCGTAACGGCAAGCGTACCGCTGCTGCTGCTATGAAGATCGCCTGCGACCTCGTCGACGAAGGCATGATCACCGAAAAAGAGGCCGTCGCCATGATCGACCCGAAGAGCCTCGATTCCCTGCTGCACCCGACGTTCGACCCCGCCGCTCTCAAGAAGGCCAAGGTCGTCGGCACCGGCCTCGCCGCTTCCCCGGGCGCTGCCTGCGGCAAGATCGTCTTCTCCGCAGAGACCGCGACCGACTGGGCCAAGAACGGTCAGAAGGTCGTCCTCGTTCGTCTCGAGACCTCTCCCGAGGATATCGAGGGCATGCACTACGCGCAGGGCGTTCTGACCGTCCGCGGCGGCATGACCTCTCACGCAGCCGTCGTCGCCCGCGGCATGGGCACCTGCTGCGTCTCCGGCTGCGGCGCCATCAAGATGAATGAAGAAGCCAAGACCTTCGAGCTGGCCGGCAAGACCTACAAGGAAGGCGACTGGATCTCCATCGACGGCTCCACCGGCAACATCTACGGCGAAAAGATCAAGACCGCCGCTGCCTCCATCTCCGGCGACTTCGACCGCCTGATGGGCTGGGCCGACAAGTTCCGCAAGCTGCAGGTCCGCACCAACGCCGACACCCCGCACGACGCGCAGCAGGCTGCCGCGTTCGGCGCCGAGGGCATCGGTCTGTGCCGTACCGAGCATATGTTCTTTGAAGCTGACCGCATCAAGGCCATGCGTGAGATGATCGTCTCCGAGACCTCCGAGCAGCGCGAAAAGGCGCTGGCCAAGCTCGAGCCGATCCAGCAGGCCGACTTTGAGGCCATCTACGAGGCCATGAAGGGCCGCCCGGTCACCATCCGTCTGCTCGATCCGCCCCTCCACGAGTTCGTTCCGACCGACCCGAAGGACATCGAAGAGCTGGCCAAGGAAATGGGCCTGACCGTCGAGCACCTGAACCACGTCATCGCCGGCCTGCATGAGTTCAACCCCATGATGGGCCACCGCGGCTGCCGTCTGGACGTTACCTTCCCGGAGATCGCCAAGATGCAGACTGCCGCCATCATCAAGGCCGCGCTGGCTGTCCGCAGCCGCCGCCCGGCATGGAGGATCGTCCCCGAGATCATGGTCCCACTGGTCGGCGAAGAGAAGGAGCTGGCCTTCGTCAAGTCCGTCATCGACAAGACCGCGAAGAAGATCATCAAGGAAGCCGGCAGCGACATGACCTACAAGGTCGGCACCATGATCGAGATCCCGCGCGCCGCGCTGACCGCTGACGCCATCGCAAGAGAGGCTGAGTTCTTCTCCTTCGGCACCAACGACCTGACGCAGATGACCTTCGGCTTCTCCCGTGACGACGCCGGCAAGTTCCTTGCCTCCTACTACGACCGCAAGATCTACGAGTCCGATCCGTTCTCCAAGCTCGACCAGGCAGGCGTCGGCCGTCTCGTCAAGATGGCAGCGGAGCTGGGCCGTCAGACCCGCCCGGACATCCATCTCGGCATCTGCGGCGAACAGGGCGGCGATCCGTCGACCGTCGAGTTCTGCCACAAGATCGGTCTGACCTACGTCTCCTGCAGCCCGTTCCGTGTTCCCATCGCCCGCCTCGCCGCCGCCCAGGCCGCGATCAAGGCCGAACAGGAATGATCCCGCTGTTTCCGAACTGAATCAAAGCGGCCCCAATCGGAATCTTCCGATTGGGGCCGCTTTTTTGCTGTCTGTTCCGCGCCGCGTGTATTTGTCTTTTTCCACTCTGTTTTCCGGCGGAACCGAAATCACTGTTTCTGACAAGGAAGCGTTGTTTTTGACCAATCTTTATTTCCGTTTTCCACCAACCGGCAGGTCTTGTCGTTGAAAAACGCCAGCAATCGCGAATGTCGGAATCGTCAAATTTTACACAAATTTTGATGCACTATGCACAAAAACTGTAGGAACATAAAAAAACAGCCATTTCCATCTGTCCCGCCGTTCGGCGATGTGATAAAATGCAAATGAACGTCAACAAGTGAAAATAGTTGTTTTTGACAAATTATCGTAAACGCAGGCAAAGAATTAACAAAGCTTGCGGTTTATAATGGAATTACAGGGCGGCAAAAACACACATTGCCGATCACCCGCTTCCGCATGGGCAGCCACCCCGTGCGGGACACAGAAAACTGACTTACAGGAGGAAAACAAAATGAAAAAGTGGTTATCTCTGATCCTCGTCGCAGTCCTGACCCTGTCGCTGCTTGCCGGCTGTGCCGCCAAGACGACGGATCAGCCCGCCGCCAGCACCGACACCGCTGCTGACACGACCCCCGCAGACACCGCTGCCACCGAAACCGCAGAACCCGCCGACACCGCAGAACCCGCTGCCGACGGCAAGGTCCTCAAGATCGGCATCTCCTGGGCTCACTGCAATGACGCTCTGTTCTACAGCTGGCGCGACGGCCTGAAAAAGGTTCTCGACGAGACCTGCAAGGATCACGGCTATGACAGCGTGACCTGGGTCGACGTCGTTGCCGGCGACGACGCCTCCAAGCAGGCTTCCGACATCTCCGACCTCGTCACGCAGGGCTGCGATGCGATCATTGCCTACGCATTCGACAACCAGGCGATCGCCAGCTCCGCCAAGGAAGTGGAAGATGCCGGCATCCCCTTCATCCTCTGGGACCGCGACATGGCCGAGGGTGCTTCCCCCGCTGCTAACCTCTTCGTCGGTCTGGACACCTACAACCAGGCTTACCTCGCCGGCAAGGCCTTCTTCCAGGATCTGAAGGACAAGGGCGTTGAGGCCACCGACATCATCTCCATCATGGGCGCTACCAACGACAACAACGCACTCAACCGCCAGAAGGGCTTTGAGGACGCAGCCGCCGAGTTCGGCCTCTCCATCGCGCAGACCGTTCCGTCCGACTGGGACGCTGAAAAGGCTCTGACCGGCTTCAGCGCCGCTTTCCAGGCACATCCCGACTGCAACGTCGTTCTGATCGCTTCCGACTTCATCGTCACCGCTGTTCAGACCGTTCTTGAGGCCAACGATGCATGGTACACCAACACCGAAGAAGGCCACGTCTGGATCTGCTCGCAGGACGGCTTCCCGACCGGCGTCAAGTTCATGCAGGAAGGCTACATGGATTACTCCGGCATGTACAATGTTGACGGCATGTGCGAGAACTTCGCAAACGCTGTTTACGATCTGATCGACGGCACCTACACCGGCGAAGCCAAGCTCTACACCGATCCGATGGTCGTCGCTGCTGCCGACATCAACAACCTGGATCTCTGGGGCGCACACTACATGGAAGAAGCTGCATAACCAACCAACAAGGCGTATTCCTACAGGAAAACCTGCGTCAATGGAGGGAGCTTCGGCTCCCTCCATTGAAGGCGTTCGTTTTTTGAAGGCATATCCGGAAAAACGAGGGGGAGTTTCACCAAGATGAACGTAAGCAACAAACAGCCGGCAAAGAAAGAACGGCTCCGGCAGGAACTGGTCCACAGACTGAAAAACGGCAACACCGCGCTGGTCCTTCTGATCATCGTCGCAATGATCGTGCTGTCGATCCTGATCCCGAACTTTTTGTCCGTCGGCAATATCTTCAATCTTCTGACACAGGCCAGCATCATCGGTCTTCCCGCGATCGGCCTGACTTTCATTATCGTCACCGCAGGCATTGACCTGTCGCTGTCGACCAACATGGCATGCAGCGCCATTCTCGGCTGCATCATCATGCGCAACACGCAGAACGTACTTCTCGGCGTTCTGTCCATCCTCGCAGTCGCGATCCTGTTCGGCTGCATCAACGGCTTCTCCGTGGCCAAGCTCAAGATGGTCCCGATGATCGTCACGCTGGCCATCCAGACGCTGAACGTCGGTATCTCCAACTACTGCACGCAGGGCACGAGCATCGCCGGTCTGCCGGAGAGCTATTCCCGGATCTTCGCAGGCTCGATCGGCAACGTGGTCCCGATCTCCGTCGTCGTCTTCCTCGTCGTCGCCTATCTGATGCATCTGCTGCTGACGCGCACGATCTTCGGCCGCCAGCTGTTCCAGACCGGCATCAACGAGCAGGCCGCGCGGGTCAACGGCGTCAACACTACCAAGATCCTGTTCCTCATCTATTTCATCGGCGGCTGCATGGCCGGTATCAACGGCGTGCTGACCGCGGCCAGACTGAACTCCGCAGGCCCCACCATGGGTCCTGCCAGCGCGTTCAATAATATCGTCTGCTCCTGTGTCCTCGGCGGCGCAAGCGTCTGGGGCGGCAAGGGCACCATCCTCGGCACGCTGATCGGCAGCATCATCATGGCGATCATCACCAACGCAATGAACCTTATGAACGTTGACTTCTTCATCACCTACATCATCAAGGGCCTCATCATTGTGCTGGTCTGCTATCTGGACGTTCTTCGGAACAAAGTAACGATAAAGGAGCACTGAGACAATGGCGGAACAAACGACATTACAGATCCAGCATGTTTCCAAGATCTTCCCCGGCGTCAAGGCTCTGAACGACATCAACATCGAAGCCAGAGGCGGAGAGATCGTTGGACTCATCGGCGTCAACGGCGCCGGCAAATCGACGCTCATGAATATCCTCGGCGGTATTCACGAGCCCACGGAAGGTCAGATCCTGATCGACGGCAAGCCTGTCCGCATCACGACCCCGCAGGACGCGGAAAAATACGGCATCGGCTTTATCCATCAGGAGCCTGTCATGTTCGACTATATGACCGTCGCGGAAAACATCTCCGTTTCCCGCCTGCACGGTCTTGTAAATTATAAAACCCTCAATTCCATCGCAAGAAAATATCTCGCGCAGATGAACTGCGACATTGACCCGCGTGAGAAGGTCATCAACCTTCCCATCGGCGAGCGTCAGATGGTGGAGATCGCCCGTGCGCTTTCCGCCGGCAACAAGATCCTGCTCTTCGACGAGCCGACCGCCTCCTTCACCGACAAGGAAAAGGCCAAGCTGTTCGAGATCATCCGCGACCTCAAGAAGCAGGGCGCCTGCATCTTCTTCATTTCCCACTTCCTCGATGAGGTCGAGGAGCTGACCGACCGCACCATCGTCCTGCGCGACGGTCAGGTCGCCCTCAGCGGCAAGACCAGCGAGATCACCCGCGAGCAGATCCTCCAGAATATGATCAGCGGCCAGATCGCCAAGGTCGATTCGTCCGAGACGAAGACCTTTGACAAAGTCATCATGCGCGTGGAGAATCTCTCCGCCAGCAAAAAGACCGACAAGATCAGCTTCGATCTGCACGAGGGCGAGGTCCTGTGCCTCTGGGGCCTCATGGGCTCCGGTCGTACCGAGACGCTCCGCGCCATCTACGGTCTGGACAAGGCCGACGAGGGCACCGTCTCGCTCGACACCGGCGACGGCCTGTGCCCCGTGCCCTTCAGCCGCATCCATGAATACTGCGGCTTCGTCACCGAGGCGCGTCACGACGACGGCTGTCTGCTCCCGTGGTCGATCTGGGAGAACATGAGCGCGCCGAACCTGAAGGCGTATCTCAAGAAAAACGGCCTGTTCCTGGACTATGCCAAGCAGAAGGAGCAGAGCGAGGTCTTCGCAAAGCGCCTGAACGTCAAAGCGCCCTCTGTCGAAACGCAGATGTCCGCGCTTTCCGGCGGCAACCAGCAGAAGGTCATCATGGCCAAGTGGCTCATGAAAAAGCCGAAGGTCTTCCTGATCGACGAACCGACCCGCGGCGTTGACGTCGGCGCAAAGGCAGAGATCCAGAAGATGATCCGTGAGCTGGCCGCGCAGGGCAGCGCCTGCCTGGTCGTCTCCTCCGAGATCGAGGAAATTTCGGCTGTCTGTGACCGTGTGATCGTGCTCAACCGCGGCCGCATCAACGGCGAGCTGACAAAGCAGGAGATCGACAAAGAGACCCTGATGAGTCTCTGCGTTTGATGCAGCACACAGACATTGAGAGGAATTGCAAGATGAAAACGAAAACACGTAAATTCAATCTGAAAAACTTTCTGATCCGATATGCGCTGTATCTGCTGATCCTTGTGCTCTGGGTCTTCTACGCGTCCAAAAGCCCGCACTTTTTCACGATCAAGAACCTGAAGACTCTGCTGACCAACGCGGCGCCGCTGCTGATCTATGCGTCCGGCATGACGTATATCCTCATTCTCGGCGAGATCGACCTTTCCATCGGCTCGATCGGCGCAGTCTCCGCCGCGCTTTGGATCCTTCTGCAGACGGAGCATAACGTCAGCCTGCCCGCGGCGTTCCTGATCGCGACGCTGCTCGGCGCATTCATCGGTCTTCTGATCGGCCTGATGGTCGTCAAGCTGAAGATCAACGCCTTTATGACCACGCTCGGCATGCAGTTCTTCCTGCGCGGCGTGTGTTACCTGATGGTCAACGGCGACCAGATCCTGACGCCGGAGGCTGTCCATACCTTCGCAAAGTTCAAGATCCTGACCCTTTCCCCGCTCATCTATATCAGCCTCTTCATCGCCATCTGCATGACGCTCCTGTACCGCTACACGGCCTTCGGCCGCAAGGTGCAGGCCTGCGGCTGCAACCGCGTGGCGGCAAAGATGGTCGGCATCAACGTGGATAACGTCAAGATCCTGTCCTTCGTGCTGAGCGGCCTGCTCGCCGGCTTCGCCGGAACGCTGCAGTGCACAAACATCGGCCTGCTCGCGCCGAACGGCCTCGGTGAAGGCAGCGAGTTCCTCGCCATCACGGCCTGCGTCCTCGGCGGCACGTCTCTTGCCGGCGGCGTCGGCTCTGTCATCCCTGGTACGCTCATCGGCGTCATCTTCTACTACAGTATTGAGAACGGCCTCGGTCTTCTCGGCGCAAACGTCTATCTCTACCCGATCGTCCGCGGCATCGTCATCTATCTTGCGATGGTCACCGACTCGCTCAAGCGTTCGATCGGCACCTCGAAGTGATCATCTTACCGGAACCGGAGGTCTTGTATGCAACAGCTGCTGCACCAGTTTTATACGCTGCTCCCGCGCGACGAGCGCCAGCAATGCCTGCAGCAGCTGCTCGCCTCCGGCGAACTGACAGACGCCTGCGATGCCCAGCTGCAGGCGCTCTGGCAGCTGCGGTACGAGCAGAAGCGCCTGCTGCGCACGCTGCCGGACGCATTTTTGAACGCGCTGATGGATCTTCTGTATCTCGATAGCCAGCAGCAGTCCGGCCTCGGCCTGCGCCGCCTGCAGAAGGAACTGCAGAAGACCGCCTGCGCGCTGGGGCTGGACCGCTTTGCGGACGCTCCGGCGGAGGCGCAGGCGCTGTTTGCGGCGGAATGGCAGAACTGCGCCGCCTATTTTGCCCATCTCGGGCAGGAGGACCGCGCCTACAACTCCGGCATTCTGCACCTGCGTCCTCTGCAGGAGCAGGCGCTGGCCGAAAAGCTCCTGCGCGATTTTAAGACCATGGCCTGCACGCTGCCGCAGGCGGCAGACCTGCAGCCGCTCTTTTCCCCGCTCGCAAACGCGCTGCGCGCGGCGTTCTGCGCGCAGTATCCCCAATGGGCGTCCAGCGCCGATATCCTCGTCACGGACGCCGCATCCGATCCACAATCCATCCACTGAACTGAAATCAACAAGAGGGAACGATCATGAAAAAATTCAAAGTTGGTCTTTTAACCATGTCTGACGGCCGTCCGTACCTGCACAACCTGCAGTACGACATGAACATGGGCTATCAGAAGCAGATCCGCGAGCGGCTGGAAGCGACCGGCCTCGTCGAGGTCGTCGAGGGCAGCGCGCCCGTCAACTCCAACACCGCCGCCAAGGAAGAGGCCATGAAGCTCAAGGACGCGGGCGTTGAGATGACGATCTTCAACTACGCGATCTGGTGCTATCCGCAGTATACCGCCGTCGCCACAAACTTTGCGCCCGGCCCGTATCTGCTGTTCTGCAACATCCATCCGTCCGAGTGCGGCATGGTCGGCATGATGGCGGCCTCCGGCTCGCTCGATCAGCTGGAAAAGACGCATACGCGTATTTTCGGCTCCATTCTCGACGACGCCGTCCTCGCCAAGGTCATGCAGTTCATCCGCGCCAGCTGCGCGGTCGGCCGTCTGCGCGGTCTGACCTACGGCAACTTCGGCGGCCGCCCGATGGGCATGTACACGACCGTCGCGAATCTCGCCCAGTGGCAGCGCATGTTCGGCATCGACGTGGAAAACGTTGAGCAGTATGAGATCATGCAGTACGGCAACAAGGTCGATCAGGAGAAGGTCACGCGCGCGCGCGAATGGCTCGAGGCGCATGTCGGCACCATCGCCTACAACGACACCAACTTCACCCCGGCCAAGCTCGAGACGCAGATCCGCTCCTACTATGCCCTGCGCCAGATCATCGCCGAGCGCGGTCTGGACTTCATCGGCATCAAGGCCCACGGCGATCTGACCGACTGGTACATCACCATGGATCTGGCCGAGGCGTTCCTGAACGATCCCTATGACTGGGACGGCCCGCACGACCCGATCGTCGCCGCGACCGAGTCCGACATGGACGGCGCGCTCACCATGCAGCTGCTGAAGGTCATCGCCGGTACGCCGGTCCTGTTTGCAGACGTCCGCCACTATGAAAAGTCGGTCGACTGCTGGTTCTTCGGCAACTCCGGCACGCACGCGACCTATTTTGCCGGCGGCAGCATGGATCCCGACGAGAACCTGCGCCATGTCTCCCTCCTGCCCGAATCGAAGGACTATCCCGCAGGCGGCGGCAGCGTCCATCACTTTGCCGCGCCCGGCAAGGTCACCATGGCCCGTCTGGCACGCAAGGGCGACCAGTATTACCTCACCATCGTCCCCGGCGAGATCGTCCAGTTCTCCGAGGAGAAGATGCAGGCGCTCGGCGCCACCGCGACGCCCGCATGGCCCATCGCCTTCACGAAGTGCGACGTTTCCGCGGACGAGTTCATTGAGAAGTATCCCTGCAACCACATCCACGGCGTCTACGGCGATTACGTGGAAGAGCTCAAGTACGTCGCCAGGATCCTGAACATCCCGGTCCAGATCCTGAAGTGACCGCGCCATAGTTTCAAATCATCACAGAGAGGGGGATCAGAATGAGCATTCAGGACTTTGCAAACCTGCAGCCCTTTGTCCGCATGGTCAAGATCAAGCGCTCCGTCCGGCTGGAAGGCTCGTGGGAGGATCTCGACCACGTCTTCATCTATAACGCCAAGGGCAACGCCGACTGGGTCATCAGCGGCAAGCGCTGGCACCTGCCGGAGGGCTCCTGTCTGCTCATTCCCCCGTATCTGTCGCATCTGATCGTCAAGATCGGCAACGAAGAGCTTGTGCAGTACGTGCTGCACGTCGATCTCTTCGAGGACGCCGAACGCAAGCTTCTGCCCCACCAGAGCGCCTTCCGCTTTGAGCAGAAGCCTGTCCTGCCGGAAAAGGAAAAACTCCTGCACGGCAAGGTCCTCGCCGCCTCCATCCCCAGAAAGGAGCGCTATACGCTCGAGCGGCTGTTCCTCAACATGTACCGCGAGTTTTCCCAGAAGAGCGAGGGCTATGAGCTGATGCTCAAGGGACAGGCCATGCAGATGGCCGTCATGTTCCTGCGCAATCTGCCGAGCGAGGCCAAAGGCTCCGATGTTTCCTCCGAGCAGCAGGCAAAATCCTGGCGGATCGTGGAAAACGCGCTGGAGTATATCTATCTGCACTACAGCGAAAATCTCGAAAACGCCGTCATCGGCGACGCCGCGGGCGTCTCGCCCAATTATCTCTCCAAGCTGTTTCAGGAGTATCTCGGTGTGTCCCTGCACACCTATGTCCAGAATTACCGGCTGGAAAAAGCGCAGCAGCTGCTCATCAGCGGCAAATACAACATTTCGGAGATCGCGCTCCGCTGCGGCTTCTCCAGCATCCATACCTTCAGCAAAGCCTTTAAGAAAGAACGCGGCATCAGCCCGAGCGCCTGTCTGGAAACAGCCGGCAAGAGCGCGCTCCCGGCGGACGCCGCTGACTATAACCAACAGCAGCAGATCTACTATAATCAGTAGCGCTGCCTGTACACCCCCTGTTTCCATCCACCGGCCGCAGCCGCCGGAATCTGGTAAGCAAAAAGAGGGAGCAAACTCATGGCTGAACGACCCAGACCCATCTATGCAGAGCTGCGAAAGCGCGAGATCTGTTCCCTGCTGCGATCCAACGGGCAGGTATCCGTCGAAGAGCTCTGTGCACGCTTTCTCATGTCCCCGGCCACCATCCGGAACGATCTGTCCGAGCTGGAGCGCAGCGGACTTCTGCAGCGGACGCATGGCGGTGCCATCAGCTGCCTGCCCCGCACCGGCGCGCAGCTGCCGGAAGAAGTCAACGAAGAGCGCAAGCACCGCATCGCGCGCCGCGCGCTCAGCTTCATCCAGCCGGGCGATATCATCGCGCTGGATGCAGGCACGACCACCTATGCGCTGGCCGCGCTCCTTTCCGGTATCCCCGATCTGACCATCATCACGAACGATCTGAAGATCGCCTCCTATCCCGGCCTTGACAGCAGCGCGCATCTCATCCTGCTCGGCGGGCCGGTCCGGCACGGGTTCCACTGTACCGTTGGCCGGGCGATGGCGGATGCGTCGCGGCGGTTTTATATCGACAAGCTTTTCCTCGCCGCGAGCGCCATGTCTGCCGCAAGGGGCTTCAGCACGCACAGCATGGAATGTGCGGACGCGAAGCGCGCCATGCTCGCGCTGGCTGATCAGGTCATCGTTCTGGCCGACAGCGCAAAGACGCAGCGCAGCGCCTTTCTTTCCTTCGCCTCCCTGCAGGACGCCGACGTCATCATCACCAACACGGACGTCCCGCCGGAATTTCTCCGCGCCGCCAAAGCCCGCGGCGTGCAAGTGATCTGTACATAAAACGCGCTGCCCGGCAGCGCGTTTTTTATACTGCTCCGCCGCCGGATCCTTTTGTTGACACCTGCGGGTACAATTGCTAGAATATTGCAGGATCCTGTCGGATCCGGAGGGAGGCCGCCGCATGGCATTCAGCAGCATCAGCTTTCTGTTTTATTTTCTGCCCCTGTTCTTTGCTGTCTACTGGCTCGTTCCCGCGCGCTGGAAAAACGCGATCCTCGCCGCCGGGAGCCTGTTTTTCTATGCCTGGGGCGATCTGCGCAGCGTGCCGCTGCTGATCGGCTCCATTCTTGTGACGTATGCGCTCGGCCGCGCCATGCGGTCCGAGGCACCTGCCCGGCGAAAAAAGCTCGTTCTGCTCCTCGGCCTTGTTTTCCACCTGGCCGTGCTGGTCGCCTTCAAATACGCGGATTTCTTCTTCGGCTCGCTCCTGCCTTTGCCGGAGCTGGCGCTGCCGCTCGGCATTTCGTTCTATACCTTCCACGCCATGAGCTATCTCATCGACGTCTATCGCGGCTCCGCGCCGCCGCAGAAGAACCTTCTGCAGCTGTCCGTCTATCTCGCCATGTTTCCCAAGCTCGTCATGGGGCCGATCGCCCCGTACCACGCGCTGTCCGCGGCTCTGTCCCGGCGCGAGCTGAGTGTGGAGGATACCGCCGCGGGCTGCTTCCGGTTTGCCGTCGGCCTCGGCAAAAAGGCGCTGCTGGCCGATACGCTGGCGGGGCTCGTCGCGGGGATCTGGGGGAATCTCTCCGATCTGACCGTCCTTGGCGCGTGGCTGGGGCTGCTTGGCTATGCGCTGCAGCTGTATTTTGATTTCAGCGGCTATTCCGATATGGCCATCGGCCTTGGGCGGATGCTGGGCTTCCGCCTGCCGGAGAATTTCCGGTATCCGTATCTGTGCAGCAGCGTCTCCGATTTCTGGCGGCGCTGGCACGTGAGCCTTGGCGCGTGGTTCCGGGAGTATCTCTATTTCCCGCTCGGCGGCAGCCGGCGGGGCGTACTTTGTACGCTGCGGAACCTGCTCATCGTCTGGCTGGCGACGGGCCTGTGGCACGGGGCCAGCTGGAACTATGTGCTGTGGGGCTTGTATTTCGGTATTCTCATCTGCGCGGAAAAGCTGCTCGCGCCCGTCTTCCGCGGGCGCGCGAAAAAGGCGGTCCTCGCGAAGCTGTACCGGCCGCTTAGCCTCCTGCTGGCGCTTTTGGGCTGGGTACTCTTCCGCGCGCCGGATCTTCCGGCGGCCGGGCAGTATCTTTCCGCCCTGTTTGGCGGCGCAGCTGCCGTCAGCGCGCAGGCGCGGCTGTATCTGCATGATTATCTCCCGGCGCTGCTCCTCGGCTGCATCGGCGCGACGCCGCTCATTTCGCGGCTGGCCGAACGGCTGAATGCCCGCCTGCGTCCTGCCGTGCGGACGGTAATCCAAACGGCGATCCTGCTGGCGCTTCTCGCGTGCAGCACGCTCTGGCTGCTGAACGGCAGCTTCCAGAGCTTCATCTATGCGCAATTTTAGGAGGCAGGCATATGAAAACAAAACAGAAGCGCATACAGCTTCCCGTGATCGTCTGCTTCTTCGGCTTCTTTCTCGCCTGCCTCGTCTGGGGGCTTCTGCAGCCCGACCGGGCAAAAAGCGAGGCGGAGAACCGCCCGCTGGCGCAGCGCCCGGCCATGCGCCGGATCGTTACGGATTTTTCCGGCTTCGCCCGCGAGTTTGATGCCTACGCCGCCGACCAGTTCCCGAGCCGCGAGCAGCGCATCCGGGATTATACCGTTCTGGAGCTGGCACAGGGCAAGAAGCTCGCGCGCAAGGCCTACTGCCTGAATGGCTGGCTGTTTACAAAACTTGGCCGCACCAGTCAGGAGCAGCTGAACGAGCTGCAGGCGGCTCTGAACACCGCCGCGGATACCGGCCTCCCGCTGGTCTACTGCGCCGTGCCGCTCAAAAACGAAGTTCTGCACGATATCGACCCGTCCTACTTCTCCGATGAGGTGGGCGCGGAAAACAAAGAAGCGCTCTTTGCCATGCTGGCTGGTGTGGACCGTCTGACCGCCATTGACGCGTCTGCCCCGCTGCTGGCCGGGTATTTGGCCGAGCGCGAGCAGCTGTTCTACAAGACGGACTTCCACTGGAACGCCCGCGGCGCCTTTGCCGCGTCGCAGGAGATCGCGCGGCAGCTGGCGGCCTCCGGCCTGATCGATGCCGCGTCCATCCCGCAGGCTGACGCGTTCGTCTGGTCGGATCTCGGCACAGAAAAGCAGTATCAGGGCGATCTCAACGTCTGGTTCTCCGATCTTCTGCCCATGCAGGAGGCCATTCCCCGCTTCGTCCCGGCAGACACCGCTTCTCTTTCCTACTATGACAGCCCCGGCAGCACGGCGCCTGTCCCGCGCGAGACGCTCATCGGCAGCGGACTGGACAAGGCTCCTGTCTCCTACAACGACGTCTTTACCTATAACCTCGGCTATTACCGCGTGGAAAACCCCAACGCGCCGGAGGACAAGTCCGTCCTGCTCCTCAAGGATTCCTTCCAGAACGCATCGACCGACTATTTCTCTTCCATCTTCCGTGAGCTTCACGTCGTCGACCCGCGCGCGTACCGCGAAACGCCCGGCCTTTCCGGCTTTCTGGCAGAAAACGACGTGGATCTGATCCTGTTTTTCTATCACCAGAACAACGTCAGCCCGGAGCTGACCGCGTTTCTGACGCAATGAGGCGGATCACTTGCGGCCGTTCACTTGCGGCCGTTCCCATGAAATTTCTTGCTTTTTTCAACAGGATTCGATATAATAACAAGAAGGTAAATTTTAGAATTTCAAGTTTTTTCGTTTTTGCATATGCTATATGCAAAGGAGGGGCGCTATGATCCTTTCCCCCGAATCATTTCATACGCTTTATAACGGCATCACGCAGCCTGTCCTGCTGCTGCAAGACGGTTTGCTTGCCACCTGCAATCCGGCCGCCGCGCCGTTTTTCCAGCCCGGCGAGCCGATCACTGCCTATCTTCCGGACGGCGAGCCGTTCCCGTCAGAGGCGGCGCAGCACCCGGCTGCCCTGCAGCTCCACTCCGGTCCGGCCCGCTTCTGCGCCGTTACGCAGCCGATCGAAGAGGCTCTGCTGCTGTTTGTCTCCGCGGCCCACGACGATGAGCGCGTCTCCGCCGTCCTCAACCATGCGGCACAGGCCATTTCTGCGCCGCTGACCAGTCTGATGTCCGTATCCAGCACCGTTCTTCCGATGCTTGCCGATGCGGAGGATCCCTGCCTGCAGCGGGATCTGTCCGTCATGAGCCGCGCAGGCTATCAGCTGCTGCGGATCTCCCGCCATCTCAGCGCGCTCGGCACGCGGCCGACTTTGCACCGCGAGATGACCGATCTGACCGATTTCCTTGACGATCTCTGCCTGTCTGCCAGCGAGCTGTTCGAGCAGACCGACCGCACGCTGGAATCCCAGCTGCCGCAGGCGCCGGTCTATGCCATGATCGACCGGCAGCTGCTGCAGCGCGCCATTCTGGCGCTTCTGTCCAACGCCATCAAGTTTACCGTGCCCGGCAGCGTTGTGCACCTGTCCATGACGCGCAGTGGCCGCCGCGCCGCGCTCCGCATCAGTGACTGCGGCGAGGGCATGGACTCCGCCCGTCTGGCCTCCGCCTTTTCCCGCTTTGCCGAGCCGCCCGAGCCGGACGATCCGCGCTTCGGCGCGGGCTTCAGTCTGCCGCTCGTGCAGGCCGTCGTGCAGGCGCACGGCGGGACCGTCCTTCTGCAGTCGCAGCCCGGCGAGGGCACCGACGTGCTCCTCAGTCTTCCCGTCGGCACGCCGGAGGACCCGTCACTTCTGAAATCTCCGTCTGTCCGCGTCGACCAGAGCGGCGGCTTTTCCCCGGCGCTGGTCGAGCTGTCCGACGTCCTGCCGCCGGAGCTCTTCGACGTCCGCAATTTCATGTGACCAATATGCAGGATCCCGCCGCGGCAGCTGCCGCAGCGGGATCTCTTTTATTGTTTCCCGGCAAGCCGGTATGTACTTTGCAAAACGGCCAGCGAGAAGGCCAGAAGTCCCGCAAACAAACCGTAGGCCGGGGCGTAGCTCCCCGTCAGGTCGGCGATCGCGCCGGGCACAAACGACATGAGGACGCACCCCGCGCCATACGCGCTCTGGAACAGGCGGACGGTCCTGCTATAGCGCTCCGGCGTGGACAGGTCGGACGCCCAGATGGTGACGCCGACGGTATTGAGGGATGCCCCAAACCCGACCATCGCCGCAGATAGATACATGCACCACACCAGCTGCCGCGGCGCAAGCAGACACGCGCCGCAGCCCAGAATGAAGATCCCGAACATCAGATAATTGGCCCGGCGGCTCCCCATCGCGTCACACAGGCCGCCGCAGACGCATTTGCCCACCATCAGCGCCAGCCCGCACACCGAGAGCGCCGACGCCGCCCGGAGCGCGCCCATGCCCTGCGTTGTATACAGGATCATGATATGCGAAAACCCGGTCGAGCCGATGCCGCTCACGAACATGACCGCGAGCATCAGCAGCACCCAGCGCAGACGGCTCGGATGGATGCCGTGCAGCGCCTTTTCCCGCCCGGTCTGCTCGTGTTCCTGCCCGAACGGCTCCAGCCCATACCTTGCCGGATCCGGCCGGATAAGGAGGAATGCAGCCAGCGCGCACAGCGCGCAGAAGCCCGCCGTCCATAAAAACGCCGCGCTCAGCCCCATCCGCTCGATCAGCCACGTCAGGATCGGAGAAAAGACGACCGTCGCCAGCCCGGAGCCTGCCGCGCAGATGCCGAGCGCCAGCCCGCGGTGCTCCCGGAACCAGCGGCCGATCAGGATAGACGCCGGTACCACCGACCCCAGTCCGCAGCTGAAGCCCGCGACCGTGCCCGCCAGATAATAGACCGCCAGCTGCTTCGCCGCGGCAAACAGCACAAAGCTGCCCGCCGCCAGCACGCACGTCAGCGCGCAGCCCAGCCGGTAGCCCAGCCGGGTATAATACCGGTCGATCACCAGCATGGAAAGCAGATAGCACACCGACCGCACCGTCGTGATGAGCGACGTCTGCGTATTGCTGAAGCCGTTCTGCGCCAGAATATACGGCTGCGCCGCCGAATAGACGTTCATGATGATACCGCTCGTCACGAGCAGCATCAGTGTGCAGCCCGCGCAGACGGCGACCGCCATCCGAAGATTTTTCTGCATCTCTCTTTCTCCTGTAAAAATAAGCGCGCCATGCGGCGCGCTTATTATAAATCTTATTCCTCTTCCTTTGCCGTGCAGCCGATGTGCAGCTCGTCGAGCTGCTTCTGGGTGACCTCGGAGGGCGCGCCCATGAGGATATCCTGTGCGTTCTTGTTCATCGGGAACGGAATGATCTCGCGGATGCAGTCCTCACCGGCCAGCAGCATGACCATGCGGTCGACGCCGGGGGCGATGCCTGCATGGGGAGGTGCACCGTAGCAGAAGGCGTTATACATGGCGGGGAACTTCTTCTTCACGTCGTCCTCGCCGAGGCGCACCAGCTGGAACGCCTTGATCATGATCTCCGGATCGTGGTTCCGGACTGCGCCGGAGGAGAGCTCGATGCCGTTGCAGACGAGGTCATACTGCTGCGCCGTGATGGTCAGGGGGTCAATTTCGCCCCGGATGGCCTTGTCCAGCGTGGCCGCGCCGCCGCCCGGCATGGAGAACGGGTTGTGGCAGAACTCCAGCTCGCCCGACTCGTCGCCGATCTCGTACATCGGGAAATCAACGATCCAGCAGAACGCATAGCGTTCCTTGTCCATGTGCCCCTCGACGTTCGCGCCGAAGGTCTTGATGAGAACGCCCGTCAGCTTCGTCGCCGAAGCGCCCGCCGCGATCACGACCAGCGTGTTGGGCTTGAGACCCAGACGCGCGATCAGCTCGTCCTTGCAGCCCTGCACAAACTTGGCAACGCCGCCGGCAAGCTCGCCGTTTTCATCCATCTTGAACCAGTAGCCCTTCGTGCCCGCCTGCACCTCGCAGTCGGTCAGGAGTTTTTCGATCTGCTTGCGCGTCAGCTTGCAGTCGGAGATGGGCACGGCCTTGACCGTCTGGCCCTTGAACGGCTCAAATTCAGAGCTTGCAAAGAGGTCGGAAATATTTTTGCAGGTCAGGTCGATGCGCAGATCCGGCTTGTCGGAGCCGTAGGTCTCCAGCGCATTCTTATATGCGATGCGGCGGAACGGCGCGCTCGACGCAATGTTATACTTGCCATACTTGGCAAAGATCGGCGGCAGCACGTCCTCGATGACGGCAAACACGTCGTCCTGCGCGGCAAAGGCCATCTCCATATCGAGCTGATAGAACTCGCCGGGGCTGCGGTCGCCGCGGGCATCCTCATCGCGGAAGCAGGGCGCGATCTGGAAATAGCGGTCAAAGCCGGAGGTCATGAGCAGCTGCTTGAACTGCTGCGGCGCCTGCGGCAGGGCGTAGAACTTGCCGGGATGCTTTCTGGCGGGAACGAGATAGTCGCGCGCGCCCTCGGGGCTGGAGGCCGTGAGGATCGGGGTCGTGATCTCGAGGAAATCATGCGCCATCATGGCCTGCCGCAGGGCGGCAATGACGTTGCAGCGCAGGATGATGTTCTTCTTGACTGCCGGGTTGCGCAGGTCGAGGTAGCGGTACTTGAGGCGCTGGGTCTCGTCAGCGTCGCGGCTGCGGTTGATTTCAAACGGCAGCTCGTTATACTGGCAGCGGCCGAGCAGCTCGATCTTCTCCGGCACGACCTCAATGTCGCCGGTGGGCTGCTTGGGGTTCTTGCTGGCGCGCTCGCGCACGGTGCCGGTGACGGAAATGGTCGATTCCTTGTTGATGCCCTTGATCTGGCTCATGATCTCTTCGGTCTCAACGACGATCTGCGTCGTGCCGTAGAAATCACGCAGGACGATAAAGGCGAAGTTATTGCCGACCACGCGGACGTTTTCCATCCAGCCGACCAGCGTGACATGCTCGCCGACATTTTCCATGCGGAGCTGACCGCAGGTGTGGGTTCTTGACTGCATCATATTGGTATCCTTCTTTCTGTTTCGTAAATTATTTCAGAATGGTTCCCTGATTGCGGATCTCGATATCGGCCAGAATGCGGCTGGCCGCGTCCTCCGCCGGAGCCGTGATCTGCTCGCCGGAGCGCAGATCCTTGAGCGAGACCGTCCCGGCGTTCACCTCATCCTCGCCGAGGAAGATGACATACGGGATATGCAGCTTGTCTGCATACTGGATCTTGGCCTTGAACTTCTTCTGCTCGGTATACAGCTGCACGCGGATGCCCTGTCCGCGCAGGCTGGTCGCCAGCCGCACAGACGGCTCCAGATCCTCCGTCATCGGCACGATCATCACGTCGGCGGGCGCATCGGCGCGGGCTTCGTTCAGCATCCCCTGCTCGCTCAGCACGTAGAACAGGCGCGTCAGACCGATGGAAATGCCCACGCCGGGCAGCGGCCGGTCGGTATAATACTCGGCCAGATTGTCATACCGGCCGCCGGAGCAGACAGAGCCGATCTCCGGATGGTCGAGCAGCGTCGTCTCATAGACGGTGCCGGTGTAGTAATCCAGGCCGCGGGCGATGGTCAGATCGACGGCGAAATTCTCCTCCGGCACGCCGAACGCGCCGAGAAGCTTTGTAACGGCGGACAGCTCGTCCAGACCGGCGTCGAAGACTTCGTTCCTGCCGCGGTACTGCGCGAGCGCCGTCAGGACTTCGTCGTTCGTGCCGCGGATGGCGATGAACTTCAGGATCTCATCCGCCTTGCCCGCGTCCACGCCGCATTCATCGACCAGCAGCGTGCGGACCTTCTCCGCGCCGATCTTGTCGAGCTTATCGACGGTGCGCATGATATCGCCGGACTTTTCGCTCAGCCCCAGCATGGCGTAGAAGCCGTTCAGGATCTTGCGGTTATTCACGCGGATCTGGAACCGGCGCAGGCCGAGCGTGGAGAACGTCTTATAGATGATGGACGGGATCTCCGCCTCATTCGTGATGGAGAGCTTGCCGTCGCCGATGATGTCGATATCGGCCTGATAGAACTCGCGGAAGCGGCCGCGCTGGGCGCGCTCGCCGCGGTAGACCTTGCCGATCTGATAGCGGCGGAACGGGAACGACAGCTCGCCATAGTGCAGGGCGACGTACTTTGCCAGCGGGACGGTCAGATCGAAGCGCAGGGCAAGATCGCTGTCGCCCTTCTGGAAGCGGTAGATCTGCTTTTCGGTCTCGCCGCCGCCCTTGGCCAGAAGAACGTCGGCAGCTTCGATGGCCGGAGTATCGAGCGGCGTAAAGCCATAGAGGCTGTACGTTCTGCGCAGGACCTCCATAATGGCCTCCATCTGCAGCTGCGGCTGCGGCAGCAGCTCCATAAACCCGGAGAGCGTATGCGGTTTGATTTGTGCCATGGTATTTTCCCTCTCTGTTTTGTTTCTTATTATATATAGCGATTGCTGATTTGTAAGCTGGTTATGTCTCCGACGGCCAAAATTGGCTTCCCCTGCTTGCGAAAGGCCCTTGGCTCTCCCTCTGGGAGAGCTGTCACCGCAGGTGACTGAGAGGGCTTTGGCAGTCACGATTTACCCTCTCCGTCTTCGCTTCGCTCAGACACCTCTCCCAACGGGAGAGGCAAGGGGTAGGCTTTCAGAAAGCGCCCCGCGTATAAAAAGATACTCCCGTCCCGTGCTTTGGGACGAGAGCAGTTCATGCTTCGTGGTGCCACCCAAATTCGGAAATTCCCTTGGAATTTCCCTCGCTTGCGCAGAAAAGCGGGCTGCGCGGCCCGGCGATTTCGGTGCGGCGCACCTTATACGCCTGCTCGGCGGACGTCCTTCCCGGGGTGGCTGCAAAAGCCTTTCAGCAAAGCGGCTTTCTCTCTGGGCAGCGAGGCACCCGGTACTGCTTCCGCGTCGTCGCAGTTTATCGGATCGATTTTTTGTTTTTCATCATGATACGCCAATCCAGATCGCCGCGCTGCAGTCCGAGGATCAGCATTTCGGCCGTGGCCAGATTGGTCGCGCAGGGGACGTTGTACGTATCGCACAGGCGGAGCGTGCGCATGATGCGCTGATCCTCCCACGGGTCGGTGTCGTTCGGGTCGGAGAACATCAGGACAAGGTCAATCTCATTATACGCGATGCGCGCGTCGATCTGCTGGTGGCCGCCCTGATTTTTCGACAGGAACAGCGCGACCGGCAGCCCCGTCGCCTCTGAGACCAGACGGCCCGTTGCCGCCGTGGCGGACAGGGAATGCTTGGCCAGAATGCTTTTATAGGCCGTGCAGAACTGCACCATCAGTTCTTTCTTTTTATCGTGTGCCATAAGGGTGATATTCATTGTCTCAGCTCCTTTATGTACCGTTAGCGTCTTTCTAGTTTCATCAGCGGCACGCGCTGTCCGCACAGCCGCCGCGCGATATTGAGGCACGCCAGCGCCGCGCCGTGATAGGTGTACTGCACGAGGGGCTTGCCCTCTGCCGCGGCCAGCGTCACCGACGCATCGTCCGGCACCACGCCGACAAGCGGCAGGCCGACGCCGTCCATCACGTCGTCGATCGTCGCATGCATCCGCGCAAACAGGCGCGGAACGGTGCGGTTGACGATCAGCCGGGCCGGGATCTCACGCTCCTGCAATAGAAGCTCTGCCGCCCGCGCCGCATCCCGCTGCGAAGCAGGATCCGCCAGCGCCACAAGGACCGCCTCATCCGCAAACCGCACGGCCATCCGGAACAGCGTCCCGACGCCCGCGGGCGCGTCCAGCAGGATCCAGTCATAACGCTCGCGCGCAGCCTCCAGAAGCTTGCCGAAAGCCTCGATGTCGATCGTCTCCGGATCCTCCGTCACCGGCGCCGTCAGCATCCAGAGATCCCGGATCGTCGGGTGCGCCGTGGCCTGCTGCAGGGAGTATTCCCCGCGCATCACAGCCGTAAACGGCAAAACCGCTGTGTCGGACATGCCGAGCGCGATATCCAGATTGCGCAGGCCGACGTCCAGATCGATGCAGAGCACCTTCTGCCCTTCCATTGCCAGACAGGAAGCGATACCTGCGCACAGCGAAGTTTTGCCCGTGCCGCCCTTGCCGGAGATGACCGCCAGAACCTGTGCCATTTGCCGTCCCTCCCGCATGCTGATATCGTCTGATATTATAAACGACTTTTTTCTGAAATTCAATGGGTAAGTCGCCATTTGGCGCAGTTTCTTTCCGTTTCCGTCCGAAAAACAGGTTCTGCCAGCCCGCGCACATGCATACGATATACGGGGGCGAATCACATGAGAAATGACAGCTTTGAGAGCCGGTTCTGCATCGGCCTGATCGTTTTTGCCGCGGCTGTGCGGCTGGTTCTGGCCGTCGGCGCGGTGGATGCTGCGCCGACGGATGCGGCTGTGCAGGAGCCGGACGTTTTCCTTCTGGAAATTCTGGCCGCCGCGCCGGAAGAACTCACGCCAACCGTCACGCAGACGGAGCCGGAGATCCTCCCGGAAGAACCGGAACCGATCCCGGAGGAGGCTCCGGACACGCCCGTCTATTCCCCGCCGGTCTTCACCGCCGGGGAGGCCGACGCTATCGAGCTTGCGGGTGCCTGCAGCTATACGCCGGACAAGCAGGCTCTTCTGCTGCGGCCTTCGGCGCTCGATTTTACACAGGACGGGCCGACCGTCCTGATCGTCCATACGCATTCCAGCGAAGCCTATACCATGGAGACCGGGTTTGAGTACCCGGAATCGGACGAGCTGCGCACACAGGACAGCCGCTATTCCGTCATCCGCGTCGGCGAGGAGCTGGCGTCCATCCTGACGGACGCCGGTATCGCCGTCCTGCACGACACCGCGCCGAACGACTATCCCAATTATAACGGCGCCTACGAGCGCATGCGGCAGACCATCGAGGGCTATCTTGCCGCATATCCCACCATCCAGATGGTGTTGGACATTCACCGCGACGCCGCCGAGGACGCGGACGGCAACCCCGTTGCCCTGACCGCCGAGATCGGCGACGAGGCCTGCGCCGAGCTGATGCTCGTCGTCGGCACGGACGAAGGCGGGCTTTTCCACCCGGACTGGCAGGAGAATCTTGCGAACGCGCTGAAACTGCAGGCGCTTCTGAACCGCGCCGCGCCCGGATTGTGCCGTAGTCTCGATCTGCGCACAGAGCGGTTCAACCAGCATGAGACGCCCGGTTCCCTGCTCATCGAGGTCGGCTCGACCGGCAACACGCTGGCCGAGGCGCTGCGCTCCGCCCGGATTCTTGCCGAGGCGCTGATCATGGAGATCCGCAGCGAGGCGGAATAAAAATATTGAGAATCATTTTCAAAAAAGAGCTTGACAAACGCGGACAGGCGCGCTATACTGTGCTTGTAAATGATAATTATTATTGATATTGATTTTACAGGAGGTTCCCAATGCCCGCAGTCAGAAAGCACAGCCGAAAACGTGACGCGATCCTCGAGTGTCTGCGCTGCACGACCAGCCACCCGACCGCGGAATGGATCTACACCCAGCTGAAGCCCACCATTCCGGATCTGTCGCTGGCCACGGTCTATCGCAATCTCGCCATGTTCAAGGCCGAGGGCACGATCGATTCCGTCGGCGTCTTCGAGGGGCTTGAGCATTTCGACTTCCGCACCGACCCGCACGCCCACTTCGTCTGCAAGCAATGCGGCTCGGTCAGTGATCTCGACTGGCTCCGCCTGCCGGAGGCCTCGCTCGATGATCTGGAAACTCTGACGGGCGCCCACGCGGACAGCTACCATCTGGTCGTCTCCGGCGTGTGCGCGCCCTGCCGCGGAAAACACGCATAACGCGTTTTCAAATATTTCAACACAAAAAACTTACAACATCATGATTTTACGGAGGAAATTTACTATGAAGAAGTTCGTTTGCAAGGTTTGCGGTTACATCTACGAAGGCGACGCTGCTCCGGCAGAATGCCCCGTCTGTCATGCCAAGAGCAACATGTTCGAGGAAGTCAAAGGCGAGCTGACCCTGGCTGCCGAGCATGAATACGGCATCTACGCCAAGACCGTCAAGAATAACCCCGACATCTCCGACGAAGACAAGAAGTTCATCTTCGAGCAGCTGAAGGCCAATTTTAGCGGCGAATGCTCCGAGGTCGGCATGTATCTGTGCATGGCACGCATCGCCCACCGCGAGGGCTATCCCGAGGTCGGTCTGTACTGGGAAAAGGCTGCTTACGAAGAAGCCGAGCACGCCGCCAAGTTCGCCGAGATGCTGGGCGAAGACCTCGAGCCGAACATGAAGGCCACCACGAAGGACAACCTCAAGTGGCGCGTCGACTGCGAGTTCGGCGCGACCCAGGGCAAGTTCGATCTGGCCAAGTGCGCCAAGAAGAACAACCTCGACGCCATCCACGACACCGTGCATGAAATGGCCAAGGACGAAGCCCGCCACGGCCGCGCGCTCAAGGGCTTGCTGGATCGCTACTTCAAGTAAGATGGACTACACGGAAAACACCGTGATCTGCAACTGCAAGCATGTGACCTTGGCGGACATTGACAACGCTCTGCAGAGGAGCGCGCACTTCTCCGACGTGGAGAAGGAGTTCGCCGAGGTGCAGAAGCTGACCAGCTGCTCGACCGGCTGCGGCGGCTGCCACGATAAGATCATGGCAGTCCTCTCCGAGCGGCTCAGCGGCTGAGAATAAAGGAGAATTTGAACATGAAATATGTCTGCGATATCTGCGGCTATGTCTATGACCCCGAGCTCGGCGATCCTGACAACGGCGTAGCCCCCGGCACCCCGTGGGAGGAGGTTCCCGAGGATTGGGTCTGCCCCCTCTGCTCGGTCGGAAAAGACCAGTTCAGCGCGGAAGAAGCATAACCGGAAGAGGAGACCGGTACTCCGGTCTCCTCTTTTTGCAAAATTGTACAGTCTGCCTATTTGCATGCATTTACGCAGGTGTGGTATACTGTAAACAGGAAAGGAGCGATTTTCATGCACGAATATGAGGTTCTCATCGAAGCCATCAACCCCTGCGGGGGCGAGGCGCATGCGAATAAAGAGTTCAGGGAGATCGAAGCCGAAAGTCCCGAGGCCTATGTCCTCGCGCAGGGACACTACCCCATTCTGGATTCCGGCAAGAACGCCTCCGGCGACACGGTCATCACGACCGGCGACGGCAAGGGCCGCATGATCCGCTATACGTTCACCGCGTAAAAAAGCGTCCCGGACTTTGTTGGGTGGGCACAAAACAGTAAATGGAGCGTATCGATACTGATACGCTCCATTTCTTATGCCGCGCTCTTGGCTCTCCCTTTGGGAGAGCTGCCGCCGCAGGCGGCTGAGAGGGTCTTGGCGGTCACATTCAGCGTGTACCCTCTCCGTCTTCGCTTCGCTCAGACACCTCTCCCAGAGGGAGAGGCAAGGGGGGATACGCGCCTTGGCCACCTCTCTCAACGGAAGAGGCAAGGATGCTTTTTTCTTTATCGGAAGATCACCTGCGCCAGGACGGCGGGTTTGCCGTCCGCATGTTTGACGGCCATACGGCAGCAGTTTCCCTCGCGGCGGCAGTAGACGCCGAGCGTCTCGCCCTCCAGACAGGGGCTCGCATAATGCGCCTCGATCGACCGGATCGAGCCGTCCGCAAGCGCCTGCGCCGGGAAGCAGTCGAGAAGCAGCCGGATATAGACGACATTATTGACGTGCCGCCCCATATCGATATCCGTCGCGCGCACCGGATGCGTCCAGCACAGATCCGCGTCCGTAAAATCGTCATGGAACCGCGTCGGCTCGTCTGTCAGGCCGGGATGGTCGGCAAAGGGATAGTTCTCCGGGAAGCCGGACTGCGCAAAGCGGAGAATTTTCTTTTCCGGCCCAAGGATCGCCCACTGCGTCCGGCCGAGCGCGACCGTCTTTTCCCCGCGCATCAGACTGTAGCCGCGGAAGCAGCGGATATCCCGCCCTTCGCAGCGCTCCGGCCATGTGGCCACCGTCAAATTCTGCATGAGATACGCAGGCTCATAAAAATCCACCCGCGAATGCACCGTCAGCCAGAACTCGCCCCGCCTGGCCATCGCCGCGCCGCCGACGCCGATCAGCTCGGCATGCTCCGACGCGATCGCCTGAAAGATCGTAAACGCCGCCAGCGGCGACATGGCCGCCGACCGGCTGCAATAGTCCGGCGTCAGCAGCACCTGCTTTTCAAAAACACCTGTTTCCACAGCTTGCTCCGCCTCCTTCGTTTTTTTCATTATATCACACCGTCCATCCGCGCGCCAGTCTGGTTTTTTCCACAATTATGCGGCAGTCTTATAAATTTTTCGTTGTTTGCGTTGGATTTGTGTTGATTTCTTCACGCCGATGCAGTATGATACAGAGGACAAGAATCCACGCCGCGCTGCTTTGCCCCCGTTTCGCATCCCCGGCACGGTCTGGCCGCAGGCGCGCGCCTGCATTTCATACGCAAGGAGACGTTAGTATGATCATTACGCAAAAGAAACCGCTGGAAGAGCTGATGTCGATGATCGGCGATGCAAAGACCGTTGCCATCGTCGGCTGCAACAGCTGCGCAACGGCCTGCCACACCGGCGGCGAGCCGGAGGTCGCAGCGCTGGCCAAGGCGCTGGAAGAGGCCGGAAAAAAGATCGTCGGCACGACGATCGCCGATTACTGCTGCATGAATCTCGGCGTCAAGGGCAAGATGAAGCCGCTTGTCGCGGCCAAGCCGGACTGCGTCGTCTGCATGTCCTGCGGCGACGGCGTGCAGTGCGTGGCCAAGAATGCCCCCGGCATCCCCACCTATCCGTCCAACAACACCATGTACCTCGGCGAAGCCGTCCGCTTCGGCGTGTGGGAAGAAGCATGTCACTTCTGCGGCGACTGTGTCCTCGGCCAGACCGGCGGCATCTGTCCCATCACCCAGTGCGCCAAGAGCCTCGTCAACGGCCCCTGCGGCGGCCAGAAGAACGGCAAATGCGAGGTAAACCCGGAAAACGACTGCGCATGGATCAAGATCTACAAGCGCCTTGAGGAGATCGGCCAGCTCGACAAGCTCGGCCACATCCGCGAAGACAAGGGCTACGCAAAGTTCAGCTATCCGAGAACGATCAGCTTAAAGGGGAAGAAATAATATGAGTAAGTTGAAAGCGGCTTTCGAAGCCGGTAAATTTGGCGTGACCGCCGAAATGGCGCCCCCGAA
>ERZ1673752.1744-NODE-1744-length-28359-cov-7.206579_pt1 | contig 28359 bp, 23 predicted proteins | sample MGYA00580195_ERZ1673752 | MGnify/ENA primary metagenome ERZ1673752 (study PRJEB41218, sample SAMN15661744) | gut metagenome | host: Homo sapiens | place: Canada: London | collected 2015-08-20/2019-03-30 | study: EMG produced TPA metagenomics assembly of...
TTGAGAAACAATTAGGAAACGCCGGTAAACGGCGTCAAGCCTTTAATCAGCGTTTCATTAAATATTAAAACTTAAACTTTCCGACTTCGCTATTTAAAGCAATAATGGCGTTTTTATTTTTTTGCGTAATTTCGCTTACTTCTTGGATTGCCTTATTTATTTGTATAGCACCGGAAGCCATTTCGTTCATACTATCGCTTATAACACGAGTAAGTTCATCCAGTTTTCGCATTTCATCGGCTACTTGTTTACCGCCCCGCAACATTTCACTGGAACCTGCATTTACTTCGTTTGTTGCTTCGTTAATTGATATAATCGCATCAAGTACTTCTCTATTTCCTTTATCCTGCTCCTGCATTGCAGTAAGAATGTTGCTTTCTCGATTGGAAATTTCCGATGCAAGTTCATAAATACCGGTAAAATTTTTTTCGGCTGTTTTTCCGGCTTTAGCCATGTCGTTTATAATCGCAAGCGTCTGTTTTATCATAGTACTTACTTGTTTACCTTGCGTATTCGACTCTTCTGCAAGTTTTCGTATTTCGTCTGCAACGACTGCAAAACCTTTTCCGGCTTCTCCGGCGTGCGCAGCTTCAATAGCAGCATTCATAGCTAAAAGGTTTGTCTGGCTTGCTATGCTTTGTATAACATTTGCGGTTTCATGTAAAGAATCCGACTTTTCCGCAACCTGCTGTATAAGCGTATTTGCTATTGTCGCACCTTGTTTTCCGGCAGTAACTTGGGCATTTAATTCTTCCATTGATTGGCTGTTTTGATTAAGCTGCTCCGTAATCGTCGCAATACCGTGAACCATTTCCTCAATAGAAGACGAAGATTGTTCGACAGAGCTTGCTTGACTTTCAATATTATGATTTAGGTTTGTTATCGTGCGAATAATTTCTTCCATCGTTGCTGCTGTTTCGGTAACACTTGTTGCTTGTGTGCTCGTTTGACTTTTTACGCCTTCAATGTTCTTGCTTATTTGATGCACGGCACTTGCCGTTTCGCTCATATTATTTGACAATTCATTAGCAATTGCTTCCATAGCCGCCGAACTTTCTCCTACGCCTTTTACCGACTTGGCTATCTTTTCAATAGTTTGGTTAAAATAAAGTTGCAAATCGCTCAGCTCGTCATTACCGTTTACCGGCAAGCGCACGGTCAAGTCTCCTTCTCCTTCCGCAATATCCTTCAATGCTTGAGCGGTACGACCTATCGGCAATACTAAAGAACGAGATGCAACAAATACGGCAAGCATCGAAAGAAGCACCAATAGACAGTTAACGAGTATTATTTTTAGCCGAAAACTATTGATTGTACCTAAAAATTCGTTCATCGGAGCTTGAATTCCCAGTTTCCAGCCGGTCGTTTGTAATGTAGCGGAACACGCAATATTGTATGAACCTTTAAAGTTAAAATAACCGATTATCGGCTCATTACTTGCAAGTACTTTTTTATTAAAGGCTGCAGCTTCAGCAAAGCTTTTATCGGTTTTAACCGCTTCGAGAGTACTGAACCTGTTTTTTACCATCTCACGATCTTTGTACGCAACATTAACACCGTTTTGATCCATAATATAGCAGCTGCCCGTTTTACCGATAACAATGTCTTTAATCTGATCAGTCATTAAGTAGCCGCTCAGCGAAGCATTCAAAGCTCCGATTAGTTTTTGATTATCATCGTATAAGGGGACATTTACCACGACAATCAAAGCGGAATCCAAACCACTTATAAAGGGCTCGCTCATAAAACATTGTCCTTTTTGAATAAAAGGAAAACAAGTATCTCCCCGTATATCAATCGTCTTTTTACCGCCTGTATATAATTTACCTTCAAGGTCGGCAATACTCAGATCTAAAACGCCATCCACTTCTTTTTCAACTGTTTTCAAGTACAGTGCACGTTCTTCAAAAGTAGCGTCCACACTACGCAATTCATTTGCCCGAGCAATACCTTGTAAGTTGCTAAAAACAATGCGTATTCTTTCATCTAAAAGCGCAGAAACATCTTTTGCCTTGTTTTGTAATTCTTGTTCAACCTTTTCAATTATTGCAGTTCGCAGATTTCTTACGCTAAAAAACGCAAGAAAACTAACAAGTAATACATTGATGCTGGCAAAAGTCAAAGCCATCTTAAGCTTGATAGACAATCTTCTTCTCGTCTTTCCCATATATAACTCCTTAGGAAGCATTGATTAATTCAACCGAGAATTAATCAGTGCCCTCCTTAAATATAGCAAAATGAGCACTTTTTCGAGATGCCGTGCAGGTAGTGGAAAGTCTTTCAAAAAACCGAATACTTAATTGTTCCTATTATAGCAGTTTCATAAAGCGCTTGCACTTTGAAGCAGTAAAAATACTATTCGTTTCAAAGTAAGCAAGTTTCTAATCTATATTATATTTTAACTGAAATATTGGGAACTTGTGTGAATAAAACTGTTTTGCAAAACCGGCGTTGTTATATGTTTACTTGTGCGGACGAAACTCAACTTATTCCGTGTATTCAAGCATACGCGACGCTGAATTGTTAGAAAGTTTTTGAAAGACCACCTTACTAATTTTTTACTCCTTACATAAACTTATTATTTGTTATATTGTATCAACGACAAATTTTTTTGTCAATATACCGAAAGCCTTGCGGAAATCAAGTTTATAATATTTTAAGAACAAAGTTAGGATTTATGAGAACTTTTAACATAATTGATTTAAGCGATGATTTATTATTCGTTTTTTTGCTTGTAAGTTTTAATGAGGTTCAGGGCAATTTTTCCGCCCGTGTTGCAAACTCAATGTACAAATTTTTATTTTATGGACGGAGTGAGAACGCAAACCCGCTTTTCGTGACTACGTTTTCACTCCGACCAAAATCGGCGCAAGTCAATTGACTCGCGCCGATTTTGTTTTGCTTCGCGTTCTGTATGCCCAGCGCACTGTAGCGCGCACGTGAAATAATTCCACTAGGCAAACTGCTCGCTTGCAAGACGTATAGAACGCTCGCAATCACTTCAATCGGGCGTATGTGGTAAACGCGGAACAATTACTCTTTTGCAGAAATTTTCAACTTCGCAATTTCGCATTCCTAATTGCTTTTCACACCTTAAACTTTCCGACTTCCGCATTCAAGTTATCGATTGCTCCTTTGTTCTTTTGGGTAATTTCGTTTACTTCCTGTACGGCGTTGCTTATTTGTACGGCGCCCGAAGCCATTTCGTTCATGCTGTCGGTAATGACGCGGGTTAAGTCGTCGAGCTTTCGCATTTCGCCTGCAACCTGCTCGCCGCCGCGGAGCATTTCGTTCGAGCCGTCCCTTACTTCCTGCGTTACCGCATTGATGTTTTTAACCGCTTCCAAAACTTCGCGGTTGCCGGTTTCCTGTTCGTGCATTGCGGCGCTGATGTGCTCAATACTTTTTTGCACTTTTTCCGCGAGCGTAAACACATCGACAAACACCGCTTCGGCTGCAGCGCCCGAATGGGTTAGGTTTTCTATAATCGTTGTCGACTCCTTTATCATTGAAGATATTTGCTTCCCCTGCACATTGGACTCTTCCGCCAATTTTCTGATTTCGTCGGCAACAACCGTAAAGCCCCTGCCTGCGTCTCCCGCATGGGCGGCTTCAATTGCGGCATTCATTGCCAAAAGGTTTGTTTGCGAGGCGATGTTTTGAACGACTTGGCTTGCTTCCTGTAAGGCATCCGATTTTTCCGCAATCATTGCAACGTCCGAGTTTGCGGCGGAAGCCCCTGCTTTACCGAGTTCCGCCTGCTTATGCAATTCTCTCATTACATCATTGCCGTCTTTAAGCATATTCCCGATGGAAAGAATGTTTGCAACCATTTGTTCAATTGACGACGATGACTGAGCGACGCCCGCCGCCTGCGTTTCGATACTGCCGTTTAAGGCTTTAATCGTACGGATAATTTCTTCGATTGCGGAAGCGGTTTCGGTAACGCTTGCGCTTTGCGTGAGTACCTGCTGTTTTACGCCTTCGATGTTCGCGCTGATTTGATTTATCGAAGATGCGGTTTCGCTCATATTGGAATTAAGGTACGCTTGGTTTTTTCAATTGTGTCGGAGACGATTTTTATTTTACCGAACATTTCTTGCAGCACATTCAAATACCGATTAAAATAAATTATAATCTCCCCGAGGCTGTCAAAGTTGCGGATAGGAATGCGCATGGAAAGATCAAATTGTATTTTTTCACCCGATCGAACATTAATCGTTGCAAGTTTTCTTAGTTGATCTGACAGGGCATCCGTTTGCAATTTATCTTGTTTTTTAGAGACAAATGAGGCTGCAATAGCAAGACCAATACTTAAACTAACTATAAAAATATATGCATATGTTTTACTAACGCTAGGGCTTAAGCCTCTTAAATCCATAATACTAAAATACCAATCCAAATGTATAGAGTGTGCTGCTAAAAACAGACACAAACTAATTGGAAGTATTATGTTTTTTATTCCTAAAAACATATCGGATTTTTTCGAGTCGTATACGGTTATATCTAAAAGTTGTTTTGTGCTTTGTAAAAAAAGATCAAATACGATACTTGAAATTAAACTTGCCAATAAGGCTTCGGTTATTCTTAGCGCAAAAATGTTTGAAAAGGGTATTGTTAAATTAACCCTTAACGCCGGAATAAATCCAAACATTAAAATTGTAATAAACCAAAAACCCAAAATAGACATAAGCACAAAAGGATAAAACCATAATAATCGTTCTTTTATCGCATTCAATTTTTCTTGTGTTTTTTCCGAGTCTTCCAAACCCAAATATTTACATATCGGATTAAAAAACCATAGATACCAAAAAGACAAAATTGCACTAAACACAACGGCAAAAAGCACCGGTGTAAATACCGTAGTATGGAAAATCCTATTTATAAGCGGTATATCAAAGGTAGGTGAAAATACATTAATAAAGCCGCCTCCAAAAACAACAAGCAAAACCTGCAAGCCGATAAAGACTGCAAGAATTTTTGTCATGGTTGCTTTTTTTAAATCGGCAATGGTACTCATTTTTTTAAATTGTGTCGATTCCGATATATCCGAATTTTCGTGGGGGGGGGGGGGGGGTAAATCTACTTGTTTTTTCCATTTTTGTCAATTCCTTATTTTTATTTTTTTTCTTATATTTTGGGGCATAATATACTTTAAACAAAATTTTGTCTAGTGGGGAAGATTAAAGGAGCGAATAGTTTTTAGTGAGTGGATCTACTCCCTTTTCCCAACTCCCCTATTCCTACACTTTAAACTTATTCACCTCATTTCCAAGTTCGTCGATGCCTTTTTTATTGTCTTGGCTTATTTGGTTTACTTGCGTAAGCAGCCATTTGAAGTTTTTAAAAAGCTGTTTTTGAAATTTCTTCGGCAATGGTGTTCCCCCAAAAAAAACCTTTATCGGTAAACTTAAAATTATCGGAATCGGGCAGCTTTTGTATCAAGCCTTCTTCTTTCAATCTTTCCAAAAGAGGTGAAATCTTTTTTATCTTTTTTTCCGTAAGCAGCGATAAATCGACAATGCCTTCTTGAAGCTGTCCCGAAAATCTTTTTACCGTTTTATATGTCCGTGATAAAAGCATTCCCATTGTTTTGTCAAAATTTTCCGCTGCTTTTTCAAACTTGTCTTTTTCAATCGGATTCATAAATGCTGCCCCGTTTACAAAACCGCCGGCTCCCGCTCCTATAGGAAACACATTTCCGCCGGCGTGCGTTGTCCTTATATACTCATAATTATCTCTTTCCGGTTTTACGAGTTTTGTTATTTCCAAAAAATCATAACCGGCTTTTCGAGCAGCATTCAGTATTGTAATAAAAAAAGATGCGTCCCGTTTTAGCGTGCTTAATGTAAATGCAGCTTTATCCAAATTATGCCCGAGTTTAGAGCTATCCATTACAATTAAAGAATAAAAAGAAAAACCTGCAATATCCAAGTCAAAAGCTCTTTGTAAATCGCTTTGTAAAATCTCCTCCGTTTCATCGGGGTAATTATAAATTATGTCGATATTTACATTTTTAAAACCCGTTCTAAAAGCCTTTTGTATCATAGCTTCGGCAACCGTACCGCTTCCGATTCTGCCTAATATTTTTCTGCCGGTATCATTAAAAGTTTGAACGCCTATACTCAAACGGTTTAAGCCGTTATCAAAAAGAACCTTTAGTTTTTCTTCATCAAGCTCCGAGATTGTCGTTTCCATAGAAATTTCCGCATTCTTTTTTATGTTAAAGTTTTTATAAAGAGCCTGTAAAACTAAAGCGAGTTGCTCCGACGGTAAAGCAGTCGGTGTTCCGCCGCCGAAATAAATTGAACCTATTTCGGAGGTTTTTACATATTCGGTTTTGCCGTAGTTTTCAATTTGTTTTATTATAAGCTTGTAATAATCGTCCGGAACAGGGTTAATTGTTCTTCGCATACTGCAAAAGCTACAAATCTTTTTACAATATGGAACATGAATGTAAACGGAATTTTTTCCGTTATCATCGTTTGAAACGGACAGCGCTTTTTGTAAATTTTTTATACCCCGTGTATATTTTGCAAAACCCATTCCGGCATCGTGATGAGATTTTTTTCTATCTTTGTATGAGCAATTCAATATTTCTTCGGCTTGCATAATTTTTTATCCGCTTATTTTTCGATTACTTCCACAAATTTTTAAATGCTTCTTGAGCATTTTTAAAATCCTCATCATTAGGATGCTTTGCAGCTTCTTCGTGCCGTTTTCTTCTTGCTTCGTCCATATAATGAGGATGATCTTTCGGAAACGACATAAACATTTTTGTAAGATTAGGATCAATTCTCCCCTGACACCCGAAAGCTGCTTCTACCGTATTTCCGTTTTTTGTAAAAAGTTCCGTTATATTTTTATGACACTTACGTGCGTGTTCCGAGTCGGGATAAGCACCAAGAGTAAAAAAATAAGCCGTTTTTTTATTTTTTATTTGTTCAATAAAATCCAAAGCTTCTTTATTCGGTAAACCTTTATCAATCCAAAAGCCGCAGATTACGGCATCGTATGTATCGGCAGTTTTTACTTGCTGCATTTCAAAAAAATCCGTACCGGCAGGAAGTACTTTTGCAATAGCTTCGGCAACGGATTTTGTATTTCCTGTCTTGCTCGAATACGTCAATAAAATTTTCATAATGTAACCTCTATATTATAAATTTTATGCAGGTTTTATAATTTTTTCCGAAGTTTTTCTTTTCGGTAAAATAATCGGAAAACCTGCTTGTTCGTCATACATAACCTTACAATCAATATTGTAAATTTCACGAATTAAATCTTGTGTAAAAATTTCAATTGGAGTACCATGCTTAAAAAGCACTCCGTCTTTTAAGACTAAAACTTTATCACTGTACTGGGCAGCCTGATTTAAATCGTGCAACACCATTATTATTGAAAGATTTGCGCTTTTGTTTAAATTGTAAATCAATTCCAAAAGTTCAAACTGATAACCTATATCCAAATAGGTCGTCGGTTCATCAAGGAGTAAAACTTCAGGTTCTTGAGCAAGAGCCATTGCAAGCCATACCCTTTGCCGCTCTCCTCCCGAAAGTTCGCATACTCTTTTATCTGCAAATTCCGTTAAATAAGTTTTTGCCAAAACTTCATTTAAAATATCTTTATCGTTTTTTGTAATCGGTTCATACCATTTTTTATGCGGAGAACGCCCAAGTAAAAGTAGCCGTTTTACGGTTATATCTTCCGGTGCAATATTATATTGAAGTAAAATTGAAAGTCGGCAGGCAAATTCTTTCTTTGAAAGAGACGCGATATCCATATCAAAAATTGAAATTTTTCCGGCGGAAGCTTTCAATAACCGTGCAAAGCTCCTGAGTAAAGTCGATTTACCCGAACCGTTCGATCCTATTATCGAAATTATTTTACCGGCATCAAAAACGGCGGAAAAATTTTTAACGGCTTCTTTTTTATCATAGCGTAAGGAAATATTTTTTGCCGAAACTGCAGCACCCGTCATTATCTTTTTCTCCTTCCGGAATTACGCAGTAGATATAAAAAAAACGGAGAACCCAACACAGCCATTACAATGCCGACAGGCAATTCTATCGGAGCCGCTATTGTGCGGGCAAATGTATCGGCGCCTAAAAGCAAAACCGCTCCGCCGAACATAGAAAACGGTAACAGCACTTTATAATCGGATCCGACCAGCATTCTAAGTATATGCGGAATTACAAGTCCGACAAAGCCTATGATACCTACAGTGGATGTGGAAATCCCTGCTAAAAAAGCTGCCGTTACGGAAAGAAAAAAACGCGAGCTATTTACATTAATTCCCAAACTGGCGGCTTTTTCATCTCCAAGCAAAAGAATATTCGCCCGGCGAATACAAAAAAAACTTAAAAGCAAGGCAGGTACACTGTATACCGTAAGAACTTTTACATGCTGCCAGCTTTTTGAAGCTAAACTTCCGTTAAGCCACATTAAGGCTCCTTGTAGTCTATCGCTGAATAAAATTGAAATTAGACCTGCCAAACTGCCGAGAAGAGCGTTTACGGCAACGCCTGCCAAAATAATACGCACTGGAGTAAAGCCGTCTTTCCAAGCCAAAATATAAATTAAAAAAGCCGCAAACATAGCCCCGCAAAAAGCAACCGGCGGAACAAGATACGCATATTGCGGAATTGCAAGCATAAGAATAATTCCGCCGACACTTGCTCCTGCCGAAACACCGATTATACCGGGGTCGGCAAGAGGATTTTGCATTACCGCTTGAAGCAGTGACCCGGAAACTGCAAGGTTCATTCCCACAATTAAGGCGGTTAAAATTCGAGGAAAACGCAAATCAAAAATAATATCGCTTACAAGCTCTTCGCCGCGTCCGATTAAAGCCGCCCAAATCTGAGAGAACGAAAACCTCATCGAACCTAAGGCGACGGATGAAAAAAACAAAATTATCAATAGTAATGCCAGCGCAACAAAAACAAGTAGTCTTTTCATCCGTTTCCCTTAAAGTAAAATTATTTTCTGTAAAGCATTGATTCAAGCGTATCAATAGCTTCGGGAATATAAATATTCCCCGAAACGGCAAAATATTTATTATCCAAATCGTACACTCTTCCGTTTTTTACGGCATCAAGTTTAGACCAAAATTTATTTTGAAATTCTTTTTTGAACATCTTTGACGATTCTTGAGGATTTACATGGGTAAGACGTAAAATAACATCAGGATTTTCGGCTTTAACAAGTTCCAAATTCATCGGAGCGTACGGACCTTTTAGTTTTTCGTCCGTCCAAATATTTTTACCGCCTAAAACTTTTACCAAACTTCCCGTAAAAGAATTTTCCGTCGCAATTTGCATTGAATTAGGCGTTCCGAAAACGATTAAAACTTTCGGACTTTTATTCGGATATTTATTTAATACTGATTTTATTTTCTCTTTTATAGAAGCTTCATATTCTTGTGCCCTTTGTTCTTTTTGGTAAACCTTACCTAAATAATTCATAGCCTCCAAATAATTTGTATATGTATCGGTTTTTAAAAACACCGTTTCAATTCCGGCACTTTTAACTTGAGGTTCAAGACTTGCCTTTACGCTGTTTACCGTAATAAAAAAATCGGGCTTTGCGGCTTTTAAGCGCTCCATATCCGGCGTCATAGGCATACCTATTCTCGGTAAGTTCTCATACTTTGAATTTATCGGTCTATTCGTATTCGGAACCGCAACAACATCAACGCCGAGATAGTCAAGCATATCCAAAACGGCGATAGTTCCTGCAACGCTTCTTGAAGGAACCTTTGCAGGAAAAACATAGCTTTCAGTTCCGCTTTGTCCGACGGTGCTTTGTCTAGCTCCTTTTTTTGAAGCCGAACTTTGCACATCTTCTTTATTACCGGCGGCAAACAGCAAGCCGCCTAAAAAAATTAAAGCAAATATAAAAAATTTTTTAGTTTTCATAAAAACATCCTTAATTTATAATAGTTAACATAGGATAACAAATTTTAAAACTTTTATCAATATGTTTACAATAAATTTTATTATTTTTAAACAGGAAATTTTTGCTTTTTTATAATACTGTGCAATGTTTTTGCAAGCTGCAACTATTATTTTATCTATTTTTCTTTTATAATTCCAGAAATCCTGAAAACCGGCGTTTTTAATATCTTTTCAGTATAAAGAAAACGTACGGAAAAAAGTTTTGCTCCGCCTGCAATTTATTCGGAGGCAAGTTTTTCTTTCCACACAGTTTCGTTAAAACCAACCAGCACAAAATCATCCGCAATAAAAAGCGGACGCTTTACCAGCATACCGTTCGTTGCAAGCAACTTGTACATTTCCGTTTCGCTCATCACGGGAAGTTTTTCCTTTAAGTTTTGCTCCCGATATACTAAACCGCTCGTGTTAAAGAATCGTTTTAACGGTAGTCCACTGAGGGCGTGCCAGGTTTGCAATTCTTTTTCCGTCGGATTTTGTTCTTTTATATCACGTTCTTCAAAGCGAATACCGTTACGCACAAGCCAGTCTTTCGCCTTGCGGCAGGTAGAACATTTCGGATACCACAGGAATATCATAAACACCTCGCTGATTATTATTATAGCTATATTAACCTAAAATAAAAAATATTGTAAGATAGAGCGGATAATAAAATGGCAATAAAAAAGTTTTTTACCGCGATTGCGACGGTTTGCAGCATTTTCGTGCTGAACGCGTGCCGAAGTACTTCGCCGCTTCCGATTGACCCGGAACCTACACAGGCAAATCCGCCGCCTGTGCAGGAAAAGCTCGAACCTTCGATTGTACCGCCGTCTGAAAATCCCCCCGCAAATACTCAGGCGGTTGAAGGACTCTATGTTGCAACTTTTTTTACGAGTAAAACAAATTCCGAAAAAATTCTCACTGCAGGTTTCGAGTTTTTTGCGGATAAAACCGCACGTCTTTTAATTTTCAAAAACGGAAACAAAACCCCGTCAATATTTCACGGAAAATGGCTTATTGCGCAAGACGGAGTGATTATTCTTTATTTTAAAAACGGCTTTCCGAACTCCGAGTTTTTTAAAAAACGGGCGGACGGAAATTTAAGTATTTTACAGTCAAATCGTGCCGAATACCGAGACGATCGGTACGATTATATGGTCGCTGAAAAAATACAATAAATTTAAGGTACCCATACGGTCAACGGATTCATCGTTGCGCCCTGCTTATACACGGTAAAGTGTAAATGCGGTCCCGTGCTTCGACCGGTGCTTCCCACGTTCCCGATTTTTGTTGCCGTTGTCACATAAGCGCCGCGCGTTGTCGAAATCGCACTGAGATGTCCATACATGGTTTGATACCCTGAGTGATGTTTTATAATCACATAGTTACCGTAGACCTTGCTGTATCCGACGGCACGTACCGTTCCGGCGAGGGCGGGATACACGGGAGCGCCCCGATACGTCGCCAGATCGACACCGTTATGAAAACTCCGCGTACCGTTAAACGGATCGCGTCGCCAACCGTATCCCGAAGTGAATCGATATCCGACACGGAGCGGAGTCATAAAAAGATCGCCGTTTATTTCCTGTAGCGTTGCCCAATCCAATTTTGCATCGGGCAAAAAAACAATTGAGCCTTCGGGAAGCGAATCATCTTTGAGCGCATTCACCAAAGCGAACTTTTCGAGCGATATCTTATAATTATCGGAAATCGAACCGGCGGTGTCACCTTTTTTTACCGTATAAACAATACCGTCAAGCGACGGTATTTTGAGAACTTGATTGATTTGTAACGTACGGGTATTTTTTAATTTGTTAACGCTGATAATGGCATCCTGACTCACACCGAAAGCTTCTGCAATATTTCCGACAATATCACCTTTTTGAACAACGTAAACCGAATAATATAAATCGGAAAGTGCGAGCGGGTCAATCGCTTCGTCAGGAGGAATCGTCGGCAATTTTTTATCACCGCCGCCCATGCCTTCATTTTCCGGAGCGGAATCAACCGCCGATAATGCCGGTAAAAAAAAGAAAAAACACGCTGAAACTCCAAGCAGCACAAATGTAGTGAATAGCGCAAATTTAACTTTACTTTTCATTCTTCATATCAACCTAACGCAACGATCTTAACCGATTATCGGCACGGCAGCTAAAATTATAAACTGAATTTTACTGCACGCCGGTGATTATAATAAATATTGCAGTTCTTTTCAAGACGGTGCATTATCCGTACATCATGTACTGGATGGCATCAGCTCGTATCCGATATGTTGTGGTGCGGAATAGCTTACACTGCAAGCGCTGTGAACTGCCGGTGCTTTTATTATTGTGCTCTAAAATTTTCCGCCGCCTAAATTAAACCCGAGCTTCCACCCTATGCTTCCTTTGCTTAGCGATCGCTTACTCAAAGGATAGGTACACAGCACCGCAGTGTTCATACTTGCAAACTTGTATATGTTCCAGTTGAGCGTTAAAACACTTGTTCCTTCCAATTCGGAAATCGCAAACTGCTGAAACAGATTGAGGCTGAGCTTATCGGTGCCGAGTTTTGCTTGGGTAAAATTGAGCGCGATGTAGTGTTGACCGATATGTTCCATTGCTCCGGCGTGTGCCGCTGCGCCACCGGCACGTCTAGCGGCTTCTAATTCGGCAGGTGTTAATGTTTCTTTATCTTGCTTTTCCTTGAGTACGGCGAGTACGGCGCTTGCAGGATATAAAACATCGTACGGTTTTTTATAGCCGAAGCCGTTGTAATAATATTGTGCGGCAACGGTGCTTTTGCTTTTTGTATTGGTGTACGAACCTCCGATTGTTGCTTGAAAAAAAGGCTTTTTCTTTTCAGTGTATGCGGTAAATTCCACATCATTTTTATGATAGATGTAATCGCTTCCCCAGGCAAAAACGCCTTCTGCAAAAACGCTAACCTTATTTGCGATGCTCCCCGAAAGCGTAGTTATAAAACGAGGAGCTTTTTCATAGCGGTAAAATCCGCCCAAGCCGATTTCCCAGTTGCCGAAAACCAATTCCGCTTTTGCCGCTCCGCCCGTGTATTCCGGTTTAAATTCTTCCGTTTTGCCGGGAGGTAACAAGTACAGCCAAAAGTTGTGCTGCGTTTTCGGAATAATAATATGCGTACGCAGACTGATTGCTCCTTCGCGCTCCGCTTCCGGATCTTGCGGATCGATGCGGGAAACATTTAAAACGTCGGCGGGACTGTAAAAATAACCGGTTCCCCATTTTACGGCATGTTTTCCGAAACGAAAAAAAGCAATGTCCTTTGCCGAAAAGTCCGTGTACAGTTCCCGCACTTTAAAGTTCGGCACCCCCGAAGCACCGATCGAAGAAAGCAACGCTTTATTTATATTTGCGGCACCAGTAAGATCTTTTTCAAAGGGAACACCGAAGTCAAACTTGGCGTATATTTTGGACGAATCGGTCGGGCGGGCATCAAAAAATAACTGTGCCGCAAGATTCGTGTGCAGCATTGCCGTCGCAGGATGAGTAAAGGCGTATTTAGCATTTTCTTTTTTGCTGTACGGATCAGCCCACCGATAGTTGAGTGCCAGCCCCGAATCAAGTCGTCCGCCGATTTTCAGTTTTTCGCTCTCGAGTAAAACACTCGCTTCGTCTAAATTCGCCTTTACCAGCGGATTGTCAGTTGTTTTTTTCGTAGTGGCATCATCTTGCGGTGCAAGAATTTCCGCGTTGTCGCCAAAAAGTTCCGCTTCCAAATCAAAGTCGGCGTTTTCATTGATTATACTGTTAGCATCCTGTGCAAATAAAAAAAATGAAACATTTAAAATTAAAATTGATATTAATAATTTTTTCATTTGTATATCCGGCGTTTCCTTAATTTACTTTTTCTAAATACGCTTTGGTGAAAATCATATCGGGTAACGCGTTCGTGTTAAAGCCCGACATAATCAACGTTGATTTTTCCCCTTGTACCACATTATTGATACTAATTTGTTGAACGGGAACCCGCATTGTATCGATTTGCTCGTATTTTGTCATATAGAAAGTTCGCATGAGCCGCCCGCTTGCTCCGTAAAACTCCTGTTTGACAATAAGTTTATCGGCTTTACTGACATAATAGGTTTCTTTTGCATATTCGGCATCTTTGTATATCGGTTTGGTTTCGACTTTATATGCGGGGATTTTTCCAACGGTAGTTTCCGATGCCGTTAAAATTTCGTAGTTTGTCTTGAATTTTTTACTTGTATTCACATCCCGTATTTTTACGCTCGAATCGCCCAAGTTTTGTTTAATCGAATAGTGATCAAACTGCCGCGTATTCGGATCATACGTCCAGATATTATCACCGTCCTGCAAATATCCCATCCCCTTATCAATTTCGGGCGCTATTTGCAGTAAAACCGTTTGATCGGAGCGGTCGCGGCGGAATGTTTTATACTGTGAAGCAACTTTCGGTTTATTCGGTTTTTCATCAATAATTGTAATAGTAAATGAAATATCACCGTCATGATTGAAACTTTCAAAAATACTATCAAACATCCTATACAGTTCGTCCGTGGACGGAACTTCCGCAATGAGCATTGCAGTGCAAAACAGTACGGTAAGTACCGTTAAAAAAAGTTTTTTCGTTTTCATAAAAATCTCCCCGTAAATAATTTTATAATTTGTGAGCGGATTCAAAATATTATTGTTTTGTCCGCAATGCTTCCGCCGGCAACATCTTTGATGCTTTTCCTGCAGGTCCCGCAACGGCAAGGAGCGTTAAAATTGCAAGTATGCTAAACCATGCTATTACGGCAAGCGGATCAAGCTGCCACGCTAAATGCCCCGCATGTGCAAACGCCGAAAGCATCGAATCCCGCGCAATTGGAATGAGCGAAAGGACGGACATAATCAGAATCCCTAATAACAAACCGGCAAGCGCGCCGATGAGCGTCAACAAAAAACCTTCCATGAGAAAAATCCATTTGACTGATTTTGCCCGTGCGCCGCAGGCACGCATCGTGCCGATTTCACCACGCCGTTCAAGCACAATCATGCGAAAAGTATTTACGACGCCTATCATCGTCAACGCTAACAGCACAATTAAAACAACGAATGCAATGGTTTGCACGGTGAATTTCACCTGTATCATTTGAGGCGCGATATCTATCATGGACGCGACCATATACTTATAGCCGTTCCAATTTCCGCTTCCGAGTTGGTGGTTCAAATGCTGCAACGGCATTGTCGGTACTTTTTGCTTGGCAAGCGCTCTGTCGGTAACTAAAATATTTCGATTGCGTAAAGCCGCTTCAATTGCGTTGGCAACTTCTTCTTGTTGTTTGCTGTTTTTCAAGAGGATAAAGTATGAACCGAAAGCGTTATCGCCGGTAATACCGTATATCTTATGAATATAATCAATATTTGCAAAAACGGTAAATGCTGATGAAAGCAAGTTTGTATCAACGGCGATGCCTTCAAGTTGAAACTCCGCAATGGTGCTTTGACCTTGGTCGGTTTTTGTTTCAAATAAAATGGTATCATGCAAGTGCAAATTCAAATTTTCAGCAATCGTTTCCGAAAGAAGGATTGCATTTTCTTTTTTCATTGCTTCTCGATTACCTTCTTTATAAACAATACTGTCCCACGCAAGTTTTTCATCTTCTTTAATGCCCAAAATCGTGTTGGGTAATTTCTTTCCGGCAAAAATCAACTGTCCGTCAATAGGTGATCGGCGGCTTATTACCTCCGCGTTGACTTTGCACTCTTTGACAATGTCATCAAAAAGTGTTTCCTGCTCTTGATACATAACATCGTATCCGACAATTTTATCGGCTGGAACATCAGGCTTTTTTGTTGCTGCACAGATCCATATATCACCGCCGACACTGCTTGCGATGTTATATTCCATATTTTGTAAAAGTCCGTTTGCCATACCGAGAATAAAGGTCGAAATTAAAAATACAAACGCAACGGCAATTCCTAAAAGGACGGAGCGTCTCTTTTGTCGGTTGAGATTTCTAAATGCAATTTTTATTGTTTTCATATTTTAAAATTATTCTCCCTTAATTTTTATTAATCGCTTCCAGTGGACTGATATGCAGTGCAAGCGCCAATGGATAAATCGTTGCAAACAAACTCGCTGCCATAATAATTGCTGCAGTCATAATCATATTTCCCGCTTTCAAGCTCACCCGTATCACCGAAAACCCGAAAAGGCTCGTCACCATATCGTTTGCATGCACTCCCGAGATATTGAATATACCCCCGATAAGGACCGCTAAAATAATTCCGACAAGTAAGCCCGCCGCAGCAAGAATTACCGACTCCGCAACAAAGAGCTTGCGTATAAAAATTTTTTGAGCGCCGATTGCCCGCATCGTACCAATCTCGCCGGTGCGTTCCATCGTAGAAACAACCATCGTATTCATAATAACGACAATCGAAACAATCGACAGTAAAATCAACACCACAATCATTAGTACTTTTGTACTCTGAAGCCGTATGAAAAAAAACTTCATTGCCGTTTCCCAATCGCTTGCTTGCGCTTCAACGTCATTTTTTTCAAACCACGTATTAAGTTCCTGAATTACCGTCGGCGCTTTTTTCGGTTCTTTGAGTCGCACGGTGATATAGTGCCAAGAACTGCTGTCGGGCATATTGAGTGTATCCCGCAGTGTGGTGTCGCCCAAAATATTGAGAAGATCATGTTCGCTTTCGGCTTTGCCTTCACTGCTTATGTCGGTTATTTCAACATTGTCGGAAAAAAGCTCATCTTCCGAAAATGCCGAAACACCTAAGTCTATCGTATCGGGAATTTCAGTCGCCGTTTGACTTCCTACGGTCATATTGCCTAAAATACGGATTGAGTTAAAGTCGATATAGCCGATACCGTCAATATCGGTTTCAGGATGTGCATAATCATAAAATGCACTGATCGTCATCTCTATCTTTTTTGCCTTTTGGGAAAATGCTTTTAATGCAATCGTATCTCCAATATGCAGCTGCTCATCATATTTTTTTTCATATTTTTCAACAATATCGCGCGGAAGAATCAAAAACGCACCGCTTTCGGGAATCCTGCCTTCATACACTTTTATTGAATCGTACATTCGTTTGTGATCCGCGGGATTGATTCCTAAAAACTCTGCGTTGATGATTTTATCGGGAACCATATAATCGAACTCGTTATCGGCTGCGTTTATCGGCTTAAGTATTCCCGAAACGCTTAAACCCAGTGAAAAGTCGGCAACACCGGGAATCGTTTTCAGCTTTTCGATAATACGCTCATGTTGTAATAAATACGGCATTGCGGTGTCATCGGTATCGGTAACTACGCCGGTTGCAAACGGACCGAAAAGTGTCGGCGTCGTAACATTCGCTTTCTTTTTTTTTGTTTTACCCGAAATAAAAACATCCGCGCAAAAATCGCTGCGGCAAACGGTTTCGGTTTGCTGCTTCGAGTAATTCAAAATCCCGAAACCGAGTACCGTTAAAAAAGTCGCCAGTCCGATAAGACCGACAATAATAATACTCTTGACTTTATTTGAAAATAAATTTCTAAAAGCTAATTTTAAAATCATATCGTTTACGCCTCGTGGTTCGCTTTTGTATTTTCAATAATGCAACCGTCCAAAAGTTTTATTCTATGCGTGGTCATAGTAACGATTTTCTCATCGTGAGTTGAAAAAATAAAGGTCGTTCCGAACTCGCGATTTACTTCTTTCATCAGTTCCAGTACTTCATAGCCGGTTTTTGAATCGAGGTTTGCAGTCGGTTCATCGGCTAAAACAAGCGATGGTTTTGTTACCAAAGCGCGAGCAATTGCAACCCGCTGGCGTTGCCCACCCGAAAGTTCATTTGAGCGGTGATGAATCCAGTCCGTCAAGCCGACCCGTTCAATCAGATAATCAATCCATTCGGTTGTTTCCTTTTTTGTTTCTTTCCGTTTTGAAAAAAGCAGGGGAAATTCAACATTTTCATACACATCCAAAACGGGAATAAGGTTAAACGACTGAAAAATAAACCCGAGATATTCGTGCCGCAAAGTAGTAATTTTCCTGTCGAGTTTTTTCGGGACTTTTACTTTTTTGTTTGCCCGCTTTGAAAGCGAAGAAAAATCTTGTTCCGTATAAATACTTTCGCCGTCTATGGAAAGCTCACCGCTCGACGGTGTGTCAATTAAACCGAGCATATTTAATATCGTGGATTTCCCCGAACCGGACGGTCCCGATATCGAAACAAATTCGCCTTTTTCTATGTCAAAGCTGACGCCTTTAACGGCCTCAACAAAAACTTTTCCCAGCGGATACACTTTTCGTAAATTCCTCACGGATACAATCATATAAACTCCTCATTGAATCATTTTATGTAAGTCAGCGTGTCATAATACAATACCGGTGTAAAATCACTGTAATGCTATTGTAAACAACAAGTAACGTGTTCGTATTTATATCTGACATCGTTCACTAGTACACTATAACTAAAATTAAAAAATTGTCAAGATACCATCAAAAAAGCACTGATTAATTCTACCAAGAATTGCGGGAATCTTCCAAGACATAAATGATACAGAATATGCAATCCATCATAATTATGAGAATCGGTAAGAAATCCAATTATTATTTTCTCCTTGTATAATAACGATAAATGGATACAATTAAAAGTGCGAGTAATTTGTATGACCAATGAATTTACGTCCGATTTGGATTTTAGCGATACATATGAAGCGGTTTTAATTCGCGCCGATAAAACCGGCAAACTTGAACAAATTATTATCCCTGAATTACCGGAAGGATATGAATTTTTTTCCGCAAAAGATATTCCCGGTGAAAAAGAAATTAAAATTTTTAATTATGCAATTCCGGTGTTTGCCGAAACGCATATCGAATTTGCGGGACAAGCAGTCGGCATTTTAATCGGGGCGGAAAAATCCGTGTTGTCGGAATTGCGGAATAACTTTGAAGTGCGAGTCATTAGTTCTGAAGACACTGCGGCAGCGTCGGAGCAATCGGCTTCGATTGAAGAAAATCCGATTGAAACGGAAACGACGGAAGAAGCCGGCTGTGAAGAAAAAACTTCCGATGAAAATAAAACGCCTGATAAAGATACGATCGAACCACCTCATACCGCTGAACCTAAACCGAACGCAGAAGCTGAAAAAAATGTTGCTGATTATCCGGTGCTTTCCAAGCGCACATTCGAGTTCGGAACGCCGCAAGAGATTTTTGAAAAGGCGCAGAATACGGATATTATTTCCTCCGATTTAACTTTTGAAAGCCGCTATCACAATCGCAGCGAATGCGCCAGCGTAAAAGTGGTACACGCTGAAAATGATTCGTACCGGGTGTACACGGCAACGCAATGGCCGTACTCGGTCGCCGACTGCGTTGCAAGCTGCTTGAATACCGCGAAAAAAAATATTGATATTTATTCAACGAATTTCGGCGAGCATGTAAATTCACTCGTGTGGTTTCCTTCGCTACTCGCCTCACAATGCGCCGTTGCCGCAAAACTTTCCGGTAAAAATATTTCATTGCAATTTTCACGATATGAAGATTATCATTACACTACCTGCGGTCCGCATGTTCTCATAAAACATAAAACAGTTGTTTCGGAATTTGAAAAAATTTTAGCAATGAATGTCGAAGTTATCATTGATGCCGGAGCCTTCAATCCGGTCATCGATGAAATGATTTTACAAATACTTACGGTGTCATCCGGTATTTATGTGATACCGAATTTACACATTGACGTCATCGCATATAAAACCGAAACGAAACCGACGGATTTTTTTTCTGGTCTCGGTGAAAATTATATTTTGAATGCGCTTGAAAAACATATCAATGATATTATTTTTGAAAAAAATTTTTCACCGATTGAATTCCGTTTACAAAACTTAAATACAGAAAACACAAAATTCGGCGGAAAAATATTTCTCACGGAAGTGTTTGATTTTGCGAGTTTACTCAAAGCCGTATGCAATGTGAGCGATTATTACCGAAAGTATTACGCGTATAAAGTTTTTAATGCGCAAACGTCCGTTGACTCAAAAAACGGTTTGCGCGGAATCGGTTTGGCAACGGGATTACAATACAGCGGCATAAATTCTTTTATCAAGCGTGGAGTGAATTACTCGGTTGAGATGACACTGACAACCGATGGAAAAGCGATCGTTACTATAGTTGACTGCACCGATGATTTGAAAAAAATATTTGCAAAAAAAATTTCCGCACAGTTGGGGATTGATGAAAATAATATTGAATTCATTGATGCCGATGAAAAAAATTTTAATATCATTAAAACGATGGAAAACAATATTTTGTATTTAACTAGTTTAGTACAAAAATGCTGCGATTCGATAGAGCGTATGCGGTTTAGAAAGCCGCTCCCCATCACCGTAAAAAAGAAGTTCCAAGTTGCAAAAAGCAAAGATTGGAATCCTGAAACGCTTGAAGGTATTCCTTTTGTCAGCGAAACGGGAGGCGCGTGCGTTGTCGAGTTGGAATTAAATCCGATACTGTACCAAATCAGCATAAAAAATATTTGGCTTTCAATAGCTCCGGGGGCGGTATTTCAAAAATCGGCGGTCATGCAAAAAATAAAAAAAGAAATCCAAAATTGTATTTCGCAATTGACGATTGAAAATTCATCGGCAACTAATTTTTTCCAATATCGCATTTTGAATATTGCCGATGTTCCAAAAATAAATGTAACGATTTTACAGTCCGATGAAAAAAATGCAATCTATAAAGGTGTTGAAAATATTGCAAATAATTTAGTGCCGGCCGCGTTCGCGTCCGCTTTGAAACAAATATTTTTGCAAAGTGATGAAGCGCTTTTTTCATTGCCGGTAACGCAAAAAAAAGTGTATGACACTATCTTGCGGATGCAGGAGAGGAAAAAGCTTGAACGTGAAAAAGCAGAACTCGAAATGAATACGGCGGAAAGTTAACGTGCAGCTAAAAAACTTTACAAAAATTTTACATAATTCACTCATCAAATTTTACATATATTGAGTATGTTGCAAGCACAAGTATTCTTGAGGAGTTAAGAATTATGAAAACTTTAAAGAAAATTTTTATTGCTGCTTTAGCGCTTTCTCTTTTTGCCTGTACAAAAAATGAAGAAACTAAAACGCAATCTGCTGAGCAGTCCGCTGAACCGGTTTTATCCGGAAATGTTTCGACAAACGGCTCAACTTCAATGGCAAGTGTTATCGGAGCTTTGTCGGAAAGCTTCATGGAAAAATATCCGCACGTTGCGATTACCTATGATCCGACCGGATCCGGTTCCGGTATTGCCAGTGTTGACACCGGCAAAGCAGACATCGGACTTGCTTCACGCGGTTTAAAACAGGGCGAAAAAGATTCCGGTTTAGTTGCAACAACGCTGGCGTTGGACGGAATTGCAATTGTCGTGAATGAAAAGTCGACCGTAAACGATCTTTCACTGGATACATTGAATAAAATATTTACCGGCGAAATTACCAACTGGAGTAAAGTCGGCGGTGACAATTTGGAAATTGCATGCATCGGACGCGAAGCCGGAAGCGGTACGCGCGACGGGTTTGAAAGTATTACCGGTACCGGCGGAAAATGCAAGCTGCAAAGCGAGCTTACATCGACCGGTGCGGTTATTTCAAGTGTTGCAAATAATAAAAATGCGATAGGATATGCTTCACTTTCCGCGGTTGAAAATCAAAAAGGTATTAAAGTTTTAACTATCGACGGCGTTACTGCGTCGGAAGCGACGGTTAAGGACGGAACATACAAGATTCAGCGTCCTTTCATTCTGGTTACTAAACAGGGAAAGGCGCTTTCAAAGGTTGCTCAAGCATTCTTTGATTATGCAACGGGCGGTTCAAGTGAAGTGGGGGAGTTGATTAAAAAAGCGGGTGCCGTACCGGCTAAATAGTTAAATCCCAACCGAAATAAAACTTGGCGTTTTCTTTCACCTCCATAACGAAACAAGACGGTGCCAAGTTTAAGGAAACGCTGTTAAATGGTGCAAATCTTTAATCAGCGTTTCCTTGCACATCTCCTTAAAATCGGGGCAAATTTTGCCGCGTTTCTTTATTTTATGCTCATAAAAATTTTACCTGGATTTTACAAATACCCTATTCCGATTTTACAATTTTAGAGTATCTTAAAATAGTTTTATAAAAAATTTTGAGTTTTAGAATTTGCTTTAGTAAAAAATGAGGAGTTATTTTTATGGTTGCATCAACGAAAGCAGAAAAAGTTTTATCGAAACCGGTTGTTTCACATACCGAAAAAAAACGCTCGTTGAGTTCAAAGTCGAACATATACAATAAAAAATTTATCGAAAAATTTTTTAACATTCTCTTTTTAGCGTGCGGAATTTTATGTGTTGCGTTTGTGCTCCTGATCAGTTTATTTTTAATCATATCGGGAATACCGGCAATTCGTGAAATCGGCGTGACAAATTTTTTATTCGGAAAAGTGTGGAACGCCCAGGCGGAAATCCTCAACGCCGAAGGTGAAGTTATCGGGCACGGCGTGTTCGGGATTTTGCCGTTTATCGTAACGAGCGTATACGGGACAGCAGCCGCTACCGTGATCAGCTTTCCGATTGGATTGTTGACGGCGGTATTTTTGTCCAAGATTGCGAATAAAACGGCGGCGGGCATTATTCATAAAAGCGTTGAATTACTCGCCGGTATTCCGTCCGTTATTTACGGCTTGGTCGGTTTGATTGCGGTTGTTCCCGCCGTGCAATCTGCGTTTAACCTCAGTTCGGGTGCAAACCTTTTTTCAGCGATTATCATTTTAGCGTTGATGATTTTACCGTACATGATTACGATTTCCGAAGAAGCTTTGCGTTCGGTTCCGGTTGAATACGAACATGCATCGCTCGCGCTTGGTGCAACGGAAATCGAAACCTACTTTAAAGTATCCCTTAAAAGCGCAAAAAGCGGCATTATGAGTGCGGTCATTCAAGCAATCGGACGTGCGCTCGGTGAAGCAATGGCGATTATTATGGTTGCGGGAAACGTTGCAAACTTACCGGGGTTACGAGACATATTCAAATCGGTGCGATTTTTAACAACGGCAATCGTTTCTGAAATGTCCTATGCCGAATTCGGTAGCTTGCACCGCAATGCGCTTTTTTCAATCGGCTTTGTACTCTTTTTGTTTATTATGCTGATAAACACCTTTTTACATTTTATCAAAAAAGAAGAAAATTAAAGGAGTGAATCAATGCAAAAATCATTTCAAAAAAATATAGCACGGCGCACCAAAGGTGCATTTTTAAAATACGCAATGATTGTGAGCGCGTGTATCACCTGTGCCGTTTTGTTGTTTGTGATTATTTTTATTTTTGTGAAAGGGATACCGGCTGTCAATTGGAGAACATTTTTAACAACGGGACGAAGTTACACAAAAGGTACGATGGGGATTTTGCCGAACATCTTGAACACTTTGTACATTATTTTTATTTCGCTTGCTTTGTCCATTCCGCTTGGAATCGCGTGCGCGATTTATCTCAATGAATATGCACAAAATAAAATACTTTCCGGTGCAATCACTTTTGCACTTGAATTACTGACGGGGATTCCTTCAATCATTTTCGGCTTAACCGGTATGCTGTTTTTTACCATGGGCTTAAAATTGAAACAGGGAACACTCGCCGGAAGTTTAACTTTGGTGCTGATGATTTTGCCGACGATTATTGCGAACACACTGGAAGCTTTGAAACGCGTTCCCAACTATTACCGCGAAGGTGCGTTGGCACTGGGAAGCGGTAAGTGGCACATGATCCGCACGGTTGTGCTGCCCAATGCCGTCGAAGGAATTGTGAGCGGTTGCATTTTAGCGACGGGGCGAATTATCGGCGAATCTGCAGCGTTACTTTTTACCGCAGGTTTTGGTATCCAGCTTTTGGGGTTTATCGACTCATTGCAAAGTTCATCTGCGACGCTGACGGTTGCGCTGTACTTGTACGCAAACGAAGAAGGTTTATTTGATATTGCGTTTGCAATCGCCGTTGTGTTAATCATTATATCGCTTTGCATCAATGCGGTTTTCAGTTTATTCAGTAAACGACATCAAAAAAATAACGCCTAAAATCGCTTCGTTCTATAAAGCCAATATGAAATACGAGGTTATCACATGGAAAATAAAGAAAACATATTTACAATTCGAGATTTAAATCTTTGGTACGGAAATGCACAGGCGCTGTACGCGATCAACATCGCGATTAAGCAAAATACGGTCACGGCGTTAATCGGTCCGTCAGGATGCGGTAAATCGACTTTTTTAAAAACGCTCAATCGTATGAATGATTTGATACTCGGATGCCGAATTGAAGGTGAAGTTCTTTTTAACGGGCAGAATATTTACGAACCCAATATTGACGTAACCGAATTGCGTTCTCAAGTCGGTATGGTTTTTCAAAAACCGAATCCGTTTCCGATGAGCATCTACGACAATATTGCGTATGCGCCCCGTTTACACGGTACGAGAAATAAAAAAGAGCTCGACGCGATTGTTGAGCAATCGCTGAAACAAGCGGCAATTTGGGACGAAGTAAAAGATAAACTTAAAAAGTCGGCGTTGTCGCTTTCGGGCGGTCAGCAACAGCGGCTCTGCATTGCACGGGCGCTTTCAGCCGATCCGAGTGTGCTGCTCCTCGACGAACCGACCAGTGCGTTGGATCCTATTTCCACGAACAAGATCGAAGAGCTTTTGCAGCAACTGAAAGAAAAGTATACGATTGTTATTGTAACGCACAACATGAGTCAGGCTTTGCGCATTTCGGATGAAACGGCTTTTTTCCTACTCGGTAAGTTGATTGAAGTTTCGGATACGACAACGCTCTTTTCAAAGCCCAACGATAAACGGACGGAAGATTATATCACCGGACGCTTCGGTTAAAAATTATAAGGAGATACGAACCTCGCTGTTTACACATCATAGGAGAAAAAACAATGAGAAAACAATTTGATGATCAACTCGCGAAACTGCGCACGGAAATGAAAGAATGCGGGCAATATTGCGAACAGTCGTTAGCGCAAGCAACGCGCGTATTTTTTGATTCCGATATAAAACTTTTGGAACAGGTCTTTTCGATTACCCGTTCCATTGATAAAAAAACGCACAAAATAGAAAATTTGTGTTTTATGCTTTTGCTCCGTCAGCAGCCGGTTGCGATTGATTTACGGACAATCACCGCGACACTGAAATCAAACTTTGACATTAAACGGATTTCATCGCAAGCTTTCGACATCGCCGAAATTGTAAAAATTTCTGAAGGCCTGAAGCCGCACGAAATAAGTGAAGACGTTTTACAGCCGCTGCGTCAAATGGCGGAACAGGCAAAATCAATGTTGTCGCAATCACTTTCAACTTTTTTTGATCAGGACATCGCCGGTGCCGAACAAGTTATCAACTCGGACGATTTCGTTGACGAATGCTTTGCAAAAGTGAAAACCGGCATCGCAAAAAGTTTAGCCGGTCAAGAGCAGGGCGACTACTTTGTCGACGTTTTGATGATTGCAAAATACTTTGAACGGATTTCCGATCACTGCGTAAACATTGCACGGTGGACGGTAAAATATTTCGGGTGATTTTGTCTTTATATTATATTCGAATTATACGCAAAAGAGGGCACCGGTTAATTCAATCGAGAATTGAAGGCATCTTTTAAAAACTTGGGTTAGATTTTTAGAGACTTCTTTTCAGTGCCCACCTTTAAAATCGTTGTTTCGCAAATGTTCAGATACTCATTGAGAAACAATAGAGAAATGCTGTTAAACGGCGTCAAGCCTTTAATCAGCGTTTCCTTAAGGCATATTCGAAATTTTGCCGTGTTTTTCAAAAAATAGCAAAAACAAAAATGTCGGCGATGGGCAGTTCTTCAAAACTTTTTTCTCGTTCCACAACCAAATACTAATAAAAAGTTTCGATGTGTAGAGTTTTCTAAAACCTGATTCCCGTGCATAAATATTTTACCGCTTGCTTTTTTTTACCGGTACGTTATAATAAAAAAATGGATTTTACAGAAGAATTTATCTCAAACCTCGCTGTTGATGAAGCCGCTTGCATAAAAAAAATCGCAAGTGAGCTTGAAATCAGACCTGCACAAGTGCAGGCTGTGGTAACCTTGGTTGCCGAAGGAGCAACTATTCCTTTTATTGCCCGCTACCGAAAAGAAATGCACGGTTCGCTTGACGAAGTGCAAGTCCGCTCGTGTGATAAACTTTTTATGAGCTATAAAAACTTGGAAGAAAGACGGCTCGAAATTATTAAGGGAATTTTTGCCGCCGGAAAACTAACCGAAACCTTATTCGAAAATATTAATAAAGCTGCAACGATGACCGAACTTGAAGACATTTGGGCGCCGTTCAAAAAGAAAAAGAAAACCCGCGGTATGCTCGCCGCAGAAAAAGGCTTATCCGAATTGGCGGAAAACATGAAGCGGCTTCCCGAAGACGAATTGCTGAAAAAGGCTGAGCAGTTTATCACGCCGCCTGAAAGCGATGTTCCCGACGAGCTGAAAGTCTTGTCGGCGGAAGATGCGCTCAACGGTGCAAAAGACATCATCGCTGAAGAAGTTTCCCAAAATGCCGATTACCGCAAATTGGTGCTGGAGCTTTTTATGAAAAAAGGCAAGTTCGTTGTAAAAGGCATCGGCGATGAAGAAGCCGAAAAGCAATCGGTGTACCAGATGTATTGGGATTATTCGGAAAACGTAAACGAAATAAAACCGCATCGCGTCCTCGCAATCAATCGCGGCGAACGCGAAGGCGTCCTTGAAGTTACGCTTGATGTCGATTTGGACGAAGCGGTGTCCCTGCTCCAAAGTCAAGTCGAGCTACCTAACCGATATTATAAGGAAGCAATCGAAGACGGGGCGATTCGACTTTTGTGTCCTGCCGTTTTGCGTGAAATTCGGCGGAATGAAAGCGATGAAGCCGATAACCGCGGCATTGAAATTTTCAGCCAAAACTTAAAACCGCTTTTGATGACTCCGCCGATTAAACGAACCCGCGTTTTAGGTGTCGACCCGGGAATTCGCACCGGAACAAAATGCGCCGCTCTCGATGAAAACGGTAAATACTTGGGATCGTTTTTGATTTTTCAACATAAAGAAGCGGAAGCAAAACTTGCACTCGCCAAAGCAATCAAAGAATACAACGTGCAGTTAATCGCAGTCGGCAACGGCACCGGTTCGCACGAAGTGCAGGCGATTGTCGCCTCGGTGATTTCCGAAAACTTCCCCGATTTGCAGTTCGCCGTTGTCGATGAAGACGGAGCTTCCGTTTACTCGGCTGGCGATGTCGCCCGCGAAGAATTTCCCGACCTCGATTTAACGATACGCGGCGCAATTTCCATCGGGCGTCGTTTACAGGATCCGCTCGCCGAATTGGTAAAAATCGATCCGAAATCAATCGGCGTCGGCTTGTACCAGCACGACTTAAACCAGTCGAAACTTTCGCAAAGTTTGGACGAAGTCGTGAGTTCCGTCGTAAATAATGTCGGAGTCAACTTGAACACGGCAAGCGTATCTTTGCTGAAATACGTTTCCGGCATTTCAGGTAGTTTGGCAAAGCGGATTGTTCTGTACCGCGATACGCAGGGAATTTTTACCGACCGTGAGCAATTGAAAAATGTCAGCGGTCTCGGCGCAAAAACCTTCGAGCAGTGCGCCGGATTTTTGAAAATTCCCGAAAGTGCAAATCCACTTGACAACACATGGGTGCATCCGGAAAATTATGCAACCGGTAAAAAAATCTACGAAATTATTCAAAGCGGCAAAAGCGTTACCGCCGAAGAAAAAACCGCGCTGCAGCAGGAATACGCAATCGGAGAGCAAACCGTCAATGATATTATTGCGGAGCTGCAAAAACCGAACCGCGATCCGCGCGAAGATTTTCCAAAGCCGATTATGCAGCAGGGAGTTTTGAACTTTGAGGATTTGAAAACCGGCATGACGGTACGCGGTAAAGTAAAAAACGTAGTCGACTTCGGAGCTTTTATTGATTTGGGTATTAAGGAAACCGCCCTCCTGCACATTTCGCAAATGAGCGATGCCTACGTGGCGGATCCGCTTGAGCAAGTAAAAGTCGGCGATATTTTGGAATGCAAAATCTTGGAAATCGATCCGGTACGGAAGCGCATTTCCCTTACCCGCCGAAGCGATGCGGGCGCCGGAACCGATTCGGGCAAAAAAGTTACGGTAAAAAAAGCGGACGGTAAACGCGTCGTGATTAAAGCAAAGTCCGGCACAACTTCCGCACAAAAACCGCAGCGCGAAAAAGTTTTTGAAAAACGGGAGCCGCACAGCCGCCGCGACGATGACGGCATGACTTACAATCCTTTTGCGGATTTTTTCAAAAACAAAAAATAATGTATTGTTTTTTTTTTGCGGTCGTTTTGCGACCGTAAGGAAACGCTGATTAAAGGCTTGACGCCGTTTAACAGCGTTTCCTTATTGTT
>ERZ1673752.1746-NODE-1746-length-28350-cov-5.701396_pt1 | contig 28350 bp, 28 predicted proteins | sample MGYA00580195_ERZ1673752 | MGnify/ENA primary metagenome ERZ1673752 (study PRJEB41218, sample SAMN15661744) | gut metagenome | host: Homo sapiens | place: Canada: London | collected 2015-08-20/2019-03-30 | study: EMG produced TPA metagenomics assembly of...
TAGCCGGAATTGCCTCCGGTACAATACTCCAAAATAAATCCTCCGCCATTGCGCCCCTACTTGCATTGAGCGGCAAATACTCTATTTTGTCTTTAATATCCAAAACTCCGCTTGCAAGAAGTTTTATATGTGCCGCAAGCGGCGGAAGTCCTGATAACCGCACCGCCTGATTAAAATCTTTTGTTTCAAGATATAACTGCACAATATCTTTTTTTGTTTTTCCCATTTTCTTCCTCTCTTAAAATAATTTGCGTTGTTCAAAATCATCAAGTATTTTTTCAATACGGTTACGAATATCGTGAAAGTTTCGAGCTATGCCGAGTTCATCTTTTTCAAATGCAAACATTGCAAGGTCTTTTTCAAAACGCGTAAAAAACAATTCATACAACGCTGCATTGATAGCGTCAATATCAATAGGCTCTTTTTCATCTTCCTCTTGTATATATGAGTTCACCGAAAGCGCAAAATCATTTTCTTTTATCTCGGAAAAATCAACCGTGCGTTCCGTGCCTTGCTCATTTACAAAAGTGACGGTATTTTCTTTTCGCCCCTTTCGTAAAACCAATGCAACGGTACCGATTGCCGTATCGTCGAATTGTTTCGGTGGAATTGCAATGATTTTTTCGATATAATTATGCTCAACAAAATAACGCCTTATTTTTCCTTCCGCATTTTTTCGATACAAGATACCCGGGAAGCACAACCCCGCCGCGACGCCGCCGTCTTCCAAGCAATGTATTATATGCGCCAAAAAAGCATAGTCGGCTTTTGACTTCGGCGGCATTGCCGGCAAACGTGCAAAGCGCGCATCGTCTTTTAAAGCGTCGGCATTCCACGAAACGGAAAATGGCGCATTAAACGAAATAGCAAAAAACTTTTTATCTTGAAAAGCAGGCTGCTCTAAAGTATTCCCCGCAACGCCTACAAAGTTTTTTATACTTCGTTCCGCTTTTTCAACTTCGGCGCCGTCGATATCTTGACCATACTTTTTTATATCGTCCGGAAATACTTTTAACAGCGCACCGGCTCCGCACGTCGGGTCGTATACTTCGGAATACGATACGCCCGCATCGTCAATTAAACTTTTAAGGTAAAGCGCAAGTTTTTCCGAAGTGTAAAAAACGCCGTCTTTTTTTAATGTAGCTAAAAAAGCCTTTGCTGACTTTTGCATATTGTTACGCCCCTCTCCTTAAAAAAAACGCTGCGAGGTTCATTTGGAGTGACCCCGCAGCAACAGAAGTTTTTTATGATGTCCTGAGTAACAAGACAGACATTTAATACATACATTATACACAACGCGACCACATGAAAAATTAAAAAAATTTACGTCCCCCGCTTATGCTATAATAAAGGTTATGGAGAAAATAGACTTTGCAGGAATTTCAACCGTCGGCTGGCTAGTCATTGCATTTATCGCCGTTTTAATTTTTGTGCTTTTGATTTTTTTAGTACGGCGCGGAATAAAACTCGGCATCGGAAATAAAACGCTTTCGGTCGGGCAGGAAAAAGAAGTAAACGAAAAACTGGAAAGTTTAAAGCGCGAAATCGCGCAAAAAGAAAAAGACCGGCGCCACGATGAGGAGCTGCGGAAAGAACTGTTTCGGCAGGCTGCAAAAATCGACGAAAACGAAAAAAACGACGAAAAGAGAATTATTCGGCGCTTGAATGTGCGCATCAAAAATATTTTTTCACAGTCTCTTAAATGTGAGATGCCGTTACTTTCCTTGATTGAAAATATAAAAGATGTGTATCAAGAGCGGATAGATGATAACAACCTGCGGGATAGGTTATCGCTTACGGAACGCCGCGGCTACCTTGAAGACATTCTTACAAACATACAAAGAACGTACGAACGTTTTTTGCTCTACGTACCGAGCGTACCGTGCAATCAAGAACATTATCCGAAATGGGCGGAAGTCAAGCCGGCGTTTGAAAAACTCACCGCCGATTGGGCGGACTGTATTGTAGAGATTCTGAATAATCGTATCAATGAAAAAATCACAATGTACGAAGAAGCGCGCGAAAAGTTTTTACTTGACGAGAGCAGAAAGAATGCGTGCGATTTGCCGATGGAAAAAAACAAAATCTATTTGCGGCATTTAGGAAACAAGGACAGGCTTTTGATTTAAGAGGTTGTAAATGAATGAAAAAATATTTTGCATTTTTGTTTTTATTTTTGTACTGCTGTTTTGCTCTTGCCGCACAACCGGAATATACAATAACGGAATCGGAGCTGGAGCGGTTGGAAACAATATCGGCGAACTGGGAGAAAAGCAGACAGCGGCTGCAATCACAGGTGCAGAACTTAAAAGCGAAATTGAACGAAGCCTTGACGAAGTCGGAAACCTTGAACAAACAATTGAGTGCGGAGCGGGAGACTTCGAGGAATTTAAGGCTATCATTCAACGAATACGAGAACGCGGTGCAAACAACGCTCACGGAAAATCGGGCGCAGATTGAAAAGTTAGAAAAGAAAAACAGCCGCTTAAAAATTGCAGTTGTGATTTTATCGTGCGCGCTTTTTTGCGGAGTTGTTTTTGTAATTATGAAATTTATTTTGAAACTAAAAAAATAATTTTTTCACGGAGGAGAAAGAAATGAAAAAATTTTTTGTTGTTGTAACGGCTATTCTTTTAGCCGGCGGGATTTTTCTGATGGGCTACAGTGCGGAGCCGGCTTTTGATGTTGCGGGGCTTTGTACAATGGTCGCAGGCGCAGGCATCGGAACGGCTATCACGGTAAAAACGCGAAAAGGGAAAAAGCCGGTGCAGTGGATTTTACCGCTTGTGCTTTTGTGGATTGGTACTCTTATTTTAAGCGTTACCGGATTTGTGCAGTTTGCATACTCGATTATTGTGTCGTGTGCAGCCGCAGCGTGTTTAATAGTTTATTTGTTGTTAGCGTTTAAGGAGGCGACGAAAGTGTGAAAAGTTTTACGTCCGCGGCGTGTGGTATAATAAGAGACGGCAAATTAAACGCGTAATGGGGCTGGTATGGGAAAAAGAGAAAAACAGGGAACCTATCTTTTTAGAGAATTAAACACAATGGAATTGGCGCGGGGTGAAATGCTCACCGACAAAAAGACAATCGATGACTTGCGCTCACGCATTCCGTTAAACCCGCTTGCAACGCCTGAAATGATAAAAGAGCTTAAGGGCGCCGATCCGGTCGACTGCATTTTCGAGGTAGACTATCGCGAAGGGAGCAACGGTGTTTATAACGACAGCGCTTTTGAAAGTATCGAAAAGCAAATTCGGGAAGCCGACCCGTTTATTCCGGCAGGCTACGGGCACCAATCACAAGAAGCTGTGCAGTATGAAGGGCGGGATATTTACGGCTCGGTTATCGGCGCGCTGCTTGATACGGCGGCAGGTAAAATGTACTACCGCATTATCGCAGACAAAGGCGATGACGCTGAAAAAATACGGCGCTGGCTTAAAAACAAACAAATCGGTGCGGTGTCTATTTGGGGCGTTCCGACGTATAGCGGTACTGGCGCGGAAATAATCGACTATGATTTATTTTCGGTTGATTTCGTGCCGCCGCATCGTGAAGGGCAAAAGAACAAAGCATATATCGGAGAAATGGAAAAAAAAGAACTGGGGCATAATGAACTTGATACGCTATTACAAAGAGCACTTATGCAAAAGTACCGCGATTATGTTTTCCGCTCCGAAGTATACGATAGCTATTTTATCGCTGAGTATGGAGATGATTTTTACAAAATACCGTACAAAGTAAAAGATGATAAGGTAGTGTTGGGTACGGCTGTAAAAGTACACCGTATTATAAAATATGAACCTATGGAGGGTGCTATGGAAACAATGACAAATGATGCACTTTTGGCTGAAATAAAAGCACGAACCGGTGACGGTAGACTTTCGGCTGAAAAGGTGGCGGGGGAAATGGGCGTTAAGCTCGAAAATCCGAAGGCTATGGAGGCTTTGGAAAATGCAAAAAAAGAGCTTGACAAGTTTAATGAAGCGGCGAAAAGCTTGGGGCTTACTTTGGATGAGATTATTCAAAATGCCAAAAAGTCAAAAGAAGCCGAAAAGCAAGCAAAGGAAAAAGCCGAGTTTGATAAGACCGTTGAAGCGGTGGAAGCCGAAAAAGGACTTACAAAAGACGGCAAAGCAACCGGCGAAATGGCAAACGTGGTGCGCAAGTTTGCACGGCTCAAGGTCGGGATGACAAAAGAGCAAATCGCAGGCGAGATGGATAGGGTTATCAATGACCCGGACATTCAAAAAGTGTTTGGCGGCAAGTATGCAAGTACGCCGGTTTCAAGCGCAGCGAATACCGGTATTATTGAGAAAAACGAAGTTATCGAATTTTAAGGCGGAGGTAAAAAGATGATAGGAGAACGAAAATTAAACTCGGTTATTAAAACCGTAGAAGTTTCCGATGTAACGATTCCAGCCGGACAGAGCCTCGATGAACATGGCATCGTATTTGTCGGAGACAGGGCGGGCGTTGTGTACGATAAAATCAACGGGGAACTGGTATCGGTCAATTTTGATACGCAGCGGGAGTTTGTAACCAATCATTTTGATGAAGCAAACTTACCGGCGGTCGGCGGTAAAATTTATGTCGGAGCGGCGGACGGGAAACTGACAAAAACGGAAAGCGGGAACAAACTCGCCGGTTTTTATTGGGGCAAAATTGGCGGGGCTATTACGTTTAGCCTTGCAATGTAATTGAGGAGATAAGGATATTATGGATTTTATAACACAGGACACTATTCGCAAAGATAACCTTGCGGCAAAAAGAGAAATCAAAAAAGCCTATACAATTCCGGGAGCGCCGGTCGGTGAAATGGCTTTCAAGCATACCGGCAATGGAAGCAAAAGGATTTTCACAAAAGAAAACCTTTCGCGCTATTTCGATAAGGACGGGCGTCCTACCGGTGAAATGATGAGCTTGCAGGATTTGCGCTCCTTTATGCAGCAATCGGTTTTAGATGTAACCGCAGAGCAGGAAGAGCATCCGACAATTTACAAAGAAATTTACGACGAAATCGTGAGTGCCGATTTTACCGAAACAATCAATGTACAGGATATTATCGGTTTAGTGGCGGCTTTCGGTGTTGTGCACGACGGGGAGAGCGTGGAGCTTGCCTCTTTTAAGGCGCTCAAAAAAGAAGTCGTCAATATGCTTACCTTCGCGGTGGGCTATTCCGTTTCAAGCGACTGGCTTGCCTATAATCAGTTCTGGAAAGTCGGACAGGCGAATAAGGCGCTGGGACTTGCGTATAATGCTATCCTCGACCATATTCACTTAAGTCCGATTATCAAGGGCGCTTATGCAAGCAATGCAATTACGAGAAAAATAATGACGGGGGCGACCGATCTTGAGAATGTGTGGCTCACATTACGGCAGGGGTTAAAAGACGCATTAGCGCGGAGGTCAACACACGGTTATCGTTTACGACCAACCGTTGCACTGTGTAACTCGTCAACCGCTATGGATGTGGAGACAGCCGTGAAGGGATTATTGCAAAAAGGTTCTCAACTCGGACAGCTCGGCGTGATTCAAAAGGTTATCGCTTATGACGGTTGGGAAGGCGAAGTAAACGGCATACTGTGCAGTTTTGAAGCGCCGAAAGATAACGAGGTATACCTTATTCAACCGAAGCAAACATTCAAAGCGCTGGTAAAAACAGACCTTGCAGAGTTACGGCAGCGGGGCGATATTATGCGCCTTTCGGAGCTGGAGGTTGTGCAGTACTTCCGCCGCGGTGTCATTGCCGATGTGGAAAATTCCGTACACAAGGTAATGCTCGCGTAGCAAAGAGGAATGAGAGGTGAGATGGTAACGCTCTTGCCTTTCATCTTATGAAGGAGAAAAGGTGAATGAATAAAATAACGTTGACAATTTACAAAACGGCAAACGGTTTTTATGTGGAGCACGAAGCGGACAAGGTAAAGTCAAGCTATGCGGTTGAATGCAATGCGGACGACTGGGCGAAACTCAACCCGGCACTGCACGGCATTGAAACGATGTTCACGGGAGCTAAAAAAGGCAAATCCTTGAAAGAGCCGCGCGATACCGGCACTGCAGAAAAAGAGTAAGGGCGTTTACCGTATGCTTATATCGGAAAACTTACTAAAAGAAATACGAATACTCCTTGCGGAGCCGGACGAAACACATTTTACCGACAGTGCACTGACAACGATTTTACAAAGTGCGGAAAGTAAAAATCATGCGCTTTATATGCTGTGGACGCAAAAGGCAAGTTTCGTAAAAGACGACGATATAAAAAGCATCAAAGCGGGCGGTGAAAGCATTGAAAAATACACAAGCGGTGAAAAGGTAAACGCTATCTTAAAAATAGCGGAAGGCTACCTTAAGGCATGGGAGCAAGAGCGTAAAATGCAATCGGGCTCAAGGCTGCTATTCAAGGAGCAACCGGAGGAGCGCTTATGGTAATTGACATTGAAACGTTGCGGGAAGAAACAAACGCTATCATTGCAATCAATCCGATTGACATTGTGTTTACGCGGCACGAAAGAGTAACCGACGCACACGGCAATGTTACGGAAACAAAAACCGAAACGGCGCTGCAGCGTATCCGGCTTGCGGAGTTGGGGCACCGTGAAAATGAAGCGCTTGTACAGGAAGGCCTCCTCGATGAACACCGCTTGAATATAACCGCCTTGTATAATGCGGATATTCAAAAAGGCGATAAGTTCACTTTTCAAGGAGACCGCTATGTCGTGGAATTTATCCGAAAGATAACGGTCGGCGGTTATGACGAAGTGAATTGTTACAAAATGAGCGGGATAGCAAAAGAGCTTAAGGAAGGTGCGGAATGAAAGGGATGGAAGGCGTGTTTGCAAACTTAAAAAATATCACGGCAGAGATGCTGAAAAAATCCGCTGAAGTTGCACAAGAGACGGCGGCGGAAATGGAGCGCTATGCAAAAGAAACGGCACGCTGGCACGACCGCACCGGAGACGCTCGGAAAGGTTTAACGGGAAGCGCCGACATTTCAAGTAATGCAATATCGGCAAGTATTCATCAAGACCTTTACGGACAAACCGGCAAAAAGTATGGCTGGAATTTGGAGCACGATTACGGCGGCAAGTATGCAATCTTGGAAGAGACGCGCAATACGCACGCCAATATGTTTTTTGACGGCATTGCAAAAGCGTGTGAGGACACCATAAACAAAATATGAGAGCGGCGATTTATCAAGAGCTTAAACAATTGTATCCGGTTTATTATGTGGGCAATGTACAAAAGACGACGGAACTTCCGTTTGTGATTTTGTCGTTTGGGACGCCGATACGAACGCAGCTTGGAAACTGGCAAACCTTTTATGTTTCGTGTTATGCACCGCTCGGAAACTTTGCGTTACTTGATACGATGTGCGAACGCATTATTGCGGCGTTGGATAAAAGACACATAGCACGGTTAAATGATGAAAATAACGGAGTGTTTTATGTGCAGTTTGATAATTGCACGGGCGACGATGTGGAAAGCCGCCTCAATGCAATTACAAGACAATTAAATTTTAGGGTTCCTATCTTTGGTGGGAATTATATGTAAAAACTTTTTTCATAAGTGAGGTAAAAATATGGAAAAGAAAAGCGAGTTCAGTTATTCTATCGGACTTACGGAAATTGCCGTCTTGAATGCAGACAAAAGTTTCCCGGCGCCGAATGACTGGGAGGACAAAAACGCACTAACCGGTGAAGTGAGAAAACACCGCGGCGGGCTTGTCGGAAAATCCGGCACATTTAATATTGACGGCTGGAAAGCAAGCGATTTTAAAATCGGCATAACATACGGCAAACGATATGCTGAAGCCGATTTTGTTTCGACCGCTGCCGATAAAACAAAGGCGACCGTTGATGAAATGGTAACTGATTTCAATACCGTCTTTGAAAGTCTTGCCACAAAGGGTATAAACCTTGAAGCGAAAAAAACCGCTCTCGGAGATGACTACGACGCGGAGTATTTGAAAATCACGACAAAGAATGCAAACGATTTGCCGTTTTTTGCAAAGGTTGGTATCAACGGAAAACTCGGGCAGCTCCTCGGTATTACTGGCTGGGTTGCAACGAAAGAAGCAAAAAGTTTCAAAGATGATTTTGAAAAAGATAACGGGCAGTCGGTTGACCAAACAAGCGGGTTCGGACTTCGCTGCTCGATTAAAGAGCCGGACAAAATCAAAGGTACGAACTTAACAATGTCATTTGCCGGTATGCCGCTTTCGATGTATGCAATGATGACGGGGAACTCATTCAATAAGGAGGTGGGAGAGCTCTATATTGACAATGCAATGAATCCGCCGAATCTTGCGGTACGCTATTTTGTAGAGCAGTATGAGGAAGGCAATCAGACAAAGGGAAATTTTACCCGCGTCAAGTGTGTTCTGTTTCCGAGTGTACAGTTGACACCGAACGGAAATGAGGCAAGCGAAAACAGTTACAACAACGAAGAGTTACAAGGTTCCGGCGGAGACAATAGCCGCAGTAACTTACCGTTGAAGTTTATAAAAGAAGTGTCTCTTGCCGATTATAAAGAATTTGTCTTTGAGGTATAAGGGAAAATAAACGACCGCTTGCTTTGTAAAAGAAGCCGGCGGTTATCTTTGGGGTATAAAAATGAAATGGCTTAAAAATCTTTTTGCGCAACTGAAACTCAAAAGAGAAATCAAAAAAGAAGTAAATAAATTTTACAAGGAAAATAAAAACGATACGCTTGCCGATCGCTTTGCAAAACAAACATGCGAATGGGTAGAGCTTTTGTGGAACGGAACAAAGCAAAAGTTTTTAATTCACGTAACGAACTTTCAAGAGCTTTTACTGTGCGGGAGGTTTCCGAATGCAGCGCTCGCTTTTGTCAAAAATATAAGCGCAGGTCTTGATAAGGATACATTAAAAGCGGAAGACTGGGAAGGCATCGATTTACAAAGAGCAAAAGAGGAACAGGAAGCATTTTTAATTGAACTTGCGCAGCGCTCGATGGTACAACCTTCTTATCGTGAGTGCTACGATGCAATTTTAAAACTTCGAGGCATGGAAAACGGCTCAACCATCGATGATGTCATTCCGAAAGACTTTTTATATAACTTGCAATTGTGGTATTTGCAGCGTTGGGGCGATACACTAAAAAAAATTTAGAAATGTTGACTACGCACGAATCGGGCGAGTTGCAAAATACTGGAGACGCGCACCGCACGAATACCTTGACATAAAATTAAACAGGGCAGAAGCCTTTCTTTTTGATGAGGCGTGTTTGGTAGCGGTCGAAACGGAATACAAAGAAATAGAGGACAGGCGAAAAAAGCAAAAAGAAAAAGAAAAGCGGGAAGCGGAATTCAAAAAAGATATGGGAAAAATATTTTCCGGCAATGATACATAAGAGAGCGAACAGATGGAACAGCCATTAGGTGAATTATATGCGGAGCTGCGGCTCGATACAAGCAAGATGCACTCCGATGTTGAAATGTCAAACCGTGAACTTGCAAAACTTGAAGCGGATATTGACAAGACAACCGATGAGATAAATGTAAAGCTGGCGAAAATCGGAGGGGCGCTTTCATTAGGCGTTACGACGCCGCTTACGCTGATGGGAACGGCAGCACTCAATACCTTCACAAACTTTGAACAGGCGATGCAAAACACCTATTCCGTTATGGGCGCCGGTCAAAGTGAAATGGAGGCGCTCCGAAAGAAAGCGGAGGAGATGGGCGCCTCTACTCGCTTTAGCGCAAGTCAAGCGGCGGACGCGCTGTATAATTTAGGAAGTGCCGGACAAAATGCAAGCCAAGCGATGAGTTCTCTTGACGGTGTTTTACGCCTTGCGGGCGCGACCGGATCCGACTTGGCATTTACTTCAGGCACGATAGCAAGTACGCTTTCGCAATTTAATTTGACCGCCGATAAATCGGCACATATTGCAGATGTCTTTTCACAGGCGATTAGTAAGAGCCAAGCAAATATGACAAAGCTCTCATACTCGATGAAGTATGTAGGACCTGTAGCGTCGGGTTTAAATATCAGTCTTGAAACCGCAACCGCCGCATTGATGAATTTATATAACACCGGTTTCGGCGGGGAGCAGGCAGGTACTATTTTAAGAGCCGGCTTACAAAAGTTAGCAAGCGGCACCGATGAGTTAAAAGACAAGCTCAAAAAATACGGGCTTACATACGATGATATAAATCCAAAAGTGAATAACCTTGCCGATATAATGGATAGATTAAAAGAGGCTAATATCGGCGTTACCGAAGCCAATGAACTATTTGGGGAGGCATCCTCCGCCGGTATGGCAAAACTCATTGAACAAGGCGGCGAAGCGATCCGCACGATGGACGGGCTTTTAACATCTTCCGATGGAGCCGCTGCGAAAATGCAGGAAATACAAAACGCCTCTTTTGCAAATACAAAGGCGGAATTGCAGAGCGCTTTTGAAGCCGTACAAATTACCATTATGTCAAATGTGATGCCGGCAATTGATACGCTTGCGAAGGGAGCGACAAGCGTTTTGAATTTTATCAATGAGTTACCGGTTGGAGTACAAACGGCGGGCACGGCACTTGCAACGCTGGCGGCGGCAGCGGGACCTTTATTACTTGTTGCGGTTGGCGTAAAAAAGATAAAAGCCGAAATGGCACAACTCAATATGGTGATGTCGGCTAATCCTATCTTTGCAATAGGCGCTGCGGTTGCAGCCGTTGGAGCGGTTGCGGCTGGTGTTGTTGCACAAGTAAAACGCTCTTATGCAGAGGCGGAAAAAGCAGCGGGCAAATACTATGAAAGAGCGGCATCTCTTGCAGACGAAGCAAAGTCAGCGCGCAGTAAAAATAATAGCATAAGTGCGCTTTTAGAAACATACGAAACGCTACATAATAAAACGGTCAAAACGACTGAAGAACAAGCGCGTTATAATCAAACGCTCAATGAATTAAAAGAACTGGTTCCTGATATAGTAACGGGACAAGAAGCAATCGGTGACGCATATTTACAAAATGTTGAAAAAGCAAAAGCGGCGCAGCGCGAACTTTTAGAACTTGAAAAACAAAAAAAAGAACAGGCTCTTGCCGTTGCGCAAGCCGGTCGAGTTGAAGCACAAAAAACAGTAGATAAATATAAACCTAATTGGGACAAAGCAAAAGAGCAACTTGACAAGGCGAATGCCGAAATGGTTGATTCTGAAAAACAAAGAGACCAAATAAGACGTCTTGTCGATGTTTATGAAACAGCAGACAAAGAAAGAAGAGCAGAAATAGGAAAAGAACTTGAACAATTATCAGCTGCCATTGGTGAATATGCTTTTAGAGCGGATGATGAATACGCTATTTCGGTAGGGAACAGTCTTGACACATTAGTAAACTTTGCAGAAGAAAAATTAAATAAATCATTAAAAAAAGCAGAGAAAGCATCGGGAAAGTTTGAAAAAATAAATGCAAAAATAGAAGATGCACAAAATATCATTGCGAATATTGACACATTAGAAAGAGAAATTGCAGCTATTGAAAATATGCAAACGGCAAATGATACTGTCGATACAAAAAAAACACGTCAGCAATATGCCGATGAAGCAATGAAAGCATATCGGGAAAAAGCAAAACAGATAGATGATGAAGCTAAAAAAGCCGTAGAAGTCGGGGATAAAGCGTATGACGCTATCGATGAGAAAACAAAAGAAATAAAATCCAAAATTGACCAGCTTATAAAAATGTCCGGCGATGCGATTATTGACGGTGCCTTTTCAGGACACTCAATAGAACTGAAAGCCTTATATGCAGAATTAAACCGTTTGCAAGCCTTAAAAGAAAAAGGAAAAAGTTCCGGCGGTAAAAAAAGCGCTGAAGTCATTGATAACTCATATCAAGCGCAAATAAAAAAACTTGACGAAAGCTATCAAACACAATTACAACAAGCGAAAGACTTCGGTAAAGATATGAACGCTATCGAACAAGCGTGGCGGGACGAACGGGCAAAACTGATTGAAGGGTTTATTGACGCTGAAATTGCAAAGGAGCAAAAGAAAAACAAAGCGCTTTCCGATGCAGACGCACGAAGAAAAGCCGAAGCCGTTAAAACAAATAAAGATACAACCGTAACACTCGGAGACGAAAAATACAAAACACAATTTATGGGACCGGGACTTACTGCCGGTATCGCACGGACAAAAGCTACACGGGAACAATTAAAAAAAGACTTAGCATATATTTATGAACAAATTGGCGCAATCAATGCAATGGGGCTTAACCTCGCCGTTGACAGTGCAGAAAAACAAGCAACGCTTGCATATCTTGACGAATTAAAAAAGAAAGCAGAAAGCATCGAGATAGAACTCAATCCGAAATATAAAAGCAATGCAGATATAGTAAATGAATTAAAAGGGCTAGAAGGCGCAACTACTTCCGATTTAAAAAAGCAGTGGAATGAAATAAACAAACAAAAAGACACATATCTTAAAGATATTAAAGATGCCAAAGAAAGAGGGATAGGTGAATTTGAAGGCTTATCTCCTGAAAATGCAGATAAAAAAGAAGCTGAATTTAAAAAAAATGCTGATAAATTTGAAGCCGATTCAAAAGCCGCCGCCGCAAACGGAATTGTACAGGGTGTTTTAGGTATTGCAGACCAGATTTCCGGTATTATTGCACAAGCGATTGAAAACGGCGGACTTGACGGCATAAGTGCATTAAAAGCGTCCGGTGGTCTTTTAACGCAAATCGGCAGTTTAATACCTGGTGTAGGCGGAATAGTAACGGGAGCTGTTGGAAGTGCTTTAAGTATGGTCGGTTCTATTCTTGGAGCAATCAGGAATAGAAGCAAAAAAATTACGGAACAAGCGCGGCAAGATGCTAAAGAATTTAATGACGAAATTGCAAGGGTACAAGAGGAAAACATACAGCGCGCAAATACGCTTGCAGGTGAGGTTGCAAAAAACATTGCAAATAATTTTGCGCGACATAAAATAAATGCGGGAACAATTTTTGATACCTATGCACTTGATGTTGAAAAAAAGAGAATTGACGGATTTTTAGATAAAGTAAAAGACTTAAAAACAGCAGCCTCTTTTACTTATCAACAGAAAAGAACAAGAAAAGTTGATAAATGGTGGGATCCACTTGATTGGTTTCATGAAGAGGAAACATACTATACCACGGAAACGGCACAGTATACCGTTTCTCAAGTGCTGGAAAAATACAATGATGCAATGCAAAAAGGCGATTATGAACTTGCAAAAAAATGGAAAGACTTTGCACAAAAGGCAATAGAAAAGGGATTAAAAGATGCTCATATAAGTGAGGGAAACATAGATCCGATTTCAGATTACATGGGTAACCTCGACAATGCGTTATCACAATATGTTAAAACACGCGATATGAAAGCATTCAAAGAGGCTCTCAAACAACAGTTGTATGAAGCCTTAGTCAACAAAACAGTAACAAGTATTATATCAAAACGAATTGGGCAAGTATTTAATCAGATAGAATCGAATAATATTTCCTATGAAGAGGGAATGAAAAAAATCGAAAGTATCGGAAATGAAGCGGCAAATCTTTTTGATGACATGAATAGACGGTTCGGGCTCGGCGCAGTACAAGCACAAAATGAGTGGACAAAAGTTGGCGATGCCATATCATCCTCTTTAAGCTCTGCACTGGGTAATGCCGCATATGATGCAGACTGGGGCAGTTTCAAAAAAGCATTTGCAGGCGAAATGAAAAAAGCCATTATCGAAAGTGCAATTCAGAGCGCCGGTGTAAAAGAAAAAGTCGATGCAATTATAAAAGGTGTTATGGCTGACGGTAAAATAACCGGAGATGAGGTCAATGATACAATCGGAAAAATGAAGCCGATGTTCGATACGCTTGAACATGATATGGCAGAAGTCGCAAAAATAGTAGAAGCACTATCCGGTGATAAAACAATCGAAATGAAAGCGAAAGGTGAAATTATCCAACAGCTATCCGGTGCGGACAGAGACTGGTTTACCGAAGTGTTTCAAGAGGGCTTTTCTAAAATGAGCCTTGCCGTGCAGGAAACAAATATACAATATTTAGCCGCTTCGCAACTTATTATTAACACGGTGCATTTTACTTCTTACGATGGGAAAGTTTATATAACGGCAAATGAAAACACCGACTTAAAAGGGCTCATTACGGAAGTGGTGAAGGAGGTGGTAGCGTGAGAATTTTTCACGGAGAAACGGAAATTAAAATACCAAAATGGTTTACCGTATCGGGCGGCACGCTGAAGATTGACAACAAAACGCAAAAGGTAAACGGCGCACACGGGGAGCGAATTATCGGAGATGAAACTTTTACCGCACGAACATTTAAATGCACGGGCACGCTCGATGCCGTAAGTTATAGTGATGTCGAAATCCTGCGTTCAAAAATAACGGATATGCTCGCCGCTAAAATTTTGCGGGTATACCGAGGCGATTATGATACCGTCTATTACAATTGCATTTTAGACGGAGACGTTTCGGTGACGTATTATAACGGCGTCAACCTTGCACGGGTATTGACGATGAGTTTCACTTTAAAAACGATTGAACCGTTCGGGTATGAAAAGAAAAAAGTATTGTTTCGAGAAGCGCATTTTTTAGAAAGCATTTTTATTAAAAGCAATTTTAAAATATATCCGAACATTTTGTTTTACGGAAATGCAGAATACTCAGGGGACTTGTTTTCGTGCGGCAGCAATAAATTAACGCTCACTAAAAATGTTATACTCGAAAAAAATGAAGCACTGCTTTTTACGAACGGCAGGTTATTAAAAACGACACGGAAAACAAAAACGCTTGAAGACGTTTCGCATTGTGTAGACGATGGAAGTGTGGTGCAGCCGATTTGTTTTTGTACCGGTGAAAATAAATTAACTATGATACAAGGGTCGTGTATTATTTTTTACCATGAAATGTATAAATAGGAGTGAATGATGTTGCAGGAAACGGAAGTAAAAGCGGCGGAAGATTTAACCGCCGCATTAAATAATTTTAATGGGCTTACCCAAGAAGTTGTCGAGGCAAACAAAGCCGCATTGAAGGAAGAACTTGATGATCTTGTTTCACAAGGTTTTGATGATGCAATGGGAAAAGTACAATCGCTCATCGATAAAGGTAAAACCGAAATTCAAGAAACGGCTACTTCGGGAAAACAAACAATCACAGAAGATACGGCAAACGCACAAAAAGTCATCAGTACTGGAAAAAATGAAATACAAGAGCTTATTACGCAAGGACAAGAAGCGATTACAAATGATAAGCAGGACGGGCTTGATGAGTTAAATGCCGTTATTTCGCAAGCGAAACAGGATATAACAAATCAAAAAAATACTTCGATTGAAAATATCACTGGTCAAGAACAGCAAAGTATTGATAATATTTCCGCAAAAGAAAACGCAAGTAAATCAAATATTATAGCTCAAGAAAATGCAAGCGTGCAAGCTGTAACCGATACAAAAGACGTAAGTGTTGCAACTCTTATGACAACAACACAGGGACATATTGATAATTTACAAAATAAATATGACGGATTACAAAAACGACTAAGTTACACTGTCGATAGTTTGTTAGAAAAAGATTCTCCTGATGGCAATTCTAAGATTACTAATACAAATAATGGTATATCTATTGTTGAAAATGCTGATGCGATTGCTACTGTTAGTGATATTAAAATGATGAAGCAAGATGGCATTACTCCAATCAATAATGACAGTCAAATACTTAATATAAATTCAATCAAACAACATTTAAGTTTAAGCAAAGAAACTACAGCTGGAGAACACTTGCAGCTAATAAACTTAAATGATGACTTTATTAAAGGACAATTCGAAAGAGGTGAATATGTCCATGACAATATGGATAGCAATAGTGATAACAATCTATCTAGTGTTCCTAATAGGTGGAAGCCATTAGTTAAAGAGACTAAAAACTTTTGGTTTAAAGGATTAAAAGCAAGCAATGTTTATAGCTACTCTACACGATATATGCTTTGGATAACCAATAAAAACACGGGAAAAACTGTAGAAAGATTATTATGGTTTTATAATAATACATCCGGTAGAATGTGCTTACTAGAGCCCTCTAATGCACTAAAGAAATCCAATCCTGAAAAATATGATGAAATCATTTGTGTTTATTTAACGTTAGCTAACAAACTTTATGTCTTTAAGGGTACAATCCTAATAGATGAACATGAACTAACAGCTACTGAAATTGGTAACGTTAGTGTAGTTGAAAATAGTGATAGAGATGGGTGTTTTTATATGCACTCTCTTTGTGCTGATACAAAACCATTTTTTACTTGCACATTTAAAAATAATGTAGGCAATGAGAATACAAATATAATGTTCAACTTAAATGAGGATACATTAAAAATAGAATCCGCTAAAGTTACTAAAGATGTTTTTCCGGCTGCTAAGAATTCCGGTTACATTTTATGCTCTAATGGAAACATTATATATACGGCTGGTGGAATTGCTGGTACTCTAAACACTATAAGCTGTTGGTCTCCTGATTATACTAAAATTGCCATTCAACCTAATGATGCTGATAATAACAAAATCTTGACAAAGACTGGTTTTTATGAGCACAGCGTTAATAATAATCTTGAAAAGCCTGTGTTTATATGTGGTGATGATGAAGGAAAAACTTATATTGTAGAGCTGGAAGGCTTTAATGCTAGAGCTCACAAATTTGATAGAGAAGATTTAAATACTGGAACTTATTACCCTGTTTTTGCTCCTGGTTGCATTGAAACTGACAATAGCTTATTTTATTTTGTAGGAAACCCTAATGTCTATGATGCTGGCTCTGGTGTTATTGGTGGTGGAGCTACTACAGGAAACTTTTACTTTAAGATTGATAAAAAAACTTTTGATATTACACAGCTAACCTATCCTTGGAATGCCGGTAAATATTTGGAAATGGTTGGTTTATTAAGTTCATGTAGGATTTATGGAGATAAAATATTAGTCTTCTCTAATGAAAGATGGACAACCTTTATAGCTGATAGATCCAAATACATTATTATAGATGCTAAAACTGACAATATAGAAACTGGAGATTATTCTGAAATAGGCAATCTAGTACCTCTTAGTTATGAAGTGTCAGGGTCTACAAACTACAGAATAGACTGTATCAACTTTACATTTGCTGTTAATAAAGAAGGATTAGGAATGGCTTATCATTTTAACATGAAAAGTGGACAAAGTAAGCCTAAAACAATTACACTTATCCTTTTTGCCGGTGATGAAATTACTAGCTATGACATTCCTTATGCACCTACTGAAAGCATTATAGGTGATTTTACACCTGTACATGGTGGTAGATTACAAGCCTATGGTCGTAACTTTAGACTTTGTTTAGGTGGTAGAAATGCAATGGTTATAGTCCCTAAACCTAAACTTTTAGATGGAGCACCTTCACTAGCTAAGCCTACAATTCTTTTTGAAGACAGATGGGATGAGAGCTTTGGTACTAAAACACAAATGGCTAATAGACCTTATTCATGGGAAAATTACAAAGAAAAGTTTAGTCTTTATGGTTCACAGGATACAATAATCAATCTTTTATTAAAGAAAGCAATGCACAGAATGGTCTCGGTTAGTACCAGCTTACGTGGCATGGTTTTAGGTTACAACAACTATAGAGTAGGTTCTGACAGCTCTTCTAAGATTTGTTTGAAATGGGATGATAAAATTATAGCGGAGATTTGCGATTAACTAAATAAGGATTTTTAATAATGATTTTATTTTACAACGGTGCAGGTAATTTTGTTTCAAAAGAAAATGAAAACGGGTGGAGCTTTTCGCAAAAGAAAAACATTGTCGGGAAAGGCTCGATTGACGGCGTGCCGTTTTATGCGGACGCGCGCTATGCTGCGCTTTATATCGGTGAGGATAAAATCAAAGATGTCGTGTTATCGGAAGCGAAAGGCAAAGGCGATTATATATCGTACGAAACAAAAACGCTTGAAAGTATTTTAGAGCAGCACAAGACGCCGGCGGATTGGCACGGCTGGGATAAAAAGCCGTTAAGTTTTATTTTGTCTGATTGCGTTTACGGGTTTGATTATATCCGCCGCTCGACGATAGAAGCATTTACGCATTATTTGGAAAAAGAAAACATTGCGCTGAATAAAATCAAAGACGGCGATATTCATTTGGATACCTACAACGAAGGCGACAGCATTCAATATTACACAGAAGGACATATTACGTTTGCGTTTGACTTAGGAGACTCCGGCGGGGAGCGGCGTGTTCGCTGGACGGAGCGGACGGGCGAAAAAGTGTACATTGCCGTGCAGTCGGTGGGAAGTGATGAACCGATAACGGATAGTGCACAAGTGGACTTTTCAAGTGCGCCGGTGATGATGGTGCCGCGCGGCTTAAAAGATGCAAGCTCCGGTGTCGGTGTGCCGATTGTTTCAAATAAGCGCTTTGTTGCGCTGCGCTTTATTTTGCGCTATGTCAATGCGGATTACATAAACGATTTTGCAAGCCTCGATGTGTACAATGAAAATAATGTTTTAGTGAAGCGTACCGTGCGGGGTTTTACTCCGGTGCTTTCGGCTTTTGAAATAATCACGAGACCTAAAACACCGCTCAATGCGAATATAAATTTTGACGGGCTTGAAACACTCATTGACGGCTTGGAACTTTCGGGCGTGCGTGTGTGGGAGGCAATAAACCGTATACGGAAAAAATATCCGTTCGACAGTACCGCATATCTTGAAAACGGGCGACCGGTGATTGCATTTGCAAAGTCGCTTGAAAAAGAGAGCTCGTGCATTTTGCGTGCCGATGATATGGAAGCGCGCCATTTAAATAATGCGAACGTGGATAATTTCAAGCAGGACTTGAAAAAGGTCAATGTGCTGCACTGTTACGGCGAAGGTGAAAAACTCGAAGCCTTGTATGTGCGCATTCCTGAAACCGGAACGTATGACGGGCTTGAAACGGTCGAGGATAGTTTTACCGACACCAAAATAAAAACGGCGGCGGAATTAAAAGCAGCGGGTGAGAAAAAGTTAGCGGAGCTGCGAAAAGAAACAGAGCAAAGTATCGAGGTGGAAACGGCGGAGGATATCAGACTTTTTGATAGGGTTACGTTTGTCTATCCGCAAGATACGAATAAGCCGCTCATTCACGTGCAGGTGGCGGAGGAGAAAATAAGCTACAAAGAAAATGTAATAAAAAAACAGTTCGGGCTTGACGGCTGGCGGTTTAATCCGTTTCAGTTGCTGGTAAAAAAAGAGCCGTTAGCGGAAGTGCGAACCTTTGCGAATAAGCCTTTTAATGTGTGTGCGTACGGGAAAAGCACGAGCATAAGTTTGCAGTGGGGCGGCGTGGAAGCAAGCTACATTGTGCGCTGGAAAAAACAAACGGACGCGGAATATAATTTCCGGCAGGTCGACGGGAACGGTGCCGACTTTAATAATCTCCTTAATTATGAAAAGTATGTTTTTTCGGTGGCGGGCGTTTTCGGTACGGTGGTATCGGAGTACACGGACGAGGTTGAATGCGAGCCGGTCGACTGGGCAACAGATCCGAATAATCCGAACAATGCGGTTACGCAGCTGATAGCAAAAAAAGTAACAAAATATTTAGGCAAGTTTAGCGCGGCGCCTATCGGGAACACTGTACTTGTAGCGAAAGAAGGCGGAACGGTTTCGGTTGAGGCGAATACCGGCGACTGGGCTTTATGCAGTAAAACGGTTGACGGCTTTTTAGTCGGCAAGTGCTATAAATGGGATGGCGCACACTGGACACCGTTAGTGCCGGAAGTAAACTATCCGAGTGAGTACCAAGCCTGTTTGATTGATTTACTTTCGATAGAAGAACTGCGGCAAGACACTGGCTATTTCGGAGCCTTGTTTGCCAAGTTGCTTGTTACACAAAAAGCCTTGATAGATGACCTCACGGCAAGCCAAGCATTTATCAAAAAGCTGGTGGTGCAAAAGCTGCACATCGACACCGACCCGAATACGCACGAGGATTTTGAAGCGTGGTTCGACGAGACAAACGGGCTCAAGATAAATAACGGCGGCGAAGAGATTTTCAAGGTGGATAGTAAGGGGGATATTTATGCGAATAATGCTATATTTGAAAATTCTAAATTACACGGTTTTTTTTATTCTGATAGTTTGTGTATAGAACCGGGTAGATTAATCGATGATATTTATTTTAAATCAACACAGACATTTGATTTTAGAGGAATAAACATAGAAAAATTTTTTTCTGATTTTAATAGACCTGATATATTCTTAAATTGTTATAATTGGAGTGAGAGTTACACTTCGAGAGGTTACTCTATTTATATGGAAAATATACAAGGTATTGGTAAAGGCGATGATGGTCAATTTAACTTTGATAACATAATGATTATAAGATATAAAGGTATTGAAAATCCTGATAGGACGAAAATAAAAGAGGGCGATATATACTCATATCTTGGTGTTCATATATCAAATAATAACAAAATTTTGATAGATCGTTATTCCATAGTTACATGGGAAAAAATTGAAAATAATGGTAATCCATACTATGGAAAGAAAGAAGACTCAAATTATAATCAACTAGAAGTTTCGAAAACCTTTGGAAAAATGTTTAAAACAATTGAAATAGTTGGTTCTTCAGGGCGTGTATTTTCCAGTATAACAAAAATCAAAAACGCGCCTCGTAGAAAACAAAAAGATACAACTATTATTTGGATAGACGAGAACGGTTTTGTTAGGTGTGGGTAACATATTACTTTTGCTGGCTTGTTCGATTTGATAATTTTGCTTTTTTCATTTTTGTTTTATATTCAATTATCTTTTTGTGTCTTAATATATCAAGGGACTCTTTATCGTTTAAAAAATCATATAATGTTTTAACGCTCGCTTCTGTAATTGATATACTTTTAAATTTATCGATTAAAATATTTTTATTTTCTATTATTGTTGTTGCATTAAATGGCTGTATGTCAAGGCTGTTGTAACCTTGTTTATTTGTAAGTACAAATTTTAAACTAGTATCTGTATTTTTATATTCAGAAGAAACCGGAAGCAGTCTAATTGAAAAATTGTTTTTATCGTCTTTTGCAAAAATATATATATTGCAAGTGGCACCAAGTTCAATACTACTATCTTGTGTTTTTCGTGCTTTTATTTCAGCTGCTACAGTGAAAAAATTATCAAGAATCGTTTTTAGGGTGTCATTTACTACAAAAACAATTTTATAATCATTATAAAATTGTTTTACCGTTAATGATAGAAAATCTTGTTTTTCTTTTAACATTAAATTGTAATCTAGCGAGTAAACAGTAGTATTTGATAACTCTATCTTTTCATAGGGAATATTCGAAATATTTTGTACATAGATAGGCTTTTGTGGTAGAGTTTTACAACTTGTCATTATAGTAATAAGACAGAAAAGTACGGCAATGATAATCTTTTTCATAATTCTATGATACGCCGCTTTTCGTTTTTTGTCAAGGGGAAAAGAAAATTTATTTTTATTCAATTATTGCTTTATATTATATTTCATCGTCGTTATCTATATCATTTGGTTCATCGTCAAAGTCGTCCGTTTCGATATAATCGTCAGGAATATCATCAATTGAAAGACTTTCATTATATTGCTCTGCTAACATTGTTTTATTAAATTCAGCAGTAGGGCTTATTTCGTAAATAATTTTTTCCAACTCATCAATAGAAACTTTAAAAAATTCTTTTCGTAAATTTACTTTATTTATTCGTTTATTATGCAGCCTTTTATGTATTTCATTTTCCAGTGTTGGAGCATTATCGGAAAAAATAAAGCTATGCACATCAAAATTAAATGGCACGGAAGCGCCTCCCAATTCATCAATACGCTCTTGAGGGTCTAATCGCCTCGTCATTCCGATTTTAAATACATCATTGCCAAACGCCCCATAGTTACTTATAACATATATATATCCGGCTTTTCCGTGCTGAAGCGTTGTTATCGTTTCTTTTTTGTCTGTGATTGTGTTTAATTGTCCCTGAATTTCTAATATACGCTGTTGTAATTGTTTAATTTTTGCGGCATCTGTCGCTTGTTGCAAGGTGAGTTGCACACTTTCAATTTCATTTTTATATTTTGCTTCTTCTTGTTCTATTTTCTTTCGTTCAAGCTCCAGTTGTTTCCGTTCTGCCGCTTCTTGTCGCATTTGTTCTCTGAGTGCCCGCTGTTCGTCTTTTATCCTTTGTTGTTTTACATAATATTCATATTCTATTTTTATATTTTCAATATATAAATATTCTATCTCTCCAATAAAACGAGTGATTGTCGGAGCTATACTTTGATTTCCGTCTGTTACTATTTTCAAATATTTTTTTGTTATCAATTTTATACTTTCAATGGCTTTTTCTAACTTCTCATATTTTAGATTATATAAAACATTTTGCATTTCAGCTTCAAGGGCAATTACCATAAGTTGATACAATGCCATATTAGTTTTTGTAGTATATCGTGATTGATATTTTACCAAAAGCTCTTTAATAATTTTATCATTTTGATTATATCGTTTCCGCAATTCTTTAACATTCATAAAATTAAACTTTAATTTTACAGTTGTTGATAACAAATCTTCCACAAAGTTTAATATTGATTCTTTTTGTATATTCTTATATTGAGTTTCGTCATCAGTATTAAAATAATTATCAACGCAATGTTTCATACTTTTGGACATTGTTTGAAGTTTTATTAGTTTATTTGCCGCAAGGTTAATTTTTTTGTCTAATGATGTAATTTCATCCATCTTGCTATTTAATGTAGCGTCATTTTCTTCGATATTTGTATTTATTTTTTCTAGGGTTTGCGTTTGTTTCTGTATTTTATCGGAAATCTCTTGTAATGCCGTTTCTTTTGCTTCATGGCATATTTGATTATAGAGGGATTCTTTATTTTCTCTTATGTGGTTATATTCTGCTGTTAATTTTTTTATATTTTCAGTTAGAGAATTTTCTTCATTTTGTAAAGATAATATTCGACGGCAATCAGCGCATAATCCGTTTGCATCTAATTTTAAAAAAAGCCCCTTTTTGTTACAATGTCTGCATTTTGCCATAAAAACAAACTCCTCTTTTTCTAATTTTAATCGAATACAGAAAAACTTCAAGCGGTTCAGTAAGACAATTTTTACCACTTAAGACTTTTCCTCAAACGCCTGCAATTCAAGTTTTTCGGAACGTCAGTTTTTTAATTACAAAAAAAAGTATAAAAAAATTCAACTTTTTTTGAAAAAGCACTTGACAAATTATACGCAATTGCGTATAATTAAATCATAAGGATGGCAAAAGGCTATCGAAGGAGATTTTTATGACAAAAACATTTAAACTTGGCGGTGAGTTATTTCAGTTTACTGAAATTGGTGGCAATAACGGCATCGTAAAAAAAGAAGGTGATAGCTATAATGTAGACAGCATCACATCATTAAAAGGCGAAGTTATCACGGCGGATAACTGCATTTCAGTTTTTCAAAAGTACAATCCGGACTTCCTTGACTGTTTTGATGATAAGGATATTTGGAAATATAACAAAGTATGGTTCGAACAGGTAGGCGACTACCTGATAACCTATGTCGATGGTGATAGTAGTTCGTTCTCTATCGATGAGATTGACAACATAAAAGACAAATAAAAAAAACAACAGCCGGTGATAAAACACGCCGGCTGCTCCACAAAATTTTAATTCTAAATAGGAATAATCATGGACAAACTTTATTCAGCGCGTCAAGTTGCCGCACTTTGCGGGGTCGAACGCAAAGCCGTGCAGAATTGGTGCAAAAAAAACAACGTACCAATGGTTGGCGGTGCGTTTGTTTTAACCGAAAGCGATGTCGCTCGTTTCAAAAATCGACCGAATCCCGGGCGACCGCCTGCGCTTTCTAAATGAGAGCGTTTTGCTTCCGCATGTATGCCAATGCGGAAGTGGCTTTCATATTCACTGCAACTTCATCCGGCTCGATGGATTGTGCCGGCAAATCTAAAAAGCTATAATCTCGGATAAAAACAACGCCGCTCTTGTTTATCGTAATGGCGACTAAATCAAAATTTCCAAACTCGGCAATATCCGCCTCAAGCTCTTTAATCAGGGCGGAGCATTCAAATGATATATGTCCACCGTCTTTATTTATTAAAGCCATTGTTTTAATTCTAACAAAGCGCAAAAAAAAATCAAGTAAAACAAGCTATTCAAGTTTTTCGACGCTCCAGCCGATAAAGCGAAATAAAAACCGTTCAAGGAGGAACAGGTATGTTAAAGGCATTCTACGCGTTCAAACGCGGCGATTATTGGCAGGTTAAGCTCAAGGACGAGCACGGTAAGGCAATGACTGCTAAAAGCACACGGAGCAAAGACCGCAACGAAGCGGAGGCGATTATGTGGCAATGGTATTTTGAAAGGCAAGGCGGCTATTACGCACGACAGCCGCAATATTTCAAAGTGCAAACGACGAATACACCGCTTGCAGTAACCGAAGCGGACGGTAAAAAATACGACAAGCTCACCGCGTATGAACTTATGGTTTTGTTTTGGGATTATGAAAAAAGTCCGTATATTTTGGAGCTAAAAAGACGGGGACGAAAAGTTCCGAACCCTGAACGCTTTAACGGGACACTGGGTATTATGAAGCAAATGGAAAAACAACTTTCAAAAGTAAAAATGCACACTATAACGGCTCAAGCTATAAACGATATATTGCAAAACTATCAAGCGAAGCGAAAAATAAGCAATGCAACGATGAAAAATTACGCTTTATTTTTTAAGCAAGCATTCCGCTATTTTTATAAAAAAGAGCTTATTTCAAAAGACATAAGCGATAAAATTATTATGTACACAAGCGATACAAAAGCAAAGGCAATTTTAGGCGATTATGAACTGCAAAGACTTTTTAGCAAAGCGGAATACTTTCCAAACGAAACTATCCGCAATTTTATAAAAACGCTTGTTATAACCGGATGCAGAACCGGAGAGGTTTTAGCCTTACAAAAAAACGACTTGCAAAAAACGCAAAACGGCTATTTTTTGAACATAAGCAAAAACTACACGCCGATAACAAAAAGGCTCAAAGAAACAAAAACAGGCAGGCGGGATTTTGTCTTTATCCCCGAAAGTTTAGCGATAACTTTACAAGGCGAAATGAAAGATACTGGGGACTTTATTTTCTCAAATCCGAAAAAGAACGAGCCTTTGCAATATCACAAAATATCTTATGCTTTTAGGCTTGCTTGCAAAAAAGCGGGCATATACAAAGACAACTTAACGCTCCATAGCTTACGGCATAGTTTCACAATCATGGCACGAGATAAAGGCATAACGGCGGAGCAGCTTTTACAGGTTACGCGACACGAAAGCCTAGCAGGCTTAAAAACGTATCTTAACCATACTTCAAAAGCCGTCATCATGAAACAGCGAGAAGTTGCGAATTATATTAGCTATTTTTTAAGCTAGACAAAAAGTCTTACCGTATCGCCGGCATTTTATAAAATTTTCTTTAATAAAACCGTTGAAAATCTCGACGGCTGCACCGTATTGTCTTTTGCTTTTCATTTTTCAACTAATAGCAGAGTAAAAACTATACCTTTAGTACAAAAAAACAGTAAAAACTAAAAAAATTTGAAAAAAAACTTATATTTTTTTGCAAAAAGTACTTGACAAAAAAATAAAAATAATATACAGTATAATCATCTAATGAGTGTGGAAAAGCACTTATCAAAAAGACCTTAAAAGGTATCAAAAACGCCGTTTTTCAGGCTTCTCGAATTATAGAAAAAAAAAAAAAATAAAGTCAAGTAGCTTTCTAAAAAAATGCAAAGTTTTTTTAAGAAAATTTTTTTTCAGAAAGCAAAATTATTGATTTTAACGAAATAAGCAGAACCGAGTATAAAGTTCGGTGTATAAACGGCATAATTGTTAAGGGAAGTTTAATTGAATAAAAAGAAAGCCTCTTTTAAAATAAAAAAAGCCTAGCAGCAATCTACTTTCCCACCGTAAAGGCAACCGTTACGTTCAGCAGCGAGCTTGACTTCCGTGTTCGGGATGGGATAAGGGTATTACCTTTTCACTATGAACAAGTTAGCAAATTAAGGTTAGCAAAAATTAGGCTGTACACTTCAATATGCAAAATATTATCGGAAATAAAAGTAGTATCGCATCCACTACAAAGTTATTAGTTTTTTATAAAACTTGTAAACACACAAGCAGCACTAAAAATGTAAGATCAACAATAAAAAGCAAAGCAATCAGCTTTTTATTAAATCGACCCCTGTTAGCTAAAAACACAAGTACATTGATTATAATTGCAACTACTGCTATAAATACAGAAACCAGCAAAAGCACTTGTTCTTTAGTCATAGGCACAAATTGTAAAGTTGCTGTCAAAGCCAAAATTAAAAAAATAAAAACATACAATGAAACTACCGCTTTTTTTGCAACAGCTTCTATGTCTATTTTTTTCTTTTCGGTTTCTGATAGTGTATTGTAACCTGCAATCAAATCATAAGCCTTTCCTTTTTGCAGTAACAATGCAATGATCAAAAGTTGGATAGAAACAAAAAAACCTATTGTCAAAGCCATATAAAACCTCCTAAAATTTTAATAAAAATATGCATAATAAAGAACATCATTATTCTTTCCTAGTTCGTCCTTAAGGAAACGCTGATTAAAGGCTTGACGCCGTTTAACAGCGTTTCCATATTGTTTCTCAATGTTCAGTATAATAATGTAGATTCTGAACATTTACGAAACAATAGATTTTAAATGTGGGCACTGATTAATTCTCGATTGAATTAATCAGTGCCTCCTTAAGTTTAGCTTCTAATTTAAAACTGTTGGAAATCAACAATTCTTCTATTTTTTCAATATCCTCAAATTTAAGCACAGCTCTAATTTTGTTAATTTTGTTGGAAGATTCGTTATAAGTCTTAATTAAATATCGTAGCAAAAAAGAAACGTCATCTGTGTTTTGTACATTTGAAATAAAAGTGAGTAAGGGGATGTTTGTTGTTTTGCTAAAATCATTCATAACACCTATGACACAGTTCATTTTATTTTTGTTATCAAATAAAATATAAAAGCTTTCCATTCTATAAAATAAATGCGATCGCAAATTTATGTCATTATACTGTAGAGCCTCATATGGTAAAAAAACCCTATCTAAAGATTCTTTTTTGCCACGTAAATACTCATGTGTTTTTTTAGTTATACCATCTATGCTAAGTTGTATACGGTTTATTCCCGAGTCAATCAGTTGCGTTAAAACTTTTTCATCTAGTAAATAACCGTTGGTAACAATAGACAAATTAGGTACAAAACCTTTTACTTTATGAGAAACAGTTAGTATCAACTCTTTTCGTAATAACGGTTCACCACCGCAAAAACAAATATTAAACGGACGCATTTTTGCAAAGTCAGCAAACAACGCAATAACCTCACTGTCCGTAAGCTCATCATGACAGGCTTCATTCTCGCCACTCTTATTATAACAATGCAAGCAACGAAAATTACATTTATTAGTTATGTCAAACTGCACCTGTAGTGGTGAACGCAAAATAGCATTCCGAAATAAAGGCATAATCAATTAATCCGCTTTTGGATTCGCTACAGCTACATATGTCAAAGCCGCTGCTGCCACATTAACTCCTACTCCAACATTAAAAACAGCAGCTACATTAATAGCCAGCCCTGCGTTCCAAACTATACCAGCATAAATAACAACCAGTACAGCAGCAACTCCCGATGGCTGGGCAGGTGCTTCATCTAAATCATTATATAACAATCGAGTATCAGGTGCTTCATATTTCATAATTACTCCCCTCGCAAGCAATGTTGAATGATCATGGCAAAAAGAAAAATTTCTGTCAAGTGCTTTTTATGGAAAAAATTAAAATTTAGCACTTTGGGGCTTTTTCAGTCCTTTTTGTGTTATCTCTTAGTGTACAGGGCATCTCTAAAAGCTAGGATAATGTTTTTAGACAATGCAGAGGTTAGCGTAGCTAACCTTCTGAGTTATTTGAAAAATTCTTTTAGCTACTGTAAGAATTTTTCAAGCAGTGGCAATAAATCAAGTGAAAGGCGACTTTTTTACGAACGTCGTAAAAGCTGACGTTTTTAAACGCTACCTATATTACGATTTTATTTTTTTGTCGAAGAATATTTTAGCGAAAAAACGAAAAAAGTTTAACTTTTTATCTAAAATGTATGAATTTTTTGAGTTTTGTTGATAAATCAGGTGTTTATAAATGAAATAAAGAAAATATTCAAGCAACTAAATAGAGCTTGGGGACTCCTACTCCCTCTTTAATAAAAAAAGCCTAGCAGCAATCTACTTTCCCACCGCAAAGGCAGTATCATCGACGTA
>ERZ1673752.1748-NODE-1748-length-28335-cov-7.523020_pt1 | contig 28335 bp, 27 predicted proteins | sample MGYA00580195_ERZ1673752 | MGnify/ENA primary metagenome ERZ1673752 (study PRJEB41218, sample SAMN15661744) | gut metagenome | host: Homo sapiens | place: Canada: London | collected 2015-08-20/2019-03-30 | study: EMG produced TPA metagenomics assembly of...
CGGCTGTAGTACCCCAGCCCCTCCCAGAGCTTCATCAGCCGGTCGGGCTCCGCCGCCGCGAGCGCCGCGACGTCCGGAAACGCCGCCATGAACCGCTCGAAGTACGGCAGCACCGCCGCCACGCGCGTCTGCTGCAGCATGATCTCGGACACCCATGTCCGATAGGCCGAGACCTCCTCGCGCCACGGGAGCACACGGCGGTTTTCGTCGTACCAGCGCAGCAGCGGCGCGCTGAGCCGGGTTAAGATTTCTGTTTCCTGCGCCATGAATCCCTCCGTCATCCTCTCGTGAAGCGTTCCGCATAGCCGCAGCGGCGGCAGAGCTCCTCCACCGGGCGGCGCGCGTCAAACCCTGCGTGGATTGCCGCCGCGCGTTCGCCGCGCAGAATGTCCTCCAGCTCCTGCCGGAAGAGATTCCCCAGCGCCAGCTCACCCTCGCCGTCGAGACAGCAGGGGACGACCGTCCCGTCGCAGAGGACGGCCAGCTGCCGCCGCAGCCCGTGGCAGAACTCCACGCGCCGCAGCGGCGCGCCCGGTGCGGGCCAGTCGAATTTTTCCGCGTGCTCTAAAAACAGGTTTGGCCGCAAGGTGCGGTTCCTGCGCCGGTCGGCGGGGATGTCCGCGATGCGCCGTCCGCAGCGCCGCTCCAGATAGCGGAGGATCTCCGCGTTCTTCTCCTCCAGCCCGCCCTCGTTCCAGAGCCGCAGCGCGCAGAGCACGCCGCGCTCCGCGAGCCGCGCGCAGCCGTCCCAAACCGCGGCGAGATACGTCTCCAGCGGCATGGGCGCGTCGTTGGCCTCGAAGCTGTGGAGCGAGACGCTGAGCTTGTGGAGCGCCGGGGCGGCCAGCAGCGTATCGAGCCGCTGCGCGAGCAGCGTCCCGTTCGTCACCAGACAGACGCGAAAGCCCAGCTCCCCCGCGCTGGCGAGGATCTCCGCGAGCTGCGGGTGCAGCAGCGGCTCGCCCAAAACGTGCAGATACAGATAGTCCGTCCACGGCCGCAGCTTCCCCGCGAGGAGCCGAAACTCCTCTGCCGGGAGCATCCGCCGCGCCCGCCGCGTCCCGGGGCAGAAGGCACACGAGAGATTGCAGCAGTTCGTAATTTCCAGATAGATACGGCTGAACATCCCGCCGCCCCCCTTCATATTTTCTTGAATTGTTATTGTACCATACCCGGCGGGGGAAATACAAGGCCGGGGCGCATGGGAACAAAAAATCAGGATCCCCGGCCTGACCGGGGATCCTGATGGGCATGCTCTTTATTTCCTTCTCCGTCCGCCGCCGCGCTTGCCGGACATGTAGCGGTTCAGCTCCGACTGCTTGCTGTCGGACACGGACATGAACTGCTTGAGCTTGTCCTCAAAGCTCGGTTCCGCCGCGGGCTGCGCCGGCTGGGGTGCGGGGCGGCTCTGCGGCCTTCCGCCGGCGGGACGCGGGCCGCTGTGCATGGGCGGACGCTGACCGCCGGAGAGGCGGGGTCCACCGCCGTGCATGGGCGGGCGCGGCGCGCGCGGCTGCGTCTGCTTGATGGACAGGTTGATCTTCCCCTCCGGCGTGACCGAGAGGATCTTAACCTGAACCTCCTGTCCCTCCGTCAGGAAATCGTGGACGTCGTTTACAAAGGTGGCGGCCACCTCCGAGATGTGTACCAGTCCGGACTTCCCGTCCGGCAGGGCCACGAAGGCGCCAAATTTTGTGATGGTGGTCACCTTACCGGTGACGATGCTCCCAACCGCCAGTTCCATAGATGTCTGTTTTTTCTCCCTTCCTCGTATACGCGGGGATGCTCAGTGGTTCACGTCGTAGAAAATCCGCTCGCCGGACTCCGCAAGGCCCAGCTGGTCGCGGGCAAGATCCTTGACGAACTCCTCGTCGTCGCTCTTGCCGAGGTCGGCCTCCAGCGCGGCATTTTCCTGCTTGCGCTGCTCGACCTGCGCGGCGATCTGCGCCTCCTGCGTGCGCGCGTCGGAGACGCGGCCGTACACGCGGATGACCTGCACGGTCATGACGCCCACCAGAATCAGAATGACCAGAAAGCCGGCAAAATTACGGCGCTTGCCGGTCTTCTTTTTCTTTTGCACGGACATTTCTCCCCTTCCCTTCTTCGCTGCTGCGTTGCATGCGGTGAAACCTCCACCGATACAGTTTCATTGTAGCGCATCTGCGCAGAAAATGGAAGTGTTTTTTCAGGAAGCGGCCTATTTTTTTTGCCGTTTTCAGCGCAAAACGGGCAGGCCTTGCCAGCAGCGCGGCCATCGACGCGGCCGCGCCCGTCCAGAAGCCCCAGAGCGGCCGGAAAATTTCCCGGAACGCCCAGAAATAGAGCACGCACCCCGCCGCCGCGCCCAGCAGCATGTAAAGCCGCAGCTGCCCGCCGCCCACATGCAGCGCAAAGCCCAGCAGCACCAGCAGCAGCGCAGCGCCGTAGAGCGCGTCGAGCGTGTGCGTCAGCGCGCGGCTGCGCCGCCGCAGGAGCCGCACCGAGCGCAGCAGGTCGTACACGCACCCGCTCAGCCACCCCAGCAGCACCGCCTTGCACAGCGCGGCCAGCTGGGCGGTGACATAGTTCTCCATCCGTCTCAGCCGAACAGACGGCTCAGCAGCGACATGCGCGGCGCGGGCGCGTCCTCATAGCTCACCGCGTCGATCCGCCCGTCGACGTGCATCTCCCCGCCGTCGAGCGAGAGCTTCCCGATGTGCAGACCCTCACCGGAGATCACCATCGTCCCCGCACAGGTGGCCATGACGATCGTGCTCTCGTCGAACCGCTCCACATCCTCGACCCCCGACACGGTCAGTCTTTCGCGCCCCTCCAGCTCCAGCCGGTGCGCCAGTCCCGCGCCCATGCTCACTTCATACGGCATAAAAAAACGCTCCTCTCTGCCACACAGTTTTCCCTGTATGGTATGAAAGGAGCGCGGCGATTATGACAGGTCGTCCGCCGGAATCTCGCGGTACATCGCGGCGGCGTCCGCCTTGCCGACGTTGTCCTGTACGGACAGCACCTCCACGGCCAGCGTCTTCTGACCGAAGCGGATGCTGATCCGGTCGCCGGGCCTGACGTCGTAGGACGCGCGCTGCACGCGGCCGTTGACGCTCACGCGCTCGTTGTCGCAGGCCTCGTTGGCCACGGTGCGGCGCTTGATCAGCCGCGAGACCTTCAGATATTTATCCAGCCGCATAAGAAATCCCTCCAATCGAAAACAGACTCAAAACAGGGGCGGCCCGCCGCCCCAAAGTCTCACAGAGTTCGCGCCGCCGCAGCGGCGCGAATAAAATCCAATCCGTTTTTGACGGCGGCATGTACGCCGCCAAAAGCACCCTGCGCGGAGCGAGCGTCGCAGGCCGGCATAGCCAGCCGAGGCGCAGAGCGAAGCGAAACCCATACTCATATGGCGTAACAAAGAACTTTGTTCTTTGTTACGCCATATGAGTAGTGTAGGCCGGTGCGCACACAGCACACCGGCCCGAAAAACCAATCCTGCGAGCTTACTTCGCCACGGCATCCTTCAGAGCCTTACCGGCCTTGAAGACGGGAACCTGCGTCGCGGCAATCTCGACGGGCTCCTTCGTGCGGGGGTTCAGACCCGTGCGGGCGGCGCGCTTCTTCATCTCGAAGGAGCCGAAGCCCACGAGCTGCACCTTCTCTTCATCCTGCAGCGCAGCGGTGATGGTGTTCAGCGTGGCGTTGATGACAGCCTCGGTGTCCTTCTTGGACAGACCGGCCTTCTCGGCGACGGCGGCGATCAGTTCAGCTTTATTCATGGTGTTTCCTCCTAAATTCATTTCATTCGTACTTTCTTCTTATATCCTAAAACGATATTCTGTATTCTATCGCATTAAGAACGCTTCGATGCATCGTACAGCGCGAGCATTTCCTGCCCTGAGAGATCCGAGACGGCGCGGCCTTGCGCCGCGGCGCCCTCCTCCACCGCGCGGAAGCGGCGGATGAATTTCTCACAGGTCGCGGCGATGGCGGCTTCCGGATCGACCCCGGCAAAACGCGCGGCCTTCACGGCCGCAAACAGCACATCGCCCAACTCCTCTTCGACGCCCTCGCCGCTCTCCACGGCCTCGTGCAGCTCCTGCACCTCTTCGTCGAGCTTGTCCATCGCGCCGGAGATGTCCGGCCAGTCAAAGCCCGTACCGGCGGCCTTCGCCTGAATCTTCTCCGCGCGCCACAGACCCGGCAGACTATGGGCGACCTCTTCCATCGCCTGCGCGGTGGAGCGCTGTCCCTTCTCGCGGCGCTTGAGCTCCTCCCACGGGAGGGCTTCGCCGTCGCCGAAGACGTGCGGGTGGCGCGAGATCATCTTTCTGCAGACCGCGTCGGCCACGTCGTCGAGCGTGAACGCGCCGCGGTCGGCCTCGAGATCGGCATGAAAAACGACCTGCAGCAAGACATCGCCCAACTCCTCGCGCAGCGCCGCCGCGTCCTCGCGGTCGATGGCGTCCACCACCTCCCACGCCTCCTCCAGCATCTGGCGGCGCAGGGACGCGTGCGTCTGCGCGGCGTCCCACGGGCAGCCGCCCGGCGCGCGCAGCAGATGAACGATCTGCCGCAGATCCTGCAGATCGTAGTGTGCTTTCTCTTCAAAATGTACCATATTTACGCTCCTATTGCAAGGGGTTTTCCCATATACGCGCAATTTCTTCACCGCAGATGCAGCTTATCCGCGATTTTTTCGCCCTTCGGCAGGGCGAGCAGATCCTCGCGCCGCACCGCGCCCAGCGCGACGGCGAGCACGCCGTAGACCAGCGCCGCGAGCGCAATCGCGCCCAGCACGGCGACGCCGTTTCCGGCCGCGCGGCTGAGCAGGCCATAGAGCGCCCGCGCCGTCACGGCCATCACCGCCGTCATGACGAGCGGCTTTCCGAAGATCTCGCCGAGACGCACCTGCGTCGGGATCGAGCGGCGGATGGCCCCAAGGTTCAGCGCCGCGATCAGCCCGTAGCACAGCAGTGTGCTGATCGGCGCGCCGTGGATGCCGATGTCCGGGCGGCTGACAAGCGCAATGCTCGCCGCGATTTTCACCGCGCCGCCCGCGAGCAGCGTCCATACCGGGAGCTTTTCGCGGCCGTAGGCCTGCAGGATACCGCTGCTCGCGACCATCAGGCACACGAACACCGACGCCACGCCCAGCACCGACAGATGCCACGCCGCCGCCGCGGCCTCCTCCGGCCGCGCGGGGTAGAGCAGGTGCAGGATCGGCCCCGCCATGACGGAGAGCCCCACGCCCGCCGGGAGCGCGAGCAGCGCCGTCGCGCGCAGAGCCGCGGCGGCGCACCGCCCGGCGCCCGCCCGATCCTGCCGGCAGAGCGCGGCGCTCACCGCGGGGACGAGACTGATGCTCACGGGGTAGATAAACGACGGCGGCAGGGCAAAGAGCGTCAGCGCGAAGGAATACTCGCCGTAAAGGCCGTTTGCGACCTCCACGCTCAACCAGAGACTGCGCTGCAGCACGCCCATCGACACGGACTGATCGAGCAGCGTCACAAGGCTCATGCCCGCCGAGCCGAGCGTTACGGGGATGCCGATCTCCAGCAGCCGCCGCAGGATGAAGCGCCGCCCGTCGGGGACGTCCGTGCCCGTGTCGCTCCGCCCGCTGTGCAGCGTCCAGACCGTCAGCGTCAGCAGCGAGAGAAGCGAACCGGCCGACACACCGAGAATCGCCCCGGCCGCCGCCGTCTCCGGCGGGGCCTGCATCCGCTGCGTCAGCACCCACGCGAGCGAGAGACCCACGATGAGCTTGCTCGACGACTCGATGATCTGGCTCACCGCCGTCGGCAGCATCCGCCCCTGCCCCTGCGTATAGCCGCGGATGGCCGAGAGCAGGCACACGCAGAAGAGCGACGGTGCCAGCGCGCGGATGGCCTGCGCCGCGAGGTCGTTGTGCAGCAGTGCCGCGAGCGCGTCCGGCAGCAGGAGCATCAGCCCGCCGCCGATCAGCCCCAGCATGAAAAACAGACCCAGCGCCACGCGGAAGATGCGCCTGCGCTGGTTGACGCGCCCGAGCGTGTCCGCCTCGGCCACGAGCCGCGACAGCGCCAGCGGCAGACCCGCCGTCGACACGGTCAGCAGCACGCTGTAGACATTGTAGGCCGCCTGAAACGGGCCCATGCCCTCTTTGCCGAGCAGGTTCCCCAGCGGAATTTTATAGACCGCGCCGATGAGCTTTGTGATGGCGACGGCCCCGGCCAGAATGGCCGCGCCGCCGAGAAAGCCGCGCCGTTTTCCAGTGGACATAGGTACCCTCCCTTCAAGTTCCTCATGGGAAAGGGGCGAAGCCCCCTTTCCCATGAGAAGGATTTCGCTGCGCTCCATGCCTTGCCCCACCGCAAGCGACGGGGCTGCGACACTGCGCTCCGCGCAAGGAATATTTCGCGGCGTACACGCCGCCGCGAAATACGGATTTAACCTTATTCGCGGCTTGCGAGCCGCGAACTCTGTGAGACTGTGAGACTTTTATAGCGAAAATTTGTCCGCTGGGGGGCGGACAAATTCTGGCTTCTTATTTTTGCAGCATCTGCTCGTGGAAGCGGCGGAAGGTCTCGAGGTTTTCCTGAATCTTCTCCGGCCGCGTGATGTACTCGTGGGGGTACTTCGCGTGGAAGACCCGCTCGATGCGGCCGCGCGCGGCGTCCACCATCTTTGTCGAGCCGCCCGCGCCCAGCGAGAGAATGCTGTGCAGCTCCTCCATGATGTAGATATTATACAGCCCCTCGGCCCCGGATATGCACCAGCCCACGTTTTCAAAGCTCCCGGACATGTATTTTTGCCGGTAGAGGTAGTAGGGCGCGAAATCCGCGGCGCGCAGCGCCTCGTTGGCATAGTCCAGCATCTCGCCCACGGCCTCGGCCGAGGGAATCGTGAGGTGCTCGAGGAGGATGCGGCTGCCCTTTTTCAGCGACAGCGTGTGCACCGTGATGTTGTCCGCGCCGCACTGCAGGCAGGTGTCGAGCGTCCGGCGGAAGCCCTCGGGCGTGTCCTCCGGGAGCCCCGCGATCAGATCCATGTTCACATGCGGGAAGTTCATCGACGTCGCGAGCTCCATCGCACGCACGATGTCCCCGGGCGAGTGTTTGCGGCCGATGGCTTCGAGCACGCGCGGCTCGAGCGACTGCGGGTTGACGCTGATGCGGTTCGTACCGTGGTCGAGCAGCACCTGCAGCTTCTCGCGGTCGATCGTGTCGGGCCGCCCGGCCTCCACGCAGTACTCCGCGCAGTCGGAGAGGTCAAAGCTGCGGTTCAGGTGCGTCAGCAGACGGTCCATCTGCTGGGCTGAGAGCGTCGTCGGCGTGCCGCCGCCCATGTAAAACGACTTCACGCGCAGCCCCGTCTCGCGCACCATCCGCGCCGCGTCCGTGATCTCGCGGCAGAGCACGTCGAGATATGGATCCATCAGGCGGAACGTCTTTTCCACCGCCTGCGACACGAAGCTGCAGTACGCGCAGCGCGTGGGACAGAACGGGATCCCGATATAGAGCGAGATTTCATCCGGCGCAAGCGCGCGCTTGGCGCGCAGCCCCGCCTGCGCCGCCTCGATGGCAAGTCTCCGCCGCTCGGGGGAGACATAGTAGGTGTCACGCAGGACACGGTCGACCTCGCGCGGCGACTTGCCCTCCTCGAGCATGCGCCCGGCGAGCTTGCCGGGGCGGATACCCGTGAGCGCGCCCCACGAGGGTGTGACGCCCGTAATTTCGCGCGCCGCCTTGAAGAACGAGAGCTTCACGGCCTTCTGGCGCAGGCGCTCGGCCTCGTAGGGATCCAGCCCCGGCGCGATCGTCTCGCGCGAGATGCCGCGCGCGGTTTTGCCGCCGTAACGGATCGTTGTGACGGCGGTGGTCCATGTTTTTCCCTGAGAGAGAGTGATCCATGCGCAGTTGTCCTCGTCCGGGGCGGCGGGCTCGTAGACGGGCCGCTCCTGCGGAAAGAAGGCGAGCAGGCTCTGCTCGACGGCGTAGCGACTGTCATGGCCGCGGAAAATCAGCTTCATTGCGCCATGCCCTGCTGCATGTAGGGATTGAAGCGGCGCTCAAAGTCGAGGTTCGTCGGCTGCTCGTGGCCGGGGTAGACCTGATAATTTCCCTCGAGCTTTCCGAGCCGCCCGAGCGAGCGCAGCATGGCGCGGTAGTCGCCGCCGGGGAAGTCCGTCCGTCCGCAGGAGCCGCGGAAGAGCGTGTCCCCCGCGAACATCACGTCCCCGACGAGCAGGCACACCGAGCCCGGCGTGTGGCCGGGCGTCTCCAGCACGGAGATCGTGAGCGCGCCGAGCGTCAGCGTGTCGCCGTCCTTATAATAGCGCTGGTTCTTCTCCGGCAGGCGAGCAAACTGCATCTCGCTGCCCACGCCGTCGGTCACGTCCTTTTCACAGATATAGACCGGCAGCTCCGGGTGCCGCTCGAGCATCCCGGCGACGCCCGTGCAGTGGTCAAAGTGGCCGTGCGTCAGGAGAATATACCGCAGCTCGCAGCCCGAGCGCTGCACCATCTGCTCCACGCGCGCGGGCTCGTCGCCGGGGTCGATGACGCAGCAGACCCCCGCCGCGTCGTCGCACAGCAGGTAGCAGTTTGTCATGATCGGGCCGACCTGAATGGAATCGATTTTCATGCTCTGTTTCCTCCTGCCATCAGAGATTGTCCGTGTCAACGATCAGCGTCACGGGGCCGTCGTTCAGGCTCTCGACCTGCATATACGCGCCGAACTCGCCCGTCTCAACGTGCAGCCCCTTGTCGCGGCAGAGCTGCACGAACTTCTCGTAGAGCGGGATGGCGACCTCGGGGCGGGCGGCGGAGAGAAACTCCGGCCGGCGTCCCTTCTTACAGTTGCCGTAGAGCGTGAACTGCGAGACGATCAGCACCTCGCCGCCGACGTCCGTCAGGCCGCGGTTCATTTTGCCGGTTTCATCCTCGAAAATACGCAGGCCCGTGAGCTTTTCGGCCAGCTTCACGGCCTGGGCCTCGGTGTCCTCATGGGTGACGCCCAGCAGGATCAGGAAGCCCTCGCCGATCCGGGCGGTCTCTTTTCCGTCGATGCTGACGGAGGCGTGCTTCACGCGGGTCAGAACTGCTCGCATAGTGTAACGCTCCTTTTTCTATCAAATATTGTCGAAAACAGTGAATATATTGTTCTTTATCCGGCGGGACGCGTGACGCGCATCACGCCGGAGATCTGCTCGAGACGGCGGATGACGCCGCGCAGCTGCTCGCGGTCGGAGACATCGACGTCCATCGTGATGAGGGTGAAGCCGTCGGGCGTGCTGCGCGCGTTCAGCGAGGAGACGCGCGTCTTGACCGCGGCGAGCGCGGTCGACACGTCCATGATCAGGCTCAGGCGGTCCTTCGCTACGACCTGCAGCGCCGTGCGGTAGCTCTCGCGCGTGTTCGTGCCCCAACTGACCTTGATCCAGCGGCCTGCCTCCTCCGGCCGGCGCCGCTCAGGCGCCGCGTTCGGACAGTCCCTGCGGTGGACGGAGACGCCGTACCCGCGGGTGATAAAGCCGACGATCTCGTCGCCCGGCACGGGGGTGCAGCACTTGGAGAACTTCACCAGACAGTTGTCGAGCCCCTCCACGACGATGCCCTGCTCCCCGCCCGCGCGGGTGGGGACGGCGGGACGCGTGGCCTCGGGTTTGCCCGCCTCGACGGGCACCTCCGCCTGACGGTCGGCCTGATGCTGCTTGAGAATCTTCTGGATCTCCTCGCGCAGGCGGCCGATGAGCTTCAGGCTCGTCACGCCGCCGTAGCCGATGGCGGCGTACATGTCATCGAGCGTGTTGTAGGCGAGCTTTTTCAGAACGCCCGGAAGATTTTCCTCATTCGTCAGCTCCTTGAGCGTCACGCCCGTGCGCTTGAGCTCGGACTCGAACGAGGCGCGGCCGTTGACGATGTTCTCGTCGCGGTGCTCGCGCTTGAACCACTGGCGGATCTTCGAGCGGGCGTTGCTCGAGCGGGCGATCTTCACCCAGTCGCGGCTCGGCCCGTGGGCAGTCTTGGCGGTGATGACCTCGACGATATCGCCGTTTTGCAGGCGGTAGTCAAACTGCACCAGCCGGCCGTTCACCTTCGCGCCGACCATGTGGTTGCCGACGGCAGAGTGGATGTTGTAGGCAAAGTCGATGGGCGTCGCGCCGCTGGGGAGGTTAATGACGTCGCCCTGCGGCGTGAACACGAACACCTCGTCGGAGAACATGTCCACCTTCAGCGAGTGGATGAAATCCTCGGCGTCCGCGCCCTCCTGATTTTCGAGCAGGCGGCGCACCCACTCGTAGTTCTGCTCATCGCCCGCGCCCTGTCCGTTCTGCTTGTACTTCCAATGTGCCGCGATGCCGTATTCGGCGACCTCGTGCATCTCCTTCGTGCGGATCTGTACCTCGAAGGGGATGCCGCTCTCGCCGACGACGGTGGTGTGCAGGCTCTGGTACATGTTGGGCTTGGGCGTACCGATATAGTCCTTGAAGCGACCGAGCACAGGCTTATACAGGTCGTGGATCACGCCGAGGACATTGTAGCAGTCGGCGACGGTGTCGACGATCACGCGGAAGGCGAACAGGTCAAACACGTCGTCGAGGGACTTGTTCTGCGTGTACATCTTGCGGTAGATGGAGTAGGGGTGCTTCATGCGGCCGTAGACATAGCCATCGATCCCGACCTGCTTGAGCCGGGAGGTGATCTGGTCGTGGATGGACGCCATGAAGCCGTCGTACTCCGCGGCCTTCTCGTCGAGCGCCTCGACGATCTCCTGATAGCCGACCGGGTCGAGGTACTTCAGCGACAGATCCTCCAGCTCCCACTTCATCTTCTGCATGCCGAGCCGGTGGGCGATGGGGGCGTAGATCTCCATCGTTTCAAACGACTTCTGCTTCTGCTTCTCCGGGGTCTGGTACTCCATCGTGCGCATGTTGTGCAGGCGGTCGGAGATCTTGATGAGGATGACGCGGATGTCCTTGCTCATGGCGAGGAGCATCTTGCGCAGGTTTTCCATCTGCTCCTCGGCCTTGGAGGTATAGTGCACGCGCGTCAGCTTGCTGACGCCCTCGACGAGGTTGGCGATGGTGGGGGAGAACAGCTCGGCGATCTGCTCATGCGTGGCCGCGGTGTCCTCGATGGTGTCGTGCAGCAGCGCCGCGGCGATGGACTCCGAGTCCAGATGCAGCTCCTCGGCCACGATCTGCGCCACGGCGAGCGGATGGGTGACAAACGGCGAGTTGTCCTTGCGGAGCTGGCCCTCGTGGGCCTTGTCGGCGAATTCAAAAGCCGACCGGATCAGGTCAAAGTTCGCGCTGGGGTTGTACCCGCGCACCGTTTCAACCAGATGGTCAAAGCTCTCCTGTACGGTCATTGCATATCACCTCCTGAATGGGTTGCGTGGAGCGTCCGCTGCAGCGTCTGCAGATAGGCGGACTCCTCCAGTGATATTTTCCTGTCCCCGCGCGTAAGACGCAGCGTCAGATCGTCGCCGCTGCGCGCGAGGGAAACGAGCCCGCGCTCCCGGAAAATCTCCAGACAGAACGCCGCGCGCAGGAACGGCTCGGCTCCGGGCAGCTCCTCGGCCAGCGCGCGTATGTAGGGGAGGTACGGCGTCTGCACCCCTTCTTTCGGGACGGTCCGCTCTAGCATGCGCCACAGGCGCACGAACTGCTCGCGTGAGGGCAGCAGGCGCACCGCCTCCTTCGGCAGGAGCGTCTCCCCTGCCATGCACCGCTCCATCAGGTGGAGCGACTCGCCCTCCCGCGCGCTGCCGCAGAGGGAGGGGCGGATGTCCACAATCTGCATCTGGACGCTGCGATTGCCGCGGAACTCGTTTACCTGCAGGTAAAACGCCGCGTCTACGCGGCAGCCCGTGCGGCAGCCGCACTGCTCCGCCGTCGCGGAGAAGAAAATCCCGTCGAACTGGGCGCTGCCCTTGCTCAGGCGCACCTTGAGGTGCCGGTTCTGGCCGACGTTCTGCGCCCGGTCGAGCGTTGCCCCCTGCAGGCAGAAGAGCGGGCGGCTGTTGCCCGCGCCGTACGGCTCGAGCGCGCGCAGCTCCTCCACCTCCTGCAGCGTGACGCGCCCCGGGTGCAGGATCGGGACGTCCACGTCCAGCACGGAAACGGGCGTCTGCCCGCCGCAGAACTTGCGCGCGTACTGGTTCATCCGCGCGCGGAAGGCAGGGATATTGCCCTCCTCGATCGTGAAGCCTGCGGCCAGCTCATGCCCGCCGAAGCCAAGCAGCAGATCCTGACACGACTCGAGCGCCGCGAACAGGTTGAAGCCGCCCCAGCTGCGGCACGAGCCCTTGCCCACCCCGTCGCTGAGGTGGATCATGAAGCTCGGACAGGCGTATTTTTCCGACAGGCGCGAGGCGACGATACCCACCACGCCCTGGTGCCACGCATCGGACGAGAGCACGAGCGCGTAGCGCTCCTCCTCCGGCAGGTGCTCAATCATCTCGAGCGCCTGCGCGTAGATCTCCTGCTCGACGCTCTGACGCTCGCGGTTGAGCGCGCACAGCTCCCGCGCGAGGCGCGCGGCCTCTGCCGGGTCGGACGAGAGCAGGAGCTCGGCGGCCTTGTCCGCCTCACCCATGCGCCCGGCGGCGTTGATGCGCGGGGCGAGCACGAAGCCGATCTGCACGGACGTCACCGCCTTTTCGGACAGCCCCGCCTCCTGCAGCAGTGCGTGCAGGCCGATGAAGTCGGAGTGGTCAATCGAGGCCAGCCCGCGCGAGACGAGCGTGCGGTTCTCACCCGACATCTGCATGACGTCCGCGACCGTGCCGACGGCCGCGAGCGTGCAGTAGCGCGAGACGAGAGCTTCCTCCCGGTCCGGTCCGGCCAGCGCGAGCACGAGCTTGAGCGCCACGCCGCACCCGGCGAGGTGCTTGAACGGATACGAACAGTCCGGCCTGTGCGGGTCAACGACGGCGACCGCGTCCGGCAGCGTCTCCTTGCACTCGTGGTGGTCGGTGATGACCACGTCCATGCCAAGGGACCTGGCGAAGGCGACCTCCTCCACGCCGGTGATGCCGCAGTCGACCGTGATGAGCAGGCTCACACCCTTCTTGCGCAGCGCGGCAATGGCGTCGCAGGACAGGCCGTACCCGTCCTCGATGCGCCGGGGGATATAGTGCAGACAGTCGGCCCCGCGGTTTTTCAGATAGTCCACGAGGATCACCGTCGCGGTGATGCCGTCCACATCGTAATCGCCGAACACGGCCATGCGCTCCCCGTCGGCGAGGGCGCGGCTGATGCGCCCGACCGCGCGGTCCATGTCGCGCATGAGCCGGGGATCGTAGATCAGGCTGTGCTCCTGGGCGAGGAAGGCAGCCGCGTCCGCGGCGGTCGTGATCCCGCGCGAGACGAGCACCGCCGAGACGAGGTAGGGGTATCCCGCCTCCGTCAGCCGGCGCACCGCCTCGGCTGAGACGGTCGGAATCTGCCACTTTTCAAACTTCACGCCCCGGACGCCTCCTTCCTTTTGCAAATTGCGGCCGACGGCCGCAGTGATTGGCAATACTATAATATTTTATTATAACAAACGTGCCGGAAAAGGTAAAGGGCAAAGTGGACGGATTTTTACGCCGCTGGGGGGGATATAGGGATCATAGCATAGCCGCCCAAACGTGCTTTTTAGCCGCAGGACGCCCCATCCGCCGCCGCGGACGGCTCCGCGCGGTCAAAAGCGCCGGAGAAGCGCCGCCCATGCGACAATTCTGCCCGAAAATGCCCTCTTTTGTGCAGAAAAACGCTTGCGCACGCGCGGGGATTATATTATAATGCAGGCAAGAAATCAATTAACGATAAGGAGTGCTTATGAACCGAATCAGCAAGGAAAATTACTATCTCGACATCGCCCAGACCGTGCTTGAGCGGGCGACGTGCCTGCGCCGGGTCTATGGCGCCATCATCGTGAAGAACGACGAGATCATCTCCACCGGCTATAACGGCGCGCCGCGCGGGCGCAGGAACTGCGTGGACATGGGCTTTTGCACCCGCGAGGCGCTGAAGGTGCCGCGCGGCGAGCGGTACGAGCTCTGCCGCAGCGTCCACGCCGAGGCGAACGCCATCATCTCCGCCAGCCGCCGCGACATGGTCGGCGGGACGCTCTATCTCGTTGGCCGCAACGCCCAGACGGGGGAGATCCTCTCGGACGCGACCTCCTGTCCCATGTGCCGCCGCCACATCATCAACGCCGGGCTCGAGCGCGTCGTCATCCGCCAGACGCCGGAGAAGTTCGAGGTCGTCCGCGTACAGGACTGGGTCGACGGCGACGATCTGAGCCTGCCGGAAAAAATATAAAAAAGTCTCACAGAGTTCGCGGCGCCGCAGCAGCGCAAAAAACACTTTGCGCGCAGCGTAGTGTCGCAGGCCAGCAAAGCTGGCCGAGGCATGGAGCGGAGCGAAATCTATTTTTCCCAAAGGGCATAGCCCTTTGGAAAAATCAAAAACGGATGGATGCACATTTTGTGCATCCATCCGTTTTGTCCGTTTTTTGTGTTTATTCCGCCGTGGGGCGGAGGATGTCACGTGCGACGGGGGTGTAGAACAGCCGCTCCGCTTCGGCAAAGCCGCGGGTCTGGCCGAGGATCCACATGAGCTTGGCAACGGCGGCCTCGGTCGTCATGTCATAGGCCTCGAGCAGGTTCATGCTGCTCTTGAGCCGCCCGCCGACGTGGTAGACGGTCAGGTCGCTGCCCTCATTCGGCACCTGCGTCGTCATGACGACGATCTTGCCGCGCGCGACCGCGCCGCGCAGAATCGCGTCGAGCCGCCCGCCCTCGTAGTCCGGCAGGCCGCCGACGCCGAAACTCTCGATAATCAGACCGTCATAGCGCTCAAGCATGAATGCAGCAAGCTCGTCCTCCACGCCGGGGATGAGCTTGAGCAGGCCGACATGCGGGTCGAGCCGGTCGTAAAACACCGGGCGCTCGAGCGACTCGCAGCGGATATACTGCAGCAGGCGCTCGTCCTGCAGCACGGCGAGATCGGGGAAATTCACGCTCGAAAATGCCTGAAAGCTCTTGGAAAACGTCTTGCGGGCGCGGGTGCCGAGGATGACCTTGCCATTGAAGACGATCTGCACGCCGCCGCAGCCGCGGCAGGCATAGACAAACGCGTCGGTGAGGTTGCGCTTGGAGTCCGTCCCGTCGAACCAGATCGGCTTCTGCGCGCCGGTGAGGACGATGGGCTTGGGACTGCCCTGAATGAGATAGCTCAGCGCGGCGGCGGTATAGGCCATGGTGTCGGTGCCGTGGCTCACGACGAAGCCGTCGTAGTCGTCATAGCGCTCGCGGATGGCGCGGGCGAGTCCCTGCCAGTGCGCGGGGCGGAGGCTCGTGCTGTCGAGACTGTAGAGCTGCAGGCAGTCGACCTTGAACAGCTCACCGATGCGCGGGACGGCGGCGAGCAGCTGCTCGCTGCTGATCTCCGGGGTCAGTCCGTCGGGCGACATCTCGGAGGCAATCGTGCCGCCGGTGCCGATCATGAGAATATGCTTCAAATGTCCTCCTTACAGGTCGCGGTGATCCATCGCCGCAAGGCCGAAGCGCACCGCCTGTTCAATGGCCGCGCGATCCTCCGGGGCGGCGGACTCGAGCTGGCGGTGCATCTCCTGCAGGAACAGACCCCGCAGGGAGTCCTCTCCGCAGCGCGCCCAGAGATCCTCCGGCGCGCGTGTCTCGTCGCGCAGCTCCAGCTGGAAAAAGCGATCCTCAAGACAGCTCTGCAGCGCGGTGAGCGAGAAGTCCTCCGTGCGCTCGCCGGTGAGGATGATGCGGTAGATGTCCTCCTGCGTCCGCAGCGGGAGCAGGCGCTCAACGGCGTCGAGCGGTGCGGCATCCGTGACGTCGGCTCGGAGAATCTGGTAGTGCCGCCGGGCGAAGGGGACAAACGCCATGTCCGCCCCGTTTGGTCCGACCTCGCCGAAGAGAAAGCCCTTCTCCCCCAGCTCGTCGAAGCCGCGCCCCTCCGGACAGCCCGGATACGCAAACGTTGTCCGCCCCGCGTGCAGCACACCGGAGAAGGCGTGCGTGTGCCCGAGGGCGAGGTAGGAAAGTCCCGTCTCGCCGATCTGCGCGGGCGTGATGGGGCGGTAGCGGCTGTCGGGCGCGCTGAGGTCGGCATGCAGCACCATCAGGTGCGTGCGCCCGTCGTCGGGGCAGCGCACCGCCGTGAGCGCGCTGCCGTCCGCCTCCTCCGCCGCAGTGAAGGCCGCGCCCCAGACGGCGCAGCCCAGCTCCGGCTCGTCCACGCAGACGGGGCGGCCGGAGGTGAAGATGTGGACGTTTTCCGGCCACGCCGCCGCGCCCCACGGGCCGTGCGCGGCGTAAAAATCGTGGTTGCCGGGGGCGATGAACACGCGCCCGTGGAAGCGCCCGAGCGCGTCCGCCAGCTCCTGCGCCGTCTGGCCGTAGAGATTGTCGGAGTCGAAGAGATCCCCGGCCAGCAGCATCAGCTGCGCGCCGTGGTCATTCGCCCACTCGACGAGCCGCGCGGGAATCCCGCGGCTCTCCCGGCGGCGCAGACGCGCCTTCTCCTCGGGGAGCGCGCCGAAGGCGCTGTCGAGGTGGAAATCCGCCGCGTGAAGAACCTTTACCATGTTACTGCTCACTCTGCCACGCCTTGCACACATCGACCCACGCGGCGAAGTTTGCGCCGCAGCAGCGCTCGAGCTCGTCACACGTCAGCTCAATGGCGCTCGCGGCGCTGCCAACGGCGGGAAACACCGTCTCAAAGCGCCTGAGCGACACGTCGAGATACGTCTTGACGTCCGCGGGCAGGGCGAACGGGCACACGCCGCCGACGGCGTGGCCGATGCGCTCGATGGCCTCGTCGGGCGTGAGCATTTTGGCCTTCGTGCCGAAGAAGTGCTTATACTTGCTGTTGTCGATCTTCGCGTCGCCCGCGGCGACGATGAGGATCGGATCCTCGCCGATCTTGAAGCTGAGGGTCTTGGCGATGCGCGCCGGCTCGACACCGACGGCGACGGCGGCCAGCTCCACGGTGGCGCTGGAGACCTCAAATTCGCGCATGCGGTCGGCTACGCCGAAGGGCTCGAGATAAGCCCGGACTTTTTCTACGGACATGTGTGTTTCTCCTTCTCTGTCTGTTTGTTATTATCGGATGTCGACGCGCTCGACACCGGTGCAGAGCCCGGTATCGCTTTCGAGCGTGAAAATCGCGCCCTGCGCCTTGCAGGGGCCGTCCGCCGCGCGGTAGCGGCCGGGCAGCCCGCCCAGAAATGTCTCGACCGACTGCTCGGGGCGGATGCCAATGACGGACTCGATCGGCCCGGTCATGCCGAGGTCGGTGATATAGCCCGTTCCCTTCGGCATCACGCGCTCGTCGGCGGTGGGGACATGGGTGTGCGTGCCCCAGACGGCGGACACGCGCCCGTCGAGATAGTAGCCGAGGGCGAGCTTTTCGCTCGTGGCCTCGGCGTGGAAGTCCACGAGCGTGAACGTGGGCTTCTCGCCGCCGGAGAGAAGCCGGTCGGCGGTCGTAAACGGGTTCTCGGCGTGGAAGTCGAGGTCACAGCGGCCGATGAGGTTCATCACGCCGATCTGCACGCGGCCGCAGTCGTACACGCCCCAGCCGCGGCCGGGGACGCGGTTTGTGAAGTTCGCGGGGCGCAGGATATAGGGGCAGTCGTCGAGGTAGTCGGCGATCTGCATGCGCCCCCACGTGTGGTTGCCGAGGGTGATGACGTCGGCGCCGGCGGCGAAGAGATCCTCCGCCTGCTCGGGCGTTAATCCGACGCCGGAGATATTTTCCCCGTTGACGACGGTGAAGTCGATGCCGCAGAGCCGCTTCAGCTCCCGCAGCCGGCGCGCGAGGTGGCGCACGCCCGTCTCGCTCGTCACGTCGCCGAGGGCGAGAATGTGGTATTCCATCGCGCTCCTCCCCGGTCAGTCAAACGAGCGGTCGGAGCGCAGCTCGACATCGAGCCGCAGCGTCTGGCCGTCGCGCTCGACCGTCAGGTGCATCACATCACCGATGCTGAGCCCGCGGCGCACGGCCATGAGGTCGCTCGTCGTGCGGATGGTCTGGCCGTTCGCGGCGGTGATGATGTCGCCCGCCTGCATCCCGGCCTCGTCCGCGCCGGAGCCGTCGATGACGGAATAGACCTCGAGCGCGGTGCCGCTGCCGACGGCGACGGTCGTGACGGTGATGCCGAGGGAAGGCGTCCCGCGGAACTCACCGTAGGCGATGATGTCGTTTACGACGAAGCAGGCGCTCCCCATCGGGATGGCGAAGCCGAGCCCCTCAACGGTGGCCTCGTTTTCGTCGCTGCCGGTGCCGGACATTTTCAGCGTGTTGATGCCGATCACCTGCCCGCAGGCATTGATGAGCGGGCCGCCGGAGTTGCCGTTGTTGAGCGCGGCGTTCGTCTGCAGGAGGGTCATGGTCTTGCCCTCGACCTCAACCTGGCGGTTGATGGCGGAGATGATGCCGTCCGTAAACGTCCCGCGCAGCTCCACACCGAGGGGGTTGCCGATGGCATAGACCGTGTCGCCCACGCTGCACAGGTCTGAGTTGCCGAACTCCGCCGTGGGGAGGTCGGTCTGCGTCTCGGCATAGAGCACGGCGAGATCCTCTTCCTCGTCGTAGCCGACGAGCTTCGCCTCAAGCGTCACGCCGCTGCTGAGGGCAACGCGGCAGCTCTTGCCGCCGGAGATGACGTGCGCGTTCGTGACGATATAGCCGTCCGCCGTCATGATGACGCCGGTGCCGACGGAGGCGGTGCCCTTGCTCTCGTCCTCCATAGCGATGACCGTGACGACGGCGGGGTTGACCTTGGCGAAGACCTCCTGCGCCGTCAGCTCGCCGCCCTGCGCATCGACGCAGTTCATGCGGACGGACGGGTCGCCGGCGATGCGGGGGATGCTCGTCTGCTTGTCCTGAAAAATGTCGATGATGCTGCTGGCCGAGCCGTCCTCGGGAAGGTCGCCGCCCGGCGCGTCAGACCCACCGGAGACGGCGAGTCCGATCCCCACGGCGACGGCAATCGCCGCAAGGCAGCCCAGGAAAATCCACAGGCCGAGCCGTTTTTTCTTCTTTTGCTGCTTCTGCGGGGGCGCGCTCTGCGGTCGGGCATGGCCGGGGAGGGGCTCGTCGTGCTGATAGCTGCACACGACCTCCTGCGGCTCGTCGTCGCACCGGTACCAGGAGACAATCTCCTGCGGCTCGTCCGGGCAGTTGCGGTTTTCGCGGTTGTCCTCATTCATGGGCATGCTTCCTCTCAATAATTACGCGGATTCTGCGCGAGGTGGACGGTGAAGCTGAAGGACGTGAGGCCGTTTTCGCTTGTCACCGTGATTTTTTCCTTGTGCTGGGCCAGAATCGTCTTGACGACGTAAAGCCCCAGCCCGTAGCCGTCCTTGTCGGCGCTGCGGGATTTGTCCGACTTGTGGAACCGCTCGAACAGGAGCGGGATCTCCTCCGGCGGGATGGTGCTGCCGTGGTTGCGGACGGTCACGACCGCCGTCTCCGCCCCGGTGGAAAGACCCAGATAGAGCTTTGAGCCGGGGGTGGCGAACTTCGTGGCGTTTTCGAGTAGGTTATAGATCACCTGCGTGATAAGGTCATTGTCGCCGAGCACCATGACGGAGTCCTCCGGGATGTCGGCGTCGACGTCAAGCCCGCGCTCGTTGATCTTCTGCTCCATGGACAGAAGCGCCAGGCGCATGCTTTCGCAGAGGTCGAACTCCTCCTTCTTCATCTCCTTCGACTGAATCTGGGAGATGTCGAGCATGCGGCGCACAAGGCGCGAGAGACGGCGGCTCTCGTCGGAGATGATCTGCAGATACTGCCGCTCGCGTTCGGGCGGGATCGTTCCGTCGAGGATGCCGTCGGTATAGCCGGCGATGGTCGTCATGGGCGTTTTCAGCTCGTGGGAGATGTTCGCGATGAAGTCGCGGCGCTGGCGCTCCGTTTCCTGCAGCGAATCCGCCATCGCGTTGAAGGACGCGGCCAGCTCGCCGATTTCGTCGGTTCGGTCGCTGTCCTGCATGCGCACGTCAAACTCGCCGCTGCCGTAGGCGCGCGTGGCCTGCACCATCTCGCGGATGGGCTGGATCTGGCGCATGGACGTCAGCGAGCTGACGACGAAGGCAATCAGCAGAATGATGGCCGAGGTCATGAAGAACAGCCCGATAAACGAACGCCACATCTGCATGAGCGAGCGGTTTTCCATCACGGCGAGGATGATGCCGACAAGCTCACCGGACTGCGAGTCCACCGCCGGGACGCCGACGACGTACTGCTTGAGCTGGTACATGGACCCCAGACGCGTCCGCCCCTCGTAGCAGCCCTCGCTCACGATCTGCTGCGTGACGTCCGCGGGCAGGGTAATCGTTTTGTTCACGAACTGCTCGTCCGTGGTGAGCAGGATGTTGCCGTTTGCGTCGCCGATGAGGAAGTTGACGTTCGAGACCATGGATGCCACGCGCGCCATGCTCATCAGGTTCTCCTCCTGATCGTCCGACTGGCCGCTGTCCGCTGCCTCGAGAAACGGGACGGAGACGCTGGCCATGAGCTTCGCGCGTTCGTTCATCTCGTCGCGCTTTTCCGAGACGGTGTAGTTATAGCTCAGCGCAAAGAACGACACGCCGAGCAGCAGCATCGTCAGCAGCACCATCCCGGCTGTCAGGAAAAACTGCTGCCAGTAGAGACTGCCAAAGCGCTTTTTCAGGGATGCAGACATCGTTTTCATTTGACTTCAAACTTATAGCCCACGCCCCAGACCGTCTTGAGCTCCCACTGGTCGGAGACGTTTTCCACCTTCTCGCGCAGGCGCTTGATGTGGACGTCCACGGTGCGGCTGTCGCCGAAATAGTCAAAGCCCCACACCTCGTCGAGCAGCTGGTTGCGCGTGTAGACGCGGTTGGGCGTGGACGCGAGGTGGTACAGCAGCTCCAGCTCCTTCGGGGGCGTGTCGATCTTCTTGCCGTCGACGATCAGCTCATAGCTGTCGAGGTCGATGACGAGCTTGTCGAAGGTCAGGCGCTTTTTTGTGTCGTCGGGGATCTCGCTGCGGCGCAGCACCGCGTTGATGCGCGCCATCAGCTCCTTCATCTCAAAGGGCTTGACGATGTAGTCGTCCGCGCCCATCTCCAGACCCGTGATGCGGTCGCCCACGTCGCCCTTGGCGGTGAGCATGATGATCGGGGTCTTGGCCTTCTCGCGGATCTTCGCGCACACGCCCCAGCCGTCGAGTACGGGGAGCATGATATCGAGCAGCACCAGATCCGGCTTCTGCTTTTCAAACTCCTCCACGGCCTTGCCGCCGTCATAGGCGATACGGACCTCAAAGCCCTCCTTGTCCAGATACATACGGATGAGATCGGAGATATTCCGGTCGTCCTCCACCACCAAAATATTGCGTGCCATAGGAAATCCTCCCGCTGAATGTTTATTTTCTATCTATTATAGCCGGTTTGGCGCGCGTTTCCTGAATATTCTGTTAAACTTTCGCGCGCGGCGCACCGGCGGCGTCTGAACCGGAATATTATAACATATTCCCCATGGCTTGACAAATGGTGATTTGGCGGCAGACGCGCGCAAATGCGGAAAAGTTTAGAACAAACGTTGCAATTTGCGCAGGGGCGTGGTATACTCAGAGTATATTGGAAGGAATCCACCGATCACAGGCGGAAAAGGAGCAGAAACGATGGAAAAGCTGACCCGGATGCAGCAGCGCATCTATGACTATATCGCTGAGACGATCCGCGAGCAGGGGTATCCCCCCTCCGTGCGCGAGATCGGCGACGCCGTGGGGCTGAAGTCGCCCTCGACGGTGCATTTTCACCTCAAGCATCTGGCCGAGCTCGGCGTGATTGGCAAGGAGGCGGGCAAAGGCCGCGCCATCACGCTGACAAATCCCCTCCCGCGCGAGGATCAGGTGCCGGTGGTCGGCAGCGTCGCGGCCGGTTCGCCCATTCTGGCGCAGGAGTGCATCGAGGACTATCTGACCTTCGACACCGGCGGGCGGCCGGGCGAGTTCTTCGCGCTGCGCGTGCGGGGCGAGTCGATGATCAACGCGGGCATTCTGCCGGGTGACCTCGTCGTCGTCCACCAGCAGAAAACGGCCAACAACGGCGAGATTGTCGTCGCCCTCCTCGGCGAGGAGGCGACCGTCAAGCGCCTGCAGCGCCGCGGCGGCGAGGTGTGGCTCCTGCCGGAGAACGAGAATTACCAGCCCATCGACGGACGCGAAGCCGTCCTCATGGGCCGCGTGGCCGCGGTGATCCGGCGGTATTAAAAATTCTCAAAAGAGCCGGGCTCTTTTGGAGAAAAAGTTTACGCTGCACTCCGTGCCTTGACTGGCTTTAGCCAGCCTGCGACACTCCGACTCCGCGCAAAGAGTTTTTTGCGACGTACACGCCGCCGCAAAAAACGGATTGGATTTTATTCGCGGCCCCAGAGCCGCGAACTCTGTGAGACTTTTTGAAGACTGAGCAGGGGACAGCCTTGGGCTGTCCCCTGCTGGTTTTTGTTCTGGCGGGGAGTGGTGATGGAATCGGCTTGTCCGTGCCTCCGGCGGGTTACTTTTCCCGCGCGGGAAAAGTAGCCAAAAGCGCGCCAAAACACAAGGAGCATGCACCGAAAATTTTCCGCCGCCAAAAAAACGGACGGAAGCGAGAGCTTCCGTCCGTTTGCATATGCTGCGGAAAATCAATTACCCCTGTATGCGCTCGCAGAACGCGCGGACGCGGGCAGTGGACTCCTCCTCGCCGAGCACATGGATAATCCCGTGCAGGTCGGGGGTGTTCAGCCGCCCCGTCAGCGCGAAGCGGACGAAGGACGACACGTCGGCGATGGAGCCGTTGTAGTTCTCCGGGTGCTTCTTATAGGGGCCGGTCTTGGCGGCGTAGTTGAAGGAGGTCGCGATGGTGCGCAGCTTCTCGAACCAGACGGACGAATCGTCACCGTAGTCGAAGCCCTCCAGATACGCCTGCAGGATGCCGGGGATGAAGGCGCGGTGATTCCCGAACTTCTCCGGCACGGGCTCGTCCGCGATGCGGTAGGTGCGGTCATAGAGATAGGGGTACATCTCCATCAGATCCGACCACTTGGCAACGTCCATGCGGTTTTCGTGCCAGAGGTCGATCGACGCGCGGAAGCGCACCTCATCGCGCCGGATCTCCTCGAGCAGGGCGGGCTGATAGCGCGCGGCCCAGTCGGAGACGGCGGCAAAAACCTCATCCTGAGTCATGTGAGCGACGCGGCTGCGCGCGACGCTCGCGAGCTTATTGAAGTCGAAGAGCGCCCCGGCAGCGCCGGTCTTTGTGATGTCGAGCGGGAAGGCCGTGACGGGCTCGTCCATGTGCTCGGCGCGCCACGGCTCATAGTCGGCGCTGCTGATGGTGAGCAGATAGTCCGTGACGGCGGCGATGGGATAGCCGACCTCGTCATAGTAGCGTACGCGGGCCTCGGGATCCTTGCGCTTGCTGAGCTTGCGGCGGGAGACGGAGCCGCCCTCCTTCTCCTCGAGCTTCATGATCGGGCTGAGGTGCGTGTAGCGCGGGACGGGGAAGCCCATCGTCTCAAACATCTGGACGTGTACCGGCAGCGACGAGAGCCACTCGTCGGCGCGGATTACGTCGGTCGTGCGCATGAGGTGGTCGTCGATGACGTGGGCAAAGTGGTACGTCGGCAGCCCGTCGCGCTTAATGATAACGAAGTCGAGGATGTTCTCCTGCATGGAGATGTCGCCGCGCAGCTCGTCATGGAACGTGCGGAACGTGCCGAGCTTTCCGTCACACTTCAGGCGGATGACATAGGGCTCGCCCGCCTGCAGCTTTTCGAGCACGCGCTCGTCCGGCTGGTCACGCCAGACGGCCCACTTGCCGAAGTAGCCCTTCTGCGGCTCACCGGCCTGCTCCTGCTGCTCACGCAGAGCCTGCAGCTCCTCCTCGCTGCAGAAGCACGGATAGGCGAGATCCCGCTCGACGAGATCCTTGGCGTAGGTCTGATAGATCTCCCGGCGCAGGGACTGGCGGTAGGGGCCGTAGCCGCCGTAGTCCTCCGTCTCGTTCGCGGGACCCTCGTCGAAGCGGATGTCAAAGTCGCGCAGCGAGGAGATGATCTCCGACACGCCGCCCTCGACCTGGCGCTTCTGGTCGGTGTCCTCGATGCGCAGGAGGAACACGCCGTCCTTTTCACGGGCGACGAGACAGTTCAGCAGCGCCGTATACAGCCCGCCGATGTGCATGAAGCCCGTGGGGCTGGGGGCGAAGCGCGTGGTGCACGCGGCGGCGCGCGGCGGATACTTCGTCTCGAACTCCGCGGGCGTTTTCGTGATGTGGGGGAAAAGCGCGTCAGCGATGATTTTGCTCATGTGATAACCGACTCCTTGTATTGAACTGGGCCGCGCAAAGCGGACGGCGCGGCCTGCCGTTGTTTTCTCCTTAAGAGTGTACCATGCGGCGCGGAAAAACGCAAGAATTGTGCGTACAATTGCCGCACACCAGGTGCGTTTGCTGCGGGCTCCGCGGAGCGGCCCTTCCAGTAATTTCCATCTCCATTCCCCACAGAATCGTACGGTGCGGTGGCCGAATTTTCTGATATTTTGCTAAAAATTTTTGCAGATGCGAAAAATCGGTTGACAGCCGCGGATCCAGGTGCTATGCTGAGCCGCGAAAATTGAATCGCTGAGAGATAGAGGCGCGGGATTCATCAGTACCCGTCGGCAAGGCCAGGCTGCCGCCGTCGGAGAAAGGGGAGACCGCCGAAGTTCCGGACAAGCGGCCTGGCTTGCCCGGTGCTGGGTCGGCAGAGAACATCTGCCGGACTGTCACAAGTTTTTGTGGAGTGCTATCAATGGCTGTATGGAGCCGGCCCCGTTTTACTGCGGGCCGCTGCTTCACATGTTCCATGGACCGCCTCCGAAGGCGGTTCTTTTTTTGTCCCCGGCGCGGACAGAGCGCCGAACACTTCATCTCAGAAAGGACAAGAAAGACATGAACATGAAGAGAATTCTCCCCCTGCTGCTATCGCTGGCCATGGCGCTGGCTCTGTGCGCCTGCGGCGCGCAGAGCAGCTCCGACGGCGCGCAGACCTCCGTTTCCGGCTCCACCGGCGTGGAGGACGGCGTGCTGACCGTCGGCATGGAGTGCGCCTACGCACCCTACAACTGGACGCAGATGGACGACTCCAACGGCGCTGTCCCCATCTCGAACGTCCCCGGCTCCTATGCCAACGGCTATGACGTGATGATCGCCAAGAAGATCTGCGAGGCCAACGGCTGGAAGCTCGAGATCGTCTCGAGCGCGTGGGAGTCCCTGACCCCCGCCGTGCAGGCAGGTTCCATGGACGCGAACATCGCCGGCCAGTCCATGACCGCCGACCGCCTCAACGAGGTCGACATGGCCGGCCCGTACTACTACGCCAACACCGTCTGCCTGACGACGAAGGACAGCCCCTACGCGAACGCCAAGTCCATCGCCGACCTCGCCGGCGGCAGATGCACCTCCCAGTCCGGCACGAACTGGTATGACTCCTGCCTGCCCCAAATCACCGGCGCGAACATCATCGCCCCCGCCGACAGCGCCCCCGCGATGATCATGCAGCTGCAGACCGGCACGGTCGACTTCGTCTGCACCGATATGCCCACGGCCAAGGCCGCCGCGGCCCGCGACGACAACCTCGTCATCCTCGACTTCTCCGGCACGGACGGCGACTTCCAGTATCCCTCCGAGGAGAAGCGCGCCGAGGAGGTCAACATCGGCATCGCCGTGAGAAAGGGCAACACCACGCTCAAGGATGCCATCAACAGCGTGCTCGAAACGATGACCCCCGACGACTTCAACGCCCTCATGGATCAGGCCATCGCCATCCAGCCCGAGGTGTAAATTCCGCTGATATCCCCATGCGCGGCGGCCCGGCGGGGCCGCCGCACCGCCTGAAAGGAGCTTCCGTATGGATAAGCTGACAAAGCTTTGTCAGGACGTCGTCCTGCTGTGGGACAAGTACCACGTCTTATATCTCAACGGTGTGAAGAACACGCTCGTGCTCGCGCTGGTCGCTACGGCGATCGGCTGCGTGATCGGCCTTGTGTGCGGCGTGCTGAACACCATCCCCTACACGAAGAACGACCCCCTGCCCAAACGCTTCCTGCTGAAGCTCCTGCGCATCGTGATCCGTGTCTATGTCGAGGTGTTCCGCGGAACGCCCATGGTGCTGCAGGCGGTGTTCGTGTACTATGGTCTGCCGTATTTCACCGACGGCGGCCTGCGCTTTGACAACATCTGGGCGGCGGCGATCCTCGTCGTCTCGATCAACACCGGCGCCTATATGGCCGAGTCCGTCCGCGGCGGCATCATCTCCATCGACCCCGGCCAGACCGAGGGCGCGAAGGCCATCGGCATGACACATGTGCAGACGATGGTGAGCGTCATCATGCCGCAGGCGCTGCGCAACATCATGCCGCAGATCGGCAACAACTTCATCATCAACGTCAAGGACACGTCCGTGATGTTCATCATCAGCTTCACGGAGTTCTTCGCGGCGCACAAGTATATCACGGGCGTGAACAACATGTACTTCCCCTCCGCCGTGATCGAGATGGTCGGCTATCTGACGATGACGCTGATCGCGTCACTGATTCTCCGTCTCGTGGAGCGGCGCATGGACGGCCCCGACAGCTATGAGCTGGTGCAGGCCGACGCGCTGACCATGACGGCGGGGACGTACAGCCACCCCGACCGCGGCACGCCCTTTGACGAGCAGAGCCGCGAATACGGCGAGACGCTGCGCGCGGAGCGCCGCGGCAGAAGCGGCAAGAGAGGAGAGAACTGAGCATGGCAGAGAATATTCTGGAAATCCGGCACCTGTCGAAGAGCTTCGGCAGCAACGAGGTGCTGCGCGATATCGACTTCACCGTGGAAAAGGGCGACGTGATCTCCATCATCGGCGCCTCCGGTTCCGGCAAGTCCACGCTCCTGCGCTGCATCAACCTCCTCGAGACGCCCACCGGCGGGCAGATTCTCTATCACGGCGAGGACGTCGCCGGGCGCGGCGTCAACGCGCCGAAGTACCGCTCGCATGTCGGGATGGTGTTCCAGTCGTTCAACCTCTTCAACAACATGACCGTGCTGGAAAACTGCATGGCCGGGCAGGTCAAGGTGCTCCGCCGCGGCCGTGAGGAGGCCCGCGCCGCGGCCATGACCTATCTCGAAAAGGTCGGCATGGCCCCCTACATCAACGCCAAGCCCCGCCAGCTCTCCGGCGGTCAGAAGCAGCGCGTCGCCATCGCGCGGGCGCTGGCGATGAACCCGGAGGCGCTGCTGTTCGACGAGCCGACCTCCGCGCTCGACCCGGAGATGGTTGGCGAGGTGCTCGCCGTCATGCAGTCGCTGGCACAGGAGGGCATGACCATGCTCGTCGTGACGCACGAGATGGCTTTCGCGCGCGACGTGAGCAGCCGCGTGATCTTCATGCACAAGGGCGTCATCTGCGAGCAGGGCGCGCCGGAGGACGTGTTCGGCCACCCGCAGCAGCAGGAAACCCGCGACTTCCTCACCCGCTTCCGCAGACAGTAAATAATAGAGGGGGACGGCATCTTTCAGATGCCGTCCCCCCGCTATTATATGTATAAGCATGAAAGCGATGCGAAGTCTTTACCCCTCGTACCGGCTCCACTGGCGCACAACCTTGCCGCTGTCCAGCTCGCGGAGGGCATCAAATACCGCGGCCTGCCCGCGCCACCAGAGCTCCTGATCGGTGTGGAGGTGGCCAAAGTACCAGCGGCGATAGTCCGTCACATGGCGCACGTCCTCGAGAAAGCTCGTGAGCGGCAGTTCCTCCGGCCGCGGCGGGCGGATATTGCCCGGGTGCAGCGCGGAGAGATAGTACCCCGTCTCAAGCGGGGCGGCGTGCGTGACGATGTAGTCGACCCGGCCATGGACGCGGCGCAGGCTCTCCGACGCGCGGCGGTACTCCTCCGGCTCCGGCATCTCCTGCGGCCACCACGACGCGCCGGGCTTTCGCCGCCAGAAGTCGGCGGAGTGTCCGCCGCCGAAGGTGAAGACCGTGCGCCCCTCGATTAAATAGACCTCGCCGCGCATGAGATGGATCACATTTGGGCGGATCCGCTGGATGCGCCCGCCACGCCACGGCTCGACCGGAAGGGCGAGCAGGCGGTCGAAGTTCTCGTGGTTGCCGTCGATGAAGAAAACGGCATAGGGCTGCGCGGCGAGCCAGTCGTAAAACGCGTCCTCCGACCCGAGCGGCCCGGACCAGAAGCCATAGCCGAAGTCCCCCGCGACGATCACCCCGTCGCAGGGGGAGAGGGCGGGATGGATCTGCTCGAGCCATTTGAGCTGGTTGCCGTGCGTGTCGCCGGTTATATA
>ERZ1673752.1752-NODE-1752-length-28295-cov-4.977231_pt1 | contig 28295 bp, 19 predicted proteins | sample MGYA00580195_ERZ1673752 | MGnify/ENA primary metagenome ERZ1673752 (study PRJEB41218, sample SAMN15661744) | gut metagenome | host: Homo sapiens | place: Canada: London | collected 2015-08-20/2019-03-30 | study: EMG produced TPA metagenomics assembly of...
ATGATTGGACACCTACATTATATCATGAGTAGTAAATATGAACTCTTTTTATTTAATTTATTAAGTGTTGCACTTGTTATTATAAATCATCATACTAAAACAAGAAATGTTTTATTAAGTAGATTTTAAAAACTATAAAGATAGGATTAAAACAAAATTAAAAGGAATGTCCCCCTATAATTAAATTTACTTTAAAGAAATTATCAAAAAGAAAATTTAATTTCACGTATTATTTACCTTAATTAAAGTTATCAAAGTGTAAATAATCGTATAGGTTACATTCCTTTTAGTACATTATTAAATTTGTTTCCCGTATTTACGGGCTTACTTCAAATTTATATCTAAGCTTTTTTTATAGTTTTTTTCTTTTTAAAATAATAGTTAAAGATAAGGAAACTAAACTTAACAATATATAGATATAAATATTACTATTTATTGATGTTTTTGCTAAAGCTCTACTATTTGAATATACAACTGATTTTTTTATTTCTTCTTTAGCTTTTTCATCGTCTTTTTTATTTAGAACTAAAACTTTAGTTTTTGAAGATCCATTTTTAAAGTTAAATTTAAATTCATGTTTTCCTTTTTCTAATGAGTCTGTAAATTCTTTAGTAAATTCTATTATAGTACTACCAGATGTAACTTTATACATCGATTTATCAACTATTTTTTTATCTACATACACATCTTTAAAGTTTTTAACATCTGCATTTAATTCAAATATTAACTTTTTATCATCTCCTTTTATAAAGGTTTGATTTTCTCCTTTTATAAACTCAATTTCTTTATTAGTATCATCTATATTTTCACCACTAGTTTCATTTTCTTTTTTATCTTCTGTGGTAGTTGTTGAAGGATTACTTTCATGATGTTCTGGATTTTCTGGATTTTCTGGATTTTCTGGATTTTCTGAATGTTCTGGATTTTCTATTACTTTTCCATTTGTCCTTACTATTATAAAATTATTTCCATTTTCGTTTAATTTTTCATTATCAGAAATAACTTTAACTTTATTTGTATTTCCATCAAATGCATCTTTTTCAATTTTAACTATAGAATCTATCAATTTAACTTCTTTTATTTTATTATTTTTAAATACTCTATTTGTAATTTCTTTAAGTCCATCATCAGAATCTTTTTTGATTGGCTCATTAAATAAAAGAGTTTCTATTTCGTTATTCATAAAAGCTTCTTTTCCTATTTCTTCTATGCTAGATGTGATAGTTAAATTTTTAATTTTATTATTTTTAAAAGCACATTTTCCTATATGACCTGTGTATTTGCCAAGCCTTAAATTTTCTATTTTATTATTTTCAAAAGCTTTAAGTCTTATAACGTGAGTTATTTCTGGAAATTGTACATCTTTTAATTCATTATCTTTAAAAGCATAGTCTTTTATTAACCTAAGTTTTGCTTCATTTAAATTAGAAACATCAAATTTTAAATTTTTAAGCCCAACATTTAAAAACGCACCATTACCAATAGTTTCTATATGTCTTGTAAGTACAACAGTTTTTATATTTTTTCCATAGAAAGCAAAATCAGAAATTTCTTTTATATTTGTAGAATTTCCAATAGAGTTTGGAATTTTTATTTCATCTTTATTTTCTCCAACATATCTTAAAATTTTGTTATCTTGTTCAATATAATCACCTGAAGTTTTTAACTTTGTAACATTTAAACTTAAAGCGTCTTTATCATTTACTAAAAACTTAATTTTTTCATTTTCTTTTAAGGATAAATCTTTAAAAGAGAAAAATCCGTCTTCATTTGCAGTTACAGTTTTTAATACATTTTCTATATAGATAGAAATTTTTGCATTAGGTAATGAAAAACCAACAATATCTTTATCTGTATCTAAAATAGGCAATCTAATTTCCGGTTCTAAAGGATAATATTTAAAACTTAAAGTATTTTCTTTTTCTAAAGTTAAAGTAATTTCTTTGTCATTACTTACATAGATTTTATTTGTTTTATCATCTTTAAAACTTGGAGCTTTTATCGTAACTTTATCTTTCATTTTATAAAATTCATCACAATTTTCAGTTCTTTTAATAGATTTTGGATTTTTTTCTCCATATTTTAATCCTATTTTATAAACTTTTTCTAAGTCTTTAGCATCTATCATATTAATTGTAACCAAAGCTGGATTTATAAGATATTGTCCTTGTTTTGATGTAAGAGTTTTATTGTCTGTAAAAATTTTAGCATAATTAAAACTATCTGCTCCACTAAAAGCTTTATCAGAAATTTTCTCTAAATTAGGAGCATTTATTTCTACATCTTTGTTAGATGCAAATGCTCTATCTTTAATTTCTTTAACATTTTTAGCTCCATTTACAATTAAAGGGCTTCCGCTACTTTCAAAAACAGATTCTTCTATAACATTTAGTCCATCTGGAATATTTATCTTAAAACTTTTATCTTCCAAAGAGCTTTTCCATTGACCAAAAAAAGCACCTTTTTCAATTTTCTTTAAAGTTTTTGGCAAAACAACTTCTGTTATATCATTGTTTTTAAAAGCATTTTCTCCAATTTCTTCAATACCTTCAGAAATTATAAGCTTTCTTATTTTTTCTAAAGATTTATTAGTTTTATCAAAAGCTCCTTTAGCAATTTTTTTAACTTCTATTCCATCTATTTTTGACGGAATTGTTAAGTTTATTTCATTTCCTTTATATCCTGTAATAGTTTTTGTTTCTTTATCAAAGATAAATTCTGTTTTCATCTTAGGACGTATAATGCTTCCATCAAAGTTATTTTCAGAACCTTCGTCTATTTTTTCTTCTTCATTTTCTTTAGCATCTTTATTGTAAAGAAAAGTAGTTTTTACAGCATACCCACCAACAGCTGGAAGAATAGAAGTTTTTATAAATGCACCGTCATAGATAAATGAATGTTTTTTTGCATTATCGCTTGCATTTACATCATAGAACACACCAGCACTTTGATGAATTTCTTTTTCATATCTTGTAGCTATATAAATTGGCTTATCTGTTTTTATATTATATTTAGTAAAGTCAATTTTATTCCATGAATTTATCTTTACATCTTTAACTTCCTTAAAAGGTACAATTTCTCTTAATCTTCCATATTCATCATAAGATAAAACACCAACTTTTATATGATTTCCTGCGTAATATTTATTATTTACAAGGAAAATATCTGCATCTTTTAAAATGGCTCCTTTGTATGGAGATTGAAATTTTACAGCTGTTCCTTTTAAGCTACCATTAAAATGTACAGTTTGATATATGCCATCTTCTTTTTTTACATTAAATCCATAATCTAATATTTTTTCCTTTAAGCTTTCTCTTTTTGTGATAGTTATATCTTTTAAAACTAAATTATCTTTTTGTAAATCAATATCTACAACTTTTGGAACAAATCCGTCTTTAAAAATTCTAATTTTATATTTTCCAGTAAAGATATCTGAAAGTTTAAATTCTCCTTTATCATCTGTTGTGGTTTCAATGCTATCATCATCTACAACAGTTACTGTAACATCTTTTAGAGGTTTTTTATTTTCATCTAAGATTTTTCCCATAACAGAAGATGTAGATGCTTTTTTCATAAGGAAATCTTCTGTTACATTTATTTTTTCACTTAAATCGACCTTTTTTTCTAAAGTTTCATAACCATAAGCTGTAACTTTTAAAGTGTATGGCTTATTTTTTTCATTTACTGCTGTTTTTATATTAAATGAACCATCTATTTCACTTGCAAATGTAAATTTTCCTGTTTCTAAAATGGTAATTTTTGCACCAAGTGGAATTCCTTTAAAACTTTCTTCTGAAGTAGTTTGTTCATTTATTTTATTTTCATTTTTATCTTTAACATTCTCTTTACTTTCAAATTTTATTTGTTTACTTCCAACAGAAATATTATCTATATACCAACCAAGCTCATAATCAAAAATAACTCCACTTGAACTTTCCATTCTAAAACGTACTTGTACATCTTTTGATTTATATTCTTCTAAGCTTTTAGATAAATGGATCCATTGATCTTTAGTTTTTGAATTTTTTATTTCATTTTCAGAAAATAAAGTGTTCCAAGATTCTTTTTCCTTTTCCTTAATTTCAACTATAAATGTTACTCCATTTGTAGTATTTGCAGTAGAAAATGAATCCATATAGAAAAAGCATTCACTATCTGGCACTTTAAACTCAGGCATATAAAGAGAAGTAGACATATTTTGTGAATATTGGCTATTAAGCTTTGTTGCCCAAAGTTTTGTTATCGGATTAAGTCCATCCCATGCATTTCGTGGAAGAAGCGTTAAATCACCCTCTGGTCTTTGTGGCTTTCCATATTCCCAATCACTATTTTCTATATCGGCTTTAAATCCACCGTCGTTTTCTTCAAAATCATAAGAAATTATTGGTTCAAATTTTGAATAATCTACATCTAAAATTTCAGAGTATTCACTTTCATTTTTTGCTAAATCTAAAACTTTAACTCTGTAAGAATATTTTTTATTTTTATCTAAAGAATCATCAAAATAATTTATAGTATAATGTGTTTTTTCTCTTCCATTATCAACAAATTCTTCTATACATTTTTCATTAAAGTCTTTAATCTCTTCAAAATCTTTCCCTTCTTCTTTTCTTTGAACAATATATTTAAAAAAGTCCGTATCCTCATTTTTCTTAAAAGATAATTTTAACCCCTTTGATGTAGTTAATCCCCAAAGTTTTGTAACTTTTGTAGGCTTTATACTATCTTTTGTATCTATAGACATATTGTCTATATACCAACCACAACCACTATCTGAGTCATGCCCTCTAAAATAAAGTCTTAAAAGAAGTGGCCTTTTTTCACCTGAGAATTGTTTTAAAGAATAAGTATTATACTCCCAATTTCTTTGTGTAATATCAGGGCGTAAAATTACATTATGAAGATCTTTAAATTCTTTACCGTCAAGAGAATATTGAATTTTAGCTATAGAAATTCCAGTAAATCCCTTATATTCATTCATAGAGAAAAATACATCTGTATCTTTTTCTAAAGACGATAGGTCAATAGGAGGTAGATAAAGATAGTTATCAACTCTCTTTTTAAAATCAGAGCTTCCTGCATCTACTCCAATGTATTTTTTACTACCATTTAATAATTCAGGTTCATTTTTTGAAATTTTTGTTGAAACTTTAAAATTTCCTTCTATTTCAAAACCATTTAAAGTGCTTTCAAAATCTTCTTTCCACGGAAGCTTTATGCCGGAGAGAATATTTAACTCTTTTTGTACTTCAGTTACATTTTCTCCAAAGTCAACAATTTCTGCTTTTAAAATAAGTTTTCCTTCTTTTAATTCATTACTATCTATTTTTGTTTGATAAATACCGTCATTTTGTTTATCTACAGTTAGTTTTAAATCTTTTTGTTTAAAATCTGTATCATTTTCAAATTTATAAAATAACTTTGCACTTTTTATTGAAACATCATCTGAAATTTTTAAAGAAATATTTGCATCACGACCAACATAAAGATCTTTTAAATTTAAAAACTGTGCTTTTGCTTTTTCTTTATCTTCTCCGTCTTTATAAACTTTTCCACTAATCGAACCAATTTCTTTAGAAAGTGCCTTTGAAACTGCATCATAAGCATTAACCATACCATAACCATAAGCCATATTTGGACTTTTATCAAATTCTGCATCTTTTAAAGGTTCTGCTGTTTCTTTTATAATCTTTTCTATTTCATCTACAGATAAATTTTTATTAGCCTCTTTTAAAAGTGCAACAACACCTGTAACATGAGGAGTTGCCATACTTGTTCCGTTCCAGCTTACATATGTTCCTGTAGCGTCTACTGAACGAACTTGCACACCTGGAGCTACAACATCTGGTTTTATTACTTTTTTTGTTTTATCAAAAATTGAAGGACCTTTTTTTGAAAATGAAGCTATATTTTTATTTATATCAACTGCTCCAACTGCAAAAACTTCCATTAAATTTCCAGGGTTAGCAATGCTACCAAAACCTGCACTATCACTAGGTGAAATTTTATTTCCAGATGCAAAAACAGCTACTATCCCTGCTTTTCTCCAAGCTTTTGCTATTTCTTTAAACCAAGTGTTATCATCATTTGTGCCACCCCAAGAGTTATTTATTACATCTACCTTTTGTTCTAAAAGCCATTGTGCAGCAGCTAAAAGATTAGAAGTATCTCCCCCATTATCATCTAAAGCTCTTGCCGAGATAAACTTTGCCCCCGGAGCAACTCCAATTTGATTTACATTTTCTTTTTCTTTTCCAAGAATCGAGCCCATTACATGTGTTCCATGATCGTTTACGTGCTTTTTTTCTGGAATTTCAAGACCGTCAATAAAATCTTTATAATATTGTTTATTCGTTATTGAATCTGTTTTTTCATCATAACCTTTAAAGTTTTTTCTAAGTGCTAAAAGATTATAATTAACTCCTGTATCAATGATACCTACAGTTACGCCTTTACCAGTTATATTAAAATCACGCCACACTTTATCGGCGCCAATATTTGAAACGCCCCATTCAATATTTTTTTCATCTGGAACAAAAATTGCACTACGCGATTTTCTTTTTTTCTTAACTGGGTCTATCTTTTTTATACGATAATTTTCTGTAATTTTTTCGACATTTTCTAAATTTATAATTTTTCTTATTATATTTTTATCTTTTACAACAGCGTGTATAGCATTTACTATGTAAAAGGATTCTATCTTTTCTACTTTGTTTTCACTTTTTGCTTTGTAAAGAATATCAAGAGCTTCTTTTTGAGAAGCCCTTGTCAATTCTTTTTTATCCTCTGTTGAACTTTCAATATTTTTAAATTTTATTAATATATCATATTCATCTTTGTTTTGTGAAATCAAAGTTTCAACATCTTTTATTTTTTCATCTGCAAAAACAGATTTACTTACAAAAAACGGTAAAACAAGTGATAACACAAGTAGAAAAGAAAAATTAAATTTTAAAAATTTATTTAATTTTCTCATATATTAATTCCTTTATATTTTATTTTTATGGTTGAACTGAAAATTTAACTGTATTACTTTCAAATCCTGGAATTTCTAAAGTTAATTTTGTAATAGGAAATCTTTCGTCATAGCCATCTTTAGTTTCTTCAGGACTTAAATTTTTGTAAATAATTTTTCCTAAATTTTGATCTGTTGGAACATAAACTATAAGCTTACCATTTTTTTCTGAAACAGTAAATGTTCCATAAAATTCATTTTCATTTACGCTTTGTATCTTAACAGATAAATTTTTTTCTAAAAATTCTTTTGTTAATCCATTTTCTTTAGAAACTTCAATTTTCATAGAATGATTTTGTCCGTATGGGCAAAATGGAATCTTTTGTAAAGGAGTTGTTCCATCTTCTTCATTTTCGATAGCTTTTGCAGTTATTTTTTTATTTTGAATACCCTTTTTAGTTATAGTAAAGAAAAAGTCTTTACAGTTTTCACATTTTCCTACAACTTTTATCCCGTTTACACTATCTTTAAAAAATCCACTAATTACATCTTTTGAAATGTAAAAATAATCATCATTTGTTCCGTTATCATCGTTATATTCATTTGTTCTTTTTAATATTTTAATTTCATCTTGACCGTTAAAGAATTTAACTTTGTCTTTATTTTTAATAGATTCATCGTCGAAAACCATGCTTACTTTTACATCACTATTATCAAATTCATAATTTGTAGGATTTACATAAACTCTTGGTGTTTTTTTGTAATTAATCGTTACATCAACACTTACATCAGCTTTTTTTATAGTTATATTTAAAGTTTCATCTTCAGTAAATTCTTTATTTGCTTTTTTAAATATAGCATCTGTATAAAGAGTTACACTTTTTGGATAACCTAAATATTTATAATCTCTATCTTTTTTTAATGTAATATCTCCATTAGTTGAATGGATTATTACATCAGCTCCAAATTGTTCATAATTTTCAAGTGTTATAATAGGGTTATCTCCGTAAAAATAATATTTTTTATCTAAAGTTGCAATTGGCTTAACTTCTACTTTTTTTGGGACTACTTTAACTGTTGCTTTTAATTTAACACCTTCTTTTACTTTTATACCATTTGGAAGCTCATATTCAAGAGTTATTGGATTTTCTTCATCAACCCAAGTATTAATGTATCCACTATATGGTTTTAAATTTAAACTGATTTTTTCTCTAGTGCTTAATGTTGCATTTACAGTTTTAGGAATTTTTGCCATCCACTCTTCTTTAGGGCAACCATGAGGAACTTCGACAGTTATATCTTCAAATGAAACAATTTGTTTTTCTTCTACAGCCTTTTTTTCTTTAACTATAACTTTTAAAGTTATATCCGTACTTCCTTTAACTCCTTGTGGCAAAGTAATTTCTCCTGCTATCTCACTTTCTCCAGATTTAAATGTATTTAGATAAGATTTTTCATGCCATGTAACGGTAGCTTCTTTGTTTTCTCCATTGTTTAATACTAAAGTTACTTTCTTTGGCAATTTATCTTTTATATTATCCCAATTCCAGGCGGAGCCATATTCTACTTCAAATGTATCTACTTTAACCTCTTTTATTTCAAGTTCTTCTTTAGGAGCTGGTTTTTCTTTTTTATTAACAGTTATATTTAAAGTACATTTAGCGTTTGTATAAGAAATTTCAACGCTTGTTGTATCTTTAGTTAAAGGAGTTTTAACAGCTACAATTACACCCTCTTGTGTAAATTCACTTGCTTTAACATCTTTAGTTAAACCGTTTATATCTTTAAGAGTAACAACCATACCTGATGGATCAAAGCTTTCTTCTTCAGTATAAACTGTTTTTGTTGGATTTTGTTTTATAGTTATTTCTTTAACATTGTTTTTGTCAAACACATTTGGAGTTTTATAATTAATTCTTACTATATCACTATCTGCAAAATTTTCTTTTGTTACATAAAATGTAATTTCTTTTGCATCTTTTATTTTATCTTTAATATTTTTTAAATTTACAGTAAAAACTCCATTTTTTTCTGTTATTTCACTTTGAGGTACTTCAAAATATTCTTCTGAAAAGAAATTTTTCTTTATAAATTTAACATTAAGCTTTGATCCGCTTTCACCAGATATTTTAAATGAATCCATATTTGTATAAACATAGTCATTTTCTTTTGAAAGGTTAGCTGTTTTTGTTCTATCAGCTATATTTATATCTATAAGTTTATCATTATAACCTTCTTGAACAAGTTTAAGTTTGTAATTTCCATTAGTTTTAAAAAAGTCTTTTTCTATTTGTAAAGATTTTTTTCCCTCTTTAGAATCTATAACTCTAAAATCAGTTTTTTCAGTTTCTTTACCACTTTGATCAACAATAAAAAGTTTAAGTCCATTCATAGGATGAATATTTTCATCATTTAATGTAACATAAATAACTTCATCTTTAGCATAAACTTTTTTAGTGGCATAAATATTCATATCTTTTTTAGGTGCTTGTTTATTTACAAATACAATTGTTCCGTTTTCAAAATACACTCCGTCTGAAAATTTTACATATACAACAGGTTTTACAAGTTTTACATTTTCTTTCATTTTCTTTATTTCAACTTCATATCCACCGTCTACTTTTGTTAATGTGTAATCTGTTGTTGGAATTTCTTTTCTATCGTATTTTGGTGTTGGCGATGCTATCGCATCTAAAGCGTTATTATATTTATTAAATTCTTCTTCTGTTACATAATTTAATTTAAAATATACATCTTCACTTTCTTTGTTTTTCTTAAGATTTTCTAAAGATGTTTTTATTAACATTTTATTATCTTTTAAGCTTTTATACTTTTTATTTGTATGTGGATTTACAACTTCATCTCCTGATTGTACATCAAAATCAAGCTTTACCTTTTTAGCTAAATCTCTAAAAAGTCCACTCTTTTTATTAGCCGTCTTTTTAAATGGTATTTTTTTAATCTTTTCTAACTTTTCTTTGTCTATATTTTTATCTTCTAAAAGAGCTTTTGCTTTTTGTATTTCACTTTTTATTGTTTCTAAAACTTCTTTATTTTTTTCTGTCTTTATTGCTTTTAATTCTATCGAATTTTCTTTTATTGTTTTAAGGTAAGTTTTAAGCTCTTCTTTTGCCTTTTCTACTTCTTCTTTACTTGGTAGATTTGTATCTGGTTTTTGATTTTCACTTGGATTTTGTGTTCCACTTGGATTTTGTGTTCCACTTGGATTTTGTGTTCCACTTGGATTTTGATTTTCGTCTGGTTTTGGATTTTCATCCGGCTTTTGATTTTCATCCGGTTTTGGATTTTCATCCGGTTTTTGATTTTCGTCCGGTTTTTGTTCGTTATTTTCTATATTTTCTTTTTCAGTATCATTCCATAGAAGATTACCTTTATATTCAAAAGTTTTTCCTTCTACTTCTATATCTCCTTTTATATCTACTACATGGTCGTAAGATTTACTTGCTTTTACATTTGTGCCTATTAAAGATGTTCCAACTAATGCTAGTGCAAGTGCTAAAGACATTGTATTTTTTTCTCTCTTTTCTTTAACTAAAACATAGATAACCCCACAAAGCCCTGCAATTGTAATTGGTATAAGTACTTTACTTACTCCGTTTATACCAGTTTTTGAAAGTCCTTTTTTCTTTATTTTATCTGAAATTTTCTTTTCGATTTCAAACTTTAAAGAAGTTTTATCTAAAACTTTCTTCTCTGACTTTTTAATCGTTCCAATAGATAGAATATCACCATCTATTACCTTTAGTCCTTTTATATCTTTCGACTTAAGTTTTACATCATACATATCTTTATCTGTATTGTTTAAAACGCTTACAGAAAAATCTCCATTCTCGTTTGATGTAAGGCTTAGTTTTATTCCGTCTTTATCATAAAGTACAGACTCTGTATCTGCAAAGACTAACCCTGAACTAAACATAATTCCAAAAGCAAGTGTCGCTTTTAATAAATTACTTTTTTTCATATCTTCCTCCTTTAAAAATAACTAATATGTAACTAAATGTCTTAAAATATAATTGATAGAAATTATCTATAAAAACTCTTCTCAATTTTATCATATAAATTACATTTTGTAAATTATAATTTTTATCAATAAAATACAGAATTTGTATTATTTTATAACAATTATTTTGTTTTAATTTTTTTATTCTATTTATAATATTAACATTCATTTTATAATTGAAATTTAATATCATTATAGATATAATTATACTTTATGTTTTTACATTTTTTAATTTTTATTACTATATGCATAAATTTATTTTATGATTATTTTTTTAAAAATTTTTAATACAAAGTTTCTTTTATTTAATTCATTTTTATTTCTTTTCATGTAAAAATAATTTTTCTATGAAATTTTTACAAAAATATGGTACAATATAATATGTATATTTATTTAAATTTTTAAGGAGAAAAAATGACAAATTTTATAGATGAAAAATATGATGTTGTTGTAATCGGTGCTGGACATGCCGGTTGTGAGGCGGGTCTTGCAAGTGGCAGACTTGGTCTTAAGACAGCAATTCTTACAATAAGTATGGATTCAGTTGCAGATATGCCCTGCAATCCAAATATAGGTGGTACAGGAAAGGGACATTTAGTTCGTGAAATCGACGCTCTTGGTGGAGAAATGGCGATTAATATCGACAAAACTTTTATCCAATCCAGAATGTTAAATACTTCGAAAGGTCCTGCCGTTCACAGTTTGCGTGTTCAGGCAGACAAAAAAATGTATCACACAGAGATGAAAAAAGTTTTGGAAAGCGAAAAAAATATAGACTTAATTCAAGCAGAGGTTAAGGAAATCTTAACTGAAAACAATGAAATAACAGGAGTTTTGACTACTTCAAACGAGATTTTCCCTGCAAAAGCTGTTATAGTTTGTACGGGTACTTACTTAAAATCTATGATTTTAATGGGAGAAAATTGTTATGAAAGTGGTCCAAACAACTGGAAATGTTCGGCTTTTTTAAGTGAAAGTCTAAAGAATTTAGGTATTCCTCTTAGACGTTTCAAAACCGGAACTCCTGCCCGAGTTCATAGAGATAGTATTGACTATTCAAAAATGGATATTCAAAAAGGCGATGAAAATATAATTCCCTTTTCTTTTATGAATGAGGGAAAGGATATTGGAAATCATAAGGAAGATTGCTTTTTGACTTATACGACTTTGGAAACTAAAAAAATTATCGAGGATAATCTTCATAGAAGTCCAATGTATGCGGGTATTGTTAAGGGTGTCGGCCCTAGATATTGTCCGTCTATTGAGGACAAAATTGTTCGTTTTAACGAAAAAGATGAGCATCAAGTTTTCATTGAGCCTGAGGGCTTGGATACAGTCGAAATGTATGTTCAAGGGGTTAGCAGTACTCTACCTCTTGAGGTGCAAAAACAAATGTATAAGAGCATTTTAGGTCTTGAAAATGTTAAGATAATGCGTCCTGCTTATGGGATTGAGTACGATTGTATCGACCCTACTATCTTAAGAGCGACACTTGAACACAAAGACATTAAAAATCTTTTCTTTGCCGGACAAATCAACGGTAGCTCGGGATATGAAGAGGCGGGAAGTCAAGGTATCATTGCCGGAATAAATGCGTCTTTGAATATTTTAGGAAAAGAGCCTTTTATTCTTACAAGAAGTGATGCATATATCGGGGTTTTGATTGACGATTTGATTACAAAAGGAACTGATGAGCCTTACAGAATGATGACTTCACGAACTGAATACAGACTTTCTTTAAGACAAGACAATGCAGATTTAAGACTTACAGAAAAGAGTTTTAACATAGGACTTGCTACTAAAGAACGTTTTGAAAAATGTATAAATAAAAAGAATTTAATCGAAAATGAAATCAAAAGATTAAAAGAAAATATCCTAACTCCAAAGGAAAATATCAATAACACTTTGGAATCCTTAGGAAGTATGAAACTAAAAACAGCTGTTAGTCTTTACGATTTAATCAAAAGACCTGAGCTTGACTACGAAATGGTAAAAGACTTGGATACAACTCGTGAGCCTTTGGACAGAGAAATTAAAATGCAAGTCCAAACTATGATAAAATATGAGGGATATATCGAAAAACAAAGTCATCAAATTGAGGCTTTCAAAAAACTTGAAAACAAAAAACTTGAAAATATCGACTACAATTCCCTATCAGGTCTTAGAATCGAGGCTGTTCAAAAACTTTCAAAATTCAGACCCGAAACAGTTGGACAGGCAAGTAGAATTTCAGGAGTTAGCCCGGCGGATATAAATGTTTTGCTTATACATCTTGAAACCATGAGGAGAAAAAATGGATAATTTAAAAACTTTGACCCAAAAAGAGGATATAATTTTAAGTGATGAGGCTTTAGAAAAATTTGAAACTTACAGAAAATTAATCGTTGAGTGGAATGAAAAAATAAATTTAACGGCAATAACTGATGAAGAATCAATGAATATAAAACATTTCTTAGATTGCCTATTGCTTACAAAAACGGGATTTTTTGAAGATGATAAAAAAGTTTTAGACGTTGGAACAGGAGCCGGTTTTCCTGCGATACCACTTAAACTTTATAACGAGAAATTAAATGTAACAATGCTTGACAGTTTGAATAAAAGAATCAAATTTTTAAATATTGTAATTGGTGATTTGAATTTAAAAAACATTTCTGCAATTCATGGACGTGCAGAAGAAGTTGGCAGACAAGAAGGATATAGAGAAAATTTTGATATAGTTAGCTCAAGAGCAGTTGCATCTCTTTGTTTACTTTTAGAATTTACAATCCCATTTTTAAGAGTTGGTGGACTTTTTCTCGCAATGAAAGGTCCGTCATATCTTGAAGAAGTTGAAAATTCTAAAAACGCATTAAAAAAATTAAATTGTAAATTGGAAAAAGTTTTGAATTTTAAAATTTCACAAAATGGAGAAACTTCTGAAAGAAATATTTTAATTATAAGAAAAATAGAAAAAACTTCTGAAAAATTCCCAAGGAATATGGGACAAATAAAGAAGAAAACTTTATAGAGGAGGTATTATGAGTAACGAAATAAAATCATATTTAGCAATGCTTATTCAATCTGTTTCTATAGGTTTTTCATTTTTATTCATAAATATAGCGTTAAAAAGTACAAATACCATAAATTTATTGGCTCATAGATTTACAGTAACATTAATCTGTATGATATTATTTATGCTTTTTAAAAAAGAAAATTTGAAAATAAAAATGGAAGATTTTAAACGCATTGCCCCACTTAGCTTAGCGTTTCCGATTATATTTTTCTTAAACCAAACAGTCGGTTACACAATGGTTACTTCATCACAATCAGGAATAATCTATGCACTTACTCCGATTTTAACATTTGTATTTGCAAAAATATTCATAAAAGAAAAAAACAATTTAAAACAATTTTTATTTATGATTCTTTCGATTTTAGGAATAGCCTTTATAAACTTAATGAAAGATTCAAACAGTGCGGATTTTAATTTACTTGGAAATATTATAATTTTAATTTCAGCAGGGGCATTTGGGATATATAATGTATTTGTTAGAAAAATAGCAAGCAAATACTCTCCTATTCAAATAGCTTATGTAGTTAATTTATGTGGATTTGTGTTTTTTAATGTAGTTGCAGTTGGAGATGGAATGATGAATAAAAATTTGCATTTATTTTTTAACGGATTTACAAATGTAGAATTTTTGATTTCATTATTTTATCTTTCAGTCATAACTACATTTTTAACTATGATACTTGTAGCTTTTTCTCTTTCACATTTAGAGTCAACAACAGTTTCTCTATTTCAAAATGTAACAACGGTTGTAAATATATTAGTTGGAGTTTTTATCTTTGGAGATTTGCTAACAATTTATGATCACATAGGAATAATTGCAGTACTAATTGGTACAATAGGATTCAATCTTGCAAGAAATAAGGGTAATAGTTTAAAATCGTAAAAAATTAGCCTTATTTTAAATTTTATATGTTTTTGATGTAATTATATGAATTAATGAAAAATATTTAAAAAACGAGGGTGTTTTTGCCCTCGTTTTTTTGTGTAATTTTATTTTTTTATTAAAATTTTATTTTTAATTACTTATCAAATTCCAATAGAAAAAGACGGTGTAAAAACCGTCTTTCAATTCATAGTTATTTTTTAATTACTTTATAATTCTAGTAGCTCCACAGAATGTATTTCCAAAGTAACTTCCAAAAAGATTACTTACGATAACACCTGTTCCGGGACTTGATGCGTGAACGAATTTATTGTTTCCAATATAGATTCCAACGTGTCCAACACTATCTCCACCATTGTTAAAGAATACTAAATCACCTTTTCTCAATTCTGATGCTGAAATTCTAGTACCGTCATTAATTTGAGTATATGATGTTCTACTTAAATTGATTCCAACTTGTTTGTAAGCATAATATACTAAACCTGAACAGTCAAATCCAACATTTGGATTAGCACTTGCCCAAACATAAGGCTTTCCAACTTGTGCTAAAGCAATATCTACAACTGTTTCAATATCAGCGCTATAAGATTTATTTTCTTGTTTTGGCGCCGGAGTTTTATTTTCTTCTACCTTTGGAGTTTCAGCTTTTTCTTCTACCTTTGGTTGTTCAACAACCGGTTTAGTTTCAGAAAGATATGATTTTATAACATAAGCAGTTTGTCCGTTAAATTCAAATTCTACCCAGTCTCCTTTATCAATACCGTTTACTTTTTCACCTTTTGATAAAAGTCCAAGTTTGTTTGAAGTTGCTGATTGTTCAGCTCTAACGTTTAAAGTTTCTGTCGCATAAAGACTTACTTTTTTAACAGGAGCTTGTTTAGGTTCTTCCGCTTTCTTTTCTTCCACCTTTGGAGTTTCAGCTTTTTCTTTCTCTTTCTTTTCTTCAGGTTTTACTTCAGTTTCTTTCTTTTCAGGTTCAACTTTTTCTTTAGTTAATACTGAAACGTCTATAACCCCAACTTTTCCATCAACAGAAACAGTTGCCTTTTTATCCCCACTCATTTCAACCTTAACAACAGCACCTTTTTCAATCTTTGCTATTGGTGTTTCTGTTTCGGCTAAAACAGGTTTTAATTCAACATCTTCTTTTATGTAAAAAGAATTTTCTTCTAATTCCGGCATTATAGTATCTTCTTCAGTAACTAATGAATATATATCATTTCTATTTGATAATTTTTGTAATCCTAAAACAGAAGGAGCCGTAACAAAATTTTCTGATTTATTACTTATTGAATTGTTTATTTCTTCAATACTTGTACTATGAATTTTAACTTCAACCTTTTCCATTTCATCTGAATAAGAATTTGCTACCGGTAAAGCAGTACAAACTAATGCACATAACATAGATGTTGTTAACACTTTTTTTAGTTTCATAATTACCTCCTAACTTATAGACTTATTTTACAACAAGCATTGAAAAAAGTCAACAAAAAGTTACAAAAAAATTACAAAAAGTTACAAATCGGTTACAAAAGTTGTTTTTTTTGTTATTTTTAATGTTTCACGTGAAACAATTTAAAGAATTTAATTTCTATTTTTTATTCAATCATTTAATGACGTTTTTAATCAAGTGCTATCACGAGAATATTATTCATAAAAAACAAAACCGAATGTTTCACGTGAAACATTTTATAAATTTTTATTTGGATTTAAACTTTTTAAAAGAAAATATGGTATAATTAATATAGCTTTAAGTATATAAAGGTATATTAATTATAAAAGGAAGATATTATGAAAATTTTTGATGCTTTTAAAAAGAAAAAAGAAATGAGAATAATCTCTGTCTTTAATCAAAAGGGCGGTGTAGGAAAAACTACAACCGTTGTAAATTTAGCATCTGCTTTGGGTTTTAACAAGAAAAAAGTTCTGGTTGTAGATATGGACCCTCAAGGCAATTCAACTTCAGGCTTAGGCGTTGAAGATGTTAATGCTACTGTTTATGACGTTCTAACCGAAGAAAAAGACATAAACGAAACTATTTATAAGACAAAATCTAAAAATGTTGATTTAATTCCTTCAAATTCAGACCTTTGTGGTCTTGAAATTGAGCTTTTAAGTGCTGATAAGAAAGAATTTTTATTAAAAAGCGAATTGGAAAAAATCCCTCAAAATTATGATTATGTTCTGATAGATTGTCCTCCGTCTTTAAGTATTTTAAGTATAAATTCTTTAGTTGCATCTCAAAGTGTACTTATTCCAATTCAATGTGAATATTATGCACTTGAGGGAGTTAGCCAGCTTATGAATACTATTAATATAATAAGGAAAGGTTTAAATCCTGAACTTGAAATTGAGGGAGTTCTCCTTACAATGTACGACTCAAGAAATAATCTATCTGACGATGTTAAGGTCGAAACGGAAAATTATTTCAAAGATAAATTATTTAAGACGGTTATTCCTAGAAATATTCGTCTTGCTGAGGCGCCAAGTTTTGGAGAAAGTATAATCTATTATGATAAAAATTCTAAAGGGGCTGAAAGTTACCTATCTTTAGCTAAGGAATTAATTAAAAATAGGAGGAAGTGATGAAGAAAAAAGGTTTAGGTAGAGGTCTTGGCTCTCTTTTAAGAGAAGAAGACTTTATTACTGATGAAAATTTATTAACTGTTGATTTGGATAAACTTGTAGCAAGAGAAGACCAGCCTAGAAAAAACTTTGATGACGACAGTTTAAAAGAGTTGGCAGACTCAATCAAAGCGGACGGAGTTATCCAACCGATAGTTGTTAGAAAAGTTGGAGCTAAATACGAAATAATAGCAGGGGAACGTAGATTTAGAGCCTCAAAACTTGCAGGTCTTGAAAAGGTACCTGTGGTTGTAAAAAATGTTGATGATAGAAAGGCGAGAGAACTTGCATTAGTCGAAAATATACAAAGAGAGGACTTAAATCCTATTGAGGAGGCAATTTCCCTAAAAACTCTAATGGAGGAATATAAACTTACTCAACAAGAATTATCCGAAATAATTGGAAAGAGCAGGTCATATATTGCAAACAATTTAAGACTTTTAAATCTATCCGACTATATAAAGGAATATTTAATTCGTGGAGAGTTAAGCTCCAGCCAGGCAAGAACTTTACTTTCTTTAGAAAATGAAGATGAAAGAAAGAAATATCTTGAAAAATTATTAGTTAAGGAAGTAAATATTAGAGACGTTGAGAAAAAGGCAAAACAAACTAAAAATAAAGGCGAAGATATTTTTGTAAAAGATATTTGCGAGAGATTAACTGAAGTTTTGGACGCGAAGGTTAAAATTCACGCTAAGAAAAAAGGTGGAAAAATAGAAATCGACTATCTAAATGAGGCAGATTTGCAAAGAATAATTGACAGTTTGATGAATATTTACGATTTGGAGGATTAATATGATTTATGTAGATAATGGAGCTACTACTTTTCCTAAGCCTAAAGTAGTAACTGACAAAATTATGGAATGTTCTTTATATTACGCAGGAAATCCCGGTCGTAGTGGGCATAAACTTGCTATGAAAATGGATTTAGAAATATACGAAACTAGAGAAAAAATTTGTAAACTTATAAACGGAACTGAGCCACTTAATGTAATCTTTACTTTTAACGGTACGGACAGTCTTAATTTGGCGATAAAGGGAGTTTTAGAAAAGGGCGACCATGTGATTACAACTTCTATGGAGCATAATTCCGTTTTAAGACCTCTTAATCAGCTAAAAAAAGACGGTATAATCGATTTAAGCATTGTATATGCAGATGAGCATGGCTATGTGGATACACAAAAAATCTTTGATGCCGTTAAGCCGAATACAAAATTAATCGTAACAACTCATATGTCCAATGTTTTTGGAACTATTGTAGATATAAAGAGCATTGGTGCTTTTTGTAGTGAAAAAAATATAATTTATCTTGTAGATTCTGCACAATCTATCGGAGTTTTGGATATTGACGTTCAAGATATGAATATAGACTTGCTTGCTTTTCCGGGACATAAAGCCTTATTCGGTTCAATGGGAACGGGTGCTCTATATATAAAAGAAGGAATTAAAGTAAAATCATTAAAACAAGGCGGAACGGGTAGCTATTCACATAGTATCGACCAACCTGAATTGTACCCTGACAGCTTAGAAAGTGGAACTCCTAACGGTCTTGGAATCGTGGCTCTAGGCAAGGGAATTGACTTTATAAACGAAGTTGGGCTTGAAAATATCAGAAATCACGAGATAAGTTTAAAAAATCATTTTATAGAATTGTTAAAAGATAATGAGGATATTATTTTGTATGGAACTTTAGACGACAGACAAGGTGCCGTTGTCAGCTTAAATATAAAAGATATGGACAGCTCTGAGGTTTCCTACATTTTAAATAATGAATTCGACATTTACACAAGACCGGGTTTCCATTGTGCACCACTTGCACATAAAAGCCTTGGAACTGAAAAATTAGGTGCGGTCCGTTTTAGTTTTGGGTATTTTAATACCATTGAAGAAATTGAAACTTGTGTAAATGCTTTAATTAGTATAATAGAAAGGAATAAAAAATAGTGAATGCAATATTAGAATTTTTAAATTCATATTCAGGCATATTTTTAATATTAGTGTTATTTGTCCTTATATTTATAGCATATACATTCAACCAAATTAATAAAAAATTAAGTTTGCAAAAGAAAAAATACGATATGCTTTTAAGAGGACGTGGTGATTTGAATATGGGAGAATTGGTTCAAGCACATTCTTCAGATATTTTTGAGCTTAGCAAAAAAGTTGATGAGTTCAAGTCTGAAATTGAACTTGCAAAGAACAAATCAGCCTTTTCAATCCAAAAAATCGGATTTGTAAAATATGATGCTTTTTATGATTTAAAAAACAAACTATCTTACTCAATCGCTATGTTGGACAGCTTTAATAACGGACTATTGCTAACTACAATTTACGGAAGAGAAAGTTGTATAACTTACGCAAAAGAAGTAAAAGCAGGCTCTGTTACTCAAGAGTTGTCAAAAGAAGAAGAAACAGCACTAAGGACGGCTTTAGAAAGATAATGAGAAAGTTAATGTTTATTTTAAATCCGAACGCCTCAGGTTTTAAAAAATTTGATTTTAAAGAGGGTATCGAAGAGTATCTTAGGGGTAAAAAATTAAATTTTGAATATGAAATCAAATGCACTTCAAAAGAGGGAGATTCCGTTTTAATAGCAGAAAATGCAGTCAAAGACGGTTTTACAGAATTAATTGCAGTCGGTGGCGACGGAACGATAAATGAAGTTGGAGATGTGGTTGTAAAAAACAATCTTAAACTTGGTGTAATCCCTGCAGGTACAGGAAATGACTATATGAACAGTTTAGGCGAAACTTGTAATTTTATAATCTGTATGGAAAGAATCATAAAGGGTGAAACAAGATTTGTCGATTATGGAGAATTTTTAGGCAAGTCGTTTTTCAACATTGCATCTGTCGGTTTTGATGCAGAAGTTAATGATTGTGCTTTAAAAGTCAAAAAATTTATAAAAAGTGGTCTTTCTTACAAAATTGCAATAGTTTTGGCTCTTTTCTGGCATAAAAGAAAAAGATATAAAATAGTAATTGACGATATTGAATATGAAGATGACTATTTTTTAATAGCTGTTGGAATTGGTAGTAAATACGGCGGAAAGATAAATATATTGCCTTTGGCCGATATGTATGACGGACTTCTTGATATATGCGCTATCAAATATAAGTCAAAATTTGATATAATAAAGAAGATAAAAACAATTGTAAATGCAACTCATGTTAAGGAGGATATTACCTCATATTTCAAGGCTAAGAAAATCAAAATTTTCTCAGAAAATATTGAAATAAACTTTGACGGAGAGTATATGTCGGGAGTTAATGAGGTTGAATTTACAATAAGTGATAAAAAAATTGAAGTTATAATGTAGGAGGAAATTATGGATATTTTTAAAGAATTAGTTGGAAAAATCGAAGGAACAAACAAAAAAATTGTTTTTCCGGAAGGAGAAGATAAAAGAGTTTTAGGAGCCTGTGTTAGATTAAAAAAAGACGGACTTATAACTCCGATAGTGTTGGGAAATGTTGAAGAAGTTAAAAAAACTGCCGAAAAATTAAATGTTTCTATTGATGATATAGAAATTATCGACCCATTAAAAGCAAGTGATTTTGACGAAATGGTTGATAAATTCGTAGAGTTAAGAAAAGGAAAGAACACAAAAGAACAAGCCGTTGAATTTATAAAAGACGTAAATTACTACGGAACAATGTTAGTACAACTTGGAAAAGCTGACGGAATGGTTAGTGGTGCAGTTCACTCAACAGGAGATACAGTAAGACCTGCTTTACAAATCGTAAAAACTAAACCAAATGTTTCAAGAACAAGTGGAGCAATGGTTATGCTTGGAAAAAATGGAGAAAGATATGTATTCGCCGACATAGCGATAAATATTACATTAGAGGCTAGACAATTAGCTGAAATAGCTGTTGAAACTGCAAAAACTGCCGAAATTTTTGGAATCGACCCAAAAGTTGCAATGCTTAGTTTCTCAACAAAAGGCTCTGCAAAACACGAATTCTCTGAAAAAGTTGCAGAGGCTACAAAAATAGCAAAAGAATTAGCTCCTGAATTAGCATTGGACGGAGAACTACAATTTGATGCAAGTATAGTTCCATCAGTTGCAGAACAAAAAGCAAAAGGTTCAAAAGTTGCAGGATATGCAAATGTATTTATCTTCCCGGATTTACAATCAGGAAACATAGGATACAAAATTGCACAAAGACTTGGTGGATTTGAGGCAATAGGACCAATCTTACAAGGACTTAACAAACCAATCTCAGACCTTTCAAGAGGCTGTAACGAAGAAGATGTTTACAAACTTGCAATAATAACAGCAGCTCAAAGTTTATAGAAAAAACAAAAAAGTAGGAAATTTCCTGCTTTTTTTTATAGAATAAATTTTATCGTTAAACAACAAGGTTTCCTTAGTATATAACTGATGCAAAACATCACTTAAAGCTACAGCTACTACTATTTTGTAGCTAAAGTTAAGGAAAGTGCTACAAAGTGAAATATTATTTTTAAAATACTTGATTTTATTTTGTTTTTGATGTATAATGCTTTAAGATAATTTAATAGAAGATAGAGGAGCGAAACTTATCAGTAGCTGATTAAATGGATTAAAGCGTCCACAGTGAAAGGAATTTTCGCCGAAGTGTATGACTTGCTTTAGGGTCATATTGCTGGGCGTTCACAGAATATGTGTTCGACTGTCACGATTTTTATTGTGTTGGGCTATCATTGGAGTATGTATTTTACACCTCGAATGTCCTTCGAGGTGTTTTTTTATCCTATGAATTGAATCCTCTATGAACAAATTATCAAAATATTTTTAGGAGGGTTCAATATGAACAGAAAAAATTTAATTTTTATTTCTTCGGCTGTTCTAATTTTTGTTTTTGTATGTGTTTTTGGAACTCAAATTAGAGAGCTTGTAAATGCAAATGGAATTATCACGATAGTTCCACCACTTTTAGCTATTGTTTTAGCTTTTATCACAAAGAATGTAGTCGTTTCCCTATTTTTAGGTATTTTATTCGGCTCATTAATTTTACAAATCAGGTCGGGTATGAGCTTTTTGCCAAGTCTTGTTTTTGCTTTTATGGATTTAATCTCACGTTGTTTAAACTCTTTAGCTGACCCTTGGAATGCAGGAATAATCTTGCAAGTTTTATGTATCGGTGGAGTTATAAACTTGGTTGGGAAAATGGGTGGTGCAAAAGCAGTTGCCGAATCTCTTTCAAAAAAGGCAAAATCCTCAAAAGGAGCTCAAATCATTTCCATACTTTTAGGAATTTTAGTTTTCTTTGATGACTATGCCAACTCTCTAATCGTAGGTCCTATTATGCGACCGGTTTATGATAAAATGAAAATTTCAAGAGAAAAACTTGCTTTTGTTATCGATGCAACCGCTGCTCCAATCGCAGGTCTTGCAATCATTTCAACTTGGATTGGTCTTGAAGTTGGGCTTATTCACGATGCTTTTAATGGCCTTAATATTGAAGTAGATTCCTTTGGTATATTTTTAAGCACAATTCCTTACAGATTTTACAATATTTTAATTTTGATTTTTATCGTTGCCAGCGCTTTAATGGTTAGAGAGTTTGGTGCTATGAGAAAAGTTGAATATATAGCAAGAAGAAAAGGCAATGGAAAAACAACTACAAACAGCGAGCAAATGAATGATTTAAAACCTAAAGACGGAATAAAACTTAGCATCTGGAATGCTATTATCCCAATCGGGGTGCTTATCATAAGCTCACTTATGGCTTTTTATTACAGTGGATATTCAACAATTTTAGCCGGAGAAAATAAGGAATTAATCGTGGACTTAACTAAAAATCCATTCTCTTTTAACTCAATTAGGGAATGTTTTTCATCAGCTGACGCCTCAAACGCTCTTTTCCAATCATCAGTATTTTCATCAATAGTTGCCATTTTCTTAGCTAAGGTTAAAAATATTTACACTCTATCCGAGGCGATTGATGAGTGGATAAATGGAATGAAAACATTGATAATTACAGGAGTTATCCTTGTTTTAGCTTGGTCTTTAAGTTCTGTAATAAAAGAAGTTGGAACGGCAAAATTCTTGATAAGTTATCTTTCAGGAGCCTTACCGAAATTCATATTGCCAAGCATAATATTTATTTTAGGCTCAATCATATCTTTTTCAACAGGAACCGCCTTTGGTACAATGGGAATTTTGATGCCACTTGCAATACCTCTTGCACATTCAATTTCCCCTGATATGAACTATATAATAGTTTCAACTTCAGCAGTTTTAACCGGAGCGATATTCGGCGACCACTGTTCTCCAATATCCGACACTACGATTTTATCCTCAATGGGAGCAAGTTGCAATCATATCGACCATGTAAAGACACAAATGCCTTATGCGATTTATATTGCAATAATAACTATTTTATGTGGATATATCCCTTCTGGTTTCGGATTACCTTTGTATGTAATACTACCCGTTGCAATATTTGTTGTAGTTGCAGGACTTAGAATTATAGGAAAGAGAACTGACATAGATGATACAAAATTTGAAGAAAAATTAAGAAAAGAAGGATTTGAAATTTAGGTGGTAAGTTTAACTTATCACCTTTTTTGATGCTAAAGTTTCATAATATTTACTATTTAAAGATTATCTAAAACGAAAATATGATATAATAAATGTAGTTTTGTGTTTTTTACAAAAATATATTTATTTCATCATATTTACCATTAAAAAATTATCTAAAGAGGAAATATGATATAATATTACAAAGGATAATATTACAAGGGAGTGATTTTGTGAAGATTTTAATTGTTGAAGATGATGAGAATATTTTTGAGATGCTAAAAAAGGAGCTTTTACTTTGGAATTATGAAGTTTGTGGTATTTCAAATTTTAATAAAATAGTTGAAGAATTTTTGGACTACCAGCCACATTTGGTTTTAATGGACATTATGTTGCCATACAATAATGGCTATTTTTGATGCGAAGAAATTCGTAAGCTTTCCAATGTTCCGATTATTTTCATTTCTTCAAAGAGCGAGAATATCGACATTGTTATGGGTATTCAATTCGGCGCTGACGACTATATCACAAAACCTATCGACTTGAATGTTACTTTGGCAAAGATTAAGGCGATTCTTAGAAGAAGTTACGACTTCACAAAAGACATTGATTTTTTAAACTTTGGCGAAGTTTATCTATATCTTGACAAAAACAAAATAAAATTTAAAGAAAAAGAAATTTCATTGACAAATACAGAAAAATTAATCTTGGAAACTCTTTTTAAAGCCAAAGGCTCTATCGCATCGAGGGAGTCCATTATGGAAAAATGTTGGCATGGAGATGATTATATAGACGACAACACTTTGGCAGTTAATATAACAAGACTTAGAAAGAAGTTTTTTGATATTGAGTTGAAAGATTTTATCCAAACTAAAAAAGGAAGTGGATATTATCTAAATTTTAAGGAGTAAAAAATGGATAAATTGAAAAAATATTTTGTAAAAGTTTTACCCGTAACTGTTGCTACAATCCTAATATTATCTATTTTTTTGATTGTTTTTTTACTTTTAAATATAGACCTGCAAGGCTATTTTTTAGCCTTTGACATTATTGTTTTCTTCTATTTCATCTACTTAATATTTATGGTATTTTTACACAATCGAGAAGAAAATTTAAAACAGCAAATAAAATATTTGGAAAAGAAAAATTTAAGCCTTAGAAATGAATTTTTAGCAAAAGAAAAAGAATTACAGGAATATTTTTTAATCTGGATTCATCAGATAAAGACTCCGATAACTGCCGGGAAACTCATTTGTGATAGCGACGTAGAAAACGAAAATGCTAAAAATGTAAAAAAAGAATTAATCTACATTGAGGATTATACAAATATGGCTTTAAGCTATCTAAAAATGATGAATCACAATACGGATATGGATATTTCTTTTGTAAATTTAGACGATATAATAAGTCCGTTAATCAAAAAATATGCGATTCTATTTATTTCAAACAATATAAAACTTGAATACAAAAAACTGAATGTAAAAGTAATTACAGACAGCAAATGGTGTATGGTGGTAATCGAGCAACTTATATCAAACGCAATAAAATACAGTAAAAACGGAGTTGTTTCAATAACTTTTAACAAAGACGAAAATTACCTTGAAATAAAGGACAACGGAATCGGGATAAAAGAATCCGACCTTCCAAAAATTTTTGACAAAGGATATTCAGGCTTTAACGGACGACAAAACCAAAAATCAACCGGAATAGGTCTGTTTTTAGTAAAACAAATCTTGGAAAAACTTGGACAGAAAATACTATTAGAATCAAAAATAGGCGAAGGAACGACTGTAAAAGTCTATTTCAATATGGATTAGGAGAGAATTTTAAACAAATGAAAATCAAAAGGATTGATAACTATACAAACGAATTATTCTCACAAATTGTTTTAAATCAGAGAGGTGCTTTTTTAGTTGATGAAAAGCCTTATGAGGTAGAAATTATTTCAAATGATAGTGCTATTGTTAGAGGGAAAAATAGTAATTTTTTTGAAAAAATTATTGAAGAATTTAGATACTATTCACCTCATATAACTAATTTTTTTGATGAAGAAAACAAAAAAATTTGTTCCTTTGAAAAAGAAAATATTTTAAAATTGAAAATAAATACAATTCAGCCATCTCAATTTTATGTAGATAAAGACAAAGTCAATGCACTTGAAAATTTTATAAAAAAGTCGGAAGATATTGTAATTCAAGTCGTGAATTACAATGATGAATATGTATGTGTTGACGGACATACAAGGCTTTTTATGGCTATGCTAAAAAATTTTAAAAATGTTTATGCAATAGAAACAGATTTTGACAAGGATACTGCCTACTTTGTTTCTCAAGCAAAAAACAAAAATATTTTTACAATAAAAGATTTAAAACTTGTATCTCATAGTGATTATAAAAAATTGTGGATTGATTTTTGTGATAGCTATTTTAATATAGATTAGGAGAATTTTATGTTTTATGTATATATAATTTCTAATAATTTTAGAAATGTTTTGTATATTGGTGTCACAAGAAATATTGAAAGAAGATTATATGAACATAAAAACAAATTAATTGATGGCTTTTCTAAAAAATATAATTTGAATGTATTACTTTTTTATGAAACTACAGAATATGCTTTAGATGCAATCGCTCGAGAAAAACAGTTGAAGAAGTGGAATAGAGATAAAAAATTTGTCTTGATTAAATCTGTAAATCCTAAATTAAGAGATTTATCAGAAGATTGGTGATTCTTATACGAATCCTTTACAGGACTTACAATTATTTGTAAACAAATAATTGTAATGAGATCTCTCCGCTTCATTCGTTTCACTCATTTCGGTCGAGATGACGTGGTCAGGAAAATTTCTTTACAAAGTGCTATGACGTGAAATATTTAATTTTCAATGCAACTTTTAAATAATATTTGAGACTTCTTTACTTTTAACGTCTAGATATTAAACGAAGTTTTCTCCTTATACGTCATTTCGACCGGAGTGTAACGGAGTGGAGAAATCTCATACTTTTGCTTTAGCAAAAGTAAATGTATCATAGATACATTTAGAAATTTTAATTTTTATTTCTTTTATAAATACTATTGATTGCAAACAAGCAATAGTTGAGATTTCTCCACTTCACTTCACTATGTTCCGTTTCGGTCGAAATGACGTGTTGGGATAATTTATTTGCAAAGAACTTTGACGTGAATTTTTTGTTTTCTATGCAATTTTAAAAAATTTTTGAAGTTTATTTACTAATTAGGAGATTTTTATGTTTTACAATGAAATATTCGATAAAAATATTTTTAATTCTAAACTTGCAATTGCATATGGTTTTTCAAAGGTTGGAGATTATTATATTTTACAATCAGATATTGATGTAGAAAATTTTAATGTGATTGTTAAAATAGGCAAGGACTCTTTTGAGGTAAATGTTATTGAATTACCTTTTAATGAAGAATATATTTTATTCAATGTTTTAGACAGCAAGGGTAAATTCGTTTCACAAATTAGAAAAAAAGTTAATGAACTTATTGAGGATATTGTAAAAAGCTGTTTTACATCTTTGGATTATAGAAAAATATTACTAAACTATGTAAGGGAAAAATACGGAACAATTCCTGAAGAACCTTGGGAAGATAATAATCATGCGACGATAAAGACTTCGAATAGTAAAAAATGGTATGGAATTTTTATGTCCATTCCTTATAAGACTTTGGGACTTGATAAAAGTGGAAAGATTGATGTTTTAAATGTAAAACTTAATCCGGAACTTATAGAAAGTCTGATTGATAAAAAGCATTTTTTCCCTGCCTACCATATGAATAAAAAATACTGGATTTCAATTGTTTTGGATTCAGATGTTGATTTAAATTTAGTAAAGAGCTTAATCGACGAGAGTTTTAACTTAGTTGAAAAATAGTCTAATACTAACCTTGTCGTTAGAACTGTTTTTATCCCCAACATTTCAATAACCTTACAAAATTGTAAGGTTATTTTTATTTTTGTAATGTTAGATAAAGGTTAGGCGTAAAAATTTTTGCTAAAATATTATTGTAAACGAAAATAATATTTTTTGGAGGTAATTATGAATATATTAGATGTTAAAAATTTAAAAAAGATTTATGGAGGAATGGGTCGTGTTAAGACTGAGGCTCTTAAAGATGTAAACTTTTCTGTTGAGGAGGGAGAATTCATCGCTGTTATGGGAGAGTCCGGAAGTGGAAAAACAACACTTTGTAATTTGATAGCTAGATTTTGGGATGTAGATT
>ERZ1673752.1753-NODE-1753-length-28290-cov-16.981123_pt1 | contig 28290 bp, 24 predicted proteins | sample MGYA00580195_ERZ1673752 | MGnify/ENA primary metagenome ERZ1673752 (study PRJEB41218, sample SAMN15661744) | gut metagenome | host: Homo sapiens | place: Canada: London | collected 2015-08-20/2019-03-30 | study: EMG produced TPA metagenomics assembly of...
TCAACTCGGTCTACGTCTTTGACGACCGGGTCGTGCTCAATTTCAACTTCACGGACGATTCCAAAACCATCTCCCGTGAAGAGGTGTTGGGTTCGAGTGCTGTGGACAATGCTCCACCACATCCCCAGACCATTCGGTCTGGGGATTTTTTGTGGTGGGCGGTACAGGACGAGAACAGCACGTGCCGAGCGCAGCGAAGGCAATCAAAGCCCTAGCAGGGCTTTGATTAGTGCGCGGTTCCCAACGCGTAGGTAGGAATGTCTGCCAAGAAAGATGCCGCCAGACCATTCGGTCTGGGGATTTTTTTGTGGCGGAGGTCACAGGACGAGGACCGGAACGAGCAAAGGCAGGGTATCATCATTACGATGGTATCCTGCCTTTTGCGCTATAGGTGCCTTATAAGCCAAAGGCTCCCACCTGTTCTGTCGTATGCACAGAGCGGGCGAGAGCCTTTGTGATGAAAAGAAGAAAATGAAGAAGATGACTTGTTATTTGGCGGCTTTTTCGCCCTCCGGGAAGATGATCTTATTCACGAAGAAGAAGATGACCATGGAGATGCCGCCGTTCAGCACCGTAGTGCCGATGTTGTAGATGAAGTCCGGCACCAGCAGACCTGCCACCGCCACCCAGATGCAGTTGATGGAGTTGACGATGCAGGTGATGACGCAGAACGCCAGCACATACCAGCCGATCTGCTTTGCCAGATTGCCCTTGCTGCGGAACACAAAATTACGCTGGATGGGGAAATTGATGCACTCGCCGATGACCATGGCGATCATGTAGGCGCAGAAGTAGGGCAAGCCGCCGTGGGCGGCATCGTAGCCGAGGATGTTCCACTTGAAGGTCTCGCCGAACAGGGTGATATCAATGCCCGGCCAGCCGAAATCCACCACCGGCAGGCTTGCAAAGGCCTTGGGCAGAAATTGCAGCAGCAGGTACTTGAACACGGTGATGAGGTTGGACACGATGACGAACAGACCGCCCTCGCGCACCCACTTGGCAGCGGCGGGGTGCTTTGCCGCGAAGTTATTCCAGAAATTCATAGCCTGCTTCCTTTCAGCTGTTTTTCAGACGCTCTTCCATGCGGCTGTTCAGCACGAGGTTCTTCACGGCCTCCACGATCACCCGCACAAGGCCGATGACCCAGAAGCCCTGCAGCTCCATCACGATGCCGTCCACCATGCCCATGCTGATGGCGCCGTTGGTCATTTTGGCCAGCGCCCGCAAAGGCATATTGTACTGGAACAGGATATTCAGGTCAGGCTTGCCCTTTTTGATGCTGCGGCGCAGCAGGGTGCCCAGCACGGCAGCTGCCAGCCAGCCGATGGGGCTGCGTCCGTGTCCCATCTCGCCCAGCGTCATGTTGCGGTCGATGTGTACCTTGTTCTCCGGGATGGGACGGCCCAGCAGCGCTTCAAACTCCGCGTCCGGCACATTCTGCACCTGCGCGGTGCGGTAATGCTCCAGCTTTTTGCCCGCATAGGGGTCGGGTGCGCCGGTGCCCGCCACCGTGACGGCGGCAGTCAGACGGATATCGGCGCTGGAAGCGCCCACCAGCAGCTGATAGCTGCCGCCCTCCACCTCCCAGCGGTCGGTCTTGACGTTCCAGTAGCGGAACGCCTTATCGTCCAGCGGGATGGTGACGGTCTTGCTCTCTCCGGCTTCCAGCTGCACCTTGGTAAAGCCCTTCAGCTCCTTGGCGGGGCGGAAAATCGTTGCATCCGGCTTTGCCACATACAGCTGCACCACCTCGGCACCTGCACAGCTGCCGGTATTGGTGACAGTCAGGGTCACGCCCTTTTCGTCTGCTTTCAGGTCACTGTACGCAAAGCTGGTGTAGCTCAGGCCGTAGCCGAAGGGGAAGGCGGTGGGCACACCGGCAGTGTCGTAGTAGCGGTAGCCCACATACAGCCCCTCGCGGTACTCCACAGTGGGGCCGTCGCCGCCGAAATGCGCCTTTGCGGGGGTGTCGGCGTAGCTGCGCGCCCAAGTCTCCGCCAGCTTACCGCAGGGGTTCTGCGCACCGGTCAGCACCTCGACCAGTGCGCCCGCACCGGCCTGACCGCCCAGGCAGCCGTAGACCAGCGCCTTGCAGTCCTTGACCCAACCGCTTTCCAGCGAGGAGCCCGCGCTCAGCAGCACCACCACATTGGGGTTTGCCGCCGCCACAGCCGCCAGCAGCTCCAGCTGGTTCTCTGCCAGCTTCATGTCGGCGCGGTCGATGCCCTCGCTCTCTTTGATCTCGTCCAGACCCATGCACAGCAGCACCACATTGGCGTTCTTTGCCAGCTGCACCGCCTCGGCCTTCAGCGCCTCATCGGGCTTGCCCTGCCGGTCAAAGCCCTTGGCGTAGCCAACACTGTTCAGGCCGCTCTCGGCAAGGCATTCCAGAAAGGAATCCACCTTGATGGAGTTGACAGCGCTGGAGCCTGCGCCCTGATAGCGGGGCGTCTGGGCAAAGTCGCCGATGACCGCCACCTTTTCCCCTTTTGCAAGGGGCAGCAGGCCGTTTTCGTTCTTCAGCAGCACGATGCTCTGGGCAGCAGCCCGGCGTGCCAGTGCGTGGTGGGCGTCGGCATCGAACTTGCCGGGTGCGGCGTCCACCGCCGCCTTGGTGGTGAACACCAGCTCCAGCAGCTCCTCCAGCCGGGCGTCCACGTCCGCTTCGGTGATCTTGCCGGTCTGCACCGCTTTCATCAGCTCCCGGATGGCGTCCCCGCCGGGGGCGGGCATTTCCAGCGTAGATCCGTTCTTTACGCCAAGGGCGTGGTCGTTGCTGCCGCCCCAGTCGGTGACCACTGCGCCGTCAAAGCCCCAGTCCCCGCGCAGGATATCCATGAGCAGGTGGGTGTTCTCGTTGGCGTAGGTGCCGTTGACAAGGTTATAGGCGGACATGATGGTCTTAGGCTGCGCTTCCTTGACCACCATCTCGAAGCCGGTCAGGTAAATTTCCCGCAGGGTGCGCTCGTCCACGATGGAATCCGAGGCCATGCGGCGCAGCTCCTGACTGTTCACCGCAAAGTGCTTGGGACAGGCGGCAATGCCGTTTTTCTGGATGCCGCGGACGTAGGCCGCAGCCATCTTACCGGCAAGGTAGGGGTCCTCCGAGAAATACTCGAAGTTGCGGCCGCACAGGGGGCTGCGCTTGATGTTCAGGCCGGGGCCCAGCAGCACCGACACGCCCTGTGCCGCGGCTTCCTCGCCCATGGCTGCGCCCACAGCCTCGCACAGCGCGGGGTCCCAGCTGTTGGCAACGGTAGCCGAGGTGGGGAAGCAGGTGGCGGGCACACTGGGGTTCAGGCCCAGATGGTCAGCCGCGCCCGCCTGCTTGCGCACGCCGTTGGGGCCGTCCGACAGGGTAATGGCGGGGATGCCCTTGCCCGGCAGCGCCCGGGTGGTGAACACCGTGCCGCCGCTCAGCAGGGCGCATTTTTGTTCCAGAGACAAGCTCTTGATGATATCTGTGTGTTTCATGGGTCTCTCCTGACAATCAAAAAAAGGGGGCGGGCGTTTGCCCGCCGCCCCTTCTGTTCCTATGTGTTGATCAGACGGTTTTTACGTCCTCTTTCTTTTTACGGAAGCGGAGGATCGTCAGAACGACCAGAACTGCGATCAGACCGCCGCAGACACCATCCACTGCGTAGATGACCTTCTGGTAAGGCTCGACCTTTGCCAGATAACGGCTGCCCGGCATACCGCCGTTCATTGCCTTGGAGTTTGCAATGGTGTACAGGATGTTATGGATTGCTTCACGACCGTAGTGGTAATCTGCAACGTCATCCTTGTTAAAGGTGTACCGTGCGCCGGTGGGCAGGTTCGTCAGCTTGCCGTCTGCACCGGCCTGGATCATCTGGCCAGCGTCCATAAAGACACCGGTGTTTGCGTTGTCGGTGATGATAAAGCCGTGGAAGCCCCACTCGTTGCGCAGCAGGCCGGTGATCATGTTGTAGTTGCCGCCGGCCCAGGTATAGCCAACGCGGTTGAAGGAGGTCATGATGCCGGTGACGGACGGGATCTCGGTGGTGGCATTGCTGTAAGTGCCGTCGCCGTTGTCCTTTGCATAGTTCATCTCGACCTTATCAGACTTGACGCACATCTCAAAGGGCTTGAGGTAGATCTCGCGGGCCGCCTGCTCGTTCAGGAAGGTCGCAATGCTGTACTGGCCTTCACGGTCGCCGCGGTGGTCCTCCTGATCGTTGATGGCGTAATGCTTGACAAAGACATACATACCGCGGGAGGCGACACCCTCACACTCGAGGGAAGCAATGTGACCGCCGATGAACGGATCCTCGGAGTAATACTCGCTGTTGCGGCCGGAGAATGCCGTGCGGTGCATATTGACAGCAGGTGCATACCAGCCATCAACGCCCAGATAGTAGGACTCGTCGCCAATGTTCTCGCCGTAGTGAGTGGCCAGATCATCGTTGTAGGTCTGTGCCAGAACGATCACGCCGCAGTGCGTGATGTTGCCCTTGAAGTAGAGGTTGCCGCTTGCATCAAAGCCGTAGTTGACCAGGCCGGTGGCAGTGTCGCGGTCGGTCGTGGAGGGCTTATCCACCGACTTGATGGCAGCCGTGCCATAGCCGGACTGCGTGATCAGGGTCTGATAATCGCTGGGGGTCAGCTGGTCGAGCAGTGCGTCCCACTTTTCATCATCGTAATCCAGACCGCGCATATCGATCAGACCCAGACCGTTGTCCTTGCCGTAAACGATCTCATCGGTCAGGGTGGAGAAGTCGGTGGGGTTCAGGGAATCAAAAGAATCCAGCTTTGCAAGGTCCTCCTTGCTGATCGTCTTGCGGTAGGTATAGGATGCAGCCTTGCCGCTGGCATCGGTACCATTGATGGGGTTGCCCCAGGTGCTGATCTGGTCGCTGACCTCGCCGTCAACGGTCGGCCAGGTGCCAGTCCAGTCACTGCGGGAGAGATACTGCAGCCCGCCGTTTGCATGGTCGAGCTGATTGGTGATCTCCACACCGGTCGTGGTGTCAAGCTTGTAGGTCGTGGTATCCACGGTGCCGTTTGCCGGGGTGTAGATTTCAACAAAAGCAGTGTCGCCATCCGCGGTCATACCGTCTGCCACGCTCTTTCCCTTGGCAGAGAGGATGTTGTTGACCGCTTCGTGTGCGTTTTTAGCCGCAGTGATATAGTAATCACCTGCGTCCAGAATGTAGGTCTTGGCATTGACGTAGTCGTAGGACTTCAGCTGTTCCTGGTCGAAGGTGACCGTCACGGTCTCGCTTGCACCGGGAGCCAGCTCCGAGGTCTTGGCGTAACCGACCAGTTCAACGGCAGCCTTTTCCACCTTGTTGGCCTTGTCATAATCGGTGTAAGGGCTCTGTGCGTAGACTTCCACAACGTCCTTGCCTGCAACAGAACCGGTGTTGGTGACCTTGACCGTCACGGTGCAGGTATCGCCATCCCAGCTGGTGTTGTAATCCGACCAGTCAAAGGTGGTGTAGGACAGGCCGTAGCCGAAGGGGTACATCACAGCATCGTCGTAGTTGTAATCGCCCGCATTGCCCTGACCGAGGACTTTATCCTCGTAACGGGTCTCGTAGTAGCGGTAGCCAACATAGATGCCCTCTTTGTAGCTGACGTAGTTGTACTTGGTGAGGTTGCCATTCTCATCGTAGTAGGCAAAGTCGCCGAAGTTCTGCGCCGCCGGGCTGTTCATGGCATCCACTTCATAGGTATCCACGGTGCGGCCGGAAGGATTGACCTTGCCGGAGAAGATCTCAGCCAGAGAGCACAGGCCGTAGTCGCCCATGGCAGGAGCCGAGATGACCGTGTGGATGCTGGGATAATCCTCCACCCAGCTCAGATTGACCGCTGCACTGGAGTTGAGCAGCAGCACCACATCGTCAAAGTTGTCGTTCAGATACTGCAGGATCTCCAGTTCCGTAGAATCCGGCTCCAGATAAGTCTTGGTCTTGTCCTCTTCCACATCGGTGTGGTTGTACATGGAGCGGGGCATATCACGGCCTTCGCCCGCCACACGGCTGAACACAAAAACAGGAACCGTATTCTTCATGGAATCGGTCAGACCCGGCTCTGCTTTCATAACAGACAAGGGGCATTCGTTGATGGAAAAGTCCTCGTCATCACCGTAGGAAACGGAACCAACGCCCAGACCGTAATCCTTGCCGTTGCCTTCGGAATAGAATTTCCAGAGGTCCTCGTTGACACCGAACCCGGCATCTTCAAAGGCCGTTTTCATATCGACTTTGTTGCCGCCGATGTAGCTGACTGCCGAATGGCTGACAAAACTGAAGGTGGTATCCGTGCTGTACGGCATTCTGCCTTCATCGTTCTTCAGCAGGACGATGCCCTCTGCTGCAATCTGCTTGTTCAGGGCGATCTCATCCTCAACCAGCGCATCCTCTGTGTCAAAGCCGGGCTTGCCGTATTCCATATTAATGCCTTCGGTCTTTGCCTTGCTGTTGTCGATGCCTCCGCTCTTCAGGCCCAAAATGCTCTGCACGCTGCTGGCGTTGGGCGGGATCAGCACATTGGCCGCAACTATACCGCCCGCCAATGCGACACACAACACACCCGAAACGGCAGTTTTGATGATCTTGCCCATCATCTTACCGTCCTTCTTTTTCTGTGCCATAACTGTTAACTCCTTCTCTTTTGGGTACACGACCCGGTTCATGGCTGTTCTCCGGAGTGCGTCCACTCCTTTGCTTGATGTCATTTTATCATATAAACCGCAAAACGAACCGTTCTTTGCACAATCTGTCGTTTGGGATGCATAATTTGAAAAAAGTTTCAAATTGGTTTCATTTTTTATTGTGCTTATTCACAATTCCACTGCCCCTGATTTTGTGCATATTGCAAAAAGGGCGGGGATCACTCCCCGCCCTCGGTCTGTTGAATCCCCGCCTGCGGCAGAAGCACCCGCAGGGTGAACCAGCCGTCCTCCCAGTGCACGGTCATGCTGCCGCCGTGCTGCTGCGCAGCCGCCCGCAGGCTGCGCAGGTCGTAACCGCCGTGGGCACTGCGCAGCGGCAGACCATCTGCACCCAGCTCCACCGGCTTTTGGCAGTAGTTCTCCACCCGGAACAGCACAAAGCCGTTCTGGGCATACACCGCCGTGCGGATCAGCCGCTTTTCCGGGTCCTGCTCGGCGGCACAGCTTTCAATGGCGTTGTCCAGCGCGGTGCCCACCAGCGTGCAGATCTCCCGGGTGGACAGATGGTCCAGCAGATGCCCGTCTGCCACGCTGGTCATGCGGATCTGCTTTTCCTGACATTCCATGCTCTTGGCGGTGAGCAGGATGTCCAGCACCGGGTTTCCGGTCTTGTTCTCCGCCTCATACTGCAGAATGCTGTTCTCCATCTTTGCCAGCGCCGCGTCCTGCTTGGCGCGGTCCCGCTGGGCACGGATATCAGCGATCTGGACCTTCAATTCATGGTAGCGGCTGTTGATGAGCTCGATGCCCTCCTTGCTGCGCTTGTACTGTTCGTACTGCCGGTGCAGCACATTGTCCATGGCAGAAAGCTCCTGATGCAGCGCGCTCTCCCGCAGTTGCTCGTGCTGCAGCGTCAGGATCAGCACCCCGCAGAAATCCACCAGCGTGCGGATGCAGAACACGTTCATGGTCGCCGGGCTCTCCCCCAGAAACAGAAGGTTGCTGACCACGAACACCGTGCCCGCCATGACAAATGCCGCCAGCGCAGCCTTGTTGCTGATGTCCAGATGCTTTTCGGGCAGCGGACGGCTGCGCTCCAGCCAGAACATCAGGCCGTAGACCGCGCCGTAGACCGCCGCCAGCAGCGCCAGCGCCAGCGGGTCAAAGCCGCTCCGGTGCGGGAACAGCCAGCAGTGCAGCTGCCATTCTGCGCTGGCAGCAAACTCTGCCAGCAGAAACGCCCGGGCGGTGATGTACAGTGCCTCCAGCCAGTTGACCGCCCGGCTGCCCCACAGGTACCCGTAGAGCAGCAGCACCGCGCAGAGCATACAGGGCACCCACCACGCCAGCGGCACATAGCCGGTCTTGTGCAAAAAGATTCCCAGCACCAGTGCCCACACCACCGTGACCGCGGTCTGCCGGTGGAACCTCCGCGGCAGGTGGCGGGCGTAGAGCAGCACCGCCAACACCTCTGCCAGCGCCGTGTACAGGCGGGGGATGTTCGGCAGCATGGTCATGAGCCCTCGCCTCCGATGTAGTCGGTCAGTGCGGCAAGAAAGGCCTTGCGCTTGGGGCGGCTGATCTGCAGCTCATAGGGTCCCACCTGCACCGTGTTCTGCTGCACCGCCTGCACCTGCGCCAGATTTACCAGATAGCCGCTGTTGCAGCGGGCAAAGGGGCGGCCCGCCAACTTTTCCTCCACTGCCTTGAGGGTGCCCGGTGCCGAAAAATCGCCGTCCTCGGTGTAGTAATGCACCCGGTGGCCTTCGCTTTCCAGATAATACAGCCGGGAGCTGTCCAGCCGCCGCAGGCCGCTCTCCACCGGGACCATGAGATAGTGGCTGGCGCGGCGGGCCAAATTTTTCTCGGCCTTTTTCAGCTGCTCGGAAAATGCAAAATACGGCACCGGCTTCAGCACATAGTCCAGCGCTCCCACCGAGTAGCCCCGGATGGCATACTGCGCCATATTGGTGATGAAGATCAGGATGACGTCTGCATCCATCTGCCGGATGCGCTCTGCCGTGGTCATGCCGTCCAGATGCTTCATCTCCACATCCAGAAAAATAACATCGTAGACGGCGCGGTAATCCTCCAGAATGTCCACCCCGTCCGCAAAGACCGATACCTCAAATTCTGTCCCGTACTGCCGGGTATACCGCCGGATGTACTCCTGCAATACCCCCTGCACCTCCGCGTCATCCTCTACGACTGCCACCCGGATCATGACCGCACCTCCCTTACCACACCTTTGTGGAACTGTTACGGCTCTATTATAGCGCAATCACGTTGGGTTTGCCAAGTCCCCGCCCCGACAAGTTTCCACCTGCAAATTTTACGCTATCGGGGTGTTCTTTCCTTGGCGGGTGTGGTATACTCGATTTCGTTCAACAAATTGAAATTTGGAGGCTCGAATCATGTGGAACGAATTAGGCATCAGCGGAGGGACCGCCATCCTTATTTTGATCGCGCTGTATTACGTTATCAAATGGGCAGTGAAAAACGGCATCAAAGAAGCTTACCGTGCTATCACCGGAGAGAAAACCAATGAAGATCTCCAAAACGAAAAAGAGCTGGAAGAACTTGGATCGGGTTCAGAAGATCAATAAATCCGCACGCGCTCCCGGCAAAGAGCAGCGCACAAAAAAGCCACATAAAGGAGATGCTTTTCCATGGAATACAAACGTTTTGGCAATAAGATCATTGTACGCATCGACAAGGACGAAGAGATCCTTGAACAGGTCAAAGAGCTTGCCCTGAAGGAAAACATCCGCCTTGCCGCCGTGCAGGCGCTGGGCGCCACCAACAGCTTTACGGTGGGCGTATACAATGTAGCGGAGAAGAAATACTACGCCAACACCTTCAGCGGCAGTTTTGAGATCGTGTCCCTGACCGGCACCATCAACACCATGAACGGCGCATTCTACACCCACCTGCACATGAGCGCCGGCAACGACAAGGGCGAGGTGTTCGGCGGACATCTGAACCGGGCGGTGGTCAGCGCCACCTGTGAGATGGTGGTGGATGTTCTGGACGGCACAGTAGACCGCCAGTACGACCCCGTTACCGGGCTGAACCTGTTCAAGTTCTGATCTTATCTGTAAAAAGCCAAGGCCGCTGCGCGATGTCTGTGCAGCGGCCTTTTGCTTATAGCTCTTCCTGCCGGGTATAGGGCTCCATGCCGTGGTCGGCAGGGTCATAGTATTCCAGCAGGGTAATGTAGGTTTCCAAAAAGTGACACAGCACTGTTTTCAGGATGCCGCTCAGCTGCCCCTTTACCGTGATGGTGGACAATACAAAGTCTGACACCAGCTGCAGCGTCTCCGGGTCCAATTCAAAGCACAGACCGACTGCCAGCATGGGGATCACGATCTGCTGTGCCTGCAGCGGCACTGCATTGCCCAGCTTTTCCAGCAGCGGGCGGCTCAGGGCGGAGGCCGCCTGCACACAGCGCTCCACCTTTTCCTGCGGGAACTGCTGCATGGGCTCCATGCTGCGCAGCTGCGCCACCACGGCAGCATCGTCCAGAATGACGCCCCGGGTCACCTCTGCTTCCGAGCGGGTGGTCACGCATTGCAGTATACAGCGCATGGCATCCTCGTAGTCCTCGTGATAGGTCTGACGGCTGCCGAACAGGGTCATCATGGACTGCAGCACGGCATCGGTCTCCTCGGTGACGGCCAGCCGCCCGAAATCCAGCGGTGCGCCCTCCATCCCTGCGCTGCGGTCGTTCAGCGCCTGCAGTTCCTCCGGGACAACTGTAGCGGGCAGAAAACGGTCGTTGCCGTTGCGGTAGAAGCCCCACTCTGCGGGCAGCACCCGGGGGACCACATCTCCGCTGGAGATGATGTTGAAGATGTTGCTGGCGCTCCAGTTCTTTTTCAGACTGCCGCTTGCCGTATGGTTGTTGTCAAAGTCCTGCTGCAGCTCGGGGCAGTCTGCCGCCGCCAGCGCAGCCGGGGCGGCAAAGGTATAGATGAAGGTGTTTTTCTTTTCCAGCTGCGGCAGCACGGCGGGCAGACGCGCCGCCACTAAATTCGTTACGCCGCCGGCACGGCTGTAGCCGCCCATCCAGAGCTTCAGGGTACCCAGCGGCTGGCGCTTGGCCGATGCCTGAACATATCCGCGTATTTTTTCAGTCAGCTGCCGCGCCGCTGCTACAAAACCCGTGTGGGCGCTGCCGGAGCCTGCATGAAGGTTGCCGGACCACTCGGCTCCATAACCGGAGCCGCGCACGAACGCCCCGATGATGGTCACCTGTCTGCCGCCGCGCACCAGTGTTTTGCGGGCAACGGCACAGGCCACCGTGTCCGGGGCATCGTTCAGGCTGTGGGTATAGTTGAACAGCTGCACCTCGGCAAAGCCCAGCTTTGCAAAGGCATCCCGGATATGGGCGGCACGGCCGACCTCGCCCGTCATCCAATAGTACTGGTCGCTCTCCCACGAGCTATCCGCAGCCGCAGCCATGCCCAAGGTGGCCAGTGCCAGCTTATCGTCGTACTCTGTGGCGGCGTGGTCGAACAGGCTGTCGCTGTAATAGTAATCGTGCCGCAGATCAGCGCTGCAGCGGTCGCTACGGTACCACAGGGTATAGTAGTCGTCCGGCACGGCGCGGCCGACCAGCGCCGTAGCCGCCCCGGCCTGCGGCAGCGCCGCTCCGGGAGCCAGTGCCCCCGCCGCAAGGGTCACCGCAAGACCCTTACAAAAGTCCCGTCGTTTCATGCTTCATCTCCTCTGCCCCTGCGGCCTGTGCACCGCAGACATTTTTTATAGTATAATCCTTTTTGCCGCCGGATGCAATTTTTACTTGCGGCGGCGGTCGTCGTCGTTGCACTCTGCGCATATTCAGCGGAAAGAATATTTTAAATTTCGGGTTTCAGGAAAGTCTGCGGACTTTCCTGAAACCCATTTTCACGGGAGGGGTCGTAACGGAAAACGGCATTTGCAGCGCCGCTTTCTGCGAAAGCGCAGCGCTGCGGGCGAGCGCTTGCTCCCCCTTGGGGGAGCTGTCGCGCAGCGACTGAGGGGTTTTGAATCGGCGGAGCCGGAAAACCGGTTAAAAGATCTTCACGCCGAACAGGCGTGAATCTTCAGTTTTTTCCGGTGTAGCCCACCCCTTTGGGGTTAAAAGGGGCGAGCAGCCCCTTTTTCGTGGCTCCAGCGCGTCGAAATCGCTGGTGGTTTTCTGGTTCTCTTTTGCCACCAAAAGAGAACATCCCTCGGCTACCACCTCCTACCCCGCAGCGCTGTAACTGCCGCTTTTTCTCTACACTCTCTGTAAAAAATCAACCGGGAAGCTCCGCAGAACTTCCCGGTTGACAGATACAAAAGTATTCTTTATTACAGCGAAAGATCCAGCTCGTGGCAGTACTCCACGATGTGGTGGAACATCTGCTCCACGGCGGGAGCCATAGACGCCGGGCGCTGCACGGCCAAGCCCACCACGCGGTACTCCTCCGGCTCGATGGGGTACACCTTGACGGCGGCCTTGCAGTCCCGCAGCAGCATCTGCGGCATGATGGAGATGCCAAGCCCGGCTTCCACCATGGCGATGTTGGACTGGTCGTCAATGACATGGCAGCGGCGCTCGGTGCCGATCTTGTATTTCTTGAGGAACTGGCGCATCTCGGCGTCGGTGGCGTCGCACTGCACCACAAAGCTCTGGCCGTTCATCAGCGCCGGGGTCATTACGCCGTCCTGCGGCTCCGGCCAGTCCTGCGGCACGATGCACAGCAGCGGCTCCCGGAACAGCTCGGTGAGGCTGAACTCCTCCCGGCAGGTGGAGGACAGGAAGGCGATGTCCACCTGACCGGTGCGCAGCCATTCCTTGACATCGTCGTAGGTGCCCTGATATACTTCGATCTCGATCTGCGGATAATGCGCTGCAAAGCTTTTCAGCAGCCCGGGCAGCAGCGATGCACACACCGAGTTGAATACGCCCAGCTTCACCTTGCCCTTTTCCAAGCCGTTCAGGCGGGCGATGCTCTGCTTCAGCGCCTCGTCACTGTTGAGCACATCGCGGATAGAGGGGTATAGGGAAGCGCCGTAGCTGGTCATGGACACGCCGTTTTTGCCGCGGTTGAACAGAGCAAAGCCCAGCTCCTCCTCCATTACGGCAATGGCGTGACTGATGGCCGAGGGGGTCAGGTGCAGCTGCTGTGCCGCCTTGTTAAAGCTGCCCTGCCGGGCCACGGCATCAAAAATTTCGTAAGAAAATAGCGTCATGCCCAAAGCCTCCTTCCGTCTTTACTGGTTCGGAGACGCCCGATTCTTTGTGAATCTTTTTCATCTTTCGTTTGAGTTAGTTCAATTATCTTCTTGATTGTACTATCCCGCGCCTTTTCTGTCAAGCATTTTGCCCCGATTTTTGCACGTTCTGTGCAGATTTTGCCGCGATTTTTGCAGGAAATGCCGCCTTTCTTCCGTTATAGTTTTTATAACGATTTTTTACAAACTGACCGAGGTGTTTTTATGACCGCACTTTCCCCGCGCCGCACCTTCAGCGGCACCGCTCTGAAAACCATTGCCTGCATCACCATGCTGGTGGACCACATCGGCGCGTCCTGCATCGAGGCAGGCATCCTTACGCCCAGGCTGGACGCCGGCACCCTCTCGCAGGACGCCCTTTCTGCCTATCCGCTGTACCGGCTGGACATGGTGCTGCGCTTCACCGGACGGCTGGCCTTTCCCCTGTTCTGCTTTTTGCTGGTGGAGGGCTTTGTGCACACCCACAACGTCAAAGGCTATTTGGGGCGGCTGGTGCTGTTCGGCCTTCTGAGCGAAGTACCCTTTGACCTTGCGTTCTTCCGCACCCCCTTTGACCCCAGTGCGCAGAACGTTTACTGGACGCTGGCGCTGGGCGTGCTGGCTATGGCAGGGCTCAAGCGCTTTGAAAAGGAAAACGGCCTGCCCGGCTGGCAGGGGTTTGTGTGGGCGGGCGGGTGCGCCGCACTGGCGCTGGCCGCCAATACCGACTACCACGCCATCGGCGTGATCATCATCTGCGCGCTGTACCTCACCCGTGCAGACCGCAAACGGCAGTGCCTTGCAGGCGCGCTGCTGTTTATGTTCGAGCTCACCGCACCGCTGGCCTTTGTACTGGTCTGGTTCTACAACGGGCAGCGCGGCGCGTGCAGTCCGCTGCAAAAGAAGGCCTTTTACTGGTTCTACCCGGTGCACCTGCTGGTGCTGGCAGGCATCACGAACCTGCTGCTTTGAATTTACCGTTAAATAGAACAATGCCGGACAGTCCGTGGGCTGTCCGGCATTGTATTATTTATGGGGAGTACCCCCTCAGTCTCGCTACGCTCGCCAGCTCCCCCAAGGGGACGCCTTTAGGCTACGCCGGAAACTTTATCGCCACCGCCAAAAGGAAAATCCCCCGCAGTTTTCACGAAACTACGAGGGATTTTCTTGGCGGAGTAGGAGGGATTTGAACCCTCGCGCCGTTGTTTAGACGACCTACGCCCTTAGCAGGGGCGCCTCTTCGGCCTCTTGAGTACTACTCCAGAGCAAAGTGCATTACACTTATTCAATAAAAAATGGCGGAGAGAGTGGGATTCGAACCCACGGTACGTTGCCGTACGGCAGTTTTCAAGACTGCTTCCTTAAACCACTCGGACATCTCTCCTTGTGGACACTCGCGTTACGCCGTGTCGAATGCCTATTTACTTTACCAGATTTACGCTGTTCTGTCAAGCCCTTATGCAAATTTTTTCTTTTTTCTGTCCGATAGCTGCACAGCAGCCCCATTTACCACAACCTTTATTCGAAGTTTTTTTGGATTTTCTCTTTACAGAAACACCTTTTTGTTGTATAATAAAACCAACATAAACCACCCATCGGGAAAAGGAGCATCATTATGTCGTTTTCAGAGCTATTGAAGGAGTGCCGCAAAAAGCAGGGCGTCAGCCAAGCGGAGCTTGCCGCCAGACTGGGGGTCACCCAGCAGGCTGTCGGCAAGTGGGAAAGCGGCAAGTCCTCCCCCGACCCCTCCACTGTGGCCCGCATTGCGGAGCTGCTGAACACCACGGCAGACTATCTGCTGGGGCTGTACCGCCCGGTCAGCAATGTTTCTGCCCCCGAGGAGCGCTTTTTCGGCAGCTACACCGAGAGCCTGATCCCGGTCATCGGCACAGTGAAGGCAGGCTACGGCGCACTGGCCTTTGAAGAGGACTACGGGCAGGAGTACGCCCGCGTGAAGGACCCCGCCAACTATTTTTATCTGGTGGTGCGCGGCGACAGCATGGAGCCCCGCATTCAGGACGGCGACCTTGCGCTGGTGCACAAGCAGGACACGCTGGAAAACGGTGATCTGGGCGTGCTGATCTACGGCGACGAGGGCGAGGGCACCCTGAAGCGTTACATCCAGCGCGGCAACTGCGTGGTATTGCAGCCCTTCAACCCCGCCTATCATGAGATGGTCATCAAGGGCGAGGACCTGAACCACCTGCACATTGCAGGCCGCGTGGTGGAGACCAAGGCCAAGTGGTAAGCTTGCTGATTTAGAATGCCCTCCGCGCTGCTCTGGGCATATTCAGCGGAAATTTTATTTTAAATTGTGCGTTTGTCGCACTCTGCGGAGTGCTCCAAACGCATTTTCACGGGAAAGGGCGCAGAAGTGGCTGTTTCTCTCTCCCCTATTTTTATAAAGCCATCTGCTGTTTTGCGTATGGCTTTATTTTTTGACCCTTTTCCCCGATTTTATCCTCTTTGGAGGTGTTTTTTGCATGGAACAGACCCTGATGGACAAGCTGACCATTCTGGCAGACAGCGCCAAATATGACGTTGCCTGCACCTCCAGCGGGGCGTCCCGCACCGCGCGCCCGGGCACGGTAGGCAGCTGCTATGCCCCGGGCTGCTGCCACGCCTTTACCGCCGATGGCCGCTGCGTCAGCCTGCTCAAGGTGCTGATGACCAACTGCTGCTCCTTCGACTGCGGCTACTGCGTCAACCGCCGCTCCAACGATATCCCCCGCGCCACCTTTGCACCCCGGGAACTGGCAGAGCTGACCATAGAGTTCTACCGCCGCAACTACATCGAGGGGCTGTTTTTGTCCAGCGCGGTGCTGGGCACCCCGGACTACACCACCGAGCGGATGCTGGCGGTGCTGCGGCTGCTGCGGGGTGAATACCACTTCGGGGGCTACATCCACGCCAAGGCCATTCCGGGCACAAGCCCGGAGCTTTTGCAGCAGCTGGGGTATCTGGCCGACCGTCTGAGCGTGAACGTGGAGTTGCCCAGCGAGCGCAGCCTGAACCTGCTTGCCCCGGACAAGGGGCGGCACTCCATCTTCCGCCCTATGAAACAGATCGCGGTATCCGGCGCTGCCAGCCGGGAGGAGCTTACCCTTTACCGCCATGCGCCCAAATTTGCCCCCGCCGGGCAGAGCACCCAGATGATCGTAGGCGCTTCGCCGGAGACGGACTACCACATTTTAAAGCTGACCGAGGGGATGTACCAGAAATACGGGCTGAAGCGGGTGTTCTACTCCGCTTACATCCCGGTAGCCGAGGACACCCGCCTGCCCGCACTGGACACCAAGCCGCCCCTTCTGCGGGAGCACCGGCTGTATCAGGCCGACTGGCTGCTGCGGTTCTACCAGTTCGAAGCGGACGAGATTTTAGATAAGGACAATCCCAACTTCAACCCCTATCTGGACCCCAAATGCAACTGGGCGGTGCAGCACTACGGGCTGTTCCCGGTGGACGTGAACCGCGCTCCCTTCGAGATGCTGCTGCGGGTGCCGGGCATCGGCCCAAAAAGTGCCCGGCGCATCTGGCGCGCCCGCAAACAGGCGGCGCTGGGTCTGGACGAGCTCAAGCGCATGGGCGTGGTGCTCAAGCGGGCGCAGTATTTTATCACCTGCCGGGGCTTTTCCGGGGCGCACCCGGGGCGCGGCAGTGCCGGGCGGGAGCGCATTACCCGGGCGCTCATCGACCCCAACGTATTCAGCGGCAGCTGCGAGCAGCTGAGCCTGTTCAGCCCGCCCGCCGTAGACAACCTCATCGGGCAGGGCGTGCCGCCCCGGGCGGCTGTCCGCATGGTAAGGGAGGAGGCGGTGCAATGTCTTGCCAAGGCGCTGTAAGCCCCAAGGGGGCGCGCAAGCTGCACGATGCCGACGTGGTCTACCTGTACGACGGCAGCTTTGAGGGCTTTCTGTGCTGCGTATACGAAAGCTTTGCCCAGCACGAGCTTCCCTTTGCGGTGTGGACACCCCAGCGGGAGACCGCCACCCTTTACCCGGTCAAGGACATCCCCACCGACCCCGCCGTTGCCCGGCGGGTGTTCGCCAGCTTTGGCAAAAAGCTGGGCGCAGAGACCGAGTACCTTGTCAGCCGGGATTTTCTCTCCGGGCAGGAGGACAAGGAGCTGCTGTTGCTCCGCTTTCTGCATCTGGCTTTTGCGCTGGGCCCGGGCACGGTCAAGCGGGAGGGGCATCCGGTGGTCGCGCCCCTCTACGCCATGAAAAAAAGTCTGGACTGGGAGGTAGACAAGTTTCAGGGCTTTGTGCGGTTCGAAGAGCATGACGGGATGCTGGGCGCGGTCATCCACCCCCAAAATTATATCCTCCCCCTGCTGCGCCCGCACTTCTGCGGACGCTTCCCGGAGGAGGACTTCATGATCTACGATGCCGTCCATCAGGCAGTGCTGCTGCACGAGGGGCGCAGCACCCGGCTGCTGGAGCTGGCAGCGCCCTTGGAGCTGCCGCCGCCCAGCGCGCGGGAGCAGCAGTTTCAGGCGCTGTGGACGCAGTTCTACAAAACGCTGGAAATCAAAGCGCGCCACAACGAAAAAGGCCGCATGACCCATTGTCCCAAGCGCTTCTGGGCGGATATGGTGGAGATGCAGGGGGAGTTGTAGAACCCCTTCCGTCTGCTCACGCAATGCGAACTCCCCCAGTCTCGCTGCGCTCGACAGCCCCCTCGGAGATGGGGCCTTTGGCAAAACCGGAAACTTTGCCGTACTGCCAAAGGCTCCCTCCCAGAGGGAGCTGGCAAAACCGTCAGGTTTTGACTGAGGGAGTTCAGGCGACTGAAGGGGTTACTTCTTTTCCTGTGCTTCCAGTGCGCTTTCCACGCCCTTGAGCAGATCCTCTGCCGGGATGCCGTACAGCCTTGCCAGCGCCATCAGGTTAGAGGTGTTCGGCTCCGAGGTGCCATTCTCCCACTTGGACACCGCCTGACGGCTCACGCCGATGCTCTCAGCCACAAACTCCTGCGTCATCTTGCAGCGGGTGCGGTTCTCCTTGAGCATTTCGGAAAGTGACTTGCGCACGATCTTGACTTCCTCCGTGAGCTTCGGCGGCTTTTCCAGATTGCGGGCAATGCGCCAGAGCAGGTAGAGTGCAGCCACGATGGCCACCGGCAGCAGCAGCTGCACGATCATCGTCGCGATGCTCACCGTCTGGAGTGCTCTGAAAAATAGGTTGGTCAGAAAATCACTTTTCATATTCGTTTCCTCCTTTGGAAGCTTTCTCTTGTGGTTTTTTGTGGCACGATTTTAGCACAAAAGCCCGGTTGCGTCCACCAACCAGAGCGTAAACTCCGGTTGCGGCGCGTATTTTTAGCCTATTGGGGCAGATAATTCACAAAAACGTTGCATCTGCATCGTTGCAACGGGCAAAACCTATGGTATACTATAATGAAGGAGAAATTACAATGAAAACAGGAAAAAAGTCCGGACGTTGGAAATATGCCGTCCCCGTACTGATTCTGGTACTGATTTTGGCACTGCTGGGGCTGCTCTGGAACAACGCGAACAACACAAGCAACTCCACGGACGAGATCTACCTCTACGGAGAATGGCACAGCGATTCGCATATTCTGGATCGGGAACTTGAGATCTGGGGTGAATATTATAAAAAGGGAATGCGGGATCTGTTTGTAGAATACCCGTATACGGATGCACAGTTCCTCAACCTGTGGATGCAGGCAGACGATGACGAACTGCTGGATTAGCAGTTCAAGGACTGGGAGGGCACAGCAGGCGGCACCGAGATCGTAAAGGATTTTCTGAAGCAGATCAAGGAGAACTACCCAAAGACCGTGTTCCACGGCACCGATGTCGGCCATACCTGGCATAGTACCGGCCCTCGGTATCTGAAATATCTGAAATCCACCGGGCAGCAGGACACAGAAGAATACAAACGTGCGCTGGAAAACATCGTGCAGGGACGGCAGTACTATAAGCTTTTGGAAACGGATCAAGAAGCTGCCGAACGGTACCGGGAGGACCGGATGGTGGAGAATTTCCAGCGCAGCTATCAAGAACTGGAAGAGACTCACCGCACCGATATCATGGGGATCTATGGGAATGCACATATTGTTAACACAGGCTATTTGAATGCCGAATATTATATGGCAAAGCAGCTGAAGGAGAGCTACGGGGAAAAGCTTCACACCGCAGACCTGACGCAGGAACCGCAGCGGATCGACACGCTGAAAGTCAGCGGCAAAACCTACACAGCCTTCTATTATGGCGAACAGGATATCTCCGCGTTCACCGACTACAAGTCCCGGAAGTTCTGGCGGCTCGAGGACGCATACGAGGACTTCAAGGATCTACCGAAAATGCATGAGTTCCTGCCGTCTGACAATTACCCCGTCCGAATCGAGGCCGGGCAGGTGTTTGCCGTCGAATATCTGCTGTCGGACGGTTCGACCGAATGGCGGTATTACCGCTCGGACGGCACCGTGCAGGACGGCCAGCTCATCACAATGCGGATAAAAATGGAGTAAGCCAGCTTCCGGCAAAGGCTTCTTAGTCGATTTTTTACAAAAACGTTGCATCTGCATCGTTGCAACGGGCAAAACCTATGGTATACTATAAGGGATATCCGGGCAGGCATTTCTGCCCACCAACACCCCCGCTGCGGGGTCAACACAAAAGGAGTATTGTAGCGTTATGGTTCGCATTACTATGGAAGACGGCGGCATCATCGACATCGAGCTGAACGAGGAAGTTGCCCCCATCACCTGTGAGAATTTCAAAAAGCTGGTCAAGGAAGGCTTTTACAACGGCCTGACCTTCCACCGTGTCATCCCCGGCTTTATGATCCAGGGCGGCTGCCCGCTGGGCACCGGCACCGGCGGCCCGGGCTGGAACATCAAGGGCGAGTTTGCCGCTAACGGCGTCAACAACCCCCTCAAGCACACCCGCGGTGTGATCAGCATGGCCCGCAGCATGAACCCCAACAGCGCAGGCAGCCAGTTCTTCATCATGCACAAGGATGCCCCCCATCTGGACGGCCAGTACGCCGCCTTCGGCAAGGTAGTTGCCGGCATGGACGTTGTGGATAAGATCGCTGCCGTCCGCACCGACTGGAACGACAAGCCCACCACCCCGGTCAAGATGAAGACCGTGGAACTTATCGAGGGCTAACATAAGCTTTTGCATTTCAGGATAGCGGAACACCCCTGCGGGTGTTCCGCTATCCTTTTTATTTGTGAAAAGGGGACCCCGGAGCGTCCGCAGACGCTCCGGGGTCCCGAATAAAAAATCAAATTCCTTGGATCATGGCCAAAGCGCACGCGGCGGCCATTTCAAATCGTCGGGCTTAGTCCAGAACCTTTCTTCTGCGCCGGAGCTTGCGCACCAGCTTGCGGAGCAGCAGCACAAGGCATACCACCAGTACAACGGCGGTGAGAATGATGCCAAGGAGGATAAAGGTAAAGCGGTTGGGCTTTTTCAGCAGCGCGGAAAGGCTGCGGCTGTCCTCCACCTTTTTGCGGTCGTGCAGTGTGCTGTAATAGTCCGGCACGTTGCCGATGCCGTCGCCGTCGGTGTCCTCAAACGACGCCATGTACCGCGCAATGGCGTCCCAGCCCTTCAGCTCTTTGCCGTTTTCGGTCAGGATCACATCCTCAAAATCTTCGATGGGTGTGCCGTCGGCGTACTTCGGCACGATGGACAGAATGCCGTAGGACATATCCGTCACGGCGCTCAGCATCTGCCCGCTGTAAAGGTCGGCCACGATGCGGTACAGCTTGTCGTCCTGCAGCTCCACGCGCTGCCCGTCCTTGACCAGATAGACGTCCGTCACCTTGTTCAGCAGCAGACGGTGGGGGTTGTAGGTAAAGTTCAGGCCGCTGCAATACAGCCGCGCGGTGGTCATGAAGTCCGACACGGAAGCGTCGATCTCGGCGGCGGTGCGCAGTTCCTTGCCGGTGAGATAGACCTCGATGAGGGGATAGCCCGGCACACCGTCTGCGCCGATGCCCAGCGAGAAGGAGTTGAACACCTGCTCCACCGTGATATCGCCCCGGGCGTAGGTGTCGCGCACGGTGCCGCTGGGCACGACTGCCAGATCTACCGGTACGCCGTCATAGTCGGCGGCGTTCTCCACCGCGTACACGTAGGCGTCCGCGATGATATCGCCCAGATTGTGCTCGGTGTGCACCTTGCCCAGATCCTTCAGGTTGGAGAAAACAACATCGTTTTCTGCCAGCACCTGATCCTTGGTGTAGCCGAACTGCGCCAGATAATCCTCGTCCACCGTGTCCATAAAGCGGTCGATGACCTCTTGCGTTTGTGCATCGGCGGGGATGTCGGCGGTGATGGGGATCAGCTGGTAATCGGTCACCTGCCAGCGGCCGTCCGCTTTTTGTGCCATGGTAAGGCTGCCCAAATTTTTGCCGTATTCGCCGCAGGAGACCACATAGGTGTCCCCGTGCCGGATGGGTTCCCGGATGCGGCTGTGGGTGTGGCCGCTCAAAATAAGGTCAAGGTCAGGTACACCCTTGGCAAGCAGCTCGTCCTCAGACTTTTTGGGGTCGTCCCAAGTGCCGCTGTGGGAAACGCAGACGATCATATCCACGTTTTCGTTCGCCTTGATCTCTGCCACGGTGGCCTTTACCGCCTGTACCGGGTCCTTGAATTTCAGCTCGCAGGTGGGCGCGCAGGAGAGGGCATCCTTGCCGAAAACGCCCACCACGGCAATGCGCACATCACCCTTCTGCACCACGGTGTAGTCCTGCACGCCGTAGGCGGCAAAGGCGTCCTTGAGCAGCTGCTGGCCCTCGGTAAGACCGGCGCTTTCCATAGCGTCCCAGTCCACATTGCAGACCACGATGGCCGGGACGGCATCGCCGGAGGTGCGGGCACTGGTAAGCATATTGGCAAGCCCCTTGGAGCGGTAATCGAACTCGTGGTTGCCGAAGGTGGTCACATCGTAACCCATGCAGCCCAGCATCCGCAGCTCTGCGGCCTGCGTTTCAAACACCGTCTGGATCAGGGTGCCCATGGAAAAGTCGCCGCCGTCGATCACAAGGGTGTCCGGGTCTTTGGCGCGCTGCGCCTTGATGAGGGTGTTGGCGCGGGCAAAGCCGCCGATGTCCGTCTCCTCATCCTCCACCACGGTGGTAAAGGTATTCAGGTGGGAGTGGGTGTCGTGGCTGAACAGGATATCCAGCGTTTTGCCCGTCTCCGGTGCCTGCCCATAGGCGGCGGGGATGCCCAGCAGCACTGAAAAGAGCAGCAGCACAGCCGCCGTCATGGCGAAAAGTTTTTTCATGGCGTGTTCTCCTTTTGTTGCGTCCTTATTTTTTTCGGCTCAGCCGAATTTTTACAGCATCAGAAAAGTAATACCACTCTATAAAAATCAACCATCCGTCCGTTATTTTAGCATAAGTGCACAAAATAAACAAGACGACAGTTGCCTTTTTGCGATGATATGCAACCATTTTGGAGAATCCGCCTTGTTTTGCTTACGCTGGCGCCCGTGCGCTCAGGCGCTATCGGGTCAGCTTCTCTCTTTTTGCTGCTGCGCGGTGCCTGCCGCCCCTGCCGCCAAAGAGAAACGGGCTGCTGCACGTTTTTGTGCAGCAGCCCGTTGGTCGTTTTTACTGTTTTGCCAGCTGTTTATCCAGCCATGCGGCGATATCTGCAAAAACCTCCAGCTTGTTGGTCTCCAGCAGCAGCTCGTGGCGGGCACCGGGGTAGAAGATGCTTTCAATGTTCAGCACACCGGCGTCCTTCAGGCTCTGGATGGCGCGGCGCACGCCCTTGCCCTGCTCGCCCACCGGGTCGGCATCGCCGGAGAGGAAGAGCAGCGGCAGGTCTTTGGGCATCCGTGCCAGAAAAGCCGGGTCGTGCAGACGCAGGATGCCGCTGAACATACTGTAATAGGCATTCAGCGTAAAGGTAAAGGTGCAGCGCTCCTCGGCCAGATACTTGTCCACCTCGGCCTGATCGCGGTTGAGCCAGTCGTGGGTGGTGCGGCCCTCCAGCCCCTTGTTGTAGCCCATAAAGGAAAGGTTGGCCACAAAGCTGCTGCGGTAGTGCCAACCGTGAAAGACTGCCAGCACCCGGCAAAGGGTCTTGGCTGTCTTGACCAGCGCCTTGGGCTGGAAGCCGGTGCCCATGATGATGGCGCCGTCCAGCTCCCTGCCGTACTCGCACAGGTACTGCCGGGCATAGAAGGAACCCATGCTGTGCCCCAGCAAAAAGTAGGGCAGATCCGGGTAAAGCTGCTTGGTAAGCACGGTCACAGCGTGCAGGTCGGCCAACACGGCGCGGTTGCCGTCCGGCTCAGCAAAATAGCCGTAATCCTCCTTGGTGCGGATGGATGCACCATGTCCCAGATGGTCGTGCCCGGTGACCAGAATGCCCCGGTCGGCCAGATATTCTGCCAAGGGGCGGTAGCGGTCGATGTATTCCACCATGCCGTGGGACAGCTGCAGCACCGCCCGCACCTGTCCCTCCGGGACGCAGCGAAAGCCGTGCAGGGTGCGCCCCGGCACGGTGGAGGGAAGGGTAAAGTCGATGAACTGACTCATGGAAAGGGCCTCCCTTCTGAGTTACAGTGCGCTGAGCTTGCGGCGGCAGGCGGTACAGATGCAGTAGCCGCCGAACTGGATGGCCTGCTCGTCCACCTCGCCGCAAAAATCGCAGCTGCCGGCAGGGCGGTGCTTTTTCAGGACGATGGCGTCCCCATCCACAAAGATCTCCAGCTTGGTGTCGGTGTCGAGGTGCATACTGGTGCGCAGTTCCTTCGGCAGAACGATACGTCCCAGCGAATCAATGCCGCGGACGATGCCAGTGCTTTTCATAATGTGTCATTCTCCTTCACTATTTCCTTCTTACTTAGCAACCACTGACACAATAGGAAAATTGTGCCAGCGTTGATAGGCTTAGTATACAAAAAATAACACCTTTCGTCAATGATTGCGTGTTGATTCGACAAAAAACAACCTTTTTGCACGTAAAGGTGGGGAAGGCGGCTTCACCCGTGAAAATGCAATGCCGGAGCGTCCGCAGACGCTCCGGCATTGCTCTATTAAAAATAATTCTTCCTCTGACTATGCGCAGAGCAACGCGGAGCGCATTTCAAATCGTCTCAGCTCAGCTCCACAGGGGCTTCGGGCTGGTTCTCCACGCGGGCGCTGGTGCGTCCCTCGGGGCGGATCTCTCCGGCAGCGGTCAGCGAGATCTTGGTCAGGGTGGGGCCTACCAGCTCGTACACCAGCACCGAGAACAGCACCACGTTGCGCACCATGTGGCCGTCCGACAGCTCGGCGGCTGTGGCAGCCATGCCCAGCGCCACGCCTGCCTGCGGCAGCAGGGTGATGCCCAGATACTTCTGGATGGCGGAGCTGCAGCTGGTGGCGCGGCAGCTCAGGTAAGAGCCGCTGATCTTACCGGCAGAGCGCGCCACGATGTATACCACGCCGATGAGCAGCACCATGGGGTTGGTGAGGATGGTCAGATCCAGTTCTGCGCCGGACAGCACGAAGAACAGGATGTTGATGGGAGACACCCATCGGTCCAGACGATCCATCAGCTCGTCCGAGGTGGGGCAGACGTTGCAGAACACGGTGCCGGTCATCATGCACACCAGCAGCAGCGAGAAACCGCAGCGGGTGCCATTGATCTCAAACTCGGTCATGGACAAGCCCACCGTCAGCAGCACAAAGGCCACCGACAGGCTCATGCGCTTGGAGCGGGAGTGGAAGTAGACCTCCAGCAGGTTCAGCAGGTAACCGGCGGCAGCGCCCAGCGCCAGCGAAAGCGCGATCTCCAGCAGCGGCTCCAGCACCACGCTCACGGGGTCGATACGCCCCTGCTCCAGCGCGTTTGCCACGCCGTAGGAGGCCGAGAACAGCACCAGACCCACGGCGTCGTCAATAGCGACCACCATCAGCAGAAGCTTGGTCAGCGGGCCGTCTGCCTTATACTGCTTGACCACCATCAGGGTGGCGGCGGGTGCGGTAGCGGCGGCAATAGAGCCCAGCGTGATGGCAGAAGCCAGCGAGATGACGTCCGGGCGGGCAAAGTGCAGGGCAACAAGGGCAATATCCACCAGCGCGGTGGTGATCACTGCCTGCGCAATGCCCACGGTCACGGCGCGGCGTCCCATGTGCTTCAGGGCGCTGAGACGGAACTCGTTGCCAATGACGAAGGCGATAAAGCCCAGCGCCACCTGCGTGATAATGCCGTAGCCCTCCACGGCGGCAAGGCTGCCAAAACCGAAGCCAAAACGGCTCAGTCCCAGCCGCCCCAGAAAGAAGGGACCCAGCAGCAGGCCGGTAAGCAGGTAAGCGGTGACGGCGGGCAGACGCACGGCCTTGGCAGCGCGTGACATGAGCAGGCCGGCGATCAGGGCAAGGGACAGACAGATCAACATTTGTTCCATAATGTGGTTTGTATTGGGTGCGCAGCCAAAGGCCGCAGCACTCGGTTCCTCCTTGTCAAAAAAATATCGAGCTCCCGTGTGAAATCCAGTGCGGGGTCAAAATGGGAAAACGTGTCCAGTATATCAGAACTGCTGGAGAAAAGCAACTATTCTGCGCGTTTCGTACAGATTTTGGGGCAAAAAGATATGGGACACCGCAGACTGTCCACTTTTATATATACCGTTCCCACTGTAGCTGCTTCCCGCCCGCTTCCGCTCACAGCAAAAAACGAGCCGGACAACGCCTTTTGGGAGAAGTCCGGCTCATTTTTCTGTTGGGCTATTTGCAGCAGTGCTGTCTTTTTTCGTCATCATTCTACATTCCGTTTATAGCGCAGCGGGGTCTGCACCTCGGCGCGGATCTTACCAAGATAGGTGCGGGTTTGCTCTGCGCCCTGCAAAATAGACTCTACCTGCGCTTTCTGCTCTGCGGTCAGGCCGTCATCCTCTGCCAGCAGTTCCGCGTTGCCCTCGATGATGGTCAGCGGCGTTTTCAGCTTGTGGGACAGCTGAATGATCTGCTCCCGCTGCCGCTGTTCCATCGCCCACTGCTTCTGCAAGCTGCCGGTCAGTGCATCGCCCATGGTCTGCAATGCCTGTAAAGTGCTCTCGTACTCCCGCACCTTCGCGCCGGAAAATACCGCGCTGTCCAGCTCCTTCCGTGCCACCGCCTGCGCGGCGGCGGTCAGCTTTTCAGTCTCCCGGGTCAGGAAGCGCCCGGTCCTGTGGGTGCTCCACACCACCGCGCCTACCAGCAGCAGAATACCCAGAATGCAGTGCACCGTCTGCATATCCGGCAGTACGCCCCGCAGCGCAGGGTCGGCGTAGGGCACGGCATAGTCAAATTGCAGAAGGCAGACCGTTCCGTCCTGCAATTTTGACGTCATATAATACTGCGTGTAGCCAAAATGCCAGTGGGTTTTCCCCTGCCGGTTCTCCATTGCCCGCTGCAAGTGTCCGGCATCCATGTTAGTGGCCAGCACCTCGCTGCTGTCCGGCGCGGCAAACAGGGCGTACCGGCACAGGGAGTCCAGCTGGGTCTCGTCAAAGGTTTCGGCAGTCATGCCCGGCAAAACATCCTGTGCAGCCTTCTGACAGGCCTGCGCGGCCTGATTGGCGGGCAGGAACAGCCCGCTGTTCTGGATCCACAGCAGCACCACCAGCAGCCACCCCACCGCGACCAGCAGGCAGGCCAGCGCCGTGCGCACAAGATATTGCAGCAGCACGCTGCGCAGAGAGGTCAGTCTTCGCTTTTCCATCGGTACCCCACGCCCCATACGGTATTGAGCAGCTTTTCCGGCTCCGGCACGCCCGCCGCCCGCAGCTTTGCCCGGATATTTTTGATGTGCTGGGTCACGGCGGTGTCGTCCGCAGTGCCGTCAATACCAAAAACCGCTTCGTAAATTTGCTCCTTGGTAAAGGTCTGCCCTGCGTGCAGCGCCAGATACTCGCAGATGGCATACTCCGAGCGGGTCAAGGGCAGTTCTCTCCCTTCCACCGCCGCGCTGCGGGCGGTCAGGTCAAAGGCTACGCCGCTGCGCACCATCCGGTGCGCCGGGGTGCGGCTCTGCCGCCGCAGATGTGCCGCCACCCGCGCCCGCAGCTCTGCCACCCGGAAAGGCTTGGACAAAAAGTCGTCTGCCCCGATGCCCAGCCCCTCCAACACAGCAGCCTCGTCGGTGCGGGCACTCAGAAACAGGATGGGCACTTCGGTCAGGCTGCGGATGCGCCGGCAGACCGCAAAACCGTCCTCCCCGGGCATCATCACGTCCAGCAGGATGCAGTCTGCCCAGCGGCAGAGCGGCTCGGTCAGATCTCTGCCCGCCTGCCGCGTTTCTACCCGGTGGCCGTCCCGCTCCAAAGTGGTGCGGATCAGCTTGCAGAGCTCCAGATTGTCATCCACTGCCAGAATGTTTGCCACAAAATCACCTCAACACGTTATAAACAAGGCAGGATGCCCCATACAGCAGATACACATGGGCGGGGTAGAACCAGTAGAACAACTGCTTGTGGCCCTTGCCCCGCTGCCCGTTGTACAGCAGCATCAGCAGCACCGCCGCCACCCCGAACCACTCGTAGTAGTCGGTGAACATCTGCGTCCAGACAAAACCCTCCTGTCGGCAAGCCATCCCAAAGGTCAGCGCAAAGTCACACAGGAAAATGAGCACGGCCCATGCTGTCAGCTGTATGCGGCGATGCCCCCGCAGGGCATACAGCAGCACACCGCCCAGCAGAAAACTCCATCCGCCATCCGTGATGGCTGTCCACATGGGCAGCGGGCTGGTGATGACAAAGGCCACCACAGACGAGGCAATGGGCATCTCCTGCACCTGCGGGAAGAGCAGCAGAAACACGATCACCACAAACGGCCAGCACAGAACGGCAGCAATGGCACCAATGCCCTTTGCGAATTTTTTCTCCCGCAGCCAGTCGATGCCCTGCCAGACGATGCACAGCAGCGCAAGATCCTGAAAAATAGCGTTCAGCGGGTAGAAGCCATCCCCGCGCCGGAAGGCTTTGGCGTAGATCATAAAGAATTCCAGCGCCGCCATGGCCGTGCCAATAGCCCAGATGCGGATAAAATACCGCTTGCGGTCATGGGTGTGGGCAAAGCCCTCCACCGTGCAGAACAGAAACAGCGGCGCACTGAGCCGCCCCAGCATACTGAACACCGTCGGGATGCAGCCGGTGAACTCGAAGAAATAATGAATGTGGTCCAGCACCATCAGCACCAGTGCAATGGTCTTGAGCTGGGTGCCGTCCAGCCCTTTTTTCGTCAGTTTATCCATACAGAATCTCCTTTCCTTTTATGCATCCAGTGTAACAGGAAAATCTGTAGAAAGTATAAGGTTCTGCCTTTTATGATACTATTTTTTGCCCCGAAATGCAACAAAAAAAGCCCTGAGATTTTCATCTCAGAGCTTTCCGTTAAGTCGGCGACTACCTATTTTCACAAGCCGTTTCCAGCTAACTATCTTCGGC
>ERZ1673752.1754-NODE-1754-length-28284-cov-9.321265_pt1 | contig 28284 bp, 24 predicted proteins | sample MGYA00580195_ERZ1673752 | MGnify/ENA primary metagenome ERZ1673752 (study PRJEB41218, sample SAMN15661744) | gut metagenome | host: Homo sapiens | place: Canada: London | collected 2015-08-20/2019-03-30 | study: EMG produced TPA metagenomics assembly of...
AAATAAAATTGCTTGGACATTATCTTTATAGCTTTCCATATACTTACCTATTTATTCAGACTATAGTTTACCGTACCATTTAGCCCTTGTATTGAGAATGTTGCACGAAAAACTGTCTTAAACTATTGCGAGACCCCTGCAAAGGTATAATATTTTCCCTTGCCGAAGAGGGTAACGGCGGGGGCAATATGCGTTCTATTGCCCCGCGTGACCCTTCGCCAAAACCCACACGCAATGCCCTCAAAAACCCGCATGAACCCGCCGCAATGCCCCCTCCAAATAACCGCATAAAATTTACGGCCCAATGCAGCCCCGCCCGCAGGGCATCCTCTCAATAGCCAGCACACCCCTACTGCCTTTGCACCGCGCTAGCCCTCGCCTATCGATCCAGCGTATACTCTGCACCCTACAAACGTTCCCTCCCCTATCTCCACCGGGGCTCTAAATAGACCATAAATCGATGGGCCACTACCAGAAAGCGACGTAAACACTGCTCCCAACCTACGTAATTCTCGTGCTATCGCGTCCATCTGGGGGTAACGCCCCACCAGCACCGGCCAAAAGTCGTTTTCCACCCTCCCCTGCCACGCCTCTACTGGGGTGCTTAGTAACACCTCCCGCAGCCCTTGACGGTTTCCATTCGGCTTTACCAACCCAAACGCTTCACCCGTCGAAACATGCACCGGCGGCGTAACCACAACGATGTACATTCCTCCCACCGGAAGACTTATTGCCTCTAGCTCCTCCCCTCTACCCTCCGCGTAGCACGCCCCCTGACGTAAAAAAAATGGTACATCGCTCCCCAACCGCAACGCAATCCTGTCAATATCCGATTGGGGTACCCCTTTTCTACAATGCTGCGCAAAGCGCTGGAGCGCACTCGCTGCGTCCGATGAACCTCCTCCAAGCCCCGCCCCTAAGGGGATACGCTTACGCAGCTTTACCCTTGCCGGTAGCGGAGAAAAACATTTTAACGCATCGTATGCGCGCCACACCAAATTCTCTTCTATCGCCTCTTGCACACTGTACCCCTCTACCTCCAACTGCAGCCCGCTCGCTCCCGCCGAGCCGAACTCCATCAACATCTCGTCGTGGTAGCCAGGCACCCGTAGAAAAACGGTGCGAAGATCATGGAACCCATCCGCTCGCCGCGCCACCACCTGCAGCCCCACATTTATCTTCGCGCAGGGAATGCACTGCGCCTCGCTCATTCCGACTTCCCTTCCACGATCACCACGCACTCCCCACGCACCTCCCCTTCTCCGTACTCCTCCAGCACCTCCCCCACTGTACCCCGCACGTACGTCTCGTACACCTTCGATATCTCCCGCGCTACGCATACCCGACGACTCTCCCCCACCTCCTCCTGCAACTCATGCAACAGACGCACCAAACGATGGGGCGACTCGTAGAGCACCACCGTTCGCTCCGACTGCGCCACCGCGGCAATCCGCGTACGACGGCCCTTCTTAACCGGTAGAAAACCCTCAAATACGAAACGATCGCACGGCAACCCGCTACCTACTAACGCTGGGATTAGGGCCGTTGGCCCCGGCAAACATGTAACTTCCACCCCTCTACGAATCGCTTCCCGTATCAAAAGAAAACCGGGGTCCGATATCCCGGGGGTCCCCGCATCCGATACCAACGCTACCCGCGCGCCATCCACAAGCTGCTGAACAAAACGATCCAGCACCGCATGCTCGTTATTCAAATGGAACGGGTAGAGCTTGGTCTCTATCTCGTAGTGCTTCAGTAGAATTCCCGTCGTGCGCGTATCCTCCGCCAGGACCATATCCGCCTCCCGGAGCATACGCAGCGCCCGAAACGTGATATCCTCCAAATTCCCTATCGGCGTTGGCACCACGCTCAAGCAACCCACCCTTTCGTCTTCACCTCTAGCTGCCATACCTCTGCTCTAGTAACATCACAAAACGCTTCACCCCCTCCGACTCCCCATCGTACCTATCTCCACAATACGCCGACAGAAGCCGCACAGCCTCCTCCACAGACCCCGCTCCGTCCATCAAAGTCACCAACCCTTTAAAGCGCTCCGCATCCCCCCCGCACAGCTCTTGCCGAAAATAAAGGCGATCGTTAATAGACATCCCCTTCTCCAAGCTCTTCAACGGCTTGCGACGCATCGACGCATCCACCCTCTCCACCACTTGCTCCGCCGATTCGTAACGCTCCGCCACGCTCTTCCTCCCCGCTCTCGCATCCTCTTCATGGGGGTGCGCCGCAGCGCCCTCGCTGCCTACCTTCTGCGCCCCCTGCGCCTCGCTCCTCTCTTCCCTGCTCTCCCCCGCTGCTGGAGCCTCTACCGCCTGCTCGGGCCGCTCCCCACCAACGCTTCTAGGCGCTTCCGCCCCCGCATCCTCTCTGCCCACCTCCTCCGCCACCAACGCACCGCACACCTCCCCTCGCAGGGACACCATGCTCGCCGCAGCTCGTGCGTAACGCAGTAGGGACTCCACTTGCTTCCCTAGCTCCTCCAAAGCCTGCGGGCCATCATCACCCCGCAGAAAGTAGCTATCAATCGCTGTTCTTACCGCGCGGAAAGCCGCACGCTGCTCGCGCACGCAGTAGTGCACCACCTCATCGCCCACCCTATCGTTACTTTTCATCCTGCTGCTCCCTCAAACTCTCTACCACCCGCTTCGGATTAAACGCTAAGGGATCCACCACCGCCGGGCTACTCTCTTCTTCAGGCAGCGACATATCCAGCTGCCGCTGTATAGGCTTCCCCGACTCGCGGCTCGCGCTCATCGTCCCCATGCCCGCGGCCGCCATCTTCGTGCGTCGTCGCTCCGTCGGCGCATTTTTTTCTTCTACTATCAATGGCACTGCCCCTTTGGCCGGCCGCGCCATCTCCGCTATCGCTGGCTGAGGCTCCTGCGCTTCACCCCCCTTCCATTCAACGCCCCTCTCCGGCTGATTTATCTGCTTCGTCGACGCTTCTAGCGCCTCCCCTTCCTCCTCCTTAGCATTCGTAGACGACTCTTCATCAATCGGCTCCTCCTTTCTATACGTATTGAAACCCAGCACCTTACCCGATGCTTTTTGCGCCCCCTTCCGCTTTTCCCGCTTCAACCACTCTTCATAGTAATCCTTCATTCGCTGGGATAGCGTTTGCGCATTCTTATCCTTAAACTGCGAAAAGAACACCGCAAATTTATACTCCCCCTTCTCCACCAGCGGGCTCTGGCCGTAGCCAAACTGCAGGGTGAAATCCTCGGGCCCTACATTCGCCAATTCGCGGGCCCTTGTCCCAAGCTCATTGAAATCTTCCATCGAGGGAGTCACCCCTTCGCCCCACGCCACCTTTATCGTGCAATGGCACGCTCCCTCCACGTTCTTCAAAAACATGAATTCCCCAGGAACCGCAGCGTACAGGAGCTTAATCAAATCATTCTTCTCTTCCTCCAGGCCCTCTACCGTTGTCAAGCCTTCTACCTTCCCTTCCACGTAGCCTACCACCGCGCATTGCCCCGACTGCTCTTTGTTTTCCTCCTTCTTGCTCAATCCTCTCGCTAAATCCGCCGCGTCTATGTTCTTCTCTACTGGAACTCCTATCGTTAAAAGAAATGCATTTACCGCCCGCAGCGCCACCTCGTACAGATGGCGGCTAGCCTCCTCCTGCGACTTCTCCCCGTACGCCCGGTAAAGGCCCTCCTGGTCAATCGGGAAAAAAACTTTCACATACTTCTCTATCGGCTCTATCGACTGCACGATCTGATCCATTCGCTCCTGCGACCCCGCCATTAACGGCGTAACCACGATGGCGTAAATTTCAAGGTAGGGGAAAAGCTTCTTCAGCTCCTCAGCTATCACCTGCGATGCTCCTGCCCCCGTGCCGCCACCATAGCCAAACATCAGCACCACCCGGCAAAAACGGCTTCCACCCCCCAGCTCTTGCTCCAGCCTACGAAACAGCTCCAGGAACGCTTTGGCATTCTCCAGCATCATCTTTTTCCCCTCCTCGGGATTACCGCCGGCCCCCTGCCCGTTGAACATCGACATATCCATCGGCGCCTTGCCCTCTTTACCCTTTTCCACCGGCGGTACCGCCCGCTTCAGCTCAAGCATCGGTATGCCTAGATGCCGCATCAATCGCATCTCGCTGGAGTCCGAATTGACCGCGCATATCCGGATGTTACTATCCATTTTATGCTGCTCTTGCACCTTTATGGCCAACTGCCCACCCGATCCCCCGATGCCAACCAGCAACGTCTTATCATTCCAATCCTGCGTTAGCTCGGAGAGTTCTTTACTCCCACTCTCTGCAGGCCCCACCATCCGTATAACCGATGGGACAAACTCCTTGGCTGCTCCCTCTTGTTTCATAGCTATTCCTCCTGTTTTTATCTACTCTATTAGATTCTCTTTTCTTTCTATGCTATCGGATCCGTTGGCCCCTGCGAAAGCCTCTGGAATGCATCTAACACTCGCCTACGCAGGCTCTTCCGCCCCACTCCCTTCTTTTCTTCGCGCTCCTCCTCGCTTGGCTCTTCCGTTGCCTGCTCCGGTGCCTCATGACTCTCTGCAACCTCTTCTTTCTCTTCTTCTATAGCCTCCCCTGCCACCGAGCTTGCCTCTCTTCGCACTACTTCTTGACTTAGCACGCCGAGCACGCTGTAAAGCGACTCCTCCTTCACCTGCTGCTCCGACTGCTCGCTCACCACCTTATAGTTTCCACTCCATTTCGTCGGAAGATCTACCATCTCTACCCTTGTCTCCTGCGACAGCTCGAAGCATCTTCCCAAAAACTTGGAAATCCCTTGCAACCCTGCTATTCCCCCTCCCAGATGCATATGGATATTCAGCCTTGAATAGGAATCCTTAGGGTACCACTTCTGCAGCTCCTGCAGCACCTGTCTCGCCAGCTCCGAAACCGCCTGCACCGCGTACGACATCACAACGCCGGACCGCCGATTCTCAAACGTCCCATCGCATACCATCTCCTCAAGATTATCTCTTTCGTAGTTAAGGGTGTCAAAATTCACTTCTTGCTTTAGGGTTTCATAGGCATACTCCTGCGTGCACCCACGCTCCTCATGCGCCAAGCTTTCGCTAAATTTTGTTCCCACCCCCACTAACCACGCGTAGTGCGACAGCTGTAGCTCTCCGCTCTCCCGCCTAAACACCTCGGAAAGAACGCTTTTTGTATGGCCTAGATGCAGGTACAAATGACGCTCTTTGAACTTCTTCTCCCCTTCTGGCACACCCGCGACTGCCACGCCCTCAAGGTAATACCTCGTCAACGTTATCCCCGACTGCTCTAGCACGGCATCGAAGCGATTCACGTACTCCTTCCGGAACATCACGCCTAAATAGTCGCTGGATATAGATTCCGTAAACGTTCCTACTGGGTTCGTCAAGATCCGCTTCACCCCCTCCTCTCCCGCCGAAGCTTTCCTAGACCCCGCGGAGCTTGAAAGGCTTGATGGCCTCGCAGGGTAGTACTGCACCGGTGAATTATACATCACCTGCCATTCGTCACTCGCCTCTTCATTCTCCTGCCATGCCTCCGACTGCTTTTGGAATACCGCCAACGTCCCTTCTGTCACCACCTTCGACGAGGTCCCCGCCTTCACCTCCGTGCATCGCACCGTGTAGGTCTTCTCGCGCACCGTAGCGTTGCCCGCCATGAGCAATACTGCCATCTCCTTCACTTTGAATCCCAATACATTCGACATGCGCCCCGCCACCTTCGTCACGGCGCGGGTCGTCACCTCCGTATTGCTCACAACGTTATCCCCCATCTCCGTCTGGCGCACCACATAAACCATTGCCGGCCCCTTCGGCTTATAGGCCGCATCCAGCATCTGCACCGCCAAACGGCACTCGGTTGCCCCAACATCGAGTGCCGCAACGTAGTAAGGACACAGCCCCAGGTTCACATCCAAAGTCTCTCTCTTGTCGGTCTCCATTTTAGCACCCCCCTCTATTTTCGTTTACATACCACCTGTTTCCCGTATCGCAATTCGATCCTATCATACTGATTCAACCCATTCCCCGGCAGGGCGGCAGCGTAGAGTGAACGCAACTTCCTTAGCTTATACTCATACCCCGTCATCTCGCCGAGCAGCACGATTTGACTCCCCACCCGCGGCACCAACTCCACATTGCTCGTATCGCGAACATACACCTGCGCAATCTGCGCGCGCCAAAATGCATCATCGTACACCTCCCGTAAAAAACCGTAGAGCTGGCTGTAAAAATCCCCCGCGGACCCATCCAAACGGCTCGGCGTACCCTCAGCCGGTAGCGCCCGCACCGCGCCGCTTACCACCAGCGCCGGCGACACGTACCCCGGCATCGCCGTGAACACGTACCCATCGCGCGCGATGTACCACGACTCCCCCCTGCGCGGCATCACCCGCGCTATCGCCTCCCGCTGCTTCACCATCACGCACAAACGCCCATCCATGTCCACGTACGCATCGCACTTTGCCACCGGCGCCAACGACGACACCATCGACTCCACCTCATGGGTATTTATCGACAGCAGCGAATGCCCCACGGGGTCCCCCATCTTCCCGCGCAGCATGCCCAGCAGCCGGTCGTGCGTCAAAAACTTCACCTGCATATGGTCGTGCGACTCCACAACCACCGACGCGCATTGCATCGCGCTCCGCGCCTCAGACGCAACGCCAAAGCCTAGCACCACCACCACCACCAGGGCCACCCCTACGCCCAGGTCCACCCACTGCCGCTTAATGCTCATCGCAGCCCTCCCCTCCTTTCAGCTGCGCCGCGATGCTCGGTGCCAATTCCCCTATATCGCCAGCCCCAAGCGTCATGAGCACCTCGGTGGGCAGCGTATGCAATATCCCCATTAACGTTTCTGGGGTCGCCAACGACCGCACCACTCCGCGCCGTAAACGCTCCAGAAGCATCTCCGAGCTCACCCCAGGAATGGGGGCCTCCCGCGCCGGGTATATCGGCAGTAGGAGCACGCTGTCAAAACCCGAGAGCGCCATGGCGAAGTCATCGGCAAAATCTCGTGTCCTGCTGTACAGGTGCGGCTGGAACACCACCGTTATATGCTTCCCCGGAAACATCTCCCGCGCCGCTCGTAGCGTCGCCCGAATTTCATCGGGATGGTGCGCATAATCATCTATGTAGGTAATCGCCGGGCTGCTATACATCACGGCGAAACGGCGCTGCACCCCCCAAAAGCTCGGCAAAAAGTCTGCGGCGCGGGCCATCGACACCCCCGCATGCTCGCACATCGCCAGCACCGCGAGGCTGTTCTCCACATTATGGCGCCCCGGCACGCCGAGCTCCACCTCCTGGCGGCTACCCCCTGGGCCCTCTACAACAAAAAAGCTTCTCGTCCCCTCGTAGCGCACGTTCCGCGCTACATACGAAGCGTTTGTCTCAATTCCATAGGTAATCAGCTCCAGCCCCAACCCCACGAACCGGTCTCGCACCCCATGCTGGCACACCAGCTTTCCGCTCCGCGAACGCTGCGCGTACTCCCGAAAAGCCGCCACCACCGCATCGAACGTCCCGTAGTAGTCCAAATGGTCGGGGGCTACCGAGGTTACCAACGGAAGTTCGGGATGGAGCGTCAGGAAGCTCCTGTCGTACTCATCTGCCTCCACCACCAGCAAACGGCTCTCCGTATCGGTTGACACCCAATTCGTCCCAAAGTTCCTTGAAACGCCTCCCAAAAACGCAGAGCAACCCACCGCGCCGTGCAGCACGTAGCTAAGCATCGTGGCCGTGGTGGTCTTCCCATGCGTACCCGCTATCGCGTAGGTAGTATATTCCTCTGAAATCCAACCCAGCACCTCAGAGCGCTTATGCAGCGTATGCCCCTGCTGCTTAAAGAAGAGAATCAGCGGGTCATCAGCACCCATCGCGGGGGTATACACCACGAGCGTCTCATCGCTAGCCTGCCGAAACGCCTCCGGCACCCCCTGCGCATCGTCTTCGTACGACACCTGCACTCCCTCACGCTCCAGCGCCTGGGTAAGCTCCGAGCGGTGGCGGTCATAGCCAGCCACGCTCCGCCCCTGCCCATTGAAGTAGCGCGCCAGGGCGCTCATGCCGATGCCCCCTATCCCTATAAAATAGACCCGCTGAAACCGTCTCAAAATGTTCTTGTGTTCCATATCGCCTATTCCCCCTTCCGTTCTTCAGCAAGTGCTATGGCTAAACGCGCTATCGTGCGCGCCGCATCCGGTTTTGCCATCTGTTTTATCCGCATGGCGTAGCGCGCCATCCGCTCTTCATCGCCCAGCAGCGATAGCAACTCCCCTATTAGCCGCTCCTTCGCCTCGCCGTCGCGCACCAAAACGGCTGCCCCGGCCTCCGTCAAGGCCATTGCATTCTTTGTCTGGTGGTCCTCCGCCACGTTCGGGGATGGCACCAAAATCACCGGCTTCCCCACTATGGTAAGCTCTGAAATGGATATTGCGCCCGCCCGCGAGGCGATCACATCCGCCGCCGCGAAAGCCTGCGGCATGTCCTCAATAAACTCCACCACATGTATGCATCCAGCCCCCTGCGCCTCAAGCTCCTGCCGTGCACGCGCATAGTTCGCGTGGCCAGCCTGCAGCACCACGGTCAACCCCTCGGCCTCCCGTAGCCGCTGCGCACCCGCTATCACCGCATCGCATAGCGTGCGCGCCCCCAGGCTGCCCCCCATAACCAGCACCACACGCCCCTCCGTCGGGAGCCCCATCGCCCGGCGCGCCTCCTCCTGATTGGGCAACGGCCGTAGCAAATCGGCCCGCACCGGATTACCGGTTAGCTCCAGCGTCGCGGCCGGAAAATACCTGCCCATCCCTTCGTACGCTACGCACACCTTCTTTGCCCGCTTGGAAAGCATCCGATTCGCGCGCCCTGCGTAGCTATTCTGCTCCTGCAGCAGCGTGGGAATGCGCAGAAGCTGGGCGCACAGCAGGGTCGGCGCGCTAGCATACCCCCCAACGCCGATGGCCACATCCGGCTCAAATTCGCGCAGCAAACCCCAGCTCCGCCGAAAGCTCCGATTGAAATGGCTGAGAAATGTCGCGTATCGCTTCAAGCTACCTCCACGCGGCATCCCCTCTACGGGTAGCCCCTCAATGCGAAAGCTCGCCGCCGGCACCCGCTCCATCTCCAGCCGCCCCTGCGCTCCCACAAAGAGAAACTCGGCATCGGGGCACTCCTCGCGTATCGCCTCGCCGATCGATATCGCCGGGAACACATGCCCGCCCGTTCCGCCGCCGGCAATTAAAAAACGTAACGAATCCTCACTGAGCTTTTTCATACATCGCCTCTCTATTTACGCTTAGCACAAGCCCCAGCATCACGCTCACCACCAGCAGCGACGTGGCGCCATGGCTTATCAGCGGCAGCGTTATGCCCGTAACCGGCATAAAGCCCACCCCCACCATTATATGTATCAGCACCTGCACGGCTATCGCCACCCCCACTCCGCCGCACACCATCTGCGCAAACGTATTCTTGCTCGCCTTGAGCACACCAAACACCTTCCACAGCAAAATGCAATACAGCACCATCACGGCCACGGCCCCCGGCAAGCCGTACTCCTCCACTATAATCGAAAAAATGAAATCGCTGTACGACTCCGGGAGCAACGAACTCAGCTGATTGCCCCCGGGGCCCTTCCCGATAATCACCCCGCTCGCGATGGCCATCTTCGACTGCACCGTCTGCGTCTCCGTGCCATTTAGCCACCGTTCAAAGCGGTTGTAGCGGGTTGTGCTTCGGTTCGTGGTTCCGGCTTCCAGCTCCTCGCCGCGCTGCTCCGCCTGCACCGCCTTTTGGTGGGACCACACTTGGTATCCCCCCAAACCGACAAGCCCCATCACCACAATCAACACAACGTACCACCAGCGCACGCGCCCCATCAGCAGCATCACGCCCCCCACCACGGCCAGCACCAGCGCCTGCGAAAGGCTATTCACCACCACCACGGCGCAGAATGCGCCTATCACCACCATCGGCGGCAAAATCCCACGCAGCGTGCGCGGATTATTTCGCCCATCGCTAAAGTAGCTCGCCAGGTAGATTATCAGCGGCACGCTCGCCAGCTCCGCGGGGCGGATGGTGAACAGGCCAAACACCGACAGCGCCCGTCGCGCCCCTTTTTCCGCCACGCCGAACTTGAGCGTAAGCACCAAAAGGCCTAACATCAGAATCACCCCCAGCAAGTCAAGGCGATGGTAAAAGTCTAAACGCCCCTGCCCCACAACAACCATCAACACCAGCCCACCGAAAAACACCAGCGCCTGCCGCACCAGGTAGTACCACGTATTCCCGCCCTGCTGGTAGTACGATAGCCCCTCCGTGGTGCTGAACACCATCACCGACGACACCAAAAAGAACAGAAGGTACAGCACGAGCATCGCTCGTCCCATCGGCGACAACGGAATCCGTCTCTTCGCTGCCGCTACTACCTCCTGCGCCGGCTCTCCTACAGTCGTTTCACCCATTGCTTAAACTGGTCTCCCCGATCCTCATAGCTCTTAAACAAATCAAAACTCGCGCACGCGGGCGACAAAAGCACCGTATCGCCCGCCTTGGCCAACCGATGCGCCTCCCGCACCGCCTCCTCCGCGCTGCGCGTTTCCACAAACGTATCCACCAGCCCCGCAAACGCCGTGCGCAGCTTCGCATTATCCACCCCAAGGCACACCAACGCATGCACCTTCTCCCGCACAAATCCCTGCAACGCGCTGTAGTCGTTCCCCTTGTCCGTGCCGCCCGCGATCCATACCACCGGCGTCTTCATGCTCTCCAGCGCGTACCACACCGCATCCACGTTGGTCGCCTTCGAATCGTTTATATAGCGAACCCCTTCCACCTCGCCCACCAGCTCCAAGCGATGCGGAATCCCCACAAAGTCATGGAGACTCGCCCGTATCACCTCGCGTGGAAGCCGCAGCACCTCCCCCACTATGCCCGCCACCATCGAATTGTTCACATTATGCTTCCCCCGAAGCGAAAAATCGCGTATCGGCATCTCCCACGCCTCGCCCTCCTGCACCGCAAAATGTACCGACTCCCCATCGCTCCAGGCTCCCTGCTCCTCCTTCGTACGCTGCGAAAATGGCAACCGCTGCGCCGATAGCTCCATCTTCGCCAGCCGCCCCATCGTCTCCGCATCATCGCTGCTATAGATGAAACACTCCGACTCCGTCAGATTCCTCGTTATACGAAATTTTGCATCCACGTACCGTTGCATGTCGTAACCGTAACGGTCCAAGTGGTCGGGCGTAATGTTCAGAATGACTGCGATATCCGCCTTGAAGTCGTACATATCCTCCAGCTGAAAGCTACTCAGCTCCAGCACGTAGTAATCGTGTTCCCCCTTGGCCACCTGCCGCGCAAAGCTACTCCCGATGTTTCCCGCCAACACCACGTCGCGCCCCGCTTTCTTCAGCATGTGGTAGAGCAAACTCACCGTGGTCGTCTTGCCGTTGCTCCCGGTTACGCATATCTTCTTGGCCCTCGTGTAGCGGCCCGCGAATTCTATCTCCGACACGATGGGCACGCCTCGCTTACGCAGCGCCTGCACCACCGGGGCATCGCCCGGCACGCCGGGGCTCTTCACAACCAGCACGCACGCCGCCAGGGTCTCCAGCGTGTGCTGCCCGCTCTCCCACCGCGCGCCCATCGCCTCCAGCTCCGCCACCTGCGCCTCGCCTATGGGCGCCCTGTCTGACAGAAACACCTCAAAACCCTTCGCCCGCGCCAGGAAGGCCGCGCCTAGCCCGCTCTCGCCAGCCCCTAGCACCCCAATGCATGCACCGCTCGTAGCTTCCAACCCTATCCCCATCGTTTTGCCTCCTACCTTATCTTTAACGTCAGCACTGCCAGCACCGACAGCAGTATACTCACTATCCAAAATCGCGTCACGATACGCGGCTCCGGAACGCCTTTCTTCTGATAATGGTGATGGATGGGGGTCATGAGGAATATCCTACGCCCCTCACCGTAACGGTGCTTGGTATACTTAAAGTACCCCACCTGCATGATCACCGATAGACTCTCCACGAAAAAAATCCCGCAAAGTATCGGGAGCATCAGCTCCTTGCGCACCAGCACGGCGTATATCCCTATCACCCCCCCGATGGTCAAGCTGCCGGTATCGCCCATGAATATTTTAGCCGGGTAGGCGTTGTTCCATAGGAAACCGATCAGCGCGCCCAGGAATGCGCTCATAAACACCACTAGCTCACCGATGTACGGTATATAAATGATATGGAGGTAGCTTGAGTACACCATGTTGCCCGAAACGTACGCCAGCACCATCAGCGTCGCCGCCACAGGCGCCGATACCCCCGCGGCCAGCCCATCCAGCCCATCCGTCAAATTCGCCCCATTCGACACCGAAAGCACGATCAGGACCACCACGAATGTGAATAGCCCCCATGCCAACGCTCGCCCCGTGCGCCCTTCTACGGGGATCAGCTTGCGGTAATTCAGCTCGTTGTTCTTGAAGAATGGTATCGTGGTCTTCAAGTTCTTCACCATCCTACGCTGCGGCTGCCCCACGGAGTCCATACCCGCTCCCTCCCCCAATTCCTCCAGCTCCACTGCGCTTATGGGCTGCACATGCGAATCCTGCACCATCGCGCGCGGATCCATGTTGAGGGTTAATGCCACAAATAGCCCCAGCAGCCCCTGAAAAACCACCTTCAGCCATCCGTTCAGCCCCGCCTTGCTATGGCGCTTGCTCTTCAGCATGTCATCAGTAAACCCAAGCGCACCGAGCCACAGCAGCGATACGATCATTATTATCACGTAAACATTCGTGAGCTCCGCGAAAAGCAAAGTTGGAATCAGCGTGGCCGCTATGATAATCACCCCGCCCATGGTCGGGGTGCCCTCTTTGGCCTTTTGCCCCTCCAAACCAAGGTCACGCACCTGCTCTCCGAACTGCCGCCGCTTCAGATAGGCTATCATCCGCTTTCCGAAAGGTATAGCCACGAACAGCGCCACCACAAACGCCATCGCGGAGCGAAACGATATGTACTTGAATAGCCCTATGCCCGGGATGTCAACATCCTTCAGAAACTCGTACAAATGGTATAGCATTACTCCTGCCCCTCCTTTCTCAACAGCTGCAGCACCTGCCGCACCTCTTCCCTATCATCAAAATGGTGACGCTGCCCCTGCACCTCCTGGTACGTTTCGTGCCCCTTGCCCGCCACCAGGACCCAGTCGTTCGGCTGCGCCAGCATGATTGCCTTCGCGATCGCCTTGCGCCTATCGGGCTCCACTAGCGTGTGCCACCGGTGCGCCTGCGGCACGCCATCCAAGATCTCCCTGATTATCGCCTCCGGCGCCTCGCTGCGCGGATTATCGGACGTCAACACCAACCACTGGCTGCTCTTGCCCGCCACCTCCCCCATCTCGGGCCGCTTGCTGTGGTCACGGTCGCCACCACAGCCAAACACAATGATTAACCGCTCCTCCTTCTTCCCCCGCAGCTGGTCTATCGTCTCAATCACGTTTTTCAACGCATCGGGCGTATGTGCGTAATCCACCACCACCACCTCCCCGCGCGGCCCCACCTGGTAGTCAAAACGCCCCGCCACGGGCCGCAATCCGCTCAGCACGCGCAGCACCTCCCCCTGTTCAAATCCTTGCAGCTGCAGCACCCCGTACACGGCTAGCAGATTGTACGCATTGTAGCGCCCTAGCAGACGTACTATCACATCTCGCCCATCCACGCTAAGCTCCATCCCCTCTATCGACTCCTCCCGTATCTTCGCCGAAAAATCGGCCACCTCCAGGCATGAGTATAGATACTTGCGGCAGACCGCATTGCTCACCATGAACCGCCCGTACTTGTCATCCGCATTGGTGAGCGCAAACGCCTCCTCCGGAAGCCCGGTGAAGAACTGCTGCTTCGCCTCGCTGTAGGCTTTCATCGTCTTGTGGTAATCCAAATGGTCGTGGGTGAGGTTGGTAAACACCCCGCCCGCGAAACGCAGCCCCGCGATGCGTTGCTGTACCACCGCGTGCGAACTCACCTCCATGCATGCGTACTCGCACCCCGCGTCCACCATCTCCGCCAGCAGCCTATTGAGCGTCACGGGGTCGGGGGTCGTGCGCTGGGTCGGCTCCACCCGCTCGTCCACCCTGTCCTCAATGGTTGAGATGAGTCCCGCCTTCTTGCCCAAGGCCCGCCACGCATGGTATAGCTCCGTTGCTATGGTGGTTTTCCCATTGGTGCCCGTCACGCCAACGAGCTGCAGCTTCTCGCTCGGCCGCCCGTAGTAGCGAGCCGCCAGCTCGCCTAGAGCCGCCGCGGCATCGCGCACCACCACGTTGCGCACCTTCACCCCCTCGCCCACTGGCTGCTCCGACACCACCACGCTTGCGCCGCGCTCCACCGCCGCCCCCACGTATTGAAACCCATCCTGCGCCGCGCCGCGTATAGCCACAAAGACCATCCCCTCGGCGCATTCGCGCGAGTCGAACGTTATGCCCGACACGCGCTCCGGGGCCTCGCCCGTCGCCTCCAGGAAGGGAAACCCTAAAAACAGCTCTTGGTATTTATCGTTACAATGCATCATGGCATGCTCATTTCTAATTCTATCTCCGTCTGGGGATCCACCGCTTCGCCCGGAGCCACGCTCTGGCGGCGCACCGTGCCGCAACCCCTCGATTTCACCCGAAGCCCTGCCCGCTCCAATGCGTACACGGCATCGCTGAGCGGCAGCCCCTTCACATTTGGCACCCGCTGCGTCAGCATCCTGCGCCCCACGAAATAGACCCCATCGTTCTTCCGTTTCGTATCGACCCACTCGGGGCCATCCTCGCCCGGCCGCACCTGCGCCACCGGCACGCCGAAGCCCTCAAATGCCCTCCGTAGGGCCGCCGCGCTCCCCGACTTGCTCTCGGGCACCTGCGCGCTGCGCCCACGATCCAACCGCGGGAACCACTCCTCGGTCGTCGTGTATATCGAATTCGCTATCGCGGCGAATATAGGCGCCGCCACCTTGCCCCCGTAGTACTCATCATGCACCGACACCCGCAGCACCACAATCCCCGAGTAGCGGGGCGCCTCTGCCGGGAAATACCCCACGAACGACGCCAAGTAATTCCTATCCTGCGCCGTGCCGTACCCTTGCGCGCCGCGCGCCACCTGCGCCGTGCCCGTCTTGCCCGCCACCCGGTAGTGCTCATTGCGCACCACCGTCGCCGTGCCCCGCTCCACAACCCCCTCTAGGCACTTATGGAGCTTCTCCAGCGTGTTCTCAGAACATAGCTTGCCCACCAGCACCTCCGGCTCAAAGCGGCGTTCCACCTTCCCGTCCCGCATCACCGCGCTCGCCAAACGCGGACGTAGCATCTTCCCATCGTTCGCGATCGCGTTATAGAACGTCAGCATCTGCAGCGGCGACACCGATATGGAATACCCCGTCGCCATCATGGGAATATCAAGCAGCGACCACCGCGCGTGGTCGGGCGTTCGGAATGAGGGATACGCCTCGCCCGAAAAGGGCATACCCAACGGATCGCCCCAGCGCTGCTCGCGGAGCCGCTCGATGTAGCGCCACGGCTTTTTACTATACGCCCGATTAACCAGCTCGGCAAACGCCACATTCGATGACATCTCCACCGCGTGCTGCACCGTCATCCTTCCGTGCAGCGCACGGCTCGACTCCCGGAACGTGTGTCCATACAGCTTCAGCTTCCCATCGTGAACATCTATCGTATCCTCCAGCTGCACCGCCCCATCCTCCAGCAGCATCATGAGCGCCGACATCTTGAAGATACTCCCCAGCTCCATCCGCTCTTCTATGGCCCGGTTAATCCCCACCTCGGCGTACTGACCATCCTTGGTGCGCTCCAAATTGGCCATCGCCTTCACCTCGCCCGTCGCCACCTCCATGATCACCGCCGTACCGTAGAGCGCATCGCTCTCTACGAGTTGCTTCCGCAACGCCTGCGTCACCACGTCCTGCATCTTCACGTTCAGCGTTGACACCACATCGCTCCCATCCACCGGCTGCACGGGGTCCACCGTGGTCTCCGGCCGGTAGGTACCGCCCGCCCCTCGCACCATCAACCGCCGCCCCGGCGTGCCACGCAGCCACGCATCGTAGGCTCCCTCCATCCCCAAATAACCGCCCGAGTCGGTCTTTATGCCAATCGTGCGACGCGCCAAATCGCCTAACGGCATCCAGCGTTCCCAATTGTCCTCAAACTGCAGCCCCCCAGCATATCGCCCATTCCGTAGCAATGGGAACTTCTTCGCCGCTTTCAGCTCCATGTAGGTCACCGACCGATTGCCCAGCCACACGTACTTATTGCCGCTCGCGCGCTCCTCGCGCAGAAATCGAACGTACTCCTGCGGGGTGATGTGCCCAAACATCTTCGATAGGCAATAGGCCAGGCTATCCACATCCCGCTCGAACACCTTCTCGCGGGGCGTTACCAAGTCCGAATACAGGCGGTAGCGCGGCAGCGATATGGCCAGGAGGCTCCCGTCGTCCGACAAGATGCGCCCGCGCAGCGGCCGCGTAGTCTCCACCCGCGTCAGCTGCTTGGAGGCAAGCGCTCGCAGCTCGTCCCCCACCACAAACTGCAAGTAGACTATACGCCCCAAAACAGCGAGCATAAGCACCACCGTCATGACCAACATCACGCCGTACCACTTCTGCACGCTATTCTTCTCGCCCTCGCCTTGCTCTCTCCGACTCACAGCTTTCTTCCCCCTTTTCTACCCTAACCGTTATCCGTCTTTATATATTTTTCACCCCCTACTTCACCAGCTTAATCACCTTTGCAGGGCCCTGCGGACTCTGCAAAGGGATTTTTTCCGCTTCGATCCGCGCCCGCACCTCGCTCTCCTGCCCCATATGCATAAGCTCTGCCCCCACCACTACCGACTCCGAGCGTAAATCGCCGAGTTCTTTCTGCAATGCCTGCTCCTGCTGCCAAAGCGCATGGTAGTAGTTCCGCTGCGCAATGATCGCGATAGCCACCAGCGTTGACACTAGCACCGCCCGCAGCAGGAGCTGCGTCTGGAACTGCCGCTTACCGCCCTGGCTCGCCGCGGGGGCTACCCCCGCAACCGCCGCGGGCTCCCGCTCCCCCTGCTGCGCGTCGGCTGCCGCCCGCGCATGCAATTCCTCCATGCCGCTCATTGCCGTTCCCCCACCCTTAACCGTGCGCTACGCGCGCGCGGATTCCTTTCCACCTCTTCGCTGCTGGGCCGCACCGTGCCGCGGCTCACCTCCTTGAATGGCCCCCCCGCGCCGCCCCGCAGCATCGCCTCTGCATCGGCAGCCTCTCCCTCCCCGCGGAAAAAACGTTTCACGCGCCGATCCTCCAGCGAGTGGTACGATATAATCACTACTCGCCCCCCCTGCGCCACCACCCCCGGCAGCTGCCCGAGCAGCTCGTCGAGCGCCCCAAGCTCATCGTTCACAGCTATGCGCAACGCCTGAAACACCTGTGAAAGCAAACCCCAATCATCCCGCTCCCGCTGCGTCGCAACGCGTACCGTCTCCAACAAATGCCCTATGGTGGCCAACGACCGAACGCGCCGCGCCTCATCAATCGCGCACGCTATGGCCCAAGCTTGCTTCACCTCGCCGTACTCCTTGAGCATGGTGCTAATCGCTTCCCGATCCATAGTGTTGAGCAAATCCGCCGCGGTTCGCTCCCCCGCCCCATTCATCCTCATATCCAACGGACCATCGGCCCGGTACGAGAACCCCCGCTCCGGCGTATCAAAATGGTGCGACGACACGCCCAAATCCGCTATAACCCCATCCACCCGCGCTATCCCATAGTAGCGTAGCCAATGGCGTAAATACCTAAAGTCACTCCGCACCCCCACCACCCGCGCATCGCGGGGCACCCCCTCTATCGCATCCGCATCCTTGTCGAAGCAGAGCAAGCGCCCCGACCTATCTAACTCCTTCAGTATCGCTGCGCTATGCCCACCCCCACCATAGGTGAGGTCCACATATACACCCGTCGGCTTTATACCTAACCCTACAATACTCTCTTGCAGTAGCACCGTCTCATGGTACGCCATCGCTACTCCTCCCCCTCTATTTTTTCACCATCCAGCTTCTGATCCGAAGCCGCTGCGCGCGACTCCTTCCCGTAGCAAACCGAAAACTCCTCCGCAGCCCATACCTCTATATAGGACCCCATCCCCAGCAACGTGAGCTCCCCCTTCGCGCCGATATCGTTGAGACGATCGCGCGGAATCAGAAGCCTATCGCTACTGTCAATTTGCAAATTCTCCACGGTACGGTAAAAGTCGCGCCGCGCCGCCACCCCCTCCCTTGAATGGTCAAAACGGGGCAGCATTTCCTGCTCCACCTCTTGGAACGCGCTATCGGTGTATAGCTGCAACACCCTATCGTACTCGCCCAGCTGGATCACAAACGCACCCTTCTCCGCGTCTGCAATCAAGCGGCGGTACTGCGCCGGGAGCGTTATGCGCCCCTTCGCATCCAGCTTGCAACTATATGTACCCCGAAAGCTTGCCATTCTACTCTCTCCGATTGACCGCCAAGGTAAAACATAATTTCCCACTTTGCAACACTTCACCCCACAACGCCCCACTTTGGCACCCCCGCTACACACACAGCCATTTTTACAACCCTTTCACATTCAAATCTGTACCCCATAATTGACCTTAGCTAACTGACTTTGGGCTGCCGCCCCCTTTTATTTTCACTCCATTCAAGGCCGTATTTTCTCATTCTGATGACTTAATTCGCTACATTACAACTACCTAAGAACCCCTATCATAAACCTCAACCGTAGACTACAAAAAATACATAGCATCCCTGCATTCAAACCGTTTTTTACACTCCCGGTGCCCCCTCGCCCACCCCATACGCCCTGGCCCTCAAGCAAGCCAACCTGAAAGACTGACCCTCACATGCAGCCCCATCCCCGCACACCCCGCTCCATGGCGGCGCACCATCACCCCCACTCGCCGCTATCAACCCCTCGCCACCCAGCCACCAAACCCAATTATGGCTGGCAATAATTGGGTTTGAGGCGACCTATTTCCGTGGGAGGCGGGAACGGCGCGCTACCTTTGCCCCACGGTAATCGCAATGAAAGGGTAAGAGAGATGGCTGTATACATTCCGATACGCCCAAAATGGAACCCACGGGGCGTGGTGGTGAACTACGTTTGTCACAACCAGCTATGCGTGAGGAGCTGGCCGCGGGGATACCGCGATGCAAAGACCGCCGCGCAGCGGCAGCAGCGGGACAAAATGGCCCAGGTGTGCAACGTGCTGCCCCACGTGAAGAACCTTCTCTCCTTGGGATACTCCCCCCTGGCAAAGCGCAACGGGCGGAGGGTGGGCAGCTACCAAATGGCGGTTTCCAGAGTGTTGAGGGAATGGTTCACTCCCACGCCGCAAGGCGACGCACTCGACTGCGCCCGCCTACAGCTCACCGATGGCATACGCCAACTGCCCCAAGGGCTACACGCGCAGCGGCATGGAAACAAACTGCACGTCTCGTGGGGCGCTTCGCTTGCGTGGAGCAAGCCAAGGATGCTGCTCGCTGCGAGGGAACCAAAAGCCGACCAATGGCTAAGCGTGCCCATACCGTTGGAGGGGAAAAATACCGCCATTGAGGCGCAGCTGCCCAAGGCGTGGAGGGGAAAGAGAATAGAAATATGGATTGCCTTCGTGGGCGAGGGCAAAGGGGCTAGAACAGCAACCTACCATGCAGGGGTAGCAGCCCCCAAAAAGCCAACGAGCACCTCGACGACAAAGTTCCCCCGCCAGCCCACGGTTTCCACGAGCCTACGCCGTCAACCCGTTGTCCACCAGAATGGGGGTATGCCTTCGCCGGCGCAGATGGCAAGGGGGAGCGGCAACCAACCTGGCGGCCAGCAGCCTACAAGCAGCAGCTAGCTACCGCACCATCGCGCAGCACCCTGACACCAAGATATACGCCGACCTCCGCCCGCTGCCGCCTATCCCTTACCTTTTGCTCCCTGCATATATAGCAAAAGGGCACGCCCTTACGAGCGTGCCCCCTTGCAACTAAAACAAACAGAGACCTTACTTACTTCACCTCTTCAAAGTCCACATCCGTCACCTCGCCGTCATCCTTCGGGCCGCCGTTGCTGCCGCCATCGCCGGGCTGTGAGGCATCGGCATGCGGTGCGCCCTGCTGCTGCCCGCTGCCATACATCTCCTGCGATGCCTGCGCCCACGCGTTGTTCAGCCGCTCGATGATGCCGTCAATCGCATCGATATTCTGCTTTGAGTGCGCCTCACGCAGCTCGCCCAGAATGCGCTCGATTTCGTCCTTATGCGCCGCCGAGAGCTTATCGCCGAACTCCTTTAGCTGCTTCTCCGTTTGGAAGATCATGCTGTCGGCCTTGTTCACCTTTTCCACCCGCTCGCGCGCCGTTTTGTCGGCCTCTTCGTTCTGCTTCGCCTCATCGCGCATACGCTCAATCTCTGCGTCGGTTAGCCCCGACGATGCCTCAATGCGGATGTGCTGCTCCTTGCCCGTATCCTTGTCCTTCGCCGTGACGTTCAGAATGCCATTGGCATCAATGTCAAACGACACCTCGATCTGCGGTACGCCACGCGGCGCGGGACGTATGCCATCCAGCACGAAGCGCCCGATCGTCTTGTTGTCGCGCGCCATGGGGCGCTCCCCCTGCAGCACGTGGATTTCCACCTGCGGCTGATTGTCCGACGCCGTGGTAAAGGTCTCCGACTTGCGGGTCGGGATGGTCGTGTTCGACTCGATCAGCCTTGTGAACACACCGCCCATCGTCTCGATCCCCAAAGAGAGCGGCGTCACGTCAAGTAGCAGCACGTCCTTCACCTCGCCCGTCAGCACGCCACCCTGCACCGCTGCGCCAATGGCCACCACCTCGTCGGGATTAACCCCCTTGCTGGGCGCCTTGCCAAAGAACTTCTCCACAATTGCCTGGATGGCTGGGATACGCGTTGAACCGCCCACGAGGATCACCTCGTCAATGTCCTTAGGCTGCAGCCCCGCGTCCTTCAACGCCTGGCGGCATGGCCCTAGCGTTCCCTGGATCAACCCATCGCACAGCTGCTCAAACTTCGCCCGCGAGAGCTTACGCACTAAGTGCTTCGGCACGCCGTTCACCGGCATGATGTAGGGCAGATTGATCTCCGTTTCGCTGCTCGAGCTGAGCTCAATCTTCGCCTTCTCCGCCGCCTCTTTCAAACGCTGCAGCGCCATTGGGTCCTTACGCAGGTCCACCCCCTCGTCCTTTTGGAACTCCTCCGCCAGCCAGTTTATGATGGCGCGGTCGAAATCATCACCCCCAAGGTGCGTGTCGCCGTTGGTTGATTTCACCTCTACCAACCCCTCGCTCAGCTCCAGTATCGATATATCGAACGTGCCGCCGCCGAGGTCAAAGACCGCTACCTTGTGGTCGTTCTTCTGCTTGTCAAGCCCGTAGGCTAATGCTGCCGCCGTAGGCTCGTTAATGATACGGCGCACCTTCAGCCCCGCTATCTCGCCCGCCTCCTTGGTGGCCTGCCGCTGCGAGTCGCTAAAGTACGCCGGCACGGTGATCACAGCCTCCGTCACCTCCTGCCCCAGGTAATCCTCGGCCGTTTTCTTCATCTTCTGAAGCACCATTGCTGAAATCTCCTGCGGCGTGTACTGACGCCCATCGATCTCCACCCGCGGCGTGTTGTTGCTCCCCTTCACCACCTTGTACGGCACGTGCTCTATCTCCTTGGCCAGCCGATCGTACGTCTCCCCCATGAATCGCTTGATGGAGTATACGGTACGCTCCGGGTTGGTTATCGCCTGCCGCTTCGCGGGGTCACCCACCTTACGCTCGCCGTTATCGACGAACGCCACCACCGAGGGGGTCGTCCGCTTGCCTTCACTGTTTTGTATCACCAAGGGCTCGTTGCCCTCCATGACTGCTACGCATGAATTCGTAGTGCCTAAATCAATTCCTATTATCTTGCTCATCTTCTTACTTCTCTCCTGTATATTTTGTTGTCTCTGTTCATCCAATCGCTCAGCATAAATGCAACCCCTATGCCAACGGCAAAAGCCCTAGAAACGGTATGACAAAATGTCAGAATTCATCGTTTCTACCAAAATTAGCTGACGTTTCTACGCCGTTTCGGCTCCCCGCACGCCACTTTGCTCAGCGAGCTGTACGCCAGCTAACGGCACGAAAAAGGCAGAGAGCCTTTGCAAAAGACTCTCTGCCTCCACGTGATCAACGCAATATGAAACTTGCGCCGCGCCCCGCTAAATTATGAAGAGCAACCCGCAGAGGACAAATAGCCCCATGCGGAGAGATACAAATTGGAGCGCTAGCCCGTTCTCAACCTTCTTTTCCGCCCACGCCGCCACTATCCACGCCGCAATGCACATGGCAATCGCAAACGACATGACCGGCACCGCTGCACCAAGCCAACCCATCATGCGCATGCCCCACAGAAACGCTACCTCTGTGCCAAACCATCCAATAATGAAGGGCTGCAAGAACCCCCATACGCCCTGTCTACGTAGCAACCACCATGAACCCACAGCGTAGAGAAACGCCAGGATAAGCAGCACCCACGCCAAGGCGGTACACCGCACCGCCGGCACAAACCGCGCCAACAGCATAATCACCACCATGGCGTAAAACATAATACGCTCCACTGTTTGTCGAATCGAAGCACCCATAATCTTTCTCCGTTCTTTTAATCAAGACACCCTCTCTTGCGAATAGGCAAAGAACCTAACGAATGAAAAAAGCTAAACGCCTATCCACCTACATAAACAATGCTAACTATCTTTGCTTTTTCTCCTTTGAAGCACTCAATGCACAATCCGCCATCATTGCGGCAAAGCAAACAGGCCAATCGGATAAGCATAACAGTGTCTCCGCTGGATTCTCAAAATCTTGCATCTCGCTTAGCTTCTTATCCATACACTCCTTCCACCTATCGCCCCATTTTTGGTTTCGCTGCATCAACACATACTCATAACCGCCCCTTACCAAAGACACATACTTCAGGATAAAGTCTCTATTGCTAGGCGACAATAAGTCTCCGTTATTGAGAACCTCATACTCCATTAACTTCAATCTCTTCAAGTAGACATCTACAGGTGCATTCTCCTTCAAGCCTGGTAAGATGCGCAATACCTGACGCACGATGTCCATATCCACAGACTCCGCACTTAACGTTCTATACTCTTCGGGCACCGTTAACTCCACTGTATTCTGCATCGATAGAGCATTCATTTCTCCCTGATCAACAAGATGCAAACCCAAATTCTTTACTGCCTCTCCATAACCAGAGTACGGACTCCTAAACGAACCAAATCCAAGAGGTTCAACAAGCAGCGGGTTATAGGCTGAATGCTCTACACGATTCGCTACCATTGAGGCCGCCTCCATCGGTGTAACAGCATCTTCCTGTACTACTGCATCTTTCTCACACCCAGCACTAACTGCTAACACTAGCAACAATGCGAAAAAGATTCTCCAAAAATTCATGTGTTTCATCTCTTCTTCTCCTTATTGATTAATCTATCCGTTAGGCTCTCTAATCTTCTGCAAAGTTAATAAACAATTTCAAACAAAAAAAATACTTTTGAACTCTTAAGAAGATGCCCCATTGTAAAAAGTACACTACAAAATCAACAGGAATAATGTTTTAACTGCCGAAAGGCCATGCTTACCCACCGGATTCTAGTACATTGCCACTTGGGGAGTCAATGCTTATTTTTTGCTATATAAACAAACATGGCATCGAAAACCATTTAGAAAAGCAGGGTAAAGCTACTCTTCCATGAGTGGGAAAATACCGTTACCTTTGCACCAATTAGAACGGTATGTATTTCAACATTCTAGCCTCAGACTCTGCGTCGTATGCGCGCGCCGGGACGCTCCACACGCCCCACGGCGAGGTGGCAACGCCCATCTTTATGCCCGTTGGGACGCTGGGCGGCGTGAAGTGCGAAACCCACCGCGAGCTCCGCGGCGATGCCCACGCGCAGATTGTGCTGGGGAACACCTACCACCTTTTCCTACGCCCCGGCATCGGCACCATCCGCGCCGCGGGCGGCCTGCACCAATTCTCTAGCTGGCAGGGTCCTATGCTTACCGACTCGGGCGGTTTTCAGGTCTTCTCCCTGTCGGGGCAACGGAAACTGACCCCAGAGGGCGCCCATTTCCGTTCGCACGTTGACGGCTCCCCGCATCTCTTTACCCCCGAACGGGTCATCAATATTCAGCGAATCCTTGGGGCAGACATCATCATGCCCCTCGATGAATGCCCCCCCGGCGATGCGCCCCGCGGCTACGCGGAGCAATCGCTCTCGCTCACCCTCGATTGGCTCAAGCGTTGCCACGCCCAAATGGCCCGCACGACGCCCCTCTACGGGCATAACCAATCGCTCTTCCCCATCGTGCAGGGGGCTTCATTCCTTGACCTACGGGAGAAATCGGCAGAGTTTGCCTGTACGCTTAACGCCGATGGCTACGCCATCGGGGGACTCGCGGTGGGCGAACCCACCGAAACGATGTACGCCGTGGTGGAGCACCTACACCGCTTCCTCCCCGCCTCTTGCCCGCGCTACCTCATGGGAGTCGGCACGCCGTGGAACATCCTAGAGGGCATCGCGCGCGGCGTGGATATGTTCGACTGCGTTATGCCAACGCGTAACGCACGCAATGGCATGCTCTTCACCTCGGAGGGAGTCCTCAACATGCGTAATCTCAAGTGGCGCAACGACCACTCCCCGCTTGACCCCAATGGCACGTCGCACGTTGACAGCACATACTCCCGAGCCTACCTCCGCCACCTGTTCGTGGCCAAGGAGGCTCTCGCCGCGCAGATCGCCACCCAGCACAACGTGGCTTTCTACCTGCACCTCGTGGCCCAGTCTAGGCAGCACATCCTCGATGGCACTTTCCTCCCATGGAAGAACCGCATGGTAAAACAGCTTGCGAACCGACTATGAAATCGCTAAAAATAAACACGCTAGACCGGTACATCATCCGCCAATTCTTGGGCACCTACATCTTTGCCATTGCGATGATCCTCGTCATCAGCGTCGTTTTTGATGTCGCGGAGAAAATCGATGATTTCATATCCGAGGAGGTCACCCTACACGAAATCATCGTTGACTACTACTTCAATTTTATCCCCTACTTCGCCAATCTCTTCTCGCCGGTATTCGTATTCATTTCTGTCATCTTCTTCACCTCTAAGATGGCGGGGAGGTCGGAAATCATCGCCATCCTCTCAAGCGGCGTCAGCTTTAAGCGCCTCCTCTACCCCTACATGATCACCGCAACCCTAATCTTCGCGGTTAGTACATTCCTCTCGCACTTCGTTATCCCTAATGCCAACGACAAGCGGCTACAGTTTGAGGCCTCCTACATTCGCACCCCCAGCTACTCCGACACCTACAACGTCCACTTGCAGATGCGCCCCGGCTATTTTGTATACATACGTAGCTACGATGCCGACCGAAAAACGGGCTATAGCGTCACCGTGGAAAACATTAGCAACAACAGGCTACAGTCCAAACTCTGGACCAACTACGCCGCCTGGGACACCACCAAGGCTACTTGGACGGCCAATCAGTGGTACTCGAGGCAATACCTCGACCGCCACGACTCCCTACAGCACGGCATCAATCTCGATACGAACATTTACCTTCTCCCCACCGACCTGAGACGTTCTCAAAAGGCGGTACAAACCCTTGACTACAAGGCTCTCAACAGCTACATAGCCCAGCAAAAGCTACAGGGAGTGAGCGACATCAACAATAGTCTCGTTGAGAAGCATTCACGCACCGCTACCCCCTTCGCCACCTTTATCCTCACAGTTATCGGCGTTTCTGTATCCTCACGCAAACGGCGCGGCGGCATGGGTATACACATTACCATTGGCCTCATAATCAGCTTCTCCTACATTCTATTCATGCGTTTCGCCATGATGTTCTCGATCGGGGGCGGATGGCCGCCCTTCTTGTCCACCTGGATTCCCAATATAATTTTTGCCGTGGTGGCCTACGTGCTTTTCCGTTTGGCATCGCGCTAAAGCCTAGACCCAACGGGGATTATTGCCAAGACAACGGTACTAGCGGCTAAGGCCGGTGCGCAATGGATTACTTTCGTACCGGTTTTCATGCCGTAAGCAAAGCCGCCCACAGGACGGTCTCCCTATGGTCGGAAGGGCTTCTGGCCCACGGCCTCATAGCAGTGCACCTAACAATGAATCAACGGCCTTCCCCCACCCTCTTCTTCATTCCATAAGAAGGGGGGCAGCACAAGCTTTCGCTTGGCTGCCCCCCTCTACCTGTAAACCCTAGAAAAGGGTTACTCCACCGTAATCGTTACCCTCCGATTGGCCTCCTGACCACTCACGCCGGGCAACTGACCATACTTCGTCTCACCGTACCACTTCACCTCCACCTTGTCTGCCGAAATCCCAGCATCCTTCAAAAGATTACCTACACGCTCCGCCCGCTGACGGGAAAGCTTCTCATTATACGCAGGATTACCCACGTTACAGGTATAACCCTCCACGAGCAACTTACCCTCCTGGCTTGTCTTCATAAAGGCTTCACTCAACGCCTTCACCATCTCCGACTCCGCCTTTGACACATCGTAGCCCCGCAGGCCGTAACGTATGGCAGCCACAGGGAACTCCACCCTATCCGCTTTCGCCTCCTGCGCCTTGGCCACCAGCCTATCAAAACTCTCGTTAAAGGCCACCGCGCTCTCCACGTAACCATTCTCTGTCACCCCCCACGCCACCGGACGAAGCTTCGCCAAGTTAAAAGACTCCTCTACAGGCTTTGCCTCAACCTGGATGGCCGCCGTATCGGGCTTAGCCTCCTCCATGGCCGGCATCTCTATAGGGATGCTCTCCTCTACCGGTGCAGCGGGCACTTTCTTATCGCAGCAGCACCCGCACGACCGCACGCACAACAGCACAATGAGCAACACTATTAGCACTATCAGCAGCACCACCCACCACTTGCGCCACCACGGCGTGCATTCTTGATCCACTTGACCTTTCTTTGATACCTCATCCATAGTAATACCTCCGTTTAGCTATTGACCCTAAAGCCACAAACAATCATTGCCCCCTACGCTTCAATTTGTCAACATCCGCCGATAGTTCCGGCAAATGCCGAAAGATGGCAGAACTCCTGTAGAAGTCACGAACCGGCATCGCCGGTGACCCCATCAGCACATCTTTTGCGCTGCTCACAGAGTTCAATATTCCCGCCTGCGCCCCAATGGACACATCGTCAGCGATCTCAATATGCCCCACGAACCCCACCTGCCCTCCAATCTTGCACCGAGAGCCTATCTTCGTAGACCCCGCTATGCCCGTCTGCGCAGCGATCACCGTATCCTCGCCTATCACTACGTTATGCGCCACCTGCACGAGGTTATCCAGCTTTGTACCACGTCCCACCCGCGTTGCACCCATAGCGGCTCGGTCTATCGTCGTGTTAGCCCCTATTTCCACCTCATCGCCTATCACCACATTGCCCATCTGCGCTATCTTCACGTAGCTCCCATCGGGCTGCGGCGCGAAGCCAAAGCCATCCGCCCCTATCACTACGCCAGAATGCAGGATGCAGCGCGCCCCAACCTCACAGTCGTTGTATATCTTAACCCCCGAAAAGAGCGTGGACTGCGCCCCCACCCTGGCGTTGTCGCCTATATAGACCTGCGGATACAGCTCTACCTCATCCTCTACCACTGCCCCCTCCCCCACGTAGACAAACGCGCCGATGTAGACGTTCTCCCCTATTGTAGCCGATGGTTCTATCACCGCCTGCGGATGTATCCCCCGCCGCCGCGGGGTCTGCGACTTCGCCAAAGACAGCAGTTTCGCCAACGCACCGTAAGCATCGTCTACCCGCACCAGCGTGGCCGCGATAGGCGCAGTCGCCTTGAATTCCTTATTGACCAACACCACGCTTGACTTCGTGGTATAGATGAAATGCTCGTACTTAGGATTGGACAAAAACGACAACTTACCCGTGCCGCCATCCTCAATCTTCGCAAAATCGTACACTTCCTCCTCAGGCCGCCCCTCTACCACGCCGCCCAAGTACTCTGCTATCTGCGCCGCCGTTAACTTCATAATTTCTCCCGCCTCGCTTTGTTATACCTATCTCTCCTCCTTTCCCTCCGCAATGCCCCGCGAAGGTACAAAAATCAAACCGTATTTATACCCTCATTCCTTCGTATATTTCCCCTCACAAAACGTCCGTTGCAGCATTAGCCTTTCTGCAACGGAATAAAAAAGAGTTGCGGGGG
>ERZ1673752.1758-NODE-1758-length-28196-cov-14.084468_pt1 | contig 28196 bp, 22 predicted proteins | sample MGYA00580195_ERZ1673752 | MGnify/ENA primary metagenome ERZ1673752 (study PRJEB41218, sample SAMN15661744) | gut metagenome | host: Homo sapiens | place: Canada: London | collected 2015-08-20/2019-03-30 | study: EMG produced TPA metagenomics assembly of...
GCCATTGAAATACAAGAGTTTAAAGCCTACAATTATTTCGATGATATAACATTTTCTATAAAAAAGGAGAGTGTAGAATGCGGCCCTTAGGAAGACCTGATAACAATCATAAAGCTTGGCTTTTAGCAGCATCACTGTTCACTGCCAGTCTTCTTGTATGTACGAGTCCGGTTTACGCAGACGAAGGATGGAAAGACAACAGTATCGCCAGTCAAAATGACGCCGCTCAAAGCACTGGAAACGACATGAAAGATGTTCTTTGGGAGGACGATACGAAACTGGTGACGACGCCACCGGAGGAAGAAGAGTCATCCACTGTATCGACAATCGAGAATGCAGAGAGAGCATCGGATCAAGAAGAATCGAATAAAACGGAAGAAAAAGAAAAGTCGGAGAATAAGGACGAAGCGTCTTTGCCTCTTGAAGTGGTTAAACAGGGAAAAAATCTTGTTTTGCGTGATACAAATACCGGCGAAATCCGTAAAGATAACGCATTTGTTGCGCTTCGCGGGAAATATTATTTTCCGAACGCACAAGGACAGCTGTATCGCAATCGCTTCATTACCTTTGGACCGAAGGTTGCTTATTATATGGGTGATGACGGCAGCGTCATGCATGGCTTAGTGAAGGTAGGAGATAAGCTGTATCTCTTGGATTCTGAGACCGGCATATTGCACAAAGAGAATCGCTGGGTGAAGCAAGAAGGAAAGTATTATTTTCCGAATGCCCAAGGTGAAGTCTATCACAACCGTTTCATCACGTTCGGCCCTAAGGTTACCTATTACATGGGATCCGAAGGAACCAGAATGTATGGCGTGCAGCAAGTGGGAGATGCTCTCTATTTGCTTGACGAAAAAACGGGACTGTTGCGAAAAGACAATCGCTGGGTGTCGAATGGCGGAAAAGAGTATTTTCCGAATGCGCAAGGTCAACTCTATCGCAACCGTTTTATCCACTTCGGACCAAAGTATTCCTATTTCATGGGTAGCGATGGCAGCAAACAGGTGGGGCGCTTGAAGCTCAAAGACGCCTTCTACATTCTGCATCCGGTGACGGGGCAGGTCCAGTTCCGCAATGCGCCCGGTTATCGGACGGTTGACGGACAGCGCTTCTACGTGGATGCCACAGGAGCATTTCGTTTGGTGGGACAGTGGGTCACGAAGAACGGTAAAAGTTATTACCCAAAAGGAGACGGCACCTACTATCACAACGAGGAAATTACCGTTGCCCAAAAAAAATATTACATCGGAGCGGATGGGGCTACGATACCCGGCGTTCACCGGGTTGGTCAGAACCTCTATTACTACGATCCCGCTCTCAACAATGAGCGTCGCCAACGTAGCGGCGTTGTGCAATGGCGGGGACAACAGTACTATGTCGGCTCCAAGGGCAATATTCTCACCAATCAAATTGTGCAGGTGGGGGACACCGTGAAACAGGCAGATGCCAACGGTATTTTGCGGACGACAACACGCCGTTTGGTGATTGATCTTTCTTATCATCAGAGACCGGATGATTTCAACTTTGATGCATTTACCAATGGCGTATCCGGCGTAATTCTACGTGCCGGCTATACCGGACACGGCACCGGAAACTCGTATTATCGTGATACAGCGTTCGAGCGCTTCTATCGCGAGTTCAATGCGCGGGGCATCCCGATCGGCGCCTATTGGTATGCCTGTGCCAATACGGTGGAAGAAGGCATTGCCGAAGCCAAGGAGTTTAAAAAAGCCTTGGCGGGCAAGAAATTTGCCCTTCCCGTGTACTGGGATACCGAAGATCAGTACCATCAGCGCAATACGGACAAGAAGACGTTGACCGATACCGCATTGGCTTTCTTAAAAGAAATGGAAAAATCCGGTTATTATACCGGCATCTATGCCAGCGCATCCTGGTTCTATGAAAAACTGCAGATGGAACGTCTCAAAGACTACGATGTTTGGGTGGCACACTACGGTGTTGCATCACCGGCCTATCACGGTGACTACAATCTCTGGCAGTTCACCTCCAGGTATAAGAAGGACGGTTTCCCGCGGCAATTGGATGCCAACTGGATGCTTGTGGACTATCCCGCCATCATCAAAAAAGCACGCCGTAACGGCTTTTGACGGTAAAGGTAAAGAACTCAATAGAGAAAGGCGGCGTTTCGGCTATGTTTCGAAACGCCGCCTTTTGCCGTTTCCAATAAGTCCGGCATTCGGTAATGCTATTGCCTTCCCCCTCAGAGGGAGGAACTGTGTTAAAATAGTAGCGACAGGCGTCGGAGCAGAAAAACAGCTCCTCGCAGGGAGGAAAGCATTGATTCTTCATATCAATATGAATTATATAGCGGGATCGCTCTATAGCGCCATGTTAGCCCATATGCCGCAGCCGGAAGAACATTTGGTCTATGCGCCGGCGGCCCGTAAGGCGCGGACCTATACGCTGATGAAACAGGAATTGGGACATCCGGAAGTGCACGTGATGCCTGGCCTTTCATCGTGGGAACGCATGTTTTATAGGCATCGTCATCATAAAATGTATCAAGCCTTGCAAAAAAGTGTATCGCTGGATAAAATTACTCTCTCGCAGGCCTATACGCTCTTTACCGATGGCGCGCTGGCGCATCGCCTTTTTCGCGAAAAAGGCGTTCCCTACATCGTATCGCTACAGGATCGGGAATTACGGCGCCTGCTGAATGAATGGAATAAGCATGAGGAATTGGCGCTGGAGATACTGGAAGACGCCTCGGCGATCACTTTCCTGTCGGAAGGAATGCGCCAAGAGGTGGTGGAGCGGCTCATACCCGTGCAGCAGAGGGATCACTTTCGACGAAAGAGTCATGTTATCCCGCATGGCATTGATGATTTCTGGCTCGAAAATCCACCGCCAGAGAGTTTGAAAACGGAGCAACAAGAGCGCTGCCCAAAGACGGTGCGCTTGCTCTTCGTGGGAACATTGAATCGGAACAAAAATGTGATGCAAATTCAGGAGGCCAGACGTCTTCTGCAGGAACGCGGTATTTCCACACGCTTAGACATGGTTGGGCGTGTTGTGAATCGTCGATTGTACGATGCTCTTCTCAATGTTCCCAATACGGTGTATCATACTCCGGAATCGAAAGAGGAATTGATTCATTGCTATCGCAAGGCGGACATCTTTGTGATGCCGTCCTTCTACGAAGCCTTCGGCTTAGTGTATGCGGAGGCATTATCGCAGGGACTACCGATTATTTACTCGAGGGGGCAGGGCTTTGACGAACAGTTCCCGAACGGTGAAGTGGGCTATGCCGTATATCCGCAGGATCCAACATCCATTGCGGATGCGATAGAAGCTATTTTAAAAGATAAGGCTATAAGAAAACGAGCGCTAGCCGGTGCATCACGCTTCGACTGGAAGCAAGTGGACGCACAGTATGAGGCGATTTATCGCCAATTGCTACCGACAGCGCCGACGTTGCCGCGCAGGTAACGCGGGATAGAGACAAGGGTGGCAAACAGCTGAAAAAACAGGAGAACAACATGGGATTAAAGGAAGAATTGCTAAAAAAAATTGAGGATCGTTCCATTCGTGTCGGCGTGGTAGGCTTAGGCTATGTCGGTCTGCCGCTGGCTGTGGAGAAGGCTCGTGCGGGATTTCAAACGACGGGATTTGACGTACAGGACGAAAAGGTCAAGCTCGTCAATGCCGGACATAATTACATCGGCGATATCGTGGACGACGATCTGAAGGCATTGGTGGAGGCGGGAAAACTGCGTGCTACCACGGACTTTAGTTTTATTAAAGATGTGGATTTTGTTGCCATCTGTGTGCCGACGCCACTGGATGCTCATCAGCAGCCGGATATCAGCTACGTGAAGTCCTCGGCAGAAAGCATTGCTGCGCATTTGAAGGCAGGCACCATGGTGGTGTTAGAGTCCACGACCTATCCCGGTACGACAGAAGAACTGGTGAAGCCCATTCTGGAAGAGGGCTCCGGTCTGGTCTGCGGTGAAGATTTCTATTTAGGCTTTTCGCCGGAGCGCGTTGATCCGGGCAACAAACAGTATAAGACGAAGAACACGCCGAAAGTGGTTGGCGCCATCGGTAAGGATGCAACGGAAGTCATCGCTAAGATGTATTCTACCGTATTGGAAGGGGAAGTTTACCCCGTCTCCTCGCCGGCTGTTGCTGAGATGGAAAAAATCCTGGAAAACACCTATCGCAACGTGAATATCGGTTTGGTCAATGAATTGGCCATTCTGTGCCATCGCATGGGCATCTCTATCTGGGAAGTGATTGACGCTGCGAAGACGAAGCCCTATGGCTTCCAGGCATTCTATCCGGGACCGGGCCTGGGCGGCCACTGCATTCCGCTGGATCCGTACTATCTTTCCTGGAAAGCACGTGAATACGGCTTCCATACGTCCATGATCGAATCCTCGATGATGGTGAACGATAAAATGCCGGAGTACACGGTGGATCGTGCGGCGCAGGTGCTGAACCGTTTGAAAAAGCCGTTAAACGGCTCGAAGGTGTTGGTCTTGGGCGTCGCATATAAGAATGATATTGATGACTATCGCGAAAGCCCGGCCATTGCCGTGATCGAGGTATTGAAGGCTCGCGGTGCAGACGTGCAGTTCTTTGATCCGTATATCACGACCTTCCGCCATAAGGGAAAGACCTATAGAGGCATGGAAAGCCTGTCTGCCAAGGATATGGCGGATGCCGATTTGGTCATGATTACGACGGCACACCAGGTGTATGATTATCCGATGATTTTGAAGAATGCGAAGGCGATCTTTGATGCGCGTCATGCCATTCAAAATCCGGAGCGATACGAGAACGTGGAAACGCTGTAAGATCTTAGTCGAGCTAGGAGTATCTCCTCGCTGAGCACGTAGACGTATCGGACGAACAAGAAGGATGGAGCGACAATTGATCGCGGAAGAGAAAAGGAGAGCCCTCCATGTCATGATGGGATATGGAGGCGGCATCTCCTCCTTTGTAAGAAATATGGCGAAAGCGGTACGCAATCGTTCTATTACGATTGATGTGGTGATCTTTACGCCTGTTCCGGACGCCTTTCGAGAAGCTATCGCACAAACCGGCGGGGCTATATATCAGATGGAACGCCCCACAAAGCGGGCATAGATGCTTTTTGTCGCTCCTATCGCGTGCCTTTACAGCAACATCGCTATGCGGCGATCCATTGTCATGCGGCGGGATACAATGCCTTGCCCTTTTGGCTTTTCTCTCGATTTGCCCATGTGCCGCTGTTTTTTGTACACGCCCATGGCAAAATGATGGACAGTGTGCACTATACATTAAAAATCGCCTTCGTGTGGTTTGCGGTAAAGGCATTAATCGCTTAATATCGCAGCGTATTGTCGGTTGCTTGGAATTGGCTATTCGTGATGTATACGGCAAGGTGCCTAAGAAGCGCATGATGATATTGCCCAATTGCGTCGCACACCATGACTTTTATAAGACGAGTGAAGAAGTGACAAAACTGCGCAAGGCAGTTCGTGAGCGCTTTTCGATTTCGCAGCCGGGGCCTCTCTATGCGCAGGTAGAACGTCTGGAACCGGTGAAAAATTTTGAAAAAACTATTGCAATTGCCACCTATTACGAGGCACATCAGTATCCCGGAACGTTTCTTTTTGTCGGCACAGGTGATGAAGAAGCGCATCTGAGAACACTCGTGATGCAGAGTCATTTGGAGAAGCGGGCCCTTTTCACTGGAAGAGTAGAAAAACCGTCCGACTTTTTGCCGGCGATGGATGCCGTGCTGATTCCGTCGTATTCAGAGGGACTGCCGACAGTTGCGGTGGAAGCGCAAGCGTCCGGCATTCCGGTTCTAGTAAGCGATCGCGTGTCACGCGAAACCGATTTTCACCTGGGCTTGTTGGAGTTTCTTTCTTTTAGTGCGGCCGTCTCGACTTGGGCGGAGCATTTGCGGAAGCTCCCATTGATGCCTCGCCCTACGGCTGCTGAGGTGGATCAGGCGTTTCAACAGAATTATTTTTCTTTGGAAGGTGGGGCAGAGTTGTATGAATCTTTTCTACGAGGCAAAATTCGTACGCATCAGATTCGGTAGACGAGCGTAATATTATGAAAACCTGCATTTGTGTAGGAGGGTTCTGTGCGCATTTTACACATTAATACGAATTATCCGTATAACGTGCTGCATCGCAATATGATCAAAGCCATGCCTGCCGGTGAAGCGGAACATTTTGTTTTTGCCCCGGTACGCAAGGGATCTGAGCCGCTGCCGGACACAACGCCGAACGTCTATTCGCCTGTTTGCTATACGGTAGCCGATCGTTTTCTATATTTCAATAAACGCCGCAAGTTATACCACACCTTAGAGAAATTATTGGATCTCAGGTCTTTTGGTCTCATGCATGCCTATACTTTGTTCACCGATGGTGATATTGCCTATCGCACTCATAAAAAATACGGGACGCCGTGCGTAGTGGCTATACGTAATTCCGATGTGAATGTCTTTTTTCGTTGGCTTTTCTTTTTACAACCTTATGCGATGCGCGTTCTGGAAAACGCAGAAACCATATTTTTTCTTTCGTACGCATATCGTCGGGAGGTTTTCTCGCGCTATATCCCTTCAGATAAAAAACAAAGCCTTTATCGGAAAACGGCGATTATTCCCAATGGGATTGATACATTTTGGCGCAGCCATGTTCTGGAAGAAAGCGTGCTTGAAAATCGAACTGCCTTAGCAGCGCAGGAACCTTTGCCGTTATTATTTGCCGGCACCTTGGATCGCAATAAAAATCCTCGCGCCATTGTCGAAGCCATAGCGATCTTAGAAAAGAGGGGCGTGAAGACACGTCTGACCATGGTAGGAAAGATCAAGTTCAAGCGCTATACGGAGCAGTTGCTTCAAGCGCCGGGCGTAACCTATCATGAAACATTTGGCCTGGAGTATGCAGAAGCCTTATCACAGGGCATGCCTGTCATTTATACGAGAGGGCAGGGCTTTGATGGGCATTTTCCGGAAGGCAGCATTGGAAAAGCAGTGGAGGCCGATCGCCCTGAAGAAATTGCAGAAGCGATTTTAACCATTCGCGATGCGTTTCCTTCTATTCAGCATAGATGCCTTGCGGCAAGTCAGCGTTTTTATTGGGAAAAGATTGACATGGCCTATATGGAGATCTACAAAAAACGTATGGTAAGAGCATAAGAGAGGGAGACGAATGAATATTTTATATATCGATCATTATGCCGGATCCCTTTCCATGGGCATGGAGTTTCGTCCGTATTATTTTGCCCGGGAATGGGCGGAACAGGGACATCACGTTCGCATTTTAGCGGCGAATTATTCGCATTTGCGCAAGAAAAACCCTGCTGTGACCAAGGATCTGGAGATTCAAACCATCGATGGCGTGGAGTTTCAGTGGATTAAGACCGTATCCTATCCGAAAAATGGGATAAAACGACTGTGGAGTGTGGCTCAATTTATAGGGAAACTGTCACGGTATGCAAAAAAAATCGTACAGGACTTTCATCCTGATGTGATCATTGCTTCATCCACCTATCCCTTCGACACCTATCCGGCACAAAAGATGCGTAAGCTGGCGCGCCAAACGAATCCGAAAGCGGTTTTGGTACATGAAGTGCATGATATGTGGCCGATTACACCCATGCAGCTCTATCATCTTTCGGCAAACAACCCCGCTATTCGCCTCATTCAAAGGGGGGAAGACTCTTTCTGCAAGAATGCGGATTATGTAGTCTCGGTGTTGTCCCATGCCAAGGATTATTTAGTACAGCATGGCATGGCACCGGAACATTTTGTTTACGTGCCTAACGGCATTCAACTGTCGGACTGGGAAGATCCGCTGCCCTTACCGGAGACACATCAAAAGGTTTTGGAGCGAGCGCGGCAGGAAGGACGCTTTGTGCTCTCCTTTTTTGGCAGTCACACGCGTTCCTATGGTTTGGATACCTTGTTGGAGGCGGCAGCACAGATCGACCCGACGCGCTATTTGCTGGCCTTTGTTGGCGAAGGCAATTATAAAGAAGAATTACAGCAAAAGGCGAAAGACATGGGCTTTACGTCGGACAACTGCGCCTTCTTATCGCGTATCGATAAACGTTCCATTCCTACGTTACTTCAGGCGAGCGATGCTTCCTATGTGGCGGCCATTCGCAATGATATGTTTCGCTTCGGCATCGGCATGAATAAGCTGATGGATGCGATGATGGGGGCAAAACCGATACTCTATGCGGTGGAGGCACCCAACAACTGGATTTTGGAGTATGACTGCGGCATAAGTGTAGAAGCGGAAAACGCAACGGCCCTTACCGAGGGCTTTCATCAGCTGCTAGCTCTTTCTGAGCAGCAGCGCCGCAAAATGGGCGAGAACGGTCGCCAGGCCATGCTTAAGCATTTCCTGTACCCACACTTGGCGGAACGCTTTTTGCAGGCGGTTACGGCCGACAGGAAAGAGGAGGCAGAATGAAAACTGTCGATCTGCTCTATATTTCCTTTGTGGATCTGGACGGCCCGGCAGACACGGGCTCCAGTGTGCGCCCCAAGCAGATGTTGAAAGCCTTTCGTGAGGCGGGTTGTAAGGTGCACGTGCTGGATGGTTGGAACAACCATCGCAAAGAGCGCCGCCGTCGCGTGAAAGAAACCATGCGCTGGCTGGACAATCATGAGGTGCGCTATTGCTATGTGGAGCCGCCTTCGGGACCATTTTTTGTGCATGCCGATCATGTGTTGCTGAAAAAGATACATGCGCGCGGCATCCCCATCGGCTTATTTTATCGGGACATCTATTGGCGCTTTAAGAATCAATTTTCCCATTTGAATCTTCTGAAATTTTGGGCGATTCAATGGATGCAACGCTATGATTTGGCGGTTTTTAAGAAGAATGTATCGCTCTTTTACTTTCCAACGGAGCAAATGGCTCGGATTGCCGATTTCGGCGTACCCTATGCGCTCCTTCCGCCGGGCGCTGACCCCATGACGGACGCTGAAGAACGCGAGGCGTCTGAGAAACGTATCCGCGAGGAGGCTGTTCTGACCTTGTTCTTCGTGGGCGGTTTATCTCCGCGTTACGGTTTTGATTTACTGTTGGATGCCTTAAAGAAAGTAAACGAACAAGAGATTCGACTGCGCTTGTGCGCCGTATGTCGTGAACAGGAATGGTTGATCTTTCAAAAGCACTATCCCACAGAGGATTTGCCGTGGCTTTCCATTCATCATGTGGCACTCGGAAACGGCTTGGAAGAGCTGTATCAGCGTGCGGATTTAGCCGTTTTACCATTGCGCAAAATGACCTATACCGACTTTGCAGTATCGGTTAAGCTGTTCGAATACGCTGCGCAGGAGAAGCCGATTATTTGCACGCATGTCGATGCCATGGCAGAGATTGTATCCGAAAACGGACTGGGATGGGTCTGTGAAGATACGCCTGAGGCGATGGCTGAGGTTCTGAATGAAGCGTTAGCAGATCGAAAGGCGCTCCTTGAAAAAAAAGAAGCAATTCGACGTTTCTTGCCGCACAATACCTGGAAAGCGCGCGCGCAAAAAGTATTGCAAACGCTGGAAGAAGCAAGACGGAAGCAGTAGAAGGGAAAGTACATGTCTTTTACGATCGCAGAATTTTTGTTCCTTGGTTTTTCTGTCTTTTTTGCTATCTATTACTTGCTTTTGCGAGGGAAAAAGACAAAAAAACTGACGGAACCTTTCTTATTGGTCACGAGTCTGGCCGTTTATAGCGTTGGTGCGGGATGGAAAACCGGGCTGCTGCTGGCTTTAACCTGTCTGCTGACCAAGTGGGCGGGGGATCTTCTTTTTCATTCCCATTCTCGCCTTCGACTGGCGGTCTTTATAACGCTTGCGCTGTGTCCCTTATTTTTGTTTAAGTATCTGAATTTTCTGCTGGGTACGCTAAATACTGTGTTGCATACGGCCTTTTCGGCAGGGGACTGGGCAGCGCCGCTAGGCATTTCCTTTATCACGTTTTCGGTGCTTTCGTATCTGATTGACGTGTACCGGGGAGAGGAACCGGGATCCATTCTATCAACGGGATTATACGTATTGTTCTTTCCGAAAATCTTATCGGGCCCTATTGTTCGCTGGAAGGAATTTCGCCAAAAATGGGCACTTCGCTGCGTATCCGTGGACTTGACGGAACAAGGGGTCCGTCGTTTGATGATGGGGTTCATTAAAAAAGCTGTTTTAGCGGACAGCTTTGGCGTCACTGCCACAATGATTGGAAGCAGTGTCCCGAATGGCGTTGATGCGCCATCGATTGTTTTAATGGGCTTTTGTATGATGTTCCAGATTTATTTCGATTTTTCCGGCTATTCCGATATTGCGCTGGGATTATCCAATATGCTGGGCGTCTCTTGGAAAGAGAACTTTCATTTTCCCTATTTGTCCACCTCGGTCAGCGACTTTTGGCGTCGTTGGCATATCTCCCTGGGCAGTTGGTTTCGTGAATATGTTTATATTCCCTTGGGCGGCAACCGTCGCGGCAACGTTTATGTGAATCTGTTCATTGTGTTTGCGCTGACAGGTATCTGGCACGGCGCGCGTTGGAACATGGTGCTTTGGGGATGCCTCAATGGCTTGGCAGTGATGGCAGAACGAAAAATAGCCCACCAAAAACGATCAACGATGAAAAACACGCGATGCGGCACTGTGATACGGTGGCTTTTTACCATGGTATTTGTGTACTTTTCCTGGATGTTGTTTATGGCGCCAAATTTAGGACAAGCGTTGCAGTATGGGCGCATTCTCCTATCTTCGCCTTATGCTTCGACAGCACTTAATTTCACGTGGCAATATTTTTTGACCCCGCGTCTTCTGGTGCTGCTGAGCATTGCGGGCGTAGGATCGGTATTACCGGCGATCGTACCGTCCGGGATTAAGGAGAAGCTGCTTCAATTTCGTAAAACCGTACCAGGCTATTGGATCGAAAGCGCTTTGCTTTTTGTTCTTTTGGTGCTGGCAGCGCTCTTTATGATCAATGCAAGCTATAGTCCGTTTTTGTACTTTCAGTACTAGGAGGAAACGATGCGTTTAAAAAATCATAAAATCATTTTTCTCATCCTTTCCGTTCTCCTGGTGCTTCTTCCGGTACTCACCATGGACCATACACCGAATAAAGTTTCAAAGATTGATAATCGAAAATTGACGGATCTGCGTGACTATGACGGCAACTTTCCCCATTGGTTGAAATCGTATGTAGAGGATCGCATGGGCGGCAGAGAGGCTATGATTAACGCCTATCTCATGCTTAACGATAAACTCTTTCATCAATTGGAGCATCCCATCTATACGTATGGCAAAGAGGGAGAGGTGTTTTTTAAGATGAAGCCCAATCGCCGTTATGAGCCGTATCATGATACCTTTGTCGATTTTGTGGTAAAGCTGCAACAGTATTGTGAGTCGCGAGGCATTCCGTTTTACTTTCAGATGGAGCCGGAAAAGGCATCCACCTATCGCCAGTTTTTGCCAGCGGGTGTGCACTATGAGGATCAATGGGTGCACACCTTAATGTCGAAGCTTCAACAACGCGGTGTCAAGGTGGTAGACAATGTGTCCCTTCTTGCAGACAAAGCAAAAGAGGAGCGTGTCTTTAATGTCAAGGATAATGCGGGGCATTGGAATGATGTGGGCGCTTACTATGCAATGAATCATCTTTTTGAGAAGATGAACAAGGATTTTCCGGCAATGCAGCCACTTCCCAAGAATTTCTTTCGCCATGGGTCGCATGTGGAGGAGACATTACCGGAATCGAATTTCCCTATTCGAGAAGAAATACCGGATTGGGATTTAAAGGAGCCCTTTGAAAATTTGACGGACGATTATTGCAAGGAAGTGCGTGTGGACCCCCAATTTCCGTATGTGCATTATTTCATTAACCCGACGCCTCGCGCTAAGGTGTTGCCTAAGGTGTTGATTTTTCAGGGCAGTTATTTGAATAGCTGGAACCAGTTTTTGATTGCAAATACGCGTGAAAACATGGGCATACATGATTATCAAAACGTCCTGCAGGCGCCCTATTATATCAATCTGTTTCAACCGGAAGCCGTTGTCTTTGAAGTCGGCGAATATACGGTCGAAGATTATTATTTTGATGAAAAAGGTATGAAAGCGGCCGATTTCGCACCCGCTATGAAAGCGGAGGACCTGGCGCAAAAAGCGACACAGCCTGTTTCATTACTGCGGGATGTTCAGAAACAAAAAAACACGCAGGTGACAGAAATCACCTTCGCGATCGACCGGGAGAATATCCGTTATGCCTATTTGGCGGCGGGAGACAAGGTGTATGATCTGCAAAAGACCGATAAGAAAGACGTTTTTCTTTTGGCTTTACAAAACTATGTTTCCTTACCGCAAAACAAGACGCAACTCTATTATTACACCCAAGAGGGACAATGGAGGAGGGAAGAAAATGTCGGGATTTTATTTAACAAATGAAGTGAATGCGCCGACGAGCTTCTGGAAACCGGCATCGGTGTCATTGCGTCATCAGGAAAAGCATATCGAAGGCTGGACACTTTCTTCAGATGTGACGCTGCGTTTTGCGGAGCATAAGGTGTTTTTTGAGGATGCTTCTGTTTTTGTGATGACGGACGGGATTATCACGAATGCGCATCATCTGGGGATACCGGAGCATCCGCAGGGCCTGGGCGGCTGGATTCGCGATGCTTATGCGCAAGATCCTCTATTTTTCAAACGCTTTCGCGGCTCGTTTTCCGGCGCAGTATTGGATCGCAAAATGGGAGAGTGGACAATCTACACGTGTCCCACCGGAGAACGCGGCATCTTTTATTGGACGGATCCCGAAAGCCGTCGCGTGATTGTCGGTTCTCGTTTGCATTTCGTGACGGAAACCATGCGAAAAGCGGGGATACCGCGTCGCCCCGATAAAACGGGTTTTCGGCAGTTTATGAATTTCGGCTCGTTCACGGATACGCATACCGGTGTGGAAGGCGTACGACGCCTTTACCCCGGCGACTATTTACGCATTACGCCGGAAGGCGTGACAACCAAGCCCTATCATGTTCTGCCGGCACCGTCTTTTGAACGCCGTGACCGCGCAAAGAGCATTGATAAGCTGCAGAAGGCGCTGGCAACCGCGCTAGAGGACGGCGTGTATTGGAACGAAAAGTACGAGTATCAGACTCTGGTGGATTTGAGCGGCGGAGCGGATACGCGTATTCTGTTTTATGCTTTACAGGGGTTAGCCCCTGACAACCTCGAAGCGTTAACGTATGCGCAATCCGGCAGTCGCGATGCACGGATTGCACGCGATATCGCGGCAGACGCCGGTGTGCCGTGGCATTTTATGCCCATGGACACACCGTCTTTTCTGACGGAGGTGGATACGCTGATGCGTATGAATAACGGCGCTTGCTATTATTTCGGCATTACCGGGGGAAAACAGATGCTGGAGCGTCTCGCGTCGCCCACATGGGGCATTGAATGGACGGGCATTGCCGGGGATATCCATGAGGGTGCGATGCTGACGGAGAATGGTGAGGACACCCCGGATGAAACCATGGATCGCTATCGATTATCCCGCCATCTTCCGATGTTTGCCATGGAAAAAAACGAAGAAGCGCATCGCTATCAGAATAACGATACGTATTGGCTGGTTACACGTGGCTTCTTGGCGGCGGCTTCGACGAATTTTATTCGCCAATATTACACCGAACCGCTGATGCCTTTAGCGGACGCGGATGTGCTGGACGCCCTGTTGGAAATACCGTGGGAACAGAGGGTTTGTGATAAAATACAAATGCGTTGGCTAAAACGCTACTATCCGCAAAGCTTGCGTTACGCCCATTCCGGGACGGGTATCCCCTTGTCGCATGAATTCTTTCCGTGGCATGTACTGGAACGAAAGATTCACACAGGGCTGATTATGTTGAAGGCTAAGAAAAATGGAAAGCCTTCAGCCGGAGAAATGAACCCGCTGGACTATTGGTGGAAAACAGCGTCGGATGTGCGTCAAAAGCTGACGGATTACTATAAGAACTATGTTTCCGCCATCACAGAGGCAAAACTGCAATCCGCGGTGCGGGAGCTTTTTGAATGCGGAGAGCACTTTGTGGATCGCGGGTTAGCGCTCTCAGTAATTTCGTATTTTCGAAATTATTTGGACTGAAACAGCAACATGAGGAAGTGAGCATGATCTTAACTTTGACAGCAGGTTATCCTTTTGGAGGAGAGCCGTTTCTGATTTCAGAGGATCAGTATGCGCCGAAAGACATGACGTATCTGGCATTACATCCTTTGGAAAACAACAATCAAAGTAGCCATGAAGGCGTTCGCATTGCCGAAAAACGCAATGTACCCATCATGATTTGGTATGCCCTTTGCGGCCTGTTTGATCCACTCATTTGGCAGGAAATCGGCCGGATGCGGAAAATCGGCAAGTTCTCTCTGCGTAATCTGGGCTTCATGATGGGCTATTATGCCTATGCGGTGCGTTGCTATCACGAAGTTTACCGATGGATGCAAAAAAACAATGCTTTGCGGGCCGATACGGTTCTCTATTCGTATTGGATGGTAACACAGGCCATGATTTGCGCCCTTCTCAAGCGAAAAGTACCGGGTATGCGCATGGTAACGCGTTGCCATGGCTATGATATTTATGAGTATCGCGCCCCCGGGGACTATCTGCCGTTTCGCGATTTTATTTTCCGACAGGCAGATGCCATCTGTCCCATTAGTGATGATGGCGTACGCTATTTGAAAGAGACATATCCGACATTGGAAGCGGAGAAAATACATCTGCATCGCCTTGGCACCATGGATCGCGGATTGACACCCCCTGCACAAAACGAAGAGCCCTTTCGCATTGTGTCCTGCTCGGCTTTAATCTCTTTAAAACGTGTGCATTTGCTGATTCAAGCTTTAGCGAAACTGCAGCATTCTGTTGAATGGGTGCATTTCGGTTCGGGGCCTTTGGAAGATACGTTGCAAAAACAGGCGAATGAGGAACTGGGCGAGACGCCGGTACAATTTCATTTTTTCGGACAAGTGCCGAACCAGGCGATTCTTTCCTATTATCATGAGCACCGTGTGGATCTTTTTGTGAACGTCAGTGAAACCGAAGGCGTGCCACTTTCCATTATGGAAGCGCTCTCTTTTGGCATCCCGGTCATTGCGACACAGGTGGGTGGTACGGCAGAGATTATCGACGTAGGAGAGAACGGATTTTTATTGCCGGCATCCTTTGCACCGCAAGAACTGACGAAAAAGATCGAAGAAATGGTAGCCATGCCTAGCGAGCGATACGAAGAAATGAGTCGACAGGCTCGTTTGCATTGGGAACAAAAGTGTAGTGCAAAGAAAAACTTTACGGCGTTTTATGATATGATACGTGCGTTGCCTTCAACACGCTAAGGCAGTAAGAACGAGACAGCCCGGAAATAAGGAGTACTGTGTGCATACTTTGATCGATAAACATCAAGCGTTGAATCAAAAAATATATCTTTTTTTTAGCAAGCATATACCGGAGGGACTTAGAGCACAACGGGAACGCCTGTTGAGTGTGTTTTTCTACTTCATGCTCATTTTTTACACCTTAGGGGTGAACTACATGGGCTTTTCTCTCGGCTTTCGCCTCATTGTGCACGGTGCCACATTTTTATTTATGTTGGCACTGTATTGTGAAAAGGAAAAAGAAGCGCCGATCGTTCCTCACAAAACCTTGTGGATGGCAGCCTTCTATCTTATGGGGCTCGGCGCATTATTGACAGCTGTTTTTGTCCGCGGTCGCGCCTATTTTTTGCTGACGCTGATCTGGTTTTTTTTGTATCCCTTTGCGCGCTTCGTATTGCAACCGAACGTGTTTTTTGCTTGGATTGAGCGATATTGCATTGTGCTGATTCGTTTTTTTCTTGTGGTTGTCGTTTTGGCGTTATTTCTTTCGCCCTTGACAGCTGCCCAGTATACCGCTGTTTACAGCGACCCGAATGACCTAGCCATGCTCTGTGTGATGGTGATTTTGAGCAGCCTTTATCTGCTTTACAAGGGTATGCCGCAACAGCGAAAGAAATATTTTGCCTATACGGTATTGGCCACAGCAATGATTTTGTTTTCACGCTCGCGAACGGGCATGGTTATGATGCTGTGGGCGTATGTGCTCTTTTTTGCTTATTTGCATGTTCAAAAAAAGAACGTATTTACAAAGATTCTGCGCTTTGTGGGCGGTACGGTTGGCGCTTATGTTTTACTATATCTGTTGTTGACCTTTTTGACACCGATGTCGGCACGCACCATTTTCCCGATCATCAGCCCCGAATATGCAGAAGCATTGAAAGAGCATGAAGGCGAGGAGATCAGTTTTGAGGAGTCTTTTACTCTCTTGGTTCAGAAAAGCATGAAGGGAGCGGGCGACAATCATGATGTCAGCTCCGGCAGAATGCGCATATGGACAGCGGGCGTTCAAAAATTGCGTCCCCTTGGACACTTGGATGAACGCGTGTACGTCTGGAACTATGAACATCGCATGATGCTTTTGCACAACGCTTTTTTACAGATATGGTACTCCATCGGGATCCTGGGGGCGGCAGGTTACATCCTACTGATGGCTTCCGTGATTAAAGACTCTTGGCCATGTATACGAAATTTATCCAAAATTTCCGTCGAACGCCTTACGGTGCTGGGATTTTTGGGCAGCTATGCGATCTATCTGCTGTTCTTCTCCTCCTATAACCCGTTTGTATCCCCCCTTGCCTGGATCGCCTATTTTGTATCCATGGCGCCTGTACTACCCGAACGGGGGGCGGTTTCAAAGGAAAAACCATGTTTAACGCAATCAAAAAACTAACATCAACGGGATTTCTGCATATTTTTTCCTCGGAAGTGCTCAACAAGATCATCGTATCTTGTAGCGGCATTATTATCGTTAACTTTCTTTCCAAGGAAAGTTACGGTATTTACTCCTACGCCATGAATATTTTGAGTACTTTTTTGATATTCAGCGGTTTTGGCGCTACATCGGCGTTGATTCAGCTGGGCAGTGAACATTTAGAAGACCCGAAAAAACAAGAGTCCATCACACGCTTTGGGTATCGCTTTGGCGTGGCGGTTAATCTACTGATGGCGGGGGCGATTCTTGTTTTTTGCCGATTCTTTTCGTTTCCCATTTCAGGCGCTAGAGAAGTGTTGGCGCTCCTTTGCCTGATGCCGGTTTGTTATTTCACGATAGAAACGATTCAGATCTATTTTCGCATTCATCTGCAAAATAAACGCTTCTCCTATTTGAGTACCGGCATTGCTTTTGCCAACTCGCTGATGCTGATTATCGGCGCGTTGAGTCAAAATTTGTCGGTGTTGGTGATTTTACGCTATGTAGCATATCTGAGTGTTATTCTGATCGTGATTTGGAAGGTACAGCCTTTCTTTTTGACGCGACGTGGTCTCTTTTCCGGAAAAAGGGCGATTTCTGAAAAAAACACGGATCCCGCATCTTCTCTACCGATGGCGTTGCCGGCACCATTAACGAAAGCCGAGAAAAAAGATTTTTTCTCCATCGGCTTTGTGGCGCTCTTTAATAACAGTGTATCTAGTCTCCTTTATATTATTGACGGATGGCTAATTGGCTCCATTATTGCGGATCCGACGGTGTTGGCCGATTATCACATGGCTACCCTGATTCCATTTGCAATGACATTTGTGCCTTCCGCCATCATCACCTATGCCTATCCCTATGTAGCCAGTCGGCGCAACGATAAACGTTGGCTCAGCCATCGTCTGAAACAGCTTTACGGTGCCATGGCCATTGTTAACGGCCTCATCAGCGCCGCCCTTTGCCTATTTGCTCCATTGATTTTCCGTCTGCTCTTTCCGGCTTATGCGTCGGCAATTCCAATTTTCCGTGTGCTGTCCGTGGGTTTTTTCTTCTCAGGTACGCTCAGGATTCTATCCGGGAATGTGTTGGTGATGCTCCATCGCTTGAAGGTGAACAGTGTCATTGCGGTGATTTCCGGCGTGCTCAACATTGTTTTGGATTATCTCTGGATTAAGCAATTCGGCTCCATCGGCGCGGCTTACGCAACGACGGCCATTTATATTATTTCAGGTGTGTTAAACACCGGCTACGTCGTTTATTATGTGCATCGCCACCTTTCAGGTGATAATCAGGAGATTCCCACAAAATAAGCGTGTAGAATAAGGTATAATAAAGTGCTAAAGCGTATTGCACGGAGGCAATAATGAAGATTATGACGGTGGTGGGCGCCCGTCCACAATTTATTAAAGCGGCGGTCGTTTCCCGCAAAATACGTAAACAGCATCAAGAGATCCTGGTGCATACCGGACAGCATTACGATGCGAATATGTCGGAAGTTTTTTTTGAAGAACTTTCTATTCCAAAACCGGATTACAATCTGGGCGTAGGCAGCGGCACGCATGCTCGGCAAACGGCAGCAATGCTTATTGGCATTGAAGATTTGCTTCTGCAAGAGAAACCGGATGCACTCCTAGTGTATGGTGATACGAATTCCACGTTGGCGGCGGCTTTGGCTGCCTCCAAGCAGCTTGTACCGGTGTATCATGTCGAAGCCGGTCTGCGCTCGTTTAATCGGGCCATGCCGGAAGAGCAGAATCGCGTCTTGACGGATCATCTTTCGGCATTACTTTTTGCGCCGACACAGACAGCGGTGGATAATTTAGCTAAGGAAGGCATCTCAAAAGGCGTGTATGCTGTTGGCGATGTCATGTGTGACGCCGTCCTCTACTATACGGCGTCCATGGAAAAACAGCAGAAGGATAAGATTTTTTCCGGACTTAAGGTGCTGAAAGGCACCACAGAGGGCGTGCACGAGTGGATTTTAGCTACGATTCATCGAGCCGAAAACACCGATACCGAAGAAAAATTGCGGCAGGTGTTAATGGCCTTTGAACAGCTCCCCTATCCGGTTCTTTTTCCGGTACACCCGCGTACGCGACAAATGGCCATGGCCATTATGGAAAAGGAGCACTGCCATAACACCATCTTAGTGGAGCCGGTTGGCTATTTGGAGATGCTCTTTTTAACGAAATATGCGAAAAAGGTAGTGACCGATTCAGGCGGCTTGCAGAAGGAAGCCTATATTTTGCACACGCCATGTGTAACGGTTCGAGACCAGACGGAATGGGTGGAAACCCTCCGCGGGAATTTAAACATTTTGGCACGCCCCTCAGCAACAGACATTGTGCAGAAGGTCGTGGAAACAAAAATTGATGAGACGGCACGCCGTCCGTATTACGGGGAAGGCGATGCAGCGGATAAGATTGTAGCTCTGATTTCGAGCAAAGGAGGAAACCAATGAATTACGCATTGATCGGCTGCGGACGCATTTCCATTAACCATGTGTACGCAGTCAAAAATAACGGATTGCATTTTGTGGCGCTCTGTGATGTCAAAGAGGAAAAGATGGATGCGCTCTTGGAGCGTGCGGAGCTCGATCCGACTACCGTTGCCCACTATACCGATTATAAGAAAATGTTGGATGAGCATCCGGAAATCGAGCTGGTTTCCATTGCTACTGAAAGCGGCTATCATGCGGAAATTGCGCTGGAATGCATACGTCGCGGCGTCCACGTCATTATTGAAAAGCCCATGGCTATGTCGCTTACCGATGCGGATCGCATCATTGCGTTATCCGAAGAGAAGCATGTAAAAGTGGCCGCTTGCCATCAGAATCGCTTCAATGTAGCCATTCAAAAAGTACGCAAGGCGATGGACGAAGGACGCTTCGGGCGTCTCTCGCACGGATCCATCCATGTGCGCTGGAATCGCGGACGCGCTTACTATGAACAGGCGCCGTGGCGCGGTACTTGGGAAGAGGACGGCGGGGCGCTGATGAATCAATGCATTCACGGCATTGACTTATTGCGCTGGATGCTTGGCGATGAAATCGTGGAAGTGGTCGGACGTACGCGTCAGCAGTTCCATGATTATCTGGAAGCAGAGGATTTGGGCGCCGCCATTGTTACGTTTAAAAATGGCGCCATTGGTATTGTTGAAGGCACGACGAATGTGTATCCGAAAAACTTGGAAGAGTCGCTCTTTCTCTTTGGCGAAACCGGTACGGTGAAAGTCGGTGGGAAATCCACCACGGATATTGAAGTTTGGGATTTTGCGGATCATAAGCCGGAGGATGAGGGCTTGGTGGGGATGAAAGAGCCCACTTCCAACATTTATGGCAACGGCCATACCGCCTTATTCCGCGATGTGATCCAAGCCATTGAAGAGGATCGCGCTCCCTATGTGGACGCCCATGCCGGACGGCGCGCACTGGAACTTGTGCTGGCGATCTACAAGAGCCAAAAAACGGGCGAAGCGGTTAAGTTGCCGTTGACAGATTTTGCTTCCACGGACATGAAGGGCATTTTCGGCGAAGGTTCTCTGCAATACGATCCGGAGGCGCCGGTTGTTGAAGCCAACTGATGGCATCCATCGAGTGATCCGTAAAAAGCATCGGAAAGGAGAGACTATGGCAGACTATTTTGTTCATGAATCCAGTTACATTGACCCTGACGTCACTATCGGGAAAGAGACGAAAATTTGGCATTTCTGCCATATTCAATCCGGCGCACGCATTGGCGAACGTTGCAGCTTCGGGCAGAACGTCAATGTCGGTAACAATGTTACCATTGGCAATGGCGTTCGCGTACAAAACAATGTTTCTTTGTATGCGGGTGTGCATTTGGAAGATAATGTGTTCTGCGGGCCTTCCTGCGTTTTCACGAATGACCTGAATCCGCGTGCCGCTTATCCGAAGGGCAGCGCGCACTATGTGGAAACGCTCGTAGAAAAAGGCGCCTCCATCGGCGCCAATGCAACCATTGTGTGCGGTCATACCGTACATACGCAGGCTATTGTAGCCGCCGGCGCCGTGGTAGCGCATGATGTGCCTGCCCATGCGCTGGTAGCGGGTGTGCCGGCAAAACGTATCGGCTGGGCCTGCACCTGCGGTCATTTGTTCCATGACGAGGACGTACACGACGGCGGTATCACCTGCCCGCAGTGCGGTCGCCATCTGCAACAAGACGGCGAAGGAATGAAAGAAATTTACTGATATCGCAGCTTCTCAGCTGTGGAGGAGGATCCATGCAATTTATTGATTTGGGGCGGCAATATGAATCCGCAAAGGACGCTATTGATCAGGCAATCCGCGATGTGGTGGAGAACCAACACTTCATCATGGGACCGCAGGTCAAGGAACTGGAAGAAAAACTGGCGGCCTATGTCGGACGGAAGTATTGCCTGACCTGCTCCAGCGGCACGAGCGCCCTGTATTTGCCGCTTGTGGCCTATGGGCTGCAACCAAATGATGCCGTTTTTGTTTCCAGCTTTACGTACTTTGCCTCAGCCGAAACTATTCGTCTTGCAGGGGCTACGCCGGTCTTTATTGATTCGGATGACACCTATTTGATGGATCCGGCGCATCTGGAAAAAACGATAGAGAAGACACTTGCCGAAGGCAAGTTGCGTCCGCGCGGCATCATGACCGTCGATATTTTCGGCTTGACCTGTGATTACGATCGGATTCAGGCTATTGCTGAAAAGTACGATTTATTCCTGATTACGGACGACGCACAGGCTTTTGGCGCCACCTATCACGGTAAACAGAGCTGTGCCTTTGGCGATGTTTCCGCCACATCCTTTTTCCCCGCCAAGCCTTTAGGTTGCTATGGCGATGGTGGTGCGGTTTTTACGGACGACGAAGAACTGTATCATCTGATGCATTCGCTGCGCGTTCACGGCCACGGCGAATCCAAATATGACAATGTGCGCATTGGTATCAATGCACGTCTGGATACTATCCAGGCGGCGGTTTTGCTCGAAAAGCTGAAACTGTTGGATGGCGAGATTGAAAAGAAGAATGCCCTGCGCCGCCATTATGACGCCGTATTGGGCGATACCTTTGAAACGCCGATCATTCCGGACGGCTGCAAGACCTCTCTGGCACAGTATACGATTCTCACCAAGACACCGGAGGAGCGCACGATGCTCCTGGAAGAAATGCCCAAACACGGTGTTCCCGTCATGGTGTATTATCAGATTCCAATGCATGAACAGAAGGCGTTTGCGGATCTGGAATATGCACCGGAAGATTTACCGGTCTGCCATGATCACAGTAATCGCGTGTTGAGCTTGCCCATGCATGCCTATATGACAGAAGATGAATTCGAAAAGATTACATCTACGTTGCTGACATTGGTGCAGGATGCCCGCAAAAAACAGAACTGAAACGGTACGAGGAAAGAACATGAAATCTGAAAAAGTCTCTAAATTTCAATGGCGGCGCATGGCGGCGGTGATATGGGATATTCTTTTAGTCAATATCGCCTATTTCGGCTCCATTTGGATTCGCTTTGATTTTCGCTATAGTTTGATTCCGTACGAATTAAGCACCCATTTGATCAAATCCGCGCCGCTTTTTACGCTCCTAGCGCTCTTGATCTACTGGGGATTTAAGATGTATCAATCTCTGGCGGCCTATGTTGGCTTTCCGGAGATTGTGCGTAGCTTACTCGCCAACAGCCTATTTGTCATTGCACAAAGCATCATCATGCGCTTTACCTTTGAGGACGCTTGGATTCCGAACGGCTTCTATTTAATCGAGTTTTTCCTGTTGTTCATCGGCATCACAGCGCATCGTTTCCTATATCGCTTTCAGTTGCTGATGGAGCGATTCTTGACCCGCACGGCAGAGGAAGAAAACAGTATTCCCACGTTGATTGTAGGCGCGGGGGAAGCCGGAAGAACGCTCATCCATGAGATGAATGTATCCGAAAAAGTGAAAAATCATGTGGTTGCCTTGATTGACGACGATCCTTCAAAGCACGGCCGCGCCATTGAGGGCGTGAAAATTTACGGTGGACGAGATAAGATTGAGTCCGTTGTCAAGAAATTGGGCGTGCGCGAGATCATCTTAGCCCTTCCTTCTTCTAGCCGTCAGCAGCAGAAGGAAATTTTGGAGATTTGTCAACGTACGGATGCGAAGATGAAGATTGTGCCCGGCATCTATCAGATCATTACGGGAGAAGTTTCCGTCAGCAAGGTGCGCGATGTTTCTTTGGATGACCTTTTGGGACGTGAATCCATTGAGATCAACACCTTTGAAGTGGGCAACTATCTGGAAGGCAAGCGCGTTCTGGTCACCGGTGGCGGTGGCACCATTGGCAGCGAGTTATGTCGCCAGATTGCGCGTTTCCGTCCGCAACAAATCATCATCTTGGATGTGAACGAAAACGGCTCCTACGATGTACAGATGGAAGTGAAGCGCCATCATCCGGAATTGGATATTCGCATCCTGATCGGCTCCATTCGTGACAAAAAGCGACTGGCGAGCATCTTCGAGGAGTATCGTCCGGAGATTGTGTACCATGCGGCGGCGCACAAACACGTTCACCTGATGGAAGCCGCGCCTCATGAATCCATTAAAAACAATGTTATCGGCACGCGCAATGTTGCTGAAGTGGCGGATCGTTACGGGGTGAAACGCTTTGTGTTGATTTCGACGGATAAAGCCGTGAACCCGACCAGTATCTATGGCGCCGGTAAGCGCATCTGCGAAATGATTATCCAGGAATTTGCTGCGCGCTCCAAGACTGATTTTGTTGCGGTTCGCTTTGGCAATGTTCTTGGTTCGAGTGGCTCAGTGATTCCGCTGTTCAAGAAAGAAATTGCCGAAGGTGGCCCGGTTACGGTCACGCATCCCGATATTGTCCGCTTCTTTATGACCATTCCGGAAGCAGTCTCTCTGGTGTTGCAAGCCAGCTGCTTTGCGAAGGGCGGCGAGATTTTCGTGTTGGATATGGGTGAACCGGTTCGCATTTTAGACATGGCTAAAAAACTCATCCGTCTCTCGGGCTATCGCGTGGGCGAGGACATTGAAATTGTCTTTACGGGTCTGCGTCCGGGAGAAAAGCTCTATGAAGAGGTGCTCATGAGTGAAGAGGGCCTGAGAGAGACGAAAAATAGCCGTATTCGCGTAGCAGAGCCCTTGAATTTTGATTTGGACCGCTTTGATCAACAGTTGGATACGCTCGAAGCCCTGATGGCAGACGAAAAGACAGATGTCCGTGATACTGTTGCCGACATGGTGGACACCTTTAAAGTGCCCGTAGAAGGCATTCCCATCGATTATAAAGAGTATCAGGAAGAGGGGCGTAGTGTGCTGGAAGAACGTGTGCGAGAAGAGACGCATAAGTACGATAATATTCCGCCGCAAGCCTGAGCAGGAGATCGGCTGAGAAAGGAGCATCCATGACAGAGAAAAGAAGAGTGGCATTTTCGCCACCGGATATCCGAGAGGAAGATATCGAAGCGGTCGTCAAGGCGTTGCGCTCCGGCTGGATCACAACGGGCCCGATCACGAAGCAATTTGAACAGGAACTGGCTGCCTTCACGGGAGGGGAATGCGCCGTAGCCCTGAATTCGGCCACGGCTTCTTTGGAACTCACCTTGCGCGTGCTTGGCATCGGCCCCGGCGATGAAGTGATTGTTCCGGCATACACCTATACAGCAACCGCTTCTGTGGTGGAGCATGTAGGTGCGACGCTCAAGATGGTGGATAGTTTACCCGATTCGATTTTCATGGATCCTGCCGGAATTGAAGCAGCCATTACGGAAAAAACGAAAGCGATCATTTCGGTGGATTTAGCGGGTATTGTTGCGGACTATGACAGCGTCTATAGCATTGTGGAGAAGAAAAAATCCCTCTTTTGTCCGTCTTCAAAACGCCAAGAACAGCTCGGTCGCATTGCCGTTCTGGCGGATGCGGCGCACTCATTGGGCGCTGAGCAAAAAGGTAAACGCGCGGGATCCATTGCGGATTTCAGCTGCTTTTCCTTCCATGCGGTGAAGAATCTGACGACAGCGGAAGGCGGAGCCATCGTTTGGCGCAAGGGTCTTCCCTTTGACACGGACGAACTTTATCATGAATTGCAGCTGTGGAGTTTGCACGGCCAAAACAAAGATGCTCTAGCGAAGACAAAGCTGGGGGCATGGGAATATGATATTGTGATGCCGGGCTATAAGTGCAATATGACCGATACTTTGGCAGCGCTCGGTGTGAGCCAATTGCATCGCTATGAAGAGGTGTTACAGAGACGCCATGACATTGTAAAGCGCTACCATGCTCTTTGCGTGGACGCCCTGGGTTGCGAAGATTTGCCCCATGAGGGAGAGGAACATACGTCGAGCGCACATCTGTATATTCTGCGACTGCCGGGTTTTGACGTGCCCGAGCGAAACGCCTTTATTGAAAAAATGGCGGAGCGCGGCATCGCTACGAATGTGCACTATAAGCCCTTGCCGCGTATGACGGCCTACCAAGCCATGGGCTTTGCCATTGCAGACTATCCTCATGCGGATGCACTCTATCGCAATGAGATCACACTGCCGCTGCATACTGTTCTCACTGACGAGGACGTGGACTGGATTCTTGCATCCTTCCGCGCCGTTTGGGAAGAAATGCAGGCATAACAGACGAGGCGCTGCCTCGAAATGGAAAGAAACAGGATGTTACGACCTTTTGACAAACTTCCCGCACCTTTGCGGAAAGAAGAAATTCGCCCGTATTATGAATCCTTAGCGCACAAGCGAGGACAGCTTTTGATCAAACGCTGTCTGGGCTGGGTGATTGCTCTGATTTTGTGTGTGGTGCTTTCGCCATTTTTGCTTATCATCGCACTGGCGATAAAGCTGGATTCACCCGGTCCCGTGCTTTATAAACAGGAGCGCGTTACCCAATATGGGCGCCATTTTCATATCTATAAATTTCGCACGATGGTAGCCAATGCCGATAAGATCGGGGCGGCGGTCACGAAGAGCGACGATTCACGAATCACGCGGGTGGGACATTTTCTCCGACGCTTACATTTGGATGAGTTTTCACAGCTGCTTAATGTGCTAAAGGGGGACATGACGTTTGTCGGTGTGCGCCCGGAGGTGCCGAAGTTTGTGGCACAGTATACGCCGGAAATGTGGGCTACGTTATTATTGCCGGCAGGGTTGACCTCACGCTGCAGCATTGCTTATCGCAACGAAAACGACAAGCTGGAAGGGGTTGAAGATCCTGAAAAGGTCTATGTTGAGGAAATACTGCCAGATAAGATGCGCATCAATCTGGCAGAGATGAAACGCTTTTCGCTTTTGCGCGACATCAAAACACTTTGGGACACGATTCTATGCGCTTTTTATTGATTGCATGAAATCGGGTATGCAACAAAGGACCATCAATACGAAGAACGTTTGAAAGGAGCCGATATGAAGAAGATCATACATCGCTTGACGGCGGGAGTCCTTGCGTTACTCTTGACGTTTGCCATGACTGTGCCTGCCTATGCCGATGAGCCATCGGGAGATGCATGGAGTTGGTCAACGATCGAAAAGATCGCTGCGGCCTCTCCGCAGGACAACTATAAGGCGCTGACGAAGGGCGGATCGGATGCCGTCTATTATGTGCCCTATACCAACAAAGGAGTTCTTCCTTTCCCGAGTGCCCTTGCCGAAGCAATGCAGGTCTCGTTGCAAAATTTGCTGGAGCCGGGTACGCCTGAAATAGCCATGATGGCTGTGACCAATCTACAAGAGGGAAGCCAAAAGGGTACGGCACGCTTGACGTTTGCAAACGGGGAAACCTCGTCGCAGTCCCCCTCTGGTATTTACAAGGTGATGGCACAGCTGCCGGGAAAGAGCCAAAAGAGTGCCTACGGCTATGTTCTTTTAAACCCCAAAACGCCCGAAACCGCACAGGGCGTTCATGTTCGTGTTTATGATGATGCGGTTTCTTCCGCTGTGCGTCCGGTGTATCAGACGAAGACCATTGATGTGCCTTATTCCGCGCGTGAATCCCGTGCGCCTTTCTCCGGCGATCTGATCACCTATCCGACCGCTGTGGACGCCCTATTGGCCGCACGACAACAAAACGACGGCTTGACCGCCGTCAATACCTATCCGTATCAACAAAAAAGCCAGGACGCCATCGTGGCGGATTTGCAAATCGGTGATAAAAACTATATTGAAACGGCCCAGGAAACCGGCAATAAATGGCGCTTTGCCGTTTATGATCGCAACGGCAACCGTAAGCAGAGCCTGATTCCCGGTGTCGCAGACCTCTATCCGATTCAAGACGGCGATACTGTAATCTGGGCGCTGACCGCTCGTGATTTCCCGACCACCCTGCCGAGTGTTCCGGATCAGGAGAAACCGCAAGAACCCGGTGCACTGCCCGGGAATGTGCTGGATATTCAGCGATGGACCGGTTTGAATCGCCAAGAGGTGGCGGCAAATGTGGCCAAATCCTTCTTTGCAGATGCCAACACCGCGATACTCGTGAATAATGTTGCCTTTGCGGATGCCATTAGCGCAACGAATATTTCACAGGGCGAAGCCCCGATCCTGTACACAAAAGCTAATCAATTGCTGCCGGAAACGCGCAAAATACTGCAGACCATTCATCCGAAGCAGGTATACATCATGGGTGGCACCACGAGCGTAAATGCTTCGGTTGAAACGGCCGTCAAATCCCTGTTGAAAGGTACAAAAGTGATTCGTATCGGCGGTCGGGATCGCTATGAAGTAAATGCTAAGGCAGCAGCGGTCAATTTTCCCTCCGGCATAACGAAGGCCGTTGTTACGACGGGCATCGTTTATTCGGATGCTCTGACGGCAACCCCGCTTGCCCAAATCCAAAAAGCACCGGTTCTTTTAGTGAAGCCCCAACAGGTCTCATCGTTTACGCAGGGATATCTGCGTCAGCAGGGTTCATTGAACCTGACCCTCTTGGGCGGCACCAATTCCATCAGCAACGCTGTTCAAAAAGAGCTGGAACGTTTGAGCGGAAACAGTGCCGTACGCTTTGACGGTGCTAACCGCTATGAAGTAGCTGCCAAAGTGGCCAAAAGCTATTTTCCAACGGCAACAACGGCGATGGTTGCCAGCGGCGAAGTGTTCTCCGATGCCCTTGTGGCGGCGCCACTCAGCCAAAAACTGAATGCACCGATCCTGCTCGTACAAAAAACAAATCTTGGGCAATCGATCGAAGCTTATTTAAAGAGTAACAAGGCGATTTCCCTGCTGCATGTTTTGGGCGGTGAAAATACCGTTGCTTCTTCCGTCCTGACAAAACTGGGCGAATTTGGGCGCCCGAGCAATACGACAATGCCGATTGTGCGTTAGTCTGTACATTTGTAAATGATGTGAGACCAAAAACAGGAGAGAGAATTTCCTGTATGC
>ERZ1673752.1761-NODE-1761-length-28115-cov-4.733215_pt1 | contig 28115 bp, 20 predicted proteins | sample MGYA00580195_ERZ1673752 | MGnify/ENA primary metagenome ERZ1673752 (study PRJEB41218, sample SAMN15661744) | gut metagenome | host: Homo sapiens | place: Canada: London | collected 2015-08-20/2019-03-30 | study: EMG produced TPA metagenomics assembly of...
CAAAATACAAAATTTATCTCACTTTCTCGAAATCTACCAGCGTGTAGAAATTTATAATTTAATGTTTTCTACACGCTGAAAGGAGAACTGAATTACCAGTTCTCCTTAAATATTTTTCGAAGTTTAAAATCAGCCTTCGTATTCGTCTTCATTTTCCCAGTTGTGCCAAATGTTTTGAACATCATCGTTTTCTTCAAACATTTCAATCATTCTTGCCATATTTTTCATATCTTCTTCAGATTCAAGCCTTGTGTATGTTTGCGGCACATAAGCAGGTTCGCTTGAAATGATGTGATAGCCTTTGCCTTCAAGTTCGTCACGAATTGCGCCAACATCGTTAGGCTCTGTTCTGATTTCAAAAATATCTTCTTCATCGGTAAGAAAGTCGGAAGCACCTGCCTCAAGTGCGTCTTCCATAAGCTGGTCTTCGTCAACATCTTCTTTTTCAATTATGATTACACCCTGCCTGTCAAACATAAAGGTTACAGAACCCGGTGTGCCCATATTTCCGCCTGCTTTATCAAAGTAATGCCTTACTTCAGATGCAGTTCTGTTTCTGTTATCTGTAAGCGTTTCAACTACTACTGCGATACCGCTTGGGCCATATCCCTCGTAAACGATTTCTTCAAAATTAGTGCTGTCGCCTTCGCCGGCTGCTTTTTTAAGCATTCTGTCAATGTTATCGTTTGGTACATTGTTTTGCTTTGCTTTTGCAATAACATCACGAAGCTTGGCATTATTATTAGGGTCAGGACCCCCGTTTTTAACTGCTACTGCAAGTTCTCTTCCTATTTTTGTGAAAACTTTTGCTCTTGCTGCGTCATTAGCACCTTTTTTTCTTTTAATGGTGCTCCATTTGTTATGACCACTCATTTTCTCAACTCCCGTATGTGAATTTTTAACTTAAATATTTTAACATATTATTTACTATATATCAAGAGTTAAGTTTACACAATATTACATCCGTTTACAACTTATATTTGTATGCTTATTTTTTAATTTGATGTTGTATATTTACTTATTATATGATATTATAGATGTGTATAATTATATAAATTTGTATAAATATTCAGGAGGATTTTATTATGTATTCGGATTATTATGATTCAATCGGTAAAGTTGCCGAAACGGATAAGGAAGTTGCAGACGCAATGGCACTTGAATTAAAACGCCAGCGTGATAATATTGAACTTATTGCTTCGGAAAACCTTGTTTCCCCTCAGGTAATGGCTGCTATGGGCAGTGTTCTTACAAATAAGTATGCCGAGGGTTTACCGGCAAAGCGTTATTACGGCGGTTGCCAATATGTAGATATTGTTGAAAACATTGCTATTAAAAGAGCGTGTGAGCTTTTTAAATGCAATTTTGCTAATGTTCAGCCTCATTCAGGTGCGCAGGCTAATACTGCTGTTTACCTTGCACTTCTTAAGCCGGGTGATACAGTTATGGGTATGAGCCTTGATAACGGCGGTCACCTTACTCACGGTTCACCTGCTAATATCAGCGGTAAGTATTTCAACTTTGTACCTTACGGCGTTGATGAAAACGGATTTATTGATTACAAGGAATTTGCAAAGCAAGTTAATAAAGTTAAACCTAAACTTGTGGTTGCAGGTGCTTCCGCTTATCCAAGAGAAATTGATTTTAAAACAATGGCTGATATTGCACACGCAAACGGTGCAATGTTTATGGTAGATATGGCGCATATTGCAGGACTTGTTGCCGCAGGTCTTCATCAGTCACCTATTCCATATGCCGATGTTGTTACAACTACAACTCATAAAACATTAAGAGGTCCACGCGGCGGTCTTATTCTCTGCAATAATGAATATCTTATTAAAAAGCTTAATTCAGCAGTATTTCCGGGTACACAGGGCGGCCCTCTTATGCATGTTATTGCAGGTAAGGCAGTTTGCTTCGGCGAAGCTCTTAAGCCTGAATTTGCTGATTATCAAAAGAGAGTTGTTGAAAACGCAAAGGCTCTTGCAAACGGACTTATGAACAGAGGAATGAAGCTTGTTTCGGGCGGTACTGATAATCACCTTTGCCTTCTTGACCTTAGGGGTACAGGTGTAACAGGTAAGGAACTTGAAAACAGACTTGATGATGTTCATATTACTCTTAATAAAAATACTGTTCCTAATGAACCTCTTTCACCGTTTGTTACATCCGGTGTTCGTATCGGTACTCCTGCCGCTACTACAAGGGGTCTTAATACTGATGATATGGATAAAATTGCAGAGTACATTACTCTTGCTGTTACAGATTTTGATAATCAAAAGGAATATATCACAAACGGTGTTGCCGAAATTTGTGCAAAATATCCTCTTTATGAATAATTAAAGAAGTGATAATATGAAAGTCTTATTGATTGAAATATTAAAAATATTACTTAAAATTATTTATGCTCCCATTAAGCTTTTTAAAACTAAAAACAGAATAGTTTATCTTTCAAGGCAAAGCAATGATAAAAGCCTTGATATGAAGCTTCTTGAAGAAGCAATAAATAATGAATGTCCAAATACCGAGCAGGTTTTCAGGCTTAAAATGATACCTGAAAGCTTGCCGGGAAAAATTGCATATTGCTTTTCAATAATAGGTGATATGTATTATCTTGCAACATCAAAGGTAGCAATAATTGATACTTATTCAATTACTGTTTCTTGCTTGAAGCATAAAAAGAGCCTTAAAGTTATTCAAATGTGGCATGCTTTGGGCGCACTCAAAAAGTTTGGGCTTCAAAGTGTCGGTACAAAAGAGGGCAGGGATGAAAAAATCAGCCGTGCTATGTGTATGCATAAAAATTATGATTATGTTCTTGCACCGAGTAAAAAAACAGCGAAGTTTTATATGGAAGCGTTTGGCTGTGATAATTCTAAAATTAAGATTTGCTCACTGCCAAGGGTTGACGATATATTAACTGATAACGGCTGTGCTTCCCGCTTTTTTACAGAAAATCCGGCTTTAAGTGATAAAAAAATTGTTCTTTATCTTCCTACTTTTCGTGAAAGAGATGCTTATGTAGCAGAAAAGCTTAAAGTTGAATTTGACGAACTTGCTGATTATCATTTGATAATTAGTGCGCATCCTTTGTTTTCTAAAATTAAGATTGAGGATAAATTTTCTTACAGCGGTGATTTTTCAACATATGATTTGATGAAAATTGCCGATGTTATAATAACCGATTATTCGGCTTGTGCTTTTGAAGCTAGTGTTTTGATGAAACCGCTTTATTTCTTTGTACCCGATTATGAAGAATATTCAAAAGAACGGGGAATAAATGTTAATCTTAAAGAGGAAATGCCAAGCGCGACTTTTGAAGATGCAGAAGCTCTTGTAAATGCAATTAAATCAAACAGCTATGATTTTGATATGCTGTATAAATTTAAAAGCGAATATGTTGAAAATTCAAAAGCAAACAATGCAGAAATTCTTGCAAAATTTATTTCTATGTTGATTACTTAAATATAAAAAGAAGGCAAAACAATGGACTATACATTTTCTGACAAAATTTCTTCTCTCCAGCCAAGTGCTATCAGAGAAATACTTAAAGCAACAGCAGACCCTAAAATTATCCCGCTTGCAGCAGGCAATCCGGCACCGGATGCTTTTCCTGTTGAAGAGGTAAGGGCAATTGCGGCAGATATACTCGATTCCCGCCCTATTGATGCACTTCAGTATGGCGTATCCGAGGGCTATCAGCCGTTGCGTGATACAGTTAAAAAGTGGATGAAAAATCACGAAAATATCGGCAAGGACTTTGACGATGTGCTTATTGTTTCAGGTGCAACGCAGGTTATGGATTTAACTACCAAAGTTCTTTGTAACGAAGGGGATACAGTTATTTGTGAAGAACCGTCATTTATCGGTTCGCTTAATTGCTTCCGTTCTTACGGTTGTAAGCTTAAAGGTGTGCCTGTTGAAGCAGACGGAATCAATATCGCTATGCTTGAAGAAACACTCAAATCTACAAAAAATGCAAAGTTTATATATACAATTCCAAATTTCCAAAACCCTTCGGGTGTTACAATGTCTTTGGAAAAGAGAAAGAAGCTTTATGCTCTTGCTAAACAGTACGGTGTTATGGTTTTGGAGGATAACCCTTACGGTGATTTAAGAGTCAGCGGTACTCCGCTTCCTACTATTAAATCAATGGATGAGGACGGAATAGTTATTTATGCCGGTTCATTTTCAAAAATTCTTTCACCGGGCCTTCGTGTTGCTTATTGCATTTCGCCTAAAACGGTTATGGCTAAAATGACGGTAGGCAAGCAGGCTTCCGATGTGCATACGCCTTGCCTTAATCAAATGATTGTTGACGAATGGTTTAAAAACTATGATGTTGATGCACATATTAAGCATATTCAGGGCATTTACAGAAATAAGCTTAATCTTATGTGTGAATGTATTGATGAACATCTTGGCGATTTTGTAGAATATGTTAAGCCGGAAGGCGGACTTTTTGTTTGGTGCAAATTGCCTGATGATGTAAATATGCTTGAATTTGTTAAAAAAGCAGTTGAAAAGAATGTTGCAGTCGTTCCGGGTAATGCATTTTTAATGGATGATACACAGGAATCACACTACATTCGCCTTAATTTCTCAACCCCTACCGATGACGGTATTATAAACGGTGTTAAGGCTTTGGGCGAAGTAGCTAAATTATATAGATAATCGGAGAAAAACAATGGCAGAAGAAATTAAAAAAGAACGCAAAAAAAGAAGTCTTTCACTTATCCAACCTACCTCTGTGCCTACTTTGGGCAATTATCTCGGAGCAATGCGTGGCTGGAAAGATTTCCAAGATGATTTTGATACAGTGTTCGGCATTGCCGATTTGCACTCAATTACCGTAAGGCAAGACCCGCAAAAGCTCAGAACTCAAACTACCCAGCTTTATGCCTTACTTATGGCTACCGGACTAGACCCTGATAAGAGTATTCTCTTTATTCAGTCACATGTGCCACAGCATTCACAGCTTGCTTGGATACTTAATTGCTATACTCAATTTGGTGAGCTTAGCAGAATGACACAGTTTAAGGATAAGTCACAGCAACACGCGGATAATGTAAATGCAGGTCTTTTTACTTACCCTTCACTTATGGCGGCAGATATTCTTCTTTATCAGGCAGATGTTGTTCCTGTTGGTGTTGACCAAAAGCAACATCTTGAAATCACGAGGGATATTGCCGAGCGTTTTAACGGTATATATGGTAATGTATTCACTGTTCCTGAAGCGTATATTACCAAAACTGCGGCAAAGGTTATGAGCCTTGCTGACCCTACAAGAAAGATGAGTAAGTCAGACCCTAACCCTAAAGGTACAGTTTATCTTACAGATGAACCTAATGTTATTATGAAAAAGTTTAAGAGTGCTGTAACCGACAGTGAAATGAGTGTTCGCTATGCCGAGGGTAAAGACGGAATAAATAACCTTATGTCGATTTATTCAGCAGTTACCGGCAAAACATTTGATGCTATTGAAAGTGAATTTGCCGGCAAAGGCTACGGTGATTTTAAAACCGCAGTAGGTGAAGCAGTTGTTGCCGAGCTTGAACCTGTTCAAAAGCGTTATAATGAACTTATGAAAGATAAAGCTTATCTTCAGGAAAAATGGACTCAAGGTGCTGATTTGGCACAGCGTGTATCCCAGCGCACACTTGATAAAGTTATGAAAAAAGTAGGCTTTGTGCTTAAATAATTGAAAATATCAAAAAACTAAATGCCCGAAAAACCTTGTGTTTTCGGGCATTTTTCTGTCTTCTGAAAAAATATTTAAAAAAATACTAAAAACCTATTGACAAAATAGGTAATGTGTTGTATAGTGTAGACATCACAGAGATAACCTACAAACCTCGTAGGTAATAAGGGAAATATTTAAGGAGAGATTGTTATGACTAAAATTTACAGCAAATTAACAGTCGCTAATGTTAAAAATCAACGAATGTGCTTTCGATGTTATATGTAAAATCATAAATTATTTTAGCTTTAATACTTATTACAAATTTAAAAACTAATTTTAACATCGAAAGGAAATTAACATTATGTCAGAATATAAATATCATTTTGAAACACTTCAACTTCATGTAGGTCAGGAAGAACCGGACCCGGCAACAGATTCAAGAGCAGTTCCTATTTATCAAACAACTTCATATGTATTTAAAAACAGCGATCACGCACAGGCAAGATTCGGCCTTGCAGATGCAGGCAATATCTATGGCAGACTTACCAATTCAACACAAGATGTTTTTGAACAGAGAGTTGCAGCTCTTGAAGGCGGTGTGGCCGCTCTTGCAACAGCTTCAGGTGCAGCGGCACTTGCGTATACTTTCCAAGCTCTTGCACAGGCAGGCGACCACATTGTATCAGCAAAAACAATTTACGGCGGTACTTATAACTATCTTGAACATACATTTTCACAGTTTGGTGTAACAACAACTTTTGTTGACCCTGATGACCTTGCTAATTTTGAAAATGCAATTCAGGATAACACAAAAGCAATCTTTATTGAAACACTCGGCAATCCAAATTCAAATCTTATTGATATTCAAAAGCTTGCAGATATTGCACATTCACATAACATTCCTCTTGTTATTGACTCAACATTTGCAACACCTTATCTTTTAAGACCTATTGAATACGGTGCAGATATTGTAGTTCACAGTGCTACTAAGTTTATCGGCGGTCACGGTACTACTTTGGGCGGTGTAATCGTCGACAGCGGTAATTTTGATTGGAAAGCAAGTGGCAAATACCCACAGATTTCCGACCCTAACCCAAGCTATCACGGTATTTCATTCCAAGAAGCAGTTGGCCCGGCAGCATTTGTAACATACATTCGTGCAATCATTCTTCGTGATACCGGTGCTACAATTTCACCGTTCAATGCATTCCTTCTTCTTCAGGGTCTTGAAACACTTTCACTTCGTGTTGAACGCCATGTTGAAAACACAAAGAAAGTTATTGAATACCTTGTTAATAACCCTAAAGTTGAAAAGGTTAATCATCCAAGTATTGACCCAAGATATAAAGAACTTTATAACAAGTATTTTCCAAACGGTGCAGGTTCTATCTTCACATTTGAAATTAAGGGCGGAGAAGCTGAAGCCAAGAAGTTTATTGACAGCTTAAAGATTTTCTCAATCCTTGCAAATGTAGCAGATGTTAAATCACTTGTTATTCATCCGGCAACCACAACACACAGTCAGCTTAGCCCTGAAGAACTTGCAGAACAGGATATTAAGCCTAATACAATCAGACTTTCTATCGGTACAGAGCATATTGACGATATTATTCACGATCTCGACGAAGCTTTCGCCGCAATCGACTAATTTTAAATTCTAAATTATTTGATTAAATTTAAGGAGATTATTTATTATGGCTATTTATAAATCAGCACTTGACCTCGTTGGTAAAACACCACTTCTTGAGGTACAGAATTTTGAAAAAGAAAACAATCTTGAAGCAACAGTTCTTGTAAAGCTTGAATATTTCAATCCGGCAGGTTCTGTTAAAGACAGAATTGCAAAGGCAATTATTGAAGACGCAGAAAAAACAGGAAAGCTTAAAGCAGATTCAGTTATTATTGAACCAACAAGCGGTAACACAGGTATTGGCCTTGCAAGTGTAGCTGCTGCAAAGGGATATAAACTCATCATCACAATGCCTGAAACTATGAGCGTTGAAAGAAGAAACCTTATGAAAGCATACGGCGCCGAACTTGTTTTGACAGACGGTGCAAAGGGTATGAAGGGTGCTATTGCAAAGGCAGAAGAACTTGCAAGTGAACTTCCAAACAGCTTTATTGCAGGCCAGTTTACCAATCCTGTAAACCCTGCAACTCATAAGGCAACAACAGGCCCTGAAATTTGGAACGATACCGAAGGCAAAGTCGATATTTTTATAGCAGGTGTAGGTACAGGCGGTACACTTTCAGGTGTCGGTGAATACCTTAAGAGCCAAAATCCTAATGTAAAGGTAGTTGCAGTAGAACCGGCTACATCACCTGTTCTTTCAAAGGGTACAGCAGGCCCTCATAAAATTCAAGGTATCGGCGCAGGCTTTGTTCCTGATACTCTTAATACAGATATTTACGATGAAATCATCGCAGTTGAAAACGAAGATGCATTTGCAACAGGTAAGGCATTTCCTAAGCAAGAGGGTGTACTTGTCGGCATTTCAAGCGGCGCAGCACTCTGGGCAGCAAAGGAACTTGCTAAAAGGCCTGAAAATAAGGGCAAAACAATTGTTGCTCTCTTACCTGATACAGGTGACAGATACCTTTCAACTCCGCTTTTCAGCGAGTAATAAAGACAGATATAATATTTCCCTTATATCATTAAATCAAGGCTTGGGCTTCACGGTCCAAGTCTTGATTTTTTATTTTATGCTCAAATGCCACTAATATATTAAATAATTTTTTAACAAAATCGGCAAAATATAATAAAATTTATAAAAAATATTGATATTACTATCCCAAAGTGTTAAAATCTATAATAGGCAAATTTGGAATATTTTAAATTTTTCATAAATGCTCTGTCACAATTTAAGGAGGACAAAACAGTGAACAACTCAAAAGCACTTAAAAGACTTGAAGCACTTTTTGATGACGGTTCATTTACTGAAATTGATGCTTATGCTAAATCAGCTGACGGCTCAGTTGAAGTTGTTGCCGGCTTCGGAACAGTTAATGAGTGTGCAGTTTATGCATTTTCACAGGATGTAACTGTTGACAGCGGTGCTGTAAGTGTTGCACAGTGTGCTAAAATTAAAAAGATTTATGAACTCGCTTTAAAAACCGGTTGCCCGGTCATCGGCGTGTATGATTCAAATGGTGTTAAGCTTACCGAAGGTTTTGAAGTTATGAATGCTTACGGTGATCTTGTTAAAGCATCAACATCAATGAGCGGCGTATGCCCTCAAATTTCAATTGTTGCAGGTTCTTGCCTCGGCACATCTGCTCTTATTGCAAATATGGCTGATGTTGTAGTAGCGGTTAAGGATGCTGATTTTTATGTAACAGCTCCAAGTGAAGTTACTGCCGAAGAAAGCTATGAAGCAGGAACTGTTGATATTCTTTGCGATACTTTTGAAGATGCAGTGGCACAGGTTAAAAATCTTGCTTCGCTTCTTCCGTCAAATAACCTTGCCCCTTCTCCTCTTTTTGAATTTGAAGCACCAAGCACTTTTGCAAATGACGGTGATGATGCAATGGCTGTTATTAACAGTATTGCAGATGCAAATTCAGTAGTTGAACTTAAGGGCGGATATTCAGAAAAGAAATGTAAAACAGCTCTTGCAACAGTTATGGGTACAACAGTAGGCTTTGTTGCATTTGAAGGTGAACCTATTTGCCCTTGCTGCTCTTATAAGGCTGAAGCTATGGTTAAGCTTTGCGATGCTTATTCAATTCCGGTTGTAACTTTGGTTAATGCAAACGGTACTGTTAATAAGCCGGGTAAGGAAAATCAATGCCTTACAGCATTTACTAAACTTACAAGTGCTTATGCAACTGCAACTACACCTAAAATTTCTGTAATTACAGGTAATGCAGTCGGCCTTGCATATATTGTTCTTGCAGGTAAAGGCTCAAATGCAGACTTTACTTTCGCTTGGGATAAGAGTGTTGCTTCTCCGCTTCCTACCGAGTCTGCTGTTCAATTTTTATTTAATGACAGACTTGCAAACGGCGAAAGCAAGCAAGACCTTGAAAAAGAATATATTGAAAAGGTTGCTTCACCATTTACTGCCGCAGCTTGTGGCGCAGTTGATGATATTTTTGCTCCTGCCGATACCCGTGCAAAAGTTATTTCTGCACTTGATATTCTTGCAGGTAAAAGAGAAAATACTTTACCAAGAAAACATTCTGTTAAATAATGGAGGATTAAAATATGAAAAACTATACAATTACCGTAAACGGTACAGCTTATAATGTTACAGTTCAGGAAGGTGCAAATGCTCCTGCTCCTGCTGCTGCACCGGCTCCTGCTGCTGCACCTGCTCCGGCACCTGCTGCTGCACCTGCACCGGCTCCTGCCGCAGCTCCTGCACCGGCAGCTCAGGGTTCAGAAGGTTCAGTTAAGGTTGAAGCTCCTATGCCTGGTACTATCCTTGATGTTAAGGTTTCAGTAGGCGATTCAGTTTCAAGCGGTTCAGTTCTTTGCATTCTTGAAGCTATGAAAATGGAAAATGAAATCGTTGCTCCACAGGATGGTACTGTTGCATCAATCAATGTTTCAAAGAGTGACAGCGTTGAAGCAGGCCAGGTTATCATTACATTAAACTAAGAGGTGTCATAAATGGCTAAAATCGGTATTACTGAAACAGTTCTCCGTGATGCTCATCAGTCTTTGATTGCAACTCGTATGAGAACTGACGAATTTGAAGACATCCTCGAAAAAATGGATAAAATCGGCTACCACTCACTTGAATGTTGGGGTGGTGCAACTTTCGACAGTTGTCTTCGATTCCTTGATGAAGACCCTTGGGATAGGCTTCGTCTTATTCGTAAAAAATGTCCTAACACAAAGCTTCAAATGCTTTTCAGAGGTCAGAATATGCTCGGCTACCGCCATTATTCTGATGAACTCGTTGATTATTTTGTAAAAAAGAGTATTGATAACGGTATTGATATTTTAAGAATATTTGATGCTCTTAACGATGTTCGTAACCTTCAAACAGCTATTGATGCAGCCAAGAAATACGGCGGTCATGTTCAGGCTGCTATTTCATATACCACCGGCCCTGTTTTTGATATTGATTATTATTGCAATTATGCAAAGCAACTTGAAAACGCCGGTGCAGATTCAATCTGTATTAAAGATATGGCAGGTCTTTTAACTCCTTACGGAACTTATGACCTTGTTAAAGCACTTAAAAGTACAGTTGATATTCCTGTTCAGCTTCACTCTCACTATACTTCAGGCCTTGCTTCTATGGTTCACCTTAAGGGTATTGAAGCAGGTGTTGATGTAATTGATACTGCTATGAGTCCGCTTGCTATGGGTACTTCTCACCCGGCTACCGAATCAATGGTTGCCGCACTTAAAGGTACAGAGTATGATACAGGCCTTGATATTAAGGCTCTTTCAGAAATCAGAGATTTCTTCACACCGCTTCGTGAAAAGTATCTTAAATCAGGTCTTCTTGACCCTAAAATGCTTGGTGTTGACGCTAATACCCTTCTTTATCAGGTTCCGGGCGGTATGCTTTCTAACCTTGTATCACAGCTTAAGCAGGCAGGCAAGGCAGATAAGCTTGATGAAGTTCTTGCCGAAGTTCCGAGAGTAAGGGAAGATTCAGGTTACCCACCGCTTGTTACTCCTACATCTCAAATCGTTGGTACACAGGCTGTTTTCAATGTTATTATGGGTGAAAGATATAAGATGGTAACCAAGGAATTTAAGGATATGGTTGCCGGTAAGTACGGTAAAACACCTTGTGATATTGACCCTGAATTCCAGAAGAAGATTGTAGGCGATGATGAAATTATCACCTGCCGCCCTGCTGACCTTATTCATGATAAAATTGATGATTTCAAGGATGAAATTAAAGAATATTATGAGCAGGAAGAAGATGTTCTTTCATATGCCCAGTTCGGTCAGGTTGCAGTTAAGTTCTTCCAAAAGAGAAGAGATAAAAAATACAATCTTGACGGTAAACATGAAGACTTTGAATCAAAAGTTCATCCTGTTTAATTAACAAACTTATAAAAAGTGCCACTTTTGTGGCACTTTTTTGTTTATATTTCGTCGTTTTTGTACATTGTAAAAATACTGTATAAAATTTTGCATAAAAATACAGTATGACATTAAAAAAAATATGTACAGAATATTGCAAAAAATGATTTCTTATGTTAATATAAAAACAATACTAAAACTATATTATATATGTGGGAGGAATAATCTATGCTTACATTCAAAAAAACCATTGCATGCCTTATGTCGCTTATAATGATAATGACTGTAACTCCGTTTACAGCTGTTACTGCATCTGCGGCTACGGCAAAGAGCGTAAGCTCAAACATTGACGAAACAAACAAAAAGTACCATGCAGCTCCGTCAACAACCTTTACACCAAAGACGGGTATGAGTGAAGTTTCTTGGCTTAACAGTGCCGAGGTTAATGAAGTAAGCTCATCAGACGGCAAATTTCATAAGCAGTCATACGCTCCGTCTTCAAATGTACTTTATTGGCCGAGCGCTTATGTCGGTACAACTGATTGCTTGCAATTTCAAAAGAATCATTTAGATTTCAGAGCATATTATCCGTCAGCTGTACTTATGTGGGATGGCACGACTGATGCTTATATGCCGATTATGTGTATAGCACAAAATACAAATAAGATTGACGGAAGAAGAGTTATTTATTATGCTGCACCTTATGACAGTGAGCGTATATCTAATGCCACTTCGCCGGCTCACAGCGCAAATTTCTATGCTGATACTTGGCGCGGAACTAAAGTTGAACAAAATGAAAATTTCAACGGTAATATGTACGGTAATAATACACCATTTGGTTTTGAAGCAAAGGTTTTAACTGAATTTATCAGTACAGGGGAAAATGCAAATAAATGTTATTCATTCGGTACGGATATTGGCAGCAGAGATTTGGCAAGTTTTCTTCATATTGATTCAAATATTGATAATGACACTTCTTTTATCTCAAACGGTTTTTTGGCTAAAAAACTTTATTGGACAACAAATTCAAGTAATGTAGATTTTACAACTGCTTATGATAATAATTCAAAAGAGTCAAGTTCAACAATTTATGTTGTAAACTATAAGCCGATTGTTACAGCTGCAAATGAAGCTGCAAAAGATTTGGAAAGTTTTGACCAGACATTGTATACTCCTGATGCAGTTAATGAGTATTACAAAGCAATACAGGATTTGTATGATTGTGACCCGAATTCATCTTTTAACCAAAAAGACGGTAAGGATGTAACCGATATATCAGACACTGCAGCTAAAGTTGCAAATTGTGCAAATGATATTAAAAATCGCGTTAGTGCTTATGAAAAAGCAAAACTTAAGCTTGAAAAAAGTAAGCAATATCGCATTAAGTTTACAAATTCAAATACAGATCTTCTTTCAGATAACTATTATAAAGCAGGAGATACAATAGTTGCACCTGTTCTCAGTGATAGTTATGAAGATTGTGATAAAACAGGCCATTGCACTGTAACATTTGAATGGCAGCCTGCTTTTGAAAAAACTGCAAGTGCAAATGTTAACTATGCTGAAACGAAAATAGTACCGGCAAAAACACCGCATACTTATGGCGCATACTCACAAATTACACAAGATGGTAAAAATGGTCATATCCGCACCTGTTCAGAATGCGGATATAAAGACTGGGCTTTGTGTGATGACCATTATGTAAAGAAATCTTCGACACCTGCAACATGTACACAGGACGAACAGATTGTATACGAATGTTCGGTTTGCCACAGAATAAAAACTGAAGTAGGCGAAAAGAAAAAAGGTCATGATTATGTAGTTGATTCGCCAAAGGTTGATGCCACTTGCGAAACTCCAGGTAAAACTGAAGTAAAGAAATGTAAAAACTGCGGTGATACAATAGGCGGAGATGTAATTCCTGCTCTTAAGCACAATTATTTATTAGAAACAGAAAAACAAGAAGCTACCTGTACAGCAGACGGTAAAGAAGCTGTATATAAATGCTCAAAGTGCGGAAAACTTACCGGCGGTGAAGTAATTAAGGCAACAGGCCATAACTATCAGTATTTTGAAGCTGAAAAGAAAATCGTTTGCAGCAGATGCGGCGATGAAAAAAAAGTAGACACATCATATACAGTACCTTCAGGATATACTTTAGTTGAAACAGTTCCACCTAAATGTACTGAAATTGGTTATACACTTTACAAAAACAGTGAAGGTAAAGAATTTTATAACGATATTAAATCTCCAACAGGTCACCAATACGGAGAGGCGACAGTACATCCGGCTACTTGTACAGAAGATGAATATAGCGTAAGAATTTGTTCTGTATGTAACCATAAGGATGTTGTTACAAAAGAAGGTACAAAGCTTGGACATTCATATGTTAAAAATGTTGTAGCACCGACCTGTACCGAACAGGGATATACAATTTATAAATGTAAAAATTGCGGTGACACATATAAAGATGATTATGTAAAAGCATTAGGTCACGATTTTTCAAACAATGCACAATTTTGTTTGAACGGTTGCGGTACTGCTAATCCTAATTATGTTGCACCAAGTCAACCGTCAACACCTTCAACACCTTCAACTCCGGCAACACCTTCAACTCCGTCGACACCATCAGCTCCGGCAACTCCGGCACCGTCAACACCTGCGCTTACACCGGGTGAAAGCACAATTGCCAATAATTACGGTGTAGATTCTGCAACAGCCAAGTTAATTTATATTTATCTTACCCAAAATAATATTTCAAGTGAGACTTCATCATTAACCGAAAAGGTAATGACAGGTACACCTGTTAAGGGTGACGGTGATTATAAAGGTTCAAACTTCGGTCTTTTAAAAGCAAAAACCACTAAGATTACTAAAAAAAGCGTGACTGTAAAGTGGAATAAGGTTAAGAATGCAGACGGTTACATTGTTTACGGCGCAAAGTGCGGTGCTAAGAGTAAGTACAAAGTACTTAAAGTCGTTTCAGGTAAAACAACATCTTATACTCAAAAGAAGCTTAAGAAAGGTACTTATTACAAGTACAATATCGTAGCATTTAAAAATATTAACGGTGCTAAAGTTACTACCGCTGTGTCAAAGAAAATTCACGCAACTACTCTTGGCGGAAAATACGGTGTAGCAAAGGCTGTTAAGGTAAATAAAACAAAGGCTACAATTAAGAAAGGTAAGACTTTCAAAATCAAAGCTTCTGAAATCAAGAAGGATAAAAAAATCAGAAGACACAGAGCTATTTGCTATGAATCTTCAAATACCGCTGTTGCAACTGTTAATGCAAAAGGTAAAGTTAAGGGCGTTAAAAAAGGTAAATGCACAATTTATGTTTACGCTCAAAACGGTGTTTATAAAACAGTTAACATTAAAGTAAAATAATAATATTTAAAGGGAATGGCAAAAGCCATTCCCTTTGTTCTATCTAACCACAAAGTATATGTATATTCCGTAAATTATAAGCAGTAATATACCTTGCCACCTTTGAAATTTTTGGCTGATGATAGTAGGCAAAACAGCTATTAAAATTACGCCTAAGCACATTACACAATCAAAATTAACGCAGGAAAGTGAAACTGCAAGTTCGCCGCTTCCTTTTGTAATTGATATCAGTGAGCAAATCGGAAGAATTAAAGTTAAATCAATTATATTTGCACCAAGTATATTTCCGGCTGAAAGTGAGCCGGATTTTTTCTTTAGTGCTGTAAGAGCTGTTACAAGCTCCGGCAGGGAAGTGCCGATAGCAACTGCGATAACGCTTATTACTCTTTGCGAAATATTTAGGCTTATGGCAATTTGTGTGGCATATTTAACAAGAAGTCTTGCACCGAATATTATGCCCACAGCACCTAAAATAAAAAGAATTATGCAACTAACTTTTTCTTTTGTGCAGTATGATATTTTGCTTTCATCACTTTTTGTTTCGCTTTTTATGCATTTTATGTTTTCAAAAATAAATATTGCAAATACTGTAAATAAGAGAGTTACACCCAAAGCCGAAAGAAAATAATATTCTCCGACTTCACCTTTAAAGCTGAGCTCTTTCTTTTGCGTTACTATGCAGCCTATTATTATAAAAACAACAGCAAATATCATAGCGATACTTTTAAATGAAATATCTTTTCTTTTTATTTCAAATGGCATAAATGTAATAAAAAGTCCTAAAATCAAAGCTGTATTTGCCGTGACGGAACCTATCGCATTGCCGACCGCCATATCAACATTTTTGCTTAATGTTGCCTGAATACTTACTATAATTTCAGGCAGTGTGGTTGCAATTGATACTATTGTAGCGCCTATGATAAATTTAGGAACGCCAAGCATATTTGCAAGTTTTGTTGCACTGTCAACGAAAATATCACCGCCCTTAATTATTAAAATTAAGCCGATAATAAAAAACACGTAAGTTAATGCTGTTGCCATTTTCTCACCTTAAAAATTTGTTGTTTTGCAAATTGATATATGATATAATATTTAAGCTAATACTGATATGAGGTGACATTATGTCTAAAAATAAAAAATTCAGTCCTATAATACTTATTCCTATTTTTGTTGCAATATTCGTTTTGATTGTTCTTGCAGTGAGTGGGCATTTAACAAGAACAGAAGATATAAAAGAACCGACTGCCGAAACTTCCGTTTCTGCAGTTAATGAGCAAAACAGTGAGCCTGTAAGCGAAAATTCAGATGGAAGGGTTACACTTTGCGCTGTCGGCGATAATCTTATTCATAATACATTGATTGACGCAGGCAAGCAGGAAGACGGAAGTTATGATTATACTTCGCTTTACCAAAACATTGCCCCTGTAATTCAAAAATACGATGTTTCCGTAATCGACCAGGAAACTGTACTTGGCGGTTCTGATTTTGAATATACGGGCTATCCTGTGTTTAATTCTCCTCAGGAAATCGGCGATGCCGCAATAAATGCCGGATTCGATGTATTTAACTGTGCCAATAATCATATAATGGATAAAGGCTCACAAGGCATTATGAATGAAATTGAATATTTTAAAAAGCATAAGGATGTTGTTTATCTCGGTATTAACGAAGATGAAAAGAGTTATAACAATATAAAGTATTATGTAAAAAATAATATTACATTTGCATTGCTTAATTACACTTATGGCACTAACGGTATTGACCTTCCGAGTGATAAACCTTGGATTGTTAATATGATGGACAAGGATAAAGTGACTAAAGATATTAAGGAAGCAAGGGCAAATGCCGATGTGGTAATTGTATTTCCGCATTGGGGGACGGAAAACAGTTTCGGTATTTCGGATTATCAAAAGGAATACACCGATTTGTTTAGTAAATTGGGTGTTGACCTTGTTATCGGTTGTCACCCGCATGTAATTGAGCCGGTTAAGGAAGTTACTAATAAAAGCGGCCACAAAATGCTTGTTTACTATTCGCTTGGTAATTTTATTTCACATCAAATTGAAATTGACCAGCTTTGCGGCGGTATTGCAAGTGTTGATATTGAAAAGAAAAACGGAAAAATAACTGTTAACGGTAAGTTTATTCCGATTGTTACTCATTATAACAGAACAGACGGTGATAAATTTAGATTTGATGTTTATAAACTTTCCGATTATACAGATGAACTTGCAAAGTCACATTCACAAAACGGCGGAACACCTGAATACTATAATAAACTCGTGAAAAAAGTAATTGATGAAAAGTATCTTGATTTATCATAGTATCTTATTTTTGGCATATCATACAAAAAGTTTTAACATGAATTGATGCTCACGCAGTAAATTGACAAAATTGAATAAAATCGTTGACAAATTTATACCTGCTGGCTATAATGAAAGTGTAGTAAGAACAAAGGCGTTCCGAGTTGATTCGGAGCGCCTATTTTTTTGCTTTAATTTACAAAATTACTCAAGAGAGGAGTATTTACTATGAGTAAGTACACAAAAGAAGACATCCTTAAAAGTGCACAGGAAAACGGAGTTGAATTTATCAGACTTCAGTTTACAGATGTTTTCGGCATTATGAAAAATGTCGCTATCACAAGCTCACAGCTTGAAAAAGCACTTGACAATGAATGTATGTTTGACGGTTCATCAATTGATGGATTTGTAAGAATTAACGAAAGTGATATGTATCTTCATCCTGATTATGATACATGGACTATTTTCCCTTGGAGAAAGCACCAGAATGCACAGACAGCTCGTCTTATCTGCTCGGTATATTGTGCCGATAATAAAACACCGTTCCTCGGTGACCCAAGAAATGTTCTTCAAAAGGTTATGGATGAAGCTGCTGAAATGGGTTACAGCTTTAATGTAGGCCCTGAATGTGAATTCTTCCTTTTCAAACTTGATGAAGACGGCAACCCAACTACAACAACAGGCGACGAAGGTGGTTACTTTGACCTTAACCCTATTGACCATGGTGAAAATTGCCGCCGTGATATTTGCCTCGCTCTTGAGGAAATGGGATATACAATTGAAGCATCACACCACGAAGTAGCTGAAGGCCAGCACGAAATCGACTTTAAGTTTGATGAAGTAATGACAACAGCAGACCGTGTAATGACTTTCAAGCATGTTGTTAAAACTTATGCTACAAAGCATGGTCTTCATGCAACATTTATGCCAAAGCCGATTTATGGTATCAACGGTTCAGGTATGCACACAAATATGTCACTTATGACTAAAGATGCTAACGGTAAAGTAGTTAATGCTTTCTATGACCCTGAAAGTGAAGACGGTTTGAGCGAAGTTGCTCATTATTTCATCGGCGGTCTTTTAAAGCATGTTAAGAGTATTGCAGTATATTCAAACCCAACCGTAAACTCATATAAAAGACTTGTACCTGGTTATGAAGCTCCTACCTATATTGTTTGGTCAGCATCTAACCGTTCATGTCTTGTTCGTATTCCTGCAGCAAGAGGAATGGGTACTCGTGTAGAGCTTCGTTGCCCTGACCCAACTTGTAACCCATATCTTGAAATGGCACTTTGCCTTGCAGCAGGTCTTGACGGAATCAAGAATAAAATCACTCCTGCTCCTGCAGTTGATTATAATGTATTTGACCTTTCAGATGAAGAACTTGCAGCAAAAGGTATTGATTGCCTTCCTGGTTCACTTAAAGAAGCAGTTGAAGCTTCAGAAGCTGACCCATTTGTTAAAGAAACAGTAGGCGACCATGTATTCAATGCTTATACCGAAGGCAAGAAAGCTGAATGGGATGAATACAGAACAAAGGTTTCACAGTGGGAAATCGACAGATATATGGTTAATTACTAATCTGTATCTTTTACTTAACCCTCTCTTATGGCAATTATGCCAGTTGTTAGGCCGGCATCGCTTTCCGGTGTCGGCTTGACATATATTTTTAGCACAATGAGGTGCGACAATGTTATGTGTTGTCGTGCCTCTTTTTTTATTTTCTTTTTATCATTACAAACTATTTAATTTTAGGAGGAAGAATATATGGATATAACATCTATTCTTGAAAAAGTCGACAGTGAAGTGTTCGGCATTTGGTTTTTAATCGGTGCGGCTCTTGTTTTCTTTATGCAATGCGGTTTTGCTATGGTGGAAACAGGTTTTACCAGGGCTAAAAATGCCGGCAATATTATTATGAAAAACCTTATGGATTTTTGTATCGGTACTCCGATGTTTATATTGCTTGGTTTCGGTCTTATGATGGGTGAAGAAGTTTTAGGTGGCTTTTGCGGTATGCCAACCTTGGGCGTTTTCACAAATTATCAAAATTTTGATTGGTCTAATTTTGTATTTAACCTTGTATTTTGCGCAACAGCGGCAACAATCGTTTCAGGTTCAATGGCTGAGCGTACAAAGTTTTCAAGCTATTGTATTTATTCAGCTGTAATTTCTGCCGTTGTTTATCCTATTGAAGCAGGTTGGATTTGGAATCCAAACGGTTGGCTTGCAAATCTCGGCTTCCACGATTTTGCGGGCTCTTGTGCAATTCATATGGTTGGCGGTATCACAGCATTTATCGGCGCAATTATGGTTGGCCCTCGTATCGGCAAGTATGTTGAAGATAAGAAAACAGGCAAAAAAGTTGCTAAAGCTATTCCGGGACACTCTTTAACTCTCGGCGCACTCGGTGTGTTCATTCTCTGGTTTGCTTGGTACGGCTTCAATGGTGCTGCTGCAAAAAGCGGACCACAGCTTGCTTCAATATTTGTAACCACAACTTGTGCTCCTGCTATTGCTACTTGTGTAACTATGATTTTCACTTGGATTAAAAACGGTAAGCCTGATGTTTCAATGTCACTTAACGCTTCACTTGCAGGTCTTGTTGCAGTAACTGCCGGTTGTGATGTTGTTGATGCACTTGGCTCTTGCTTTATAGGCGTTGTATCAGGTATTCTTGTAGTTGTTGCAGTAGAATTTATTGATATTAAGCTTAAAGTTGATGACCCTGTCGGTGCTGTTGCAGTTCACTGCGTAAACGGTATGTGGGGTACTGTTGCAGTCGGTCTTTTCGCCACTACAACCGTACCGGGTAATGATTCATTCCAAGGCCTTTTCTACGGCGGCGGCTTCTCACTTCTCGGCAAGCAGTTATTAGGTCTTGTTTGTGTTGCCGCTTGGACAATTGTTACTATGACAATAGTATTTTTCATTATTAAGAAAACTAACGGACTTCGCGTATCTGAAGAGGAAGAAATCAAAGGCCTTGATGCTACCGAACATAATCTTCCGTCTGCTTACGCAGATTTTATGCCGGCTATGGCTTTTGCAACATCTTCTTCTATCAAAGCTTCAGCTCCAAAAGCAAGTGTACCTGCAACTCCGCTTGCTCCGGTTGAAAAGGCAGTTGAAGTTGAAACTTATACGACTAAAAAATCACCGGCTTTATCAAAAGTTGTTATGATATTTAATCCTGCTAAGTTTGAAGAAATTAAATCTGCTATGAACGAAATCGGCATTACCGGTATGACTGTTACAAATGTAATGGGATGCGGCACACAAAAAGGCCACATCAGAAAATACCGTGGTGTTGAAATCGAAGAAATGAATCTTAACCCTAAAATGAAGCTTGAAATGGTTGTTTCTGCTGTTCCGGTTGAAACAGTTGTTGAAACTGCAAGAAATGTGCTTTATACCGGTAATATCGGCGACGGTAAAATCTTCATCTATGATGTTGAAGATGCGGTTAAAGTTCGTACCGGCGAAAGAGGATATGATGCTTTGCAGGGTGAGGATGATGTGTAAAACAGATTTGTAAAATCTCTTTTATATAATTGTTTTTGCTATTTTCTACCAAAGAAAAGGGACTGTTAATTCAGTCCTTTTTCTTTTATGCGAATGTATAAAAATACAACCGTATACATTGAAAACTGAATAACTATACTAAAAGTTGTATAGATACTGTGATATTATACATAAAATAACTTAAAAATCGCACTAATTTTGTAATTTGTATAATTGACTAATAAGTGTTATTTATTGTAAAATTAAGAAAACACAATATTTATTGAACATTATGTTCATAAAATATATTGTTATTTACACATAACTTAAGGAGAGGATACTATGTTGAAAGAAGGAGAAATCAGAATTCCGTCAGGCTGTGCCATTGCCGCTATTATTGACAGAAAAGGCAACCGCATAAACGGTTCTCAAATCATTAAATCTATTGCACTTATGCACGATAGGTCAAATGGTCTTGGCGGTGGTTTTGCTGCTTATGGTATTTATCCTGAACATAAGGATGAATACGCTATTCATGTTTTCTATGATTCAAGCGAGGCAAGAAAGCAGTGCGAAGATTTTCTTTTTAGGCATTTTAATATTGATGTTGCGGAGAGAATACCTACCCGCCAAGTTCCAAGCATTGAAAAAGGCCCTGATATTTGGCGTTATTTCGGTAAGGCAAACCGTGTGCGAATGAAAGACGCAAGGCTTGATGAACTTGAATATGTTGCACAGTGTGTAACTAAAGTTAATAATGCAATTGAGGGTGCTTATATCTTTTCGAGCGGTAAAAATATGGGCTGCTTTAAAGCAGTAGGTTATCCTGAAGATGTAGGCGAATTTTATATGCTTGACCAATATGAAGCTTATATTTGGACAGCGCACGGCAGATTCCCGACTAACACACCCGGCTGGTGGGGAGGCGCTCATCCGTTTAATATTCTTGATTGGTCAATTGTGCATAACGGCGAAATATCATCATATGATGCCAACCGCAGATATATTGAGCAGTTTGGATATATTTGCACGATGCAAACAGATACAGAAGTTATCACTTATCTTTTTGACCATCTTTTGCGCCATCATAATCTTCCTATTGAAGTTGCCGCAGATGTACTTACAGCACCTGAATGGGATGAAATTGACAGAATGGACGATGATAAAAAGAAATATTTTACCGATCTTCGTTCTATTTATAACGGTGCGCTTGTTAATGGCCCGTTTTCTGTAATTCTCGGTTCTAATAAGGGACTTCTTGCTATTAACGATAGGCTGAAACTTCGTTCACTTACTGCCGCAACTAAAGGAAACCGTGCTTATTTCGCTTCTGAAGAATCGGCAATCAGAATTATATGCCCTGATCCTGATGAAGTATGGTCTGTTTCAGGTGCAGAGCCTGTATTTATTCCGCTTGAAATTGATGAAGAGGAGGATGAGAACTGATGATAAATTATATTCCACGCAGATTTACTGTTATTCGTGATAAAGAACTTTGCATAAATTGTGGATGCTGTGTTCGTCAGTGTTCAAATGAATGTCACTTTTTTGATGAAGACGGAAAAACAGTATTAGTAAATTCAAAAAATTGTGTTGCCTGCCACAGATGTGTTGACCTCTGCCCGACAGGAGCATTGCGTATAGAAAAATATGTTTGTGATTATCGTGATAATGCGAATTGGACACCTTCTTATCAGCAGGAAATCTGCCGTCAGGCAGAAACGGGTTCGGTTCTTCTTTCCGCTATGGGCAATCCAAAGCCTTATCCTATTTATTGGGATAAAATCTTGCTTAATGCATCACAGGTTACCAATCCATCTATCGACCCTCTTCGTGAACCGATGGAAATTCGTACTATATTAGGTCGCAAGCCTGATAAAATTGAGGTTGAAAAGAAAGGTAAGTCTATCACTGAAATGCCGCCGCAGGTTATGCTTGAAACACCTATTATGTTTTCGGCTATGAGCTTCGGTTCTATTTCACTTAATGCTCAAAAGTCACTTGCTATGGCAGCCGTTGAACTCGGAACATTGTTTAATACAGGTGAGGGCGGTCTTCATCCCGACTTGCGTTCTTTCGGCGATTATGCTGTTGTTCAGGTAGCATCAGGCCGTTTCGGTGTGCATAAAGATTATCTTAATAATTCAAAGTTTGTTGAAATTAAAATAGGTCAGGGTGCAAAGCCGGGTATCGGCGGTCACCTTCCGGGTGAAAAAGTAAATGTTGAAGTATCAAATGCCCGTATGATTCCGGAGGGTTCAGACGCTATTTCACCTGCACCGCACCACGATATTTATTCTATTGAAGATTTGCGCCAGCTTATTTGGTCGCTTAAGCAGGCTACACATAATAAAAAGCCTGTTTCTGTTAAAATCGCGGCTGTACATAATATTGCAGCTATTGTTTCCGGTGTTGCAAGAGCCGGTGCCGATATTGTGGTTATTGACGGATTTAGAGGCGGTACAGGTGCCGCACCTACAAGAATTCGTGATAATGTAGGTATTCCTATTGAACTTGCACTTGCTTCTGCCGACCAAAGACTTCGTGATGAGGGCATCCGCTCAACAGTATCACTTGTTGCCGCAGGTTCGTTTCGCTGTTCGTCAGATATTGTTAAGGCAATAGCTCTTGGTGCAGATGCCTGCTATGTTGCTTCTGCTCCTCTTATCGCTATGGGCTGCCATATGTGCCAAACTTGTAATACAGGTAAATGCAATTGGGGTATCGCTACTCAAAGGCCTGATTTAACACGCCGCCTTAACCCTGAAATTGCACATCAAAGAGTAATTAACTTAATCAATGCTTGGAACCACGAAATTAAAGAAATAATGGGTGGTATGGGTATTAACTCTATCGACTCGCTTCGCGGTAACAGACTTATGCTTCGTGGTATAGGTTTGAGCGATAAAGAACTTGAAATACTCGGCATTAAACACGCAGGTGAATAAGGGGGATATGCAAATATGAAAAAAGTTTTCGCAAGAGAAGAGCTTTGCATAAACTGCCGTCTTTGTGAGGTTTATTGCAAAACAGCTCATTCAAAATCAAAAGATATAGTTAAAGCTTATAAGTCGGAGAAGCCTGAACCGGTAAGCAGAATTTCTGTTTTTGGTGATAAGGTTGCTTCGGTAGCAGTTAATTGCCGCCATTGTGATGACCCGGCTTGTGTAAAAGCTTGCATTACAGGTGCAATGACTAAAGATAAAAAAACAGGCATAGTTTCTGTTAATGAGGATAAATGCATTGGCTGTATGACCTGCCTTGCTGTTTGCCCGATAGGTTGTATTAAGCAGGGAAACATTGCATATAAATGTGACCTTTGCCAAGGCGAAGAACCTGCCTGTGTTAAAAATTGCCCTAACCACGCTTTGTTATGGCTTGAAGTGGGAGGTGCTAAATAATGAATTATGTTATTATCGGTGCTTGTGCAGCAGGCCTTTCAACAGCGGAAGCTATCAGAAAAGCTGACGCTAAAGGCAATATTACAATGCTTACAGAGGAAGCGTATCTTCCTTATTCACGCCCGTCAATCAGCTATTTTCTTAAAGGTAAAGTTAAAGAAAGTGATATGGCACTGCGTAAGCCTGCATTTTATAAAGCTAATAATATAAATGTTGTTACAGATGCCAAAGTAACTTCTGTTGACAGAAAAAATAAAACTGTTAAAGTCGGCAAAAAATCATACCCTTATGATAAACTTTGCCTTGCAACAGGTTCAAAGCCTTTTGTTCCGCCAATGGAAAATGTTGACGGTAAGGATAATGCAGTAACTTTCCTTGATTTAGCATCTGCAAAAGAGCTGAAAAAGCTTGCAAATGAAAATACAAAGGCGGTAGTTATCGGTGCGGGTCTTATCGGTATGAAAGCTGCCGAAGGACTTGTAAAAATATGCAAGAGTGTTGATGTTGTTGAACTTGCACCAAGAGTTCTTCCGTCAATTCTTGATAAAACATCTGCCCGCCAGGTAAAAAAACATTTAGAAAATAACGCAATTAAATTTCATCTTGAAAATACCGTTGTTAAAGCGCAGTCAAAGGGTAAGCACATTACGAGCGTGACTCTTAAAGACGGAAAAGTGTTAAAATGCGATTTGCTTGTACTTGCAGTCGGTGTAAGACCTCAAACCGAACTTGCCGAAAAAGCCGGACTTGAAGTAAACAGAGGTATTATTACAGATATTCATACAATGCAAACAAGTGATAAAGATATTTATGCGGCAGGAGATTGCACCGTTTCGGTTGATATGCTTGACGGTTCAAAGAGAATTATTGCTCTTTGGCCTAATGCTGTGCAGCAGGGTAGAGTTGCCGGCAATCAAATGGCTTGCGAAAGCGAAGTTGTAAACGGTACTTATTCAGTCAATGCAATTGACTTTTTCTCACTTCGCATTTGCACCTGCGGTCTTATAAATGCACAGGGCGAGCAGTATAGTGATAAAATCAAATCTGACGGTGATGTTTATAAAAGGCTTGTTTTTGAGGGTAATAAACTCGTAGGCTTTGTGCTTATCAATTCAAGCGAAAATGCCGGTATTTATACAAATCTTATTTCAAATAAAGTTGACCTTAATTCACTTGAGGGTGATATTATGGATACACCGTCAATATTTATGTTTGATAAAGAAACAAGAATTCAAAAATTGAGAGGGGGCATTTTGTTATGATTATCGAAGCAGGGCTTACTCGATACGAAGCAGTAAATGAAGAAATTGAAAAGCAACTTAAAAAGCAAAACAAAGTTACTGTTAAAGATGTTAACGGCCAGCGATATATCGGTTGCGCTCTTGATGAGGGTAAAACCGTTGAAGTTTACGGTACGCCGGGCAATGATATGGCTTGCTATTTAAATGGCGGCAGAGTTGTTGTTTACGGTAATTGCCAAGATGCAGTCGGCAATACAATGGGCGGCGGCGAAATCGTAGTTCACGGCCATTCGGGTGACGCTATGGGTTATGGTATGCGTGACGGTCAAATTTACATTCGTGATAATGTGGCTTGCCGCGGCGGTATTCATATGAAAGAATTTAGGCAAATGCGTCCGGTTCTTGTTATCGGCAAAAATGCAGGTTCATTCCTCGGCGAATATATGGCGGGCGGTACTATTGTTCTTCTCGGCCTTGATATGAAAAGGGGAGAAAAGCTTTTCGGCACTCACTGTGCTTCGGGTATGCACGGCGGCAAAATTTTTGTTCGCGGCTCTTTTCCAAAGGAAAATATCAGCGATAATATTAAGGTTCAAAATCTTGATGAAACTGATAAAAAAGAACTTGATATGTATATTAAAAAGTATTGCAAATTCTTTAATGCCGATTATGACACCATTATGGCAAAGCCTTTTAAAAAGCTTGTTCCGGCATCATCCCGCCCATATGCAAATCTTTATACACCAAACTAAATTAAAATAATCAAAAGCACCGAGATTCATAATCGTGAACTCGGTGCTTTTGCAGTGTTGCAAATTTTGACTTTAAATGATACAATATAAAAGTAAATATTTTGTTTTTACAGGAGGTTAATTATGAAAAAAATTATTAGTTTATTTATATCTTTAGTTATGCTTTTAAGTATAACTGCCGGTCTTAATTTAACAGTAAATGCTGAAACTTTAACAGGCAAATGTGGTGAAAATGTAACATATTCGCTTGATACTGAAACAGGTGTGCTTACAATAAGCGGTACAGGCAAAATGACTGATTATTCAGCTGAAGATTGTCCGTTTAATAGTAAAACTTATAAATCGGTAATTATTGAAAGCGGTGTAACAAGTATTGGAAATTACTCATTTTCCGCTTGTACAAGTTTAACAAGCATAACAATACCAAATAGCGTAACAAGTATTGGTTATGGCGTATTTCAAAATTGCACAAGTTTAACAAGTGTAACAATACCTGATAGAGTAACGAATATTGGTTATTGGGCATTTTATAATTGTATAAGTTTAACAAGCGTAACAATACCGGATGGTGTAACAAGTATTGGTGAGCGTGCATTTTCTGATTGCACAAGTTTAACAAATGTAACAATTCCTAACAGCGTAACAAGTATTGATGATGAAGCATTTGATGGTTGTACAAGTTTAACAAGTGTAACAATACCCAATAGTGTTACAAGTATTAGTTATGGGACATTTTCTCATTGCACAAGTTTAACAAATGTAACAATTCCTAACAGCGTAACAAGTATTGGTTATTATGCATTTTATAATACAGCATATTATAATGATGAATCAAATTGGAATAATGGTGTATTGTATTTATCAAATTGTTTAATCGATACAAATGATGATTTTGATTCAACAACTGATTACATAATTAAAGACGGTACGAGAATTATAGCTGATTCTGCATTTGAATATTGCAGAAGTTTAACAAGCGTAACAATCCCTGATAGTGTTATAAGTATTGATGACAATGCATTTGAAGGATGCACAAGTTTAACAAGTATAACAATATCAAATAGTGTGACAAGTATTGGTAATTCAGCATTTTCAGGTTGCGAAAGTTTAACAAACATAATAATACCAAATAGTGTGACAAGTATTGGTTATTATGCATTTTACGGTTGCTATTTTACATTAGAAAATTTTGTCAATAATTCTAATGTTGAACTCAATGATTCTTCAAAACCGACGATTGTTGATTCCGATAATGGTGGTTTTTGTATAAAAGATAATGTGCTTGTAAAAATGCGTCCGGTTTATGCAATTGGCGAAGTAACAATACCGGATAGTGTAACAAGTATTGGTAGCTATGCATTTGAAGGTTGCACAAGTTTAAGAAATGTAACGATACCAAACAGTGTAACAAGTATAGGTGAAGACGCATTTTGCAGTTGTACAAATTTGAAAGACATATATTATACAGGAACAAAGGCAGAATGGGATAAAATTTCAATCGATATTTTTAACGACTGTTTAACAAATGCAACAATACATTTCAGTTCAATTTCGACACCTAAACCAACACCAACCCCAACACCAAGTCCGGCACCTACTCAACCTACCACAACCACTCCGACTACATCGGCTAAAGCTGTAGCTAAACCGAAATCAGCTAAATTCAAAAAGGTAAAATCGGCTAAAAAAGCTATATCAGTTGAATGGAAAAAGGTCAGTGGCGTAAAAGGTTATCAAGTTCAAGTTGCAACAGACAAGAAGTTCAAGAAAAATAAAAAGACTGTAAATATCAAGAAGCAAAAGACAACCAAAACCTATTAAATACAGCTAAGAGAGAACTTAGCCT
>ERZ1673752.1766-NODE-1766-length-28034-cov-6.094428_pt1 | contig 28034 bp, 24 predicted proteins | sample MGYA00580195_ERZ1673752 | MGnify/ENA primary metagenome ERZ1673752 (study PRJEB41218, sample SAMN15661744) | gut metagenome | host: Homo sapiens | place: Canada: London | collected 2015-08-20/2019-03-30 | study: EMG produced TPA metagenomics assembly of...
ATTTGCCGAGAAATTTTAAAAATTTACCAAACTTTTGGAGGTCCTGATTAATTCAATCGAGAATTGAGGGCATCTTTCATGACCTTAAAAACCGGCGTCAAGCCTTTAATCAGCGTTTCCGTACGGCTCTCCTGTTATTTTGATGAAAATTGCGGTTCCATTTATATTTTTAAAACCGTAACACGGAGAACAAAAATAAGCACTTTTAAAGCGGCAGCTCCGATTATTAAAACAACCAATGAAGCAACGTAATCGTTTTTAGCTATTTTATTTGCCATGCGGTAAAACGGCGCTAAAATCGAGTCGAGGGTATCGGTATACGCGGCATTAAAAGCATGTCCGGTCAACTGCAAAATCAAGCGAACAATCAATACGATGAGGAGCAACGTCAAAAGCGAATTAATCACGGAAAGAATAACATTGATTAAAATCGCAATAATCGAAAACGCATTGAAGCTGCTTTGCCGTGAAAGTGATTCAAATATATTTTGGAAAATATAGAGGGCTGCGAGGGCAAAAAGACTTGAAAGATTCAGCACTCCGATTTGTGAAAACGAAAATCGAAACAGCGCAAAAAAAGGATCGCAAATATTCGCCAAAAACCTCGAAACTTGATTATTTTGTGCTTGCGGAAACCAAGAAATAACAATCCGCGCCAAGCACAAAAACGAATAAAAACCGATTAAACCGGCAATGAGAGAAAAAAAGGTACGCATCTTTATTCCTTAAAAACTAATTATTATATCTAAAACATCTTTCAAACGGAAAAAATTACAAAATAAGCATCGCATCACCGTAAGAAAAAAACTTATACCGTTCCGAAACAGCGTGATTATATGCCCGCAAAATATTTTCCCGCCCGGCAAGCGCCGAAACCAGCATCAGCAGCGTCGACTTCGGAGTGTGAAAGTTCGTCAAAAGCCGGTCAACAACTTTGAATCGATACGGCGGATAAATAAAAATATTGCTGGACTGCCACCCCCGTTTGAGTTTGCCGTCCGTACCTGCCGCTGCAGATCCTTCCAATGCGCGCATCGAGGTAGTTCCGACCGCAAGAACGGTTTTACCGGCAGCTTTATGCGCTTCAATTTTGCCGGCAACTTCTTCGGAAATAAAAAAATTCTCCGAGTGCATTTTGTGGTCTTCAACCTGTTCCGACCGCACCGGCAAAAAAGTACCGATACCGACATGGAGGGTAACGGTTACCCGCTGAATATGTTTCGCATCCAGCTTTGCCAAAAGCGCTTCGGTAAAGTGCAAACCGGCAGTCGGACAGGCGACCGAACCGACTTGGTCGGCATAAACATTCTGGTAACGTAGCGCATCGTTTGCGTTATCCTCACGTTTGATATACGGCGGCAACGGAATATGCCCGTTTACATCAAACCAAGTATCCGAAAGCGGTTCTTCAAAAACTAAAAATTTTTCGCCGGCTTCATACAGCGTTTCTTCATCACCTGCCGCCTGCGCTTCATGTTTCGCTTCCGAAAGAACGTCTTGCGCGGGTAAAACGCTTGCAGGGTCTGCAATTTTACACAATGTTCCGTCACTGAATCGGTACGCATCACCGATATGCTGGCGTTTTCCGCGTCTGGTCAAAACTTTCCAAACACGTCCGCCTTCAAATGACTGCAAAAACAAAAATTCGGCTTTTGCGCCGGTCGCTATTTTTTCCGCGAAAGTACGAGCTTTCCGCACTTTTGAGTTATTAAACACCAAAAGCGTATCGGGCAGTATCAAATCAGGAATATCGGAAAAAAGCTTGTCGGTAAATTCGCCTGTTTTCGAATCCAACACCAAAAGTCGATCTTCGCCCCGCACTTTTGAAGGTTCCTGTGCAATGAGTTCATCGGGTAAATTAAAATCAAAATCATCGGTTCGCATTTTTTGTAGTGTAATCTAATCTTGCGTTTTGGTCAATAGTACTTTTGAAAAACATCCATGTCGGCTGCTGACCGAAAAACGTCCGTGTTTTTAGGAACTACTGAATTTTATCGGCTTTATCGATTTCATATTGCCGATAAAAATCGAAGGTTTATCTGCGGCAGCCGAAGTATGGCTGCCTTGCTAAACGCCGAGTTTTGAAAAACTTCGTAACAAGTTTGTTTTTCAAAACGTCGCTTGTTATAGTGTCGTTTCTCACTGTGTTACGAAACGACGGAATTGAACAATTTTCGGAAATTGATATTTCCTCAATTGTCCAATTTTTAGGAACGTGTACCATGCAAAAAAGAATAACAGTATACCGGATAAATTTATTGCAGTATAGTAGAATAGAGGGAATAAACATAAGCGGGAGGAAAAGATTTTGAACATATTACAGAAACATAAAACACGAGTCTTTGTTTTCATATGCAGTGCACTATTTGTATTGAGTTCCTGCAAGCCGAACATGGCAGCCTTTGTCGACGAATATAACCGAATGTTTATTCCGTCTGAAGATATATTGTGGACGATGGAAAATATTGAAAAGTCAACGATGGACTTTGACCATTATGAATTTGCGCCGAACGGATATACGGTTTCAAAGGATACGGGACTGTTTATTATCGGCGGACCGCGGGATTGTGACAGCTATATTTGGACATTGAACGGTAAAAACGTAAGCGGAAACCAGATTTTGGAGCTGCGTATCAAAATCGGAACACCGAATCTTTCAAACGGTGCAACTGATTATAAAAATTCGCTCAAACCGGATACCTATGCGCTGCGTTTACAATGCACTAACAAAGCGGGCACAACAAAATTTTGGGATACCCGGTTGACGATTACGCCGTAAGGAAACGCCGATTAAAGGCTTGACGCCGTTTAATCAGCAAACTTTGCAAAGCAAAGTTTTTTGCAGAAGCAAAGTATCTCCTTCATCGTTTCGCACTGTTCAGTCAATAGACAAATTTATTGGAACATTTGCGAAACAACAGATTGTAACGGCGTTTGATGAGGTGATACGCTTCGCAGTTGTGGAGAACAAAAAATAAATTTTAAGTTTACTGATATGGAGGGTAGACATGAAAAAAAAGATTTTGGGATTAAGTACGTTAGTACTTATGTTGTTGGGACTGGCAGCATGTAAGGCTGCTTTGGCTGTTCCGACTTTGGGGAATAAGCCGAGAGTTTTAAAACCCGGTGAAGTGCTTATCCAAGTTACGGTAGCGGATGATAATTTTCCTGCATATCGTACTGTTACGCCCGCTGCTTGGGATGATACGCGGAAAAAAAAATTGAGCTATACTATCTATCAAGATGATGCTCTGACAAAGGTATTCAATGGTTTTGCTGATATAAAATGGGATGACATTAAAAACGGTTATCACATGGCTATAGGGCAAACTACTGCACCGTTGAAGTTGATTATGGTTGCTCGGGAAACGACAAGCGGTAAGATTGCTCTGATAAGCTATAAAACAGATGTTACCGTTCCCAGCTCCAATTTGATTAATTTTGTGCTTCGGCCCTATCGTGACACGAAACTGGAATCCGATGCTGCAACAAAAGGTTCCGTCGATATTACGCTTAAATTTGTCGATCCTGAAAAAAATCCGGATGATCCGATTAAAGAAGCAAAGTGTGAGCTTAAGCTTGCTCCCGGAACGACAATCGGAGCTGTAATCGCTGAAAAAAAGTGTAATGTAATGACAGGCGATATAATTTCTTATAAACAATCAGAGGTAGTTCCGGGCGTGTATGAATTCACTGCAGAACTGCTTCGAACGAGCGGGAAAAGTGCCGGTAAGGCGTCCAGCTTGGTTATTGTTGACCCTGCAAATGAAAGTAAAGATACCTTGCAAATTGTGCGTGATTTAAATACAAAACCGAATGCGCCGAAAAACTTGCAAGTACAGTACGCAAAGCGACCTGGTGATAGCGATACTACCTACGAGGCAACTTTTACCTGGCAGGATGAATCATATAACGAAGATGAGTTTGTGCTTACCTTCTATGAAAAGGACGGAACGACGAAATATGATCCTCAACCGACGGTTACGACAGCTCCGCCCGCGACCGCTCCTCATATGATTGACAGAAATGTACATACGGCGACCGCAACGCTCACGCTGGGTGAACAATATAAGGTTTCAGTACAGGCGAAAAACGAGTTCGGTAGCTCCGAAGCAGAATGGCTTAGCGATTTAAAGACCGACAACATTGTACATTTAGCTCGTATTACATACAAACTGAATGGAGGAAAAGTGCTCAATGCAGCGGAAACGAACAGTCCGTATTATATAGACGACAGCGATCCCGCAAAACCGGCGATCGGCTACTATACGTGCTCTAAGCTAGGTACTCCGGTTATGCTTCCTGCTGAAGTGCTTTCCACCGAGACGGGTATCCCCGCGTCAGTGTATCACCCGTTTAAACCTACGGGAGGTACCGGCGGTATTGATAAGCTTTATACATTTAAAGGCTGGACGGGAACTGCTGTAGCTGGCGATCCGAATCCTGGTTTTCAGCTCAAGGACGGTCATATAGATTCTGGTATTGAGGTTGAAGCTATTTGGGAAGAACATGATCCGCTGAGTATTACATTCCCTGCCTATGATGAATATTGCTACATAGAAGGTCAAAACAAGATACTTGACGCTGAAAAAGGCAAGCCGTGTAATAATATCAAAGCAAATGTGATTTGTGAACCCGGCTATGCTGTCAAAGAGACAAAATGGTATGCCGACGGAGCGGAAGTACCAGGTCAGACGAATGTCACATTTACCGGTTCCTTTAACACTACCGGACTTAAACATCTTATGGTTGTCATGAAGCTTACCAAGGCTGATGATCCCGATAAATGGGTTTCAGCTCGCTGCTATGTACGGGTTAAGTAAGGGCTTGTAACAAGCTGAACGAAAACTATCCCTACCCATCGTGCGGACTCACTTTACGCCCCTTCCGCTTTTGAAGCGGTTGGGGCTTTTTTTTAATGCAGGAAGCGCTTTAGGAAGCGCTGATTAAAGGCTTGATGCCGTTTAACAGCGTTTCCTTAAATTAAACGGCAGCGTTATCAGTATCAATGGATGCGGATAGCAAGCTTTTAAAACACGGTAAAACTTTGAAGAAAATCGAGCAGTTATAAAACAACGTCGGTTCTCCGAAAATAAGGAGAGCCTCTCGGCTCTCCCCTACCCGTTCTCTCAAATACTTGTATAATTTGCTTGCGTAATTTTGTCGCGAATTTCTTCGGAACGACGGCAGGCATGAAAATGCCCGTTACCGACATCCATCAAAACCGGCTCGGGTTCGTTCGTACACGCTTCCGTTGCATAGGGGCAGCGGGTATGAAAACGGCATCCCGAAGGAATATTTGCCGGAGACGGAATCTCTCCTGAAATCGGCAGCTCTTTAATTACGTTCAAGCGCCCCGAATGCGGCTCGGGAACGGCTTCAATCAACGCCCGCGTATACGGATGCATCGGGTTGTCAACAATATCATCGGCATTTCCGATTTCCATAATACGTCCCAAGTACATAACCGCAATGCGATCGGTAAAATAGCGGGCGGTTGAAAGATCGTGGGTAATGTACAAATACGTCAAACCCATCTTTTCCTGAATTTCCCGCATCATATGTAGAATTTCAGCCCGTGTTGAAAGGTCAATCATCGAAACCGGTTCGTCCGCAACAACAATATCGGGCTGCAAAATCAAGGTTCGAGCCGTCGCGACACGCTGTTTTTGCCCGCCGGAAAGCATGTGCGGATAGCGGTTCATAAATTCTTCAGGCGGCGTCACTTTAACGGAAGTCAACGCTTCAATAATCCGCTGAGTATGTTCCGCACGGGTTCCCGGAACTTTGTGGATAATCAAAGGCTCTTCCAAAACATCCCGAATCTTAAAGTGCGGATTCATTGACGCATAGGGATCCTGAAAAATCATCTGTACCTGCCTACGGTATCGAGCCGTTCGCTCTTTATCGGCAGCGGTAACATCCTCTCCGTCAAAAATAAGCTGTCCTTCAGTCGGCGTTAAAAGCTTCATCGCAATCTTGCCGATAGTCGTTTTTCCGCTTCCCGATTCCCCGATCAAACCGAAAATTTCACCGTGCTTTAAGCTGAATGAAACATCATCAACCGCTTTAATCGGGTTAAATTTTTTCCCGGAAAGCGTTTGCCCGAGAGTTTTATGCGGTGCAAAATATTTTTTTATATTTTTAAGCTCCAAAACATATTCGCTTTTTTCGTTAGCCATTGATACACCTCCAACAAGCAACAAAGTGTCCCGGTTCAAGCTCCTTCAAAGGCGGTATTTCATTGTCACAACGCTCCATTTTGCAATGACACCGCGGTGCAAACCGGCAACCCTTCGGGGGATTTAATAAGTTCGGCGGCGTACCCGGTATATACGCCAACTCATCCACTTTTTTACGCAAAAGCGGCGTTGCGGAAAGCAGTTTTTGTGTGTACGGATGCATCGGTCCCGCTTCTCCGTAAATCTGCTCGTTTGAACCGAGTTCGGCAATTTTTCCCGCATACATAACGCAAAGGCGGTCGGAAATTTCAGCTTCCAACGCAAGATCATGCGTAATAAAAATAAACGACAAATTAAACTGTTTTTTTAATTTTTTCAGCAAGTTAATAATCTGAGCTTGTACAATAACGTCGAGGGCAGTTGTCGGCTCATCCAAAATAACGATTTTCGGATTCAAAAAAAGCCCCGTTGCAATAACGACGCGCTGCTTCATACCGCCTGACAGCTCATGCGGATAGCGGTTCAGTACTTCCGGCGAAAGTCCGACATGGCCCAAATATTCAATCATCAAGTCACGAGCAACTTCTTTACTCATCGGCTTATGCTCATTGAGCGTTTCATACATCAGCTTTTCAATCGTGTACACCGGCGTTAAACTGTTCATTGCCCCCTGAAACACCATTGCTATTTTTTCCCAACGTATATGCTTTCGCACCTCAGTATCCGAAAGCGGTACAATATCCGTCCCGTCAACAATAATCTGCGAACCTTCTTCGATAACGCCCGGAGGTGACGGCATTTTTAAAAGAGCCATTCCCGTCGTTGTTTTTCCGCAGCCGGATTCTCCAACCAAACCTAAACTTTCGCCTTCGGCAAGGTCAAAACTCACATCATCCAAAGCCTTTACCAAACCGGCAGTTGTATGATAATAAAGGCGTAAATTTTTTACATCCAAAACAACTTTTTTTTCAGTATTTTCCATACCACCCTACCTCTTTTGCAGCTTCGGATACAAAATTTTATCCATTGAAAAACCGATAAATGCAAACGTCATGCCCATCAGCGAAATTGCCAAGCCCGGCGGAATAATCCACCACCACAGTCCGTTCAAACTGGCGCCGGCCGATCGCGCATCCTGCAAAATCTGCCCCCAGCTCACAATCGTCGAATCTCCCAAACCGAGCATGGAAAGAGACGCTTCGTACACAATGTAGCCAGGCACACTTGTTGCCATCGTTGCAAACGAATACGGCAGCAAAATCGGTATAATGTGCTTAAAAATAATACGCCCGTGACTTGCACCGAGCGCTTTTGCCGCTTCAACGTACGTTTCCTCACGGATTTGCATCGCCATTGAACGAATCGTTTTAACAGGACCAACCCAACCGACAAAAACAATAACGAGGATAATATACCAGATACTAGGCTCCAAAACGGCGAAAATCACAATTAAAATCGGCATCGTCGGCAGCGACAAAAATATTTCCGCAATAAACTGCATAATATTGTCGACGCGTCCGCCGAAGTAAGCACACACCACGCCGTAAATCAAACCCAACACAACAGACACAACGCTGGTAACCAAGCCGATAAAAAGCGCCCACTTTAAACCGGCAATAACGCCTGAAAAAATATCGCGGCGTGAAGTATCGGTTCCCATTACGCCGAATACCGCCCCTTGTACAATAAGCTCCGGGTTTTCAATTTCATGCTGAAACGCATTTGAAACATACACATGGAGGGTATACTCCCCTTTCAAGGGATTTTTCGCCTTGTACATGTTTTTTTCGCCCTTTGAAAACAAAAGTTCGGTTGTTTTCGCAGAACCCGACGTCGGCTGCGCTCCGAATTTTTTCATGTAACTCTGTACTGCCGTCCTTGCATCATTTTGTAAACTGACGCGCAGCGTTTGGTTTTGAATATTGGTAAATTGAAATTGTCCCAAAAATACGGTTTCCCCGTCAGGACGCTCCAGTTCTGCGGCATAAGACACATTGCCGCTTTTTCCTACCATCTTAATAACTAAATCAACCGGCGCTTTTGCATACTTATAATTGTATGAAAATATATAATGCGTTACATCGCCGTGTTCCGAGTTTGTTTCAACGACCGTCTCCGGCTGAACCTTTGCAGAAATGGCACCCTTTTTTGAAGTAAACCAGTTTGTCCACCGCGGCGGCACGGCAGCAGGATTATCCAACCAATATCCGATATTGCGCCAGTTTTCGTTGGTTGCCTTAAAGGGCAGCAAAAGCGGTTCAAAAATTACCACCAACAGCGAAAATCCCAAAATGCATAAACCGACAATACCGATTTTATCTTTTTTGAATTGATCCCAAAATTCACGGAATCTTTCAAACGTATCAGACATTATGCTTTACCTCCCACTTTAATGCGCGGATCAAGGAAGCCGTATATCAAGTCAAGGACAATCAAACCGAGCTGATATATTCCGGTTGTAAAAGCCAAGTTTCCCATCAATACCGGAATATCGTTTTGCTGCACGGAAATCCAATAGAGGTTTCCTAAACCGGGCCATGAGAAAATTCCTTCAAAAATCATACCGCCGCTCATGCTCACAATTAAACTCAAAAGGACAATGGTGACAATCGGCGGAGCGGAAGTCCGCAGCGTATGTCCGAACAGAACTTTCCGCTCGGGGATACCGCGGGCACGAGCACTCATAATAAAATCTTCTTGGAGCGTCCCGACAACTAAGTTTCGTATCAAAAAACTCATACTCCAAATAGAAAGAGCCACCAAAGTAATCACCGGCAAACATAAGTGCCACAGTCTATCAACGATAAACATAAAGCCGGTCGGCACCGGTAAGGTATTAACGCCGCTTGACGGGAATATTTTCAACGTATAGCTGAAAAATAAAATAAACAACAAACCGACCCACCATGTCGGCATCCCCGCAAGTACGAGAGTTGCAATACTGGAACCCTTATCAAACTTGCCACCGGGATTCTGCGCTTTTTTCAAGCCAAGCCACAAGCCGATAATCGTATCCAATATCGTTGCAGTCGTAAAAAGCAAAATCGTTCTCGGCAATGCTTCCATCAAAATATCAACGACATTTTTACTGCCCTTTGCGGTTTTAATTTGCACCGAGGTTCCGAAATCAAACAACAAGATATTCATCGCATTATTCATAACGCGCTCAATAAACGGACGATCCAACTTATATTTTTTGATAAGAGCTTGTTCCCGCTGCACTTTCCAGTTTCTCATGTCCTCAGCCGATTTCATTTTAAGACCGCGGGATTCGGCTTGGATTTGCTCAAAAATCATGTTGGTCGTTGTTTCTTCACTTACCTTGTTAAAAAGAAGCGAAAACAAAAATATGAGTATCACATAAATAACCACACCGCGCAAAACACGCTTGAGTGCATACCATTTATACATACGTTCTCCTAAATTAAAAATGCACACAAAAAATATATGCAGTATTCATAAAAAAAGGCAAATCCTTAAAGAAACGCTGATTAAAGGCATGACGCCATTTAATCGCAAACTTTGCTTTCGCAAAGTTTTTTTGTAAAAGCAAAGTATCTCCTTCTATTCTTTCTCAATGTTCATCATAATTAAGCGAGATTCTGAACATTTTCGGAACAACAGATTTTAAAGGTGGCACTGGAAGGTAGTCTTTAAAAGTCTAACCCAAGTTTTTGAAAGACGACCTTAATTCTCGATTGAATTAATCAGTGCCTCCTTAATGAACAAATCGATTAAAGACACGCCTTTTTTCAAAATACACCCTGCTCTTTGATCATTTTAATCAAAGAGCAGGGGTTTCCGTAGAGAAAAATTTACGGCAAATTACTTGAGTAATAAAGTCGCAGAACTTACGGACGGCGACTCATCAGCATATGACGAAAGAGCGACAACCGTATAAGCACCGGCAGGCAAATTCGCCGTATCGGCAGCAGGGACGGTTACCGTATACACACCGTTTTCAGTATGAGCCGCTTCATATACCTTTTCACTGCCGTCAGGCAACTGCAAGTTCAGCGTAACCTTAGCGGCTGTACTCGGCTCCGAATCAACACGAGGGAATGCACACTGTGAAACGGTAATTTCAAACACGGCATCATTACCGGCAGTTGCATTGGTCGGAACCTTGATGTAATCAATCGCTGTCATGGTAGTCGCATAGCGCTCGATAAATTCGTTTGCTTTAATCGGATATTTATCAAACGGCACCATAGTCATCGAGTTTGCAACCGTATCAATTTTATCCAAAATACAAGGACCGTTTGAAATAAAAGCATGTCCATGCTTGTTGATAAAGTCTATACTTGCTTTGTAGCGTTTGATTGCATCGTTTTCAGTGATATAACCTTGCAAAGAAGCAGGTATGTGTTTTGTATCAATAAACTCTTGCAGTTTTGCACTAATATCGGCAACACAGCGAGCTTGTACCACGTCAATTTCATTTTCATCGGCTTCAACAATGTTCCACTTCGTCCCGCTGGCACCGCCGTGTGCCGCTATTTCGGAACAAGCTTCATAGATTTCCCACGGGAAAATCGTTCGGCGTCCGGGGTTTGCCGCTTTTGCAGTAATTGCAGTACCGCCGGCTGTTTCACGATTATCCGGAGCAAAGAAATAGTTGCTAAATGTGTGAACATATCCGTCATCCGATTTATACAAGGTACCCTTATTGTTATCGATATTTGAACGCATTTGAGTTTCAAGCGGTTCATCATAATACGGATCATCGGCACCGTCTTTGGTACACCATTCAACCCAGAATGCATCCGCAAAGCGGACATCGGCGAGCGACATTGGTTCACCGTTATGCCAGTAAAAACCTTTTACCAAGCGTGAGCGAGTTTCAACGGCGGAAGTAACACCGCTTCCCGCTTTCTTCCAAGTTTTTGTTGCGCTGTCATAAATTTCCGCTTCAGGATTAACCGGCAAAGTACCGGACATCGCAGGCTCCGACTCTCCGTCTTCTCCGATTTTTTCAATTACTTTCGGAGCCGATTTCAGTGAGTCCGCATCAAATTCGACATACAAAGCCATCGGAATACCGGTTGCGGGACTGTTTTCAGTAGCCGGATCGGAAAGTGCGCCGATAATATTTGAAGAGAATGTATCGGTAAAACCGCCTGTTCCAATCGGATTCCATGCACACATGAACAATTTACCCATTGCTGAAAACTGTCCGACGCGCAGCACTTTTTCACCGTTTGAATCGGCAGGAATATTTGCCGTTCGCACCGAAAACATGTTAAAGCCGTCACCGGCACCGTACATAACACGGTCGGCAACACGAGTTTTGTTCGTGATAAACAACTGACTCTGACTTGCAAGCCAAATACGGATTGAATCGTGCATAATCAACTCGTTCATACGCAAATTGCTTTTCCAGTAGTCATCGGCTGTCAAGAACTGTCCGTAAATTCCCATCATACCGAGTTTATCGATTTCATCGTTTTTATAGTTCCAATACTCGGAGTTTCCGCCGCCGGGCATGTATCCATAATACGGAGCGCCCATTTGAGATAAGTTCACATCGTGGTATGCGGCGGTTCCGCCTGATCCCCATCCTTCCGTATACATCGTACAAGTATAATCTTGCGGGTTTCCACCGTAAACGGCTTCTATCCCACTCCAAACGTTCTACCTTCAAACCGCACACTTCAAGCTGATCCGCAATTTCACGACCGATTACCAACCGCTGAGTCGGATCGTCGACACGGATGTAGAACTTGATTAAAGCCGGCTTGCCGTTGTATTCCCAAAACTTGCCGTTTTTTACCAGTTTGCCTTTGTTTTCGGGCAATTCACTTGCTTTTTGCATTGCCTCGCTAATCATCGCTTGTGCTTTCGGAAAATCACCGGTATCGGTCATCCCGAGTTTTGCCGACAACAAGTTATATTTGTATGAACCCGGTACATCGGGGTTAATCGGCGTAAACATCGGACTGCCGTAGCCCAAGAGAACTTCATCAACAATCTGCTTGCGGTTAACCAAAAAGTTCAACGCATAGCGGACTTCACGAATTGCTAACGGGTTAAAAACTTCCTCACCGGCTGTCGTTGTCACTGTGTACGGCGCCTTATTGGGAATCGGATTCAACCACAATGCAAGCGTACCCGACGGCACCGAATAAATATCAATCTTTTCACGATCGGCATCGCTCAAACCGTTGATCAAAACAGATGGAGTGCCGGTATACACCATATCCAGACGTCCTTCAACGACATCTTTCAAACCTACCGATTCATCCATAAAGACAGAATAAATCACCTTATCGGCATACACACCGTTTTTTGCTTTTTCAGCTTTAATCGGCGAATCGGTTTTTTCGCCTCCACATGATGCCGCTAATGCAATCAACAACATACCTAAAAAAATCTTTTTCAAAGATTTCATTTTTACCTCCAGTATGCAGGCACAAAACTCCCACATATGTAAACTTTAAGAAAGTGTAACATTGAATGAGTATTTTGTCAAGCGAAAATCACCTCATTTCCCCAAAAAATGAAAAATATTTGTAACCATTTTAAAAATCACCGGTAAGACACTCTTTTTCTTTTTATAAATATAAAATCAGCGGGACTGACATTCCTGACCCAAAAGGAGGCACTGATTAATTCAATCGAGAATTAATCAGTGCTTTAACATGATAGGCAAGATCACGTGCAATCTTACCATCGATAAGACGCTCGCATTACCTCAAGTAAGATGATCGTATTACCTCAGGTAAGATGATCGTATTACCTCAGGTAAGATGATCGCATTACCTCTAGTAAGATGATCGCCGTACTATTGGTAAGATGATATAAGTGTTTAAGGAAACGCTGATTAATTCAATCGAGCATTGAGGGCATCTTTCAACGCCGTTAAACGACCGTCAAATCTTTAATTAGCGTTTCCTATGGGGCTCCGTCCGTTAAAATTCCTGTTATCGTCTTTGAAAAATAAGACCTTTTTTGTATTTTATCAAAAACGTACTATGTTTTCACCTAAAACATAGTACGAAAATTTTAAAACATACTATGTTTTTGGGGAAAACACAGTATGTTTTCACCTAAATCATAGTAAGAATTCGGCGTACGCCGGTAAACGGCGTGAAACCTTTAATCAGCGTTTTCTTTAGGAGGCGACATTGCTCTCCAATCCGTGCCGATGAGTTGTACAAAATTAGAATTTTGCCTGCAATTCCTGCAAAAGGCGGGTGTTTTTTTTGTTGAGCGGATCGATTGCGATTACTTGTTTCAAATAGTACTCCGCTTTTTTATAGTCCGCACTTGCATAATAGTATTGATACATCGCAAAAAGCGCGTCGATATTCCGCGGATCGGCTAAAAGGCTTGAGCGCAAATATGAAAGTTTCATTTCACCGGAGCTGATCGTGGACTGGTAAAAATACAAAGTAGCTTTTAGCGTATTTGAAGCGGTCGGCATTTTTGTATTGATGATATGCAAAACATCCGAATAATGCCCGTTTTTGCTCAGCGCCGCGAGGTAGAGCGAAGTAACGTGATCATCTTTTGTTTCGGTTTCCGTGTAAAGTTCTTTCGCTATCGAAAGCGCTCGAGAAGTTTGTCCCGCCCCTAAATACGCTTTAACGAGAAGCATCCTGTTTTCGAGCGAGTTGCTCAAGGTAACGAGCCGTTCCGCTTGCGAAACGGCTTCGTTCCATGCTTCATTTCCAATTGCGGTTTGCACCACAAGATTTGCCGCTTGTGCGTTTTGGGGATCTTTTGCGGTAACCCGTGCGATAAATTTTTCTGCATCCGTTCCTTGGATAGTTTGTCCCGTTTCAAAGCAAATTTTTGCACAAGCGAGCAGTACATCAAAATCGTTCGGATAATTTTCGTATGCCTGCGTTAAAATCGTCAGAGCGGAACTGACACTTTTGTTCCAATTAAACACAAGATTCGCACGCAAAAGCAAATAATCTTTATTTGTTTGATCCTGTGTTGCAAACGCGTCAAGCAACGCATTCGCCTTTAAATATTCTTGTCGGGCAAGTAAGACTTTTATGCGCAATAAAACGGCATCGGTGTTCTCCGGATTGTTTGTTAAAACGCCGACAATGATTTCCGACGCCGCATCGTAGTTTTTTAAACCGATGTAGCTTTCTCCCAAAACCAGCTTGTACTCGGTCGTAGACTGTAAGTTTTCAAGACGATTCGCGATATCCAAAGCAGCGAGCGGATCGCCGGTTTTTGCTAAAAGCCGTGCATAGTGCAATCCGGCTTGCGTACAGGACGCGTCAAGGTTAAAGGCTTTTTGAAAAGAATCGCGGGCTTTTGACACCTGCCCCGACTTTTCATACATTACGCCTCGTAAAAAGTGAGGCAATACGGATTGCGGTACGAGATTTTGCGCCTTTGTTAAGCGAGCTTCCAGCGTGTGTATTTTGTCTTCAAGTGTGTTTCCGGTTTCTGTCCTGTCGGAAATAACGTAAAAACAGGGAATCACGAGTGACAAAAAGGTTGATTCGTCTAAGTTTTGCGGAAACATACCTTTATCAATCGTTGAAAAAGCCGTCAAATATTTATTTTCCGCTGAATATTGCGGAATATTCCACATAATCGCTTCATGAATGTAGAGCCGCTTCATAATTTCGGAAATAATAACGAGATAGAGACGGTTGGTATCCGTTAACCCCTTTGTATCGGCAGCAATAAAATTAACCGCAGCCCGTAACGAGTCGGGGGAGCCTATTTCAACGTTGTGAATGAGCCGCGAATCCAAAAGGCGGTCTTCAATATCGGCTTTTGACGGTGTGCTGATAATCGTAGGAGTTGGCAGCACCGTTGTCGCAGACGTAGTATCCGGGCGTTCAACTTCCTGTGTCGGCTTGTTGTCTGTAACAGCCGGTTTGGTTGCACATGCAGTAAGTATTAAAATCACCGTCAAAAGTAAAGTTTTCTTCACGCCGCTCCTCCGCCATATAATAACAAAAACGAACAAAAAAAGCTACAGTTGTATTTTAAATGAGTTTTTCGGGTGAACCTTGACTAAAAAAAATAGCTCGATATAATTTTATCGAATTTATAAACGGAGTATAGTAATGTATGTTGGAATTGATATCGGCTCAACGGCAAGTAAAGCCGTGATGATGGATCAAAGCCGCCGTGAAATTGTGCATAAAACCGTTATTCCGTCCGGCTGGAACAGCAAAGAAACGGCGGAAACACTGTTGAGTTGGGCAAAAGAGTATTCACCGGAGTTTACCGTGACGGCTACCGGATACGGCAGAGTGAGTGTTGACTTTGCGGATAAAACGGTAACCGAAATTAGCTGCCACGCGGCGGGGGCGTACTTTTTAGCGGGACGCGATGTAACGGTGATTGATATCGGGGGACAAGATACCAAGGTGATTGCGCAAAAAAACGGTAAAGTGCAGGATTTTTTGATGAATGATAAATGCTCCGCCGGTACCGGAAAGTTTTTAGAAGTGATGGCGAACCGATTGGGTTTAAGTTTAGCGGAAATGTTTGCCTGCGCCGAGCGCGGTAATGATATTACGCTTTCGTCTACCTGCACGGTATTTGCCGAATCGGAAGTGATTTCGCTGATGGGACGCGGAACGCCCCGTGAGGACATTGCCCGCGGTGTGATTAACCGAATTGTTGAAAAAACGGTTTCGCTCGTCTCAAAACGGTTTTCGGGAAATGATTATTTTTTAACGGGAGGATTTTGTGAAAGTGCCTTCCTTATATCGTTGCTGGCGGCAAAATTAAACGCCGCAGTTTATACTTCACCGCTTGGCAGATTCGCCGGTGCTATCGGGGCTTGTCTTTTGGGAAACGCTGATTAAAGGTTCGACGGTCGTTTAACGGCAAACTTTGCGAAGCAAAGTTTTTTGCAGAAGCAAAGTATCTCCTTTATTATTTCTCAATGTTCAGTATAATAAGGTAGAATTCCGGACGTTTAACTTCGCCGCTGAAATAGCGTGAAATTCATAAGAACAGATAGCAGTAAAAATAGAGGTATCGGCAGGTGAACGTGTAACTAAAAAGTCATCCTAATTGTGTCTTGATACAGTAAAATGCGCATACTTGAAATTTATTCTTGCTTTTGATAAAATTACACCAATTTTAGCTATGAATAAAACAACAGAGCAAGTTTTACGCAATATTTTTACGGTAGAATCGAAACTGCACAAAATTCAGGACTTTGACATTCTGTTGGAGTTGATTTTAACCGAAGCGCGCATGGCGGTTGACGCCGATGCCGGTTCAATCTATGTGGTTAGCGGTAATCGGCTCGCAATTCGCTATGCACAAAATGATACTTTGAAAAAGAAACTAAAACCGGGTGAAAAGCTGCCCTTTGTTGCATTTAGTTTTCCGATTAACGATGAAACTATCGCAGGTTATGTCGCAAACAACGCGACGATTGTAAACGAACCGGATGTATACGCCATTGCTCCGGAGAAAAAATACAAGTTCGGGAAATCAAGCGATATCGCAACCGGTTATAAATCGGTTTCCATTTTGACATTACCGCTTGTTTCACCAAAAGAGCAAGTTTTAGGCGTCATCCAAATTTTAAATGCAAAAGATGAGCACGGTAATATTAAACCATTTTCAAAAAATGATGAACTGTATTTACAACATTTTGCAACGAATGCGGCTGAAGCGTTACAACACGCTGCTCTCACCCGTGCGATTATCATGCGCATGGTACGCATGTCGGAATTGCGTGATCCGAGTGAAACGGGACTTCACATTAAACGCGTATCAAGTTATGCCGTTGAAATTTATGACCGCTGGGCTTTTAATCGGAAAATCAGCGAAGATGAACAAACCAAGTTCCGTGATGATTTAAAAATTGCAGCTCTTTTACACGATGTCGGAAAAGTTGCCATTCCTGACAGAATTCTAAAAAAACCGGGGCGGCTTGATGAGGATGAATACGACAACATGAAAACGCATACATGGCTCGGCGCACAGCTTTTTTCACCGCATGAAAATGATTTTGATAAATTCATTTCGGAAACAATTTTACGGCACCATGAAAATTGGGACGGTTCCGGATATCCCGGAAAAATTAATATTGCAGATGGTACACCGCTTGTTAAAAATCCGGTTACGGGAAAAGCCGAAGGCTTACGCGGAGAAGAAATTCCTTTGGGTGCGAGAATTATCGCCCTCGCCGATGTGTATGACGCCCTTTCGTGCAAACGTTGCTATAAAGATCCATGGTCGGACGAAAAAATCATAGCCGAATTAAAGCGGTGCCGCGGTAAAAAATTCGACCCCGAAATTATCGATGCATTTTTTGAAATATATCCGCGTATCCAAAAAATTCGTGAATCTTACAATGAACACATATAAGAAACATTGATTAAAAGCTTTAGGAAACACTGATTAATTCAATCGAGAATTAATCAGCGCCGAGTAAAACGAAAAAGCGATTATTCGAGGATGTCCTCCAAAGTTACATACGGTGTTAGCGACTTCCGTAGCATTCCGGAAATTGCGCTTGTATAGGATAACTTTGAACCGAAAATTTGCTTTCTTTTATGTTATTTCTCATAAAAAGACAACCATCTTGCCGTGCTGTCAACGGAATACTTTGTCAAACAATCGTGTAATTTTATGAAGGAAACATTGTTATTATAATGTATCGTGTTTTATCAACGCGGAACCTATATCAATAGAGGTTTTTATGAAAAAGTATATATTTTCGGCGATTGCCGGTTTTTTTGTTTGTTTCGTTTTTGGTCAAACCGTTGTTCCAAAAACGTCTTCCAACGGCTTTCAAATTCTCAAGCATATACCAAGTAATGAAGCGGAAGTCGCTTTGCAAGAATTACGCCACATCGATTTTTTTTCCGAAGTGCGAATAGAATCGCTTTCAACCCTTGACAAAGTTCGGGCGGGTTCTCCTTTTAAAAAAGACTGTCAAGCAAAGTTTTCACTCATGTTCGGTGAAAAACCGTTTCCGTTGAGCAATACAGATATTATTGTCCGCTTTCCCGAACAAACCGAAGCCGGTGTTGTATATTCATACGAACACGTACAAACCGATGCAGACGGCATTGCCCGTTTTTCGCTTCCCGTGTTTCAAAAACCGCTTTTGGCGGAAGTAACATTTATGATTCAGCTTTTTTCAGAGGGAGAAGGGAAAAATTGTGTTCCACGTGAATTTGAACTGCTCAACGATGAAGAACGGCAAAAACTTTCCGTTTCATTCCCTTGTAAAGTTGGGGCGAAAAAGCGCACCGGTTTAAAAGCTTGTATCGATATCGCCGACTTTGACGAAAACGGAAAGCTCTTCGGACGGAATATGGTTGCAACGTCATTGTTGGGAGAGCTGATGCGGCGCGGATATTTATATCCGGGAAACTATGATTCTCGCGTCACAAAAAACTCGAATAAACCGATGGAAGATGCTGTTGCCGTTGCCGCAAAAGAATTTGCAGGAAACGTCAAAGATTATCTTTTCGGCAGGACATCCATCATAAAAACCGAAAAGCTCGACGACGGCTGGGAAGCAACCTGTAAAATCAATGCAAAAATCTGGAATATGAAAACAAACACCTGTGCAAAAGAAATTACCTGCCAAGCAACGGCTTCCGGAAAAACAGCTGCGGATGCGATATCAAAAGCCCGTCAAAAGCTGGGGGCGGAAGTGCTGGCTGATGCACTGGAATTCGGCTTTGAATTTCAATAAAAAAGTTACCAACGTTGCCTGAATATAAAAAAAGCTTTCGGTTTTCACCGAAAGCTTTTTTTGCGGCGAACTGGACTTGAACCAGCACACCTTTTGGGCACTAGCACCTCAAGCTAGCGTGTCTACCATTCCACCACCGCCGCAAAGGAGTTAATATAAAGAAACGACATGAAAACGCTATCAAGTTTTTAATCAGCATTTTCATAGGCAATCGTTTTGATAACGATACATTGTAGCATAAAAACCGAATTTTGTCAAGTCGAAAACGTTAATTTTTTGCTTTTTGTCGAATCAGCGCTTCATTTGCAATGACGAATCGGTAATCAGCTTTCGTTGTACCGTTTTCCGCATTAAAATAGCCGTGCAATAAGTCCCGGAATAGTAACCAAATTACCGATAATCGCGCCCACACTGGAAAGAATAAACACCAGCAGCACTTTTGCAATGCGGTTTGTATACCAGCCTTTCAGCGTTGCAATATCGTCGGTAATGTTCATCATATCGCGGACCTGCGGTTTGCAAACGGTTGCCTGTACGATTGCCGTAACCATGCCGATGCCGATAAACGGATTTAACGTGGCAACCGGCGCAAACACAAAAGCCGATATAATGGTAAGAATATTTGCCCATGCTAAAAGAGAACCGACTGCGGCAAGCCCCCCGTTCCAAATCAGCCAGCGTAAAAGATTTTGTGCAAGTTGTTCTTTGTTCCCTGAAATAAAAAGCGGAGCGGTCAACAGCGCAATGAGGAGAACGGGAAAAGCAATATTCAAAACTTTTCCCCAAACGCTTTTCGGCGGAATTTCCGCTATTTTTTCGAGGTTTGCCTCCGCTTCGTTTTTATCAAGTGCACGAATACGTTTTTCCGTACCGTTCAAATGCCCCGCGCCGAGTACCGCCAGCACTTTTTTACCTTCCGCCTGCCAAATTTTCGTGCCGAGCCACGTGTCCCGCTCATCGATGAGCACTTCTTTTACTTCGGGCATTTCTTGGGCAACTTCTTCGAGCATCGCATCCATTTCACTTTTTTGTTTGAGTTTTTCAATATCGGCGGCGTCCAGTTCTTCTTTGGAAAACGCCGAAGCTAAAAGGCTTGCAAGAATTTTCGATTTTCCCATCGGCCCGTTTTGCGCCCAAGCCCGTCGCAAGGTAACGTGAATCGGGCGATCAACCATCTCTGTTTTTATCTGCAATTCATGCGCGACCGTGATAGCGGCTTTCATTTCATCACCCGGTTGTACACCGACATTCAGTCCCATCCGTTTTTGAAATGACGCGAGAACAAGATTCGCCAACAATAAAAATCCTTTCTTTTCTTTTAAAACTTTTATAATATCAAGCGACTCCCATCGATTTTTTTCCATCATTGATTTATAACGGGCGTCGTCCAACTCGACACAAACACAATCCGGCATTTCCGTGCGAATTGCATTTTCGACTTGAGTGATACTTTCATTTGAAACGTGGGCAGTTCCTACCAAAATAATTTCTCTATCCGTCAATTGTATCCTGCGTACTAATTCCGACATCGTTTAATCCTCATAGTAATAATTCTCCCATTATACTATTTTTATTTTTTTTATCAATAATAATGTTTTTCACCGGAACAATAACGTTTTTCTTTATGGAAACAATACGATAATACTGCACGGTGAAATGTACTTTTATTGCTCAATATCCCCTTGTGTTTGCCGAAAATAGAAACGGAGAACGGTATGAAAAAATAGCGGCTGTTATTTGTTTTTATCATTTTTCCCTTGCTTTTGGGAAATACCCATACCGGGGAGATTGAAGGTACTACGGTAACGCGCATTCCGGTGTGGGTGTTTTTGGAAACTATGCCGGGTGCTTCGGGCGAAAACGCCCGTGCTTCATTGCCACCTCGAAATGCATTAACCGAATATTCCGCTTTTTTACTTTCCGGCTTGGTGTTCGGGTGGGAATTTACCTACACACCTTATGATAAAACGCGCGCCGTTGAAGAATATTTTGAAATTAAACCGAAGCATGAAATAGCGACAAACGATGAAGCGTTGACCATAACCGATCTCACGGCGGCGTATCCGTATTTGTACTGCTATGCCGAGTATACGGCGAACGATGTCCTTGCGAAGCGGCAAAGTGCGTGGCAAAGCATTTCATATCGAACAGTGCAGGGCAGCGGTATCGGCGAGCGAAGCGATGAAATTGCCGGAGTGTATACCGCATACATCAATGCTGCAAAAGATGCCGTACGCCGCTATGCCCGCAGTCTCACGAAAAATAAACCGCGGGAAATTCGCGGACAGTTACTGATCCGGGATAATCCGCGGCTTTTTATGAAAAGCGGTTTGTTTCATGCAAGTTTGGAAATGTACATCTATGCGGAAAAAATCATTCCGTACACGACGTTTTAGACTTTTAAAAGAGAAAATTCAAAAAGTACGCATTCGCCGAAGTAATGATAAGCGTCATCAGCCCGAGCATAATCAACGAAAGACTTGCAAGCCGCTGATAATAATTGGTATTCCGCTGTGCCGTAATGCGGTTATACGAATTGAGAAAACACGTACAGACCATCAGTGAAATAAAGCCGACCGCAATGACGGTGAGCAAATCCAAAAATGATGGCGCTTCAAAAAGCGCAAAAAGCGAAAGTCCGAATGTAACATTTTTTTCTTGTTTTCCGATACTTGCTTGCGGAAAAATTTTAGAAAGTAAAAGTTCGCTTGCAAAAAAAATTGCTGCCAGCACAAAAGGCATAAAAAACAAAAGATTGAAAAAAACATACTTTTGTAAAAAATAACCGGCGGAACTTACCGCGAGTACGAGACAAAAATTTTTTGCATAGTAGCGCCAATCAAACGGACGGTGTGCGAACAGCAATACTCGTTCCAAGCCGATGCCGTAAATCAAAACAATCGAAAAAAGCAAACTGTATACTAAAACCATGGCTAAAAGTCCTTAAACGGAATAATGTCGCCTTTCCGCACTGAAAAATAAATCCATACGGAAAAAGCTAAAAGGAAAAAAGCGCCGGCATTTGTTCCGAAAAACTTAAAAATTAAAAATTTCTCCGGAATGATTTTTAATGAAACCAATCCTGCAGGAATTAAAAATGAAATCGAGCCGAAATACAGGATTTCACGCAACAATGAAAAACCTAAAAAAAATACGGTGTAAAAAATGATTAATGAAAAGGATTGATAGCCTTCACGATATTCGGCAACACACAACAGCAAGATGTACGAAACAGCCGTCAAGTAAATATAAAACCGCAGGGTTAATTCCGCAACCGGAAATAGAAGCGATGCAGTCAGCGAAAAAATCATAGTAGCGGCGGTAACAAAAAGTCGCGTAAAAATGTCTTTTCCGTCTTCCGTTTTGATAGCAATCCAGTCGATAATTTTTTCGGCAAGTAACGAAGCAAAAAACAAAAACCAAAGTTCAGCCGCCAATAAAAGTCCATATCCGAAATGCGACGAACACGGAATGAGCGGAATAAGTCCTGCAATAAATGCAACGGAATTTTTTTTCATCGTGCCGCCTCCCGTAATTTTTCCAGTTTTAATTTTGCCCGCATAACCGTTGAATCAAGTACGGTTGTCGTTTTATTTTCTTTGCCTAAAAGGCCCAAATAAGTTATTTCCGTATCGGTTTGCGCGCTTGCAAAAACTGCATTGGCTAATCCCGCATCGGTAAAAACCGGTTGAATAAAAACGGAAAATTCACCGCCGCTGTGCTTTACCAAAAAAGCTTCAACGGAAAGCGAACGGAGATTTTTTTTTCCGGAGTTTGCAAATGCAGCGGAAATCGGTTGCAGTGATGTGATGTGAACCGCGCAGAATTGCGGTTCGGAAACGGAAACTTCATTTTTGAAAAAATCGGTCAGTGCCGTTTCAAAACTCAATCGAGTAAAGTGTTTCGCTAAAACCGACAACCCGAACGCCGCCAGTGCAAACACCAAAAACGAAGAAAAAATAACGGAATATTTTATCAAAAGTTTTTTATGCGTTTGTTCCATAATGTTTCCTTAGATAACGAGTAAAAAATTTTTCTTCAATGCAGATAATAACCGGTGAACAAAGATTCGCTCCGATTACGGCGAATGCCGCACCCGCAGGCATCCCGCCCGGACCGCAGATGATAAAAGTAACGGCGGCTAAAATCAAGCCGTACACGCTCTTTCCGATTTTCGTATGCGGCACCGTTGGATTTTCTCCAATAATAAAAAAGGCGTAAAAGAAAATTCCGCCGGTACAGAATGCCGCCAGCATATCGCCTGAAAAAAAACTGCCGTCAATTTGATGCATGCCGAATATCCATACGGAGACGGCATAGCCCGTTAAAAATACAAACGAAATCAGTTTATCGCCGATATCGTGGGCACATAAAACCGCCGCCGAAGCAAGCGTCAGCAAGTTATAGCGAAACGCGGGAATTGTTGACACATTGCTTAAAAGCATGTACGCATAGCCTTCGGGGATTACCACGCCGATATTGCCGAATACATAGTTTAAAATGGAAGTAACGGTCTTGTCGTTTTTAATGAAACCGCTCATTTGCAACGTTGAAAGCATGTTGCCGTGCGGTTTTATCAATTCGGCTACATTGAGGTTTTGCGGAAAGTACTGGGGAAACGAAAGATATAAAAGAGCTACAGCACATGCAACCGTTGAAAAAATATTTGAACCAAAACCGCCGAACATCACTTTAATGAAAAAATAAACAGCGGTAACAATACAAAAAAGAGCCACCGAATTATAGCGGAGCGGAATACAAAATGCAATCAACACCGCTTCGGTAATCATACTGAGATCAAACTGCATTTTTTCCTTATTTATTTTAGTTGCAATAAAATTCGTCAAAAGAATTGCAGCACTGCATAGGGCAATATTTAAAAGCAGGGTATATTCTTTTTTGATTAAGAACAGCATAACTTGAATTGCTAAAAGCCCCAGTATAATGCAATGTTTTTTCGTAAAAGAAATTTGCGAATATTTAAAAGGTGCAAAGGTAAAATTTTGTGTTTTCATAAGCCCTTTTCTTCCTTAGTTTTTGCAAGTATGCTTGCAATTGGAATACGGGACGCGCAGCATGACGAACAAAGATTGCAGGTAAGGCAAGCGCGTAACTGCATCAAAACGTCATCGGTAAAATCACCCCGTCTAATTTGTGCAATCAATAATGCAGGATTTAAGTGCATCGGACAAACGGCAGTGCAGCGTCCGCAATGAGTGCAAGGTAAAACAGAAAACTTTTCCAACTCGCGTGTTGGTACAACGGCGATTGATTTTATCATGCGGTTTGTCGGCGTGTCAAAACTTTCACTTGCGACGCCGTTTAAAAAACCGTTAATCACCAATGATGCACGGCTCACCTGCAGCCCGCCGCATTCTTCGAGAAGGTTCCCGATAACGGTACCAAATCGGACTTTTAAAAGTTGCGGTTTTTTTAAAGCTTTTCCCGAAAATAAAATATAAGAACTGATAAACGGTTTATCTTTTACTATCGCTTCATAGACATAGATTGCCGTTGAAGGAAGTACGGTAAATGAAGGTGCTGTATGCCGTTTTGTGATATCATAAAAAGGATAGTTGTTTTTTGCCCATGTAAAAACGACTTCCGTAAAGTCAAAGATTTGGAGAATTTTTTCGGTGAGCTTTTGGGGAAGCTTTTGTGTTGAAAAAATCTCTACACAGGAACTACCTAAAATGCGGGCGATAATTCCGACGCCTTCAAGTATTTCAAACAAAAAATTTTTTAAAAGTTCATGTTCTAAACCGCAGGAGAGGTCAAAGTCAAACAGCGCAAACTGCAATCGCTTGATGTTGAGACGAACGGCTTCTTTCAGCGCCGTTGCGAGCGGCGTAAACGGACAATCCATCACCAACAAGCCTTTTTCGTCAATAATGTGCAGCAACTCAACGGCGCCGGTATTGCGCCAGGTGTAGTTCGATTCTCGCTTTCCCAGCATATTAAAGCGACCTTCCAAAAACACCGGCAAACACTGCATCGTTATTCCGAAGTCGGTTTGAATCGTACACGCGTCTGCGACAATTCCGGGAATAGGGGAGCGGACATTTGTTGCGTTTTTATCGGTTGCGCGGGCGATAATTTCGCCTTCTTCAACATATTGACCGTAATTAACGACGGGAACGGTTTTAATATTGTTAATCGCCACCGGAACTAATGCTTTTTTCGGTAAAAAAGCGTTTCCGGCAAACGGTACATTTGTACGCATGACGGAAACCGCTTCGCCGTTTTTTCTAAAATGTATTATTTCTTTCAATTTTTAAATCCCTAAAAACTTTTACTCGATGCCGTGAGCAGATCTATTTTCACCTTTCGTTTTCGCTCTTTTTCAGTTTGACCGTATAAACCGACACCAATACACACTCCGATGCTCAGTAAAAAAATTACAAGCTGAAACCAATCACGCTCATAGCGTACAGTCTTTTTCATATTTGAAAAATGTGCAAAGCCTTTTTGTGCCAACATAATTTCATACACGGAATCGTGTAAGGTACTCTCTTTATCAAAAAAAATATGCAGACATTTTTCGATAAAGGCATTATTAAATTCCAAAATAACTTCTTGAACTTCGACTATTTTTCCATCTCGTTCAACGAACATATTATAGTGGATTACCGGTTCATGTTCAAGTGCCGGTATTCGATCAACACGGGTATAATCCAACGCGGCATTTACCCAGCAGTCCCGCACAAAACAATCAAATCCCGCACATTCGGTTTGCGGTTTAGAGCGTTTTACGGCGGTGAAAAAATTCTCCGCTGAAAATGAAGCCGTGCTGTTTTGCGCCGAAACAAACGACAAGGCGGTCGTTTGTTTCGGCAGGTGATTTTTTAAAATAAACAATCCGATAAACGAAACTGAAAGCGCGATTATCGCAGTCAAGGTAATAGACAAAAAATGCTCATGGTGAAAAAAACTTTTATATGTGAGATCCGAATCCGATAAATGGTCAGCTCCTATTTTAGCTTTTTTTTGGGTGGCAAAATTCAAAGATTTTAAATCCTGCACTAAAGAAGCGGTAATACAAAAACATAAAAAACTCAAAGCAAAGAGCGTACTGTTTTCGGAACGACTTACAAAGGGAAAGGCGGCGAGCGGTAAAACGCATGCAAAAGTGAAAATGCTTGCAAGTATTTTATTGCGAGCGATTAATTTCCGTATTTTGGATGTTTGTGAGCAGGAGCTGTAAAGTAAAAAAAAGAGCGCATACAAAATAAGAATTGTTGCAACAACGAAGATAAAATCTTTGGTAAAAAAAATATTCAGTAAAAAAAACGAAGCGTAAAGAGCAAATAATATTTTTTCACGGCTTAAATAGAGCAGCACAAGAAAAAAAATACCGCATACGCTTACTGAAAAAAAATGATGAAATAACGATTCTTCAACCGCAAAGAACTCGGCGTAATGCGACAAAAAAAGATAGAGCCGTATCGGCATGAGCGGATTACGGGAACGCGGTACATACACCGACTGAAATCCGTCATCCGCGTAAAACCAGCGGGCATATTGTTCCGGATCGGTAAAATACGGCGCAGTGAGTTTAGTGCGTTTTTCAAAACAGATGAGGTACGCGAGACTTTCAGCGGTGACGGAACCGGGAAAACGCTTTTTAAGATGCGAAAAAAAATCCGTAGTTGCGGATCGGTTATCAATTTTTACTTGGAAAAAACCAGCCGATTGTTGTTCCGGAAGTTGCACGCGCGTGAAAAAAAGCAACAGAACGGCAACGAGCAAAAAACCGAACACAAACGGCTTTATAAAATGATTCCGCGTGGGAAACATATTCCGCTTTAAAAAATATGAACGCAAATACAGGTCGTTATCAACCCAATGACTATACCGACGAAAACTTCCTGCTTGGTATGTCCGTTTACTTCGCGTACCGGTGAAAAAGGGATGTCCATTTTTTCGGCAACCTGTGTTCCGAGCGAGTTTAACGTTTTTGCCTGTACACCGTTTGAAAGCCGAACACCAACCGCATCGCGTATAACAATTGATGCGAGAAAAAAAGCGATGATAAATGAGTTGCTGTCAAAACCTTCGCTAAAGCCGATTGCCAGTGAAAGGGCTGAAATAACGGCGCTGTGGCTTGACGGCATTCCGCCTGTTGATCCGAATTTTTCAAAAAAAACTTTTGCTTTTTTTTCTCCCTGTGTGTTGAGAAAAGCAATAATTGATTTTGCGAGTTGAGAAATAAACCACGCAGAAAAAGCAGACCAAAACACGTAGCTTTTAAAAAGATTCATAACCTGCAAAATTATCGTATTCATCATGGGCTCTATATACACTTTTTTTAGTTATTTTTCAAGTGGGCAAAAAAACGGCAACGCTTACTTTCATACTGTAAACGCTGCCGTTAAAAAGCGCTATCGGCGCTTTTAGCTCATTTTCCGGATTGGCTTAAAACTTAAATGCCGGTCCGACTTTAAATGTGAAAGTGTTACATACGCCGGAGATACCACGATGATTAGCTGATACTCCGCCACTTCCAATCACATCCTGTAATTCAACGATAACACCGATATGATCCATAAAATAATACTGAATGTCGAAGTGGATCGGGAAAGCATAACTGACGTAGATATCTCCAGGTGTACCAAGTTTATCAGTAACTGATCCACCGCCACGCGATGTTTCAACTTCTTTCACCATCAAGTTTGAAGCAACACTAAACGTAATACCTGCTCCGAAATTGCAGCTGAGCTTATCAATCGGCTTAAAGCTGTAACCGAGAATAAGCGACGGCTGCCAAAAGTGTAAACCGCCTTTCGCTTTTAGTTCCGTACTATACTTATTTGCAGTTTTGTTGTACCCGACCTTTGCCTTTGCGCTTCCGCCAAACATGAAATCGGTATTAAACAAAATCATAATATTATGATCGGTAACCACGCCTAAACCTAAACCGACAACAGCTGAAGTCCAACTCAGTTTATTAGGCTTTGTATCACCATAACTTTCTACACCACTCACTTTCTGTGAAATAGAAATATTCGAGAGCCCGAGTTTCGGTGTAATAATAAATTCTGTTGCAAAAACTTGCGTACAGAAAACCGCCAGTGCCAGAAAAACAACTGCATTTTTCTTCATGCCAAACTCCTTTTCAAGCATTTTCGCTTGAACGTTTTTATTTAATCCTGCCTTAAGGTGGGCACTGATTAATTCTCGATTGAATTAATCAG